>BNJU01001354.1_pt1 | contig 174846 bp, 212 predicted proteins | sample 8539281 | NCBI WGS metagenome assembly BNJU01 (sample SAMD00202456, study PRJDB9452) | human saliva metagenome | isolation source: human saliva | place: Japan
AAACCATTGATTTACAGGACTATTATATAATGATATGCTTTCACCTTACATGAATTGTAATTAAATATAAAACTTTTGTAATAAAGCCACGGTATTAGAGGCATTTTCGTGAAAGTTAAATTTTTAACTCACGGATTCAGTGTAATCCTAAGACAAAGTTTATCAATATATAAATATAAAGTCAATATAATTACAATAAAACATTAAAAACATATTGTGTATGTTAATTATTAGTGTTATAGTAAAACTAAGAGAAGAATTCCGGACAGGTATAGTGGTTTGTGTACTAAAATTTGGAAGGAGAATACTTTTTATGAATATTACAAAAAGAAAGCTAATTTGAGTGTTTTAATTGGTGTTATCATTCTGTTTTATACAGGTGCCATCGTTTAATTTTTCCCGTTTATAGGGAATGACTTAGTATCAAATGAAATTGGATTCTGCACTTTAATTGTATGTTTAGTTATTGCTGTTTGTACGTGCATTATTTTGGAGTAAGTCATATTTTAATTAAAGAAAAGCTATACATATTGTGATAATTGAAGGGGCTATAGCAACAGCCCCTTTATACTTCTGCTTAATCCTCATATGTCAATAATCCCGGAGCAACCTTGTCAAATCCTGTCATCCTTACATCGCCCGACCTGCTTTGCTTCTTTTTCGAATTTGCACTTAATCTCCACGGATACATAAACTTTTCAGCAATCAGCTTCTTTATCAGCTCAAGGCTTTCTTCTTTGTCAAGCCATTCCTTGTCAAATGGCTCATTTACCGCAAGCACAAGAGAGGTTGCCGCTTTCTTGATAATAGAGCACTTTGCATTGTTTAGTACAGTCTTTAACGGCTGAACTACCTCTTTGCATTGCTAATGCTGCCAAATGAAGCCGCTATCTTCTTTTATGTCATCAGGCAGAGCCTTTGCTGCCCTCCTCAGGCTCATTTTCAACAACTCCTCTGCTTCTGATGGTAGCTCTGCCTTTTTAGTGGTGAAATCTCCATTTTCAATAATAGTTTCAAACTATTTATCATGCAATGACTCTCCCTGTCTTCCTCCATCTCAGTCTGCACAGCTTGATAAGGGCTGATTTCAGCTCAGCCCTCTTTGAGGTAGAGTACTTAATATCTGCGGATAGCTTGGAAAATATCCTTATGTACCTGTACAAATCATTTTTCCTCACCTATCTTTTGCTACCCTCTTTAAGCTCTGCAAAGCTTATCAGAGCTTATCTCTATCCTCCCCGCTGCCGACTTTGACACCCTTAGTAAGAGCAGGTTCCTAAAATACCAGGTAAAGTCAGGGGCAAACTGCACTATATCAAAAGTAACTCATAGATATTTCCTCTGCCACATCCATACGGTAGGCACATCTCCCCTTACTATGGCAATGTAGAGCTTGTTAAAAAGGTCGGTATCAACCGAGCCAAGCACCTCTAAGACCTTGTCATAGGTGAGTCTCATCAAATGAAAATGAAGGCACTGGTCAAGGAGGCTGAGGAATCACGATACAGAGCCGTCTCCTTCCTTGCGATAAACTTAAGTGCCTCCTCTTCGTATGATTCCCTCTTTATCCATCAGCTCTTTAAGCTCTCTCAGATATTGTCTCACGATATCCTCCTAAGTCATACTTCTGGCATCTTGACTTGATGGTTGGGAAGTACCTTGTGAGCTCGAGTTTGTCGCCAAGATAAAGATAGCGTATTCAGGCGGTTCTTCGAGGGTTTTAAGCAGGGGCGTTAGAAAGCTCAGCGATATGTGCACCTGCGTCTCATGATATAGACCTTGTACTCTGTCTGTGAGAATGCTCCTCTTCTATGACTTCACATATGTGTCTACACCATTGTTGGTAGCGTATCTCATCTCTACATCAAGGGGTCCTTCCCCTCCTATCTTCTTACAGGTGTCCCAGACTCCACAAGGGCTTCCATCTGCTATTTTCTCACAGTTTACAGCCTTAGCAAATATCTTAGCCACACTGGTCTTACCGTTCTGGTTTTCCTGAGAACATTAACATGCCTCTGATTTTGTCAGTAGCTTAATCTGGTTTTAAGTACGAGTCACCACCTGAGTCCTGTCCTTTTACCTCATCAAATCCTTTGGTCTGAACTTTCTATATAAAGCAGTGTACGACATCTCTTCCTCCCTGTCTAAACTCTAAAATTATTTTTATATTCTATAACCTTTATTTTAAAAAGTAGCTTCATCAAAACAATCAATTCTCTCACAGGCAAAATGCCGTAGGATTATTGTCCATAATTCTTGTAAAAACAATATCCTAAAATACAGTATTTGACCGCGATAATTCATCAATCATTTTGTATAAACTCTATTATTGTCTTTATTCTTGTAATTATTATACAAAGTTTGAAAATTTGTTGATATAGATAAAACGCATAAAAACCTTGTAAATAATCCAATTTATAAGTATAATAACTATAAGGTATATTCACTTTTTGCAACCATTATATATAGATTTATTGGTTGTCAAAAAGCTTTCCAAACTACTTCATCCGTGACATCTATATACATTCTCTAACCGCTGCCTCGACGCTAAGGTGAACTAGTTTGAGATTAACTAAGGAAGGTCAGTAGTGGTACAATCAAAAAGTCAAAAAGAATTCCAAAAGAACTACAGCTTTTTAAGCAGGGCGAGAATTACTGTGCCTATAGAATATTTTTGGTGCCCACAAAACTACCAAGAGAAAAAGATGGGGTAGTTTTTGGGTATGGGCTCAAATGCCAGAAGTGTATCTGTAGTCGGTGATTTTAACGGCTGGAACGAATCCGCTTCCCTTGTGAGCATATCGCTGAGGGAGTATGGGAAGCCTTTATCCCTGATGTGCCTGAATACAGCGCATACAAATACGCAATCACCCATCAGGACTATTCCACACATTACAAAGCAGACCTTATGCATTCCACAGTGAAACTGACAGCAAAAACTGCTTCCAAGGTATATTTTATGGATGACTGTTTTTAAGTGGTCTGACGCTGTGTGGCTTAAGAATAGAGCAGATATATTTAAGCCTGCTCCTATGAACATCTACGAGGTCCACGTAGGCTCTCGGAGGTGCACGAAGACGGCAATCCTCTTAATTACCGTGATTTGGCGATGAACTTGTCCCTTATGTAAAAAGATATGGATATACACATCTTGGAGCTTATGCCTATCACAGAATATCCTTTCCCTGCCTCCCGGGGATGTCAGGTAACGGGATATTTTTCAGTAACCTCCAGATACAGCGTGTTCCTGCTGACTTTATGTACTTTGTAAACAAGGCGCATAAAGCAGGTCTGGAGTCCTTATCGACTGGGTTCCTGCACATTTTCCAAAAGAGACGATTTTGCCCTTGCAAGATTTGACGGCACTCCACTTTATGAAGACTCCTAATCCACTATAAGGGTGAACAGCAAGTCCTGGGGCACCTTGATATTTGATTTTTGGCAAGGCTGAGTGCAGTCCTCCTCGTATCAAGTGCTATGATGTTTGCTAAGATGTACCGCATAGACGGAATACGTGGACGCTGTAGCTCTATGTACCTTGATTATGACAGACCCGACGGGCAGTGGTGCCCTAACGAGAAACGGAGGACACGAGAATATTCATAGTATAGCATTTTTGACAGTAGTTGAACCACGCTATTGCTACCACAAGAGCGAAGGCACTATTATGATAGCAGAGGAATCTACTGCCTGGCCTCTTGTTACCCGTCCAACGAAAGATGGCGGCTTAGGTTTCCACTACAAATGGAATATGGGCTGGATGAATGACAGTCTCTCATACATCAAAACAGACCCTTATTTTAGGAAATATGAGCACCAGAAACTGACCTTCCCTATGTATATGCTTATTCTGAGAACTACATACTTCCTATCTCACGATGAGGTGGTGTACGGAAAGGGTTCCCTCCTAAACAAGATGCCGAGGGACTATAACCAGAAGTTTGCTGATCTAGAGGTTCCTCATGTATATGCTTAGTCATCCGGGAAAGAAGCTTACCTTTATGGGCTGCGAGCTTGGTGAGTTTGATGAATGGAACTTTACTAAAGAACTCGACTGGAATCTCTTAGACTTTGAATCCCACCGCAAGCTTCACGACTTTGTAAGGATGCGAATCATTTCTACCTCGAACACAAAGCTCTATGGAAATCGAAGATGACTGGTCGGGCTTTGAGTGGATTAATCCTGATGATGCAGACCACAATATCATTTCCTACAAGAGAAGGGCTAAGTCAGGCAGAGAAATCATATTTGTAATCAACTTCTCTCCCTGTAACCGAGGAGAACTACTACATTGGTGTCGATAAGATCATATAAAGGGGTTCTAATACAGATGATGCTAAATACGTGGAAGCGGTATCTTAAATGAAAGGTAAGCTCACCACAAAAAGGGCGAGGTAAATGGAAAAGAGAGTATATTTCCATTACCGTTCCACCTTTAGCTGCGGTTGTAATCGTATAATAATAAACAGGAGGTTTTTCTATGTTAAGAAAAAAGAGTGCCTTGCTATGCTGCTTGCAGGCGGTCAGGGGAAGCAGGCTTATACTCTACCGAAAAAGTTGCCAAGCCGGCGGTGTATTTTTGGAAGTAAGTATAGGATTATAGACTTCCCACTATCAAATTGTATCAATTCGGACATCGACACAGTCGGTGTACTTACACAGTATCAGCCTTTTGGAATTAAATGACTATATAGGAAATGGTTCTCCTTGGGATCTTGACCGCAACTACGGAGGTGTACACATCCTTCCACCATACCAGAAGAGCAGGGGCGCTGACTGGTATAAGGGAACCGCAAATGCTATATATCAGAATATAAACTTCATAGAAGATATGACCCTGAATATGTAATCATCCTTTCAGGTGACCATATCTACAAGATGGACTACAACAAGATGCTTGAATTCCACAAAGAAAAAGGTGCGGATGTAACTATAGCTGTACTGGAGGTAACTCTTGAAGATGCTAAGCGTTTTGGCATCCTTTCCACAGATGACAATGACAAGATAGTGGAATTTGCCGAGAAGCCCGCTAAGCCTAAGAGCACCAAGGCTTCCATGGGTATATATATATTTAACAAAGACATCCTTGTGAATTATCTTAAAGCCGATGAAGAGGATCCTAAGTCCTCAAACGACTTCGGTAAGAATATCATCCCTACTATGATTGAAGACGGCGCGGACTCTCGCTTATCCATTTAAGGGCTACTGGAAGGATGTGAGTACTATCCGCTCCTCTGGGAAGCAAATATGGACCTCCTCGGTGAAGCACCTGAGCTTGACCTCTCTGATCCTGACTGGAAGATATCTTACCGCCACAACCCTCTCAATCCTCAGTACATCGGTAATGATGCTAAGATATCTGACTCCATCATAGCTGAGGGCTGCGATATAGAAGGCACTGTAATCTAACCCGTTCTTTTCTCAGGTATCACAGGTGGGAAAGGCACTGTACTGGTAAAACAGCGTGATTATGCCGTAAACGTAGTAATCGGAGAAATGCGGAGATTAACCCACAGCATACTTGATGCAGACTGCAATATCTGTGATAACGCAGTTATAGGTGAGAATAGACTCTGAAAAGATATTACCGTAGTAGTGCGGACATAACGATTGGCGAAGAAAAACAGGTTGAAGCCGGAGTTATGGTTGAAGAAGATATTAAATAAAAAGATAAGAAATGAGGTTAATATGGCAACAGCGGGTTTAGTTTTTCAAATATTCATGATAAAAATGTTTCACAACTGACCAGTAGGTAGTACAATGGCTTCTGTTCCGTTTGGTGGAAGATACAGACTGATTGACTTTGTACTTTCCAATATGGTAAATGCCGGCATAACCAAGGTAGGCGTTATTACCAAGTCAAACTACCAGAGTCTCATGAAAACACGTGGGCTCAGGTAAGGACTGGGATCTTGCAAGAAAGAATGAAGGTGTCATCATCCTTTCTCCTTTTTGGTGAGGCAAGCAGTGGACCACTTTATACCAACAGGCTTGAGGCTCTTCAGAATTCAGTTACCTTCATAGAGCATTGTGATGAGGATTATTTTATAATGTCGGACTGTGACATAGTATGTAACCTTCCTTTTGACCAGATCCTTGAATTCCACAAGAGTTCAGGTGCAGATATAACCGGCGTATATGCTGAGAACAAGTCAACAAGAAATATAGAGCGTCCTAGCAGCATATTTGAAATAGATGCAGAGGGAAGAATCACAGACCTTAAGGTTCAGAAATCCATAAGCGGCAAGAAGAATTTCTCCCTCAATGTATGGGTATTTAACAGTCAGCTGCTTAAGGACCTTGTGCGTGACTCTATTATTTACGGTACAGTAAGCCTTTCTAGGGATATAATTGCACCTCGTCTTGAGAAGTTTAAGGTAATGGGCTATGAATATACAGGACATCTTTCCTGTATAGATACCCTTACAGGCTACTTTGAGGCTAATATGGCTCTTCTTGACAGGGACGCCCGTCAGCAGCTTTTCCACAGTGCAAGCTACCCTGTGTATACCAAGGTTAAGGACTCCGCTCCTACCAAGTACGGCTCTAATGCGAGAGTTAAGAATTCCATCATAGCAGACGGCTGCCGCATAGATGGTATAGTTGAGAATTCCATACTTTTTAGAGATGTAAGTGTAGCTCAGGGTGCAGTTATCCGCAACAGTATAGTTATGCAGGACTGTGTTCTTGAAAGAAACTCAGCCATCGACTACCTTGTTATGGACAAGCGTGTAGTGGTTCGTGGCGGAAGATACTTAAGCGGCTGCGAGGGACATCCGTTCTTTATTGATAAGAACTCCGTACTCTAAATAACTTAAAGAGTCCGATAGGTTTTCTCTCGGGCTCTGTAACCATATATAAAGGGAGGTCAATATGGCTGGAAAGAAGCTTAAAAATAAAGAAGCAGACAAGACGGCTGCTGAGGCTGCCGTAAAGGAAGCGGTTAAAGAGAAGTCTGAGGTAAAGGCTCTGCCAGAGAAAAAGGAAGAGCTAAAGGCGGTGGAGGCAAATGCTCCTGTAAACGAAATCAATCCTGTGGCTGAAGTTAAAGCTTCCGATGAAAAAGAGAGTAAGGCTTTGGAAACTGTTAAGCCGGTAGAGAGATACTGTAAAAAGGCTGAAGAAGACACTAAGCCTGCTAAGAGAGTACCGCAAAAGGCTGAAGAGGATGCTAAGCCTGCTAAGAGGGACGAAAAAGGCTGAGGATAAAGAGAAGAAAGAGCCTAAGAAGGCAACTAAGAAACCGTGACAAAAAAGTAAGCTAAAGGAAGTTAAGGCTTTGAAGGAGGCTAAAAACTTCTACGGCTGCTTCTAAGGCAGAGGTAAAAGAGCCTGCTAAGAGAGGACGTAAGAAGGCCGAGGCAAAAGAGCCTGCTAAGAGAGGACGCAAGAAAGCCGAGGTAAAAGAAACAAAGGATAACGTGGAACAGGTGGCTGCTATGATTAATAAAGAAATCACCAAAGAAGTTAAAAAGTCAAAGAAGGCTGCTCTGAAAAGAGAAAAGATACTTTTTGTGGGCTCTGAGGTTCTTCCATTTGCTGCCACAGGCGGCCTCGGAGAAGTTCTTGGAAGTCTTCCAAAGGCACTTGCTGCAAGAGGCGACTATGACGTAAGAGTTATGATGCCTTATTACAGTGATATCGGTGAACAGTATAGGAACTCTGCTAAAAGCTATCTCTGCAACTACAATGTAGGACTTTCACGGAGAAATTCTACTGCGGACTTTTTGAGTTAAAGCAGGATAACGTGACCCTACTACTTCATCGACAACGAATACTACTTCCACCGTGACGGACTTTATGGCTTCTATCGATGATGGCGAGATATGCCTTCTTCTGTAAGGCTGTAATGGACAGCTTCTACTTCATAGACTTTATGCCTGACATCATTCACGCAAATGACTGGCAGACGAGCCTCATACCTATATATAACAACAGTAAATACCACTATGACATTAAGCTGGTATTTACCATACACAATATCGAATATCAGGGACAGTATGACTTAAAGATACTCCCACTGTATTTGACCTTCCACCTGAAGCAGGTGCTTATGTAGAGTATGAAGCTGCATAAAACCTTGCAGAAGGCACCAATTGAGACAAGTGACTGTGTAACAACTGTCAGTGAGTCCTATGCTAAGAGCTTGAAGACCCTGCCTTTGCACACGGGCTTCAGGACATGATAAAGAAAAATAATTGGAAGACCAGAGGCATACTTAACGGAATAGATGCAGAGGGATATGATCCTGCTACAGATACAGCTATTGCCCATAACTTTACTTCTACTGATTTCTCCGGCAAGGTTCAGGACAAGCTTGAGCTTCAGAGGCTTGCAGGGCTTAGAGAGGATGCAGGAGTGCCTGTAATAGCCATCATATCAAGGCTTGTTGCGCATAAGGGGACTTGACCTTATTACCAAGGCTATGGAAAATATCGTAAGAAACTGCGAGGTGCAGCTTGTTGTGCTCGGTAAGGGCGACAGAAAGTATGAGGACTACTTCATCTGGCTGCAGAATCAGTATAACGGCAAGGTATCTGCAATGATTACATACAACAAAGACCTTTCAAGAAAGGTATATGCTGGTGCAGATATGTTCCTTATGCCTAGCAAGGCTGAGCCTTGTGGACTATCACAGATGATAGCCTGCCGCTACGGTACAGTGCCTATCGTAAGGGAAACCGGTGGCCTTAGGGATTCGATAGTTGACTGCAGCTACGGTGAAGGCAACGGATTCACCTTTGCTGACTACAATCCTGATGACATGGCAAATGCTATCTACCGTGCAATCGACCTATACTACAACAATCCTGAGGGCTGGGACAAGCTTCGTAAGTACATTTCTACCATTGACTTTAGCTGGGCTAAGTCCGCTGATAAGTATGATGAGATGTATAGCTGGCTTTTAGGAAGATAAGAAGCTAAGGCCGGTGAGCGGATATCCTTTTAGAGATTTATGGAAAATATCCGGTCAATTAAAATTTGATGTATAAAGGCTTAGGCCTTCCTTTCAAAACACCTTATTCATATAGTGTAAGCTGTATGATGAGGTGTTTTGCTTGCCGGACCACCTCTGATAAGGCTGATATTAATCACAAATGCTTTATATAAGTATGCAGATTATAAATGACGGGTAAAAGTGACGATTTTTCATAAAACCTTGCTTTTATAAGAAATTTATGGGATAATTACTGTTGGCGTATTATGAATTAATATACATAGGGATAGTCCCTAAGAAATGAGGTCACTGTGTCCAATAAAACTAATAAAAAACGTACTACTAAAAAAGAAGTTGCCACTCCTGTGACAAAAGCCAAGGCATCTTCCTCTGCAAATGCCATAAAAAGTGGAAGAGGCGATTGTAGATAAATTATCCAGACATTTTGGAGCTTCATTTGATGAGGCTACAAAGGATCAGGTGTATAAGGCAACAGCAATTACTGTTAAGGATATCTTACTTGCCAAAAAGCGTGAATTTAAGCAGGCTAACAACAAGTCCGGCGGTAAGAGGGTATATTATCTCTGTATGGAGTTTCTTGTTGGGCGTTCACTTAAGAACAATCTCTACAACTTAGGTCTGACTGATGTATACAAGAAGATACTTGCAAAGCACGGCTACGACTTAGAAGAGCTTTATGAAATGGAGCCTGATGCAGGACTTGGCAACGGTGGTCTCGGAAGGCTTGCGGCTTGCTTTATGGACTCTCTTGCTTCCCTTAACTACCCTGCTACCGGATTTTCCATCCTGTACGAGTATGGACTCTTCCGTCAGAAGATAGTTGAAGGCTGGCAGATAGAGCTTCCTGATGTATGGCTTCCGGGCGGTGAAGTATGGCTCTCGCCTCGTACAGACAAGACTTTCGTAGTAAAGTTCGGTGGACGGATCAATGAAACCTGGACGGATGAGGGACTTGTTACTGAGCAGGTAGACTGCGAAGAGGTTGAAGCCGTTCCTTACGATATGATGATATCAGGTGCTGACAGCAAGGGCGTAAGCGTGCTTAGAGTATGGCGCAGCCGTGATATAGATACCTTTGATATGAATTCTTTTTCAAGGGGTGATTATGCCAGGGCTACCCTTGGTAATAACAAGGCTGAGCTTATATCCAAGGTTCTCTACCCTAGAGACAGCCACTATGAGGGCAAGGAGCTTCGTTTAAAGCAGCAGTATTTCCTTGTGTCTGCTTCCGCACAGAATATAATTGCAGACCATATGAAGTACTATCCAACCCTTGATAACTTTGCAGATAAGGTGGCTATCCATATAAATGATACCCACCCTGCTATGATAGTTCCCGAACTTATGCGTATATTTATGGATGAGCACCACTATTCTTGGGATGATGCCTTTGCTATCATAACCAAGACTCTTACTTATACCAACCACACCGTCCTTGCTGAGGCTCTTGAGAAATGCTATGAGGACATGATGATGAGCTCCTTCCTAGAATATACCAGATTATCCACGAGCTTAATGAAAGACATTGCAAGAGAATCTTTGATAAATTCTCAGGCGACTGGAATAAGTGTGCCCATATGGCACTTATATCGGGTGGATTGGTTCACATGGCTAATCTTTCCATCATCGGCTCACATAGTGTAAACGGTGTGTCTGAGCTGCATTCTGAAATACTTAAGAAGTCCGTATTTAAGGATTTTTATGATGACACTCCTGAGAAATTTACCAATGTTACCAATGGTATCGCTCACAGAAGATGGCTCTGCCAGTCAAATCCAAGACTTGCCACCCTTCTTGATAAGACAATCGGTGGTTCATATAAGAAGAATGGTCCTGAGCTTATAAAGCTGCTTGCATTTAGTAATGACAATGCTATCCTTGACAAGCTTACAGAGATTAAGGCAGCCAATAAAAAGGATTTTTGCCGAGCTTTTTGTATCACGATTCAGGCATCAAAAATAAATCCTGACTCGGTATTTGATGTTCAGGTTAAGCGCTTTGCATGAGTATAAGAGACAGCTCTTAATGCACTTCAGATCATTGCACTCTACCTTGACTTAAAGGACAACCCTGCCCTGGATATAGTCCCACAGACCTATCTTTTTGCTGCAAAGGCTGCTCCGGGCTATGACAGGGCTAAGTCCATCATCAGGCTCATCGTTGACCTCGGAGAAGAGATAGCTAAGGATCACTGTAATCAGCAAGAAGCTTCAGGTGGTTTTTCCTTGAGAACTACAGGGTAACTATGGCTGAGCAGATTATGCCTGCCAGCGATATATCTGAGCAGATTTCCCTTGCCGGCAAGAGGCTTCAGGCACAGGCAATATGAAGCTTATGATAAATGGTGCCATTACTTTAGGGTGACTCTTGACGGGGCAAATGTGGAGATATCAGAGGCTGTAGGTAAGGATAATATCTATATCTTCGGTATGACAGATAAAGAGGTCGAGAGAGAGATGGCGTGACGGTTATAACCCTTATAAGTACTATGAGGAGAACCACCGTCTTAAAGAGCCGTAGATTACCCTAAAACAGGGTATCAACGGCAACGACTTCTCCGATATCCACCGCTACCTCCTGGTAGGAGACCACGGAATAGCTGATCCATATAGTGTCTGGCTGACTTTGGTGACTACTGCAGGGCAAGGTATGAAATGTTGAACGACTATAAGAATCAGAGAGAATGGGCTAAGAAATCCCTTGTAAATATTGCTCTGCGGGTAGATTTGCGCTGATACAGCTATTAAAAATATGCTGATGAAATCTGGGGAATCAAGCCTATAAAGTAGGTAACAATGTTTAGACTTTTGGGTAAAAATAATAGATTCAGGAAGATAGTTAAGAATATGACAATTGAAAACAGTGATTCTTCCCTGAGATAGAACTAAAAATCTTTCATGACAATAGATGAGGCTTGCTATGCTATGACCTTAGCAAGCCTCTTTGGCTGGACAAAAACATAAGTGAATTTAAAAAGCAGTAAAACCAGATTCACAAAGGATAATTTTTGTAGACGAGATTGACTTTGACTACCTTGAGATTGAAGTAATTGAAGAGGACTATTAGGAATGATAACATCATCTAACTGCTACACTGTCTATCTTTTGTTACATATAAAATCAATGGGTAAGATATAAGTACCGCACCGCTGGCTATAAAAGATGCAGATGTATGCAGGTAACATATTCGACAAAAATCCATAAAACATATTACCTAATGGTTCTGATGACAGAGCTAACATACTGAAAACAGACATTACTCGGCTACGATATTCATTTTTAATATTCTTTTGAAAGAACACCTGAGTTGCAATGTTTAACGGTATAACGGACGTTATTATAAAGGCAGTCCAAAAGCCGTTATAAGGCAAACAGCAACGAATATTTCTTCTTTACCACCCATTCATTCCCATATACACATCCACCTATAGAAATAAAATAGTCGATATGGATAGAGAGCTATACTTTAGTAGTTTTTCAGGCTTATACTTTTTAATGATTGGAAGAATAAAGAATGGTACAAGTCAATCCAACACCGGCAGTCGCCATTCTATAGTATCCATATAAATAATCACTTACCTTAAAAACCTCTAAAAGAAATACATAGGTTATTACTACACTGAATACGGCAGAAAACGAAAAAGTTAATTAATGCGTTTGCAACAATGACGAAGATTTTTAGCAAATTTATTATTACTAATTTCTGCAATTCCTTCCTTAAACTCTCGTATATAACCTATAAACCCCTTTTTCCTTTTTTTCTTTGTTTCTGTAGCATGAGGCGTTCCTATGAAAGAAAAGTTAATGTTAATGAAAGCATTAGTAGTACAGAAATTAGTATAAATGATGCCAGTTATCCCAAATTCATTATATATGAAAGCAGCTACTATCGAGCGTCGTTACAAATACAATACCATCGTCTATTCTCGACACTGTAACGGCTTCTTCTATCTCCTCTTTATCAACTATTTCTGATAAAATTGAACTTTCTGCTGTATTATAGAAGACTTCAATCATTTCAAGTATTACTACAAGAACATATACTGAAACAAGAGAAATGTCTCCGCATATGACTGAATAAATTGAATAAATTACCATAACTAAAACCTGAATTAGATTCAAAGTTTTCATTATGTTCACTCTTTTAATCTATCTCCAAGTACTCCTCCAATTGGAGTCAACAATACCCTTGGAATAACAATTACCGAAAGTATTGAAGCGTAAATTAATCGGGGAGCCCGTTTTTTCCCAATATGAAATAATGCTAAAGTAAACTGAAGTATGTTGCTTGAGCCCATTGAAAATGCTGTGAAAAAATAACTCATATAATTTTTATTTTTTTAACAGACTTTTAACTGACTCCCTCATTTTAAAAACTTCCTTCTTTATTTGTTTAATCCCTGTACAATTAGGTCAAATGCATCTACAGTATAAATACCTGAGAACATATATCTTAAAAGGAACTACAATAAACTTTTCATTCTTGACAGCATTTACATTTGCCAATTCTTTATTGCTCTTTAATATTTTAATTAGATTTTTTGCTCCCTTATCCTCAGGTGTTTCGTGAAGTATTATATAATCAGGATTCTTTTGCAATAACATCTTCCCATCCTACAGTTGCAAACTGCTTATCAACTTCACTAAATATATTCTCCTCCTGCTTCCTCAATGAGTAGGTTCTCTAGACTCTTTCCTGCTGCTACAATTGGTTTATCATCACCACTATCAAATCCCATAACTTTATACTTTTTGAAGTATCAACCTTGCTTTTTAATTTCATTAAACCTACCTTCGATTTTTTTACAGAGTTCCTGAGCCTTATCTTCCACATCAAATATCTTGCCAAGATTTTTATATCAACATACATGTCATCAAGCTCAGGCTTTTTATCCATTGAACCTTCAGTTACCAGTATATTGATTCCATTGTCTGTGTAATCCTTATATTCTCCAAATAAATCAGGAACATTAAAATAAAAACTATCCATCAAAATAAAATCAGGTTTAAGTGACAGTGTTACCTCAAGTGGAGGCAATGGACTTTTTAAATATCCTTCAGGAATCTCTATTTTTAACATCATCTCTGTATTCTTCCGCTACATCATCAATAGACAGTAAACCAGCCTCTCTTGAAGCTATTATTTTATCTTTCAGTCCCAACGCAACTAAAGTAGAAGCTGCATTATAGTCCATTGCTATTACTCTCTCTGGCGCCTTTTTCATAGACTGTCTTTTTGCCAAAGTTATCAATTTCCACCGGATAATGCTTTTTCTACATTAGCCACCTCACTCTTAGCTACTGATGATGACTTTTGCAGAACCCATATCCACTGCTCTCGTATTATCAGATTTTTGAAGTGCTTGTATTCTTTTGTATTTACTGACACTGTTTCAGACTGTGAATTCTGTTTTTCCACATCCTGCTAATCCTACAACCATTACTAACGATAATGCTAACCCAAGTATTCTTTTTCTTTTTCATTTGCTTATCTCCTATTCTAAAATATTATTGTAAACAACATACCTTTCCTTCCCATCTTCTATGATTTTTGAATTCAAATGAAATACTTCTTTTATCATCGAAGATGTAATAACTTCTTCAGGACTTCCATAGTCAACAATATTTCCGCTCTTTAGTACATATATTTCATCACAATATTTAGCAGCTAAGTTCAAATCATGAAATACTGAAATAACTGAAATTGAAATCTTTTTCAATACTTCCATTAAAAAGATTTGGTAATATATGTCCAAATGATTTGTAGGCTCATCTAAAATCATAATTTCAGTGTCCTGAGTCAGTGCCCTTGCTATTAGTACTCTTTGTTTCTCACCTCCCTGATAAGCTGTTGTAATTTCTCTCACAGAATTCCCTCCCATTCCTAATTTAGTCAAGTTGTCCATAGCAATCTTAGAAATCTTGAGAAGAATAATCTTCATAGAGATTTTTTATATGGTAACCTTCCCATTAGAACTATGTCTATAACTCTGTAATCAAAATCACTATTGTTTTCCTGTTTCATAACACTTAAATTTTTTTGCAATCTCATTCTGTCTATATTCTTCTAATGCCTTTCCGTTTATATATACTGTTTTTTTACCGGAACAAGTGCATTATATAAGTGTTTAACATTGTTGTCTTCCCTGAACCATTTGCACCAACGATACCCACAAATTTATTTTTGTTTGCCTGAAAACAGATGCTATTTAATATCCTTTTTGTCTTTAACTGTGTATGAAAGATTATTTACACTCACAATAACATCAGACATTATAGTTTCTCCTTCATTAACAAATATAAAAATACCGGCGAACCAAAAACGCGGTTATTATACCTATTGGCAATTCCTGTGGAGACAATATTGTCGCTTGCCATGATATCTGATATACACAAAAATCCGCCACCATAAATAAAAGAGAGCGGTAACAGATACATATGGCTTGGGCTTATAACTTTTCTAATAATATGGGGTATGATAAACCCTACAAATCCAATAAGACCACATAATGCCACTGCGACTCCTGCCATTATGGAAATAAGTATTATGGACTGTTTTTTCAGCGTCTGCACATCAACTCCTAAACTCAAAGCAGTCTCATCTCCCAGAGAAATTACATCATATTTTTTGGCTCTAAAAAGAATAAAAATGATGCAAGAAATAATTGTAATACAGGGAAATAAAATATTATCCCATCTTGCACTTGCAACCGAGCCCATTGTCCAAGATAAAATGCCTTTTATCACATTTGTATTAGGCGTTGCTATTATAAAAAAGTTAGACAACGCCGTGAGTATAGTAGATATAGCCATTTCCTGTTAGAATAAGCTTGGAATTTGCAATTCTCCGTCCTGCATTGGAAAGTTTATAAACTGCAATCAATGCCAATATTGAACCCGTAAACGCCATAATTGCCCTGCCAAACCAAGTATTTACAATTGATATCCCTATAAAGTAACCAAAGGTTACAAACGCCAATGCTCCACTTGAAACTCCTACCATATATGGTTCTGCCAAAAATGTTTTTGAGTTATTGATTGCATTACCACGCCTGATAGAGCCAGTCCTCCACCAATGAATATCGCTAGTATTGCTCTTGGCATCCTCAAATTCCAAATAATCGTAATCTCTGAATCTTCTATTGGATACGAGCTCAGTCCGAATAGCTTTAATCTTACAATATCTAAAAACTGATTGAGGACTTATTTCAGTGAACCTAAAAACCCCGAACAAAAAGAATGCAAATAGCTATTATAATACCTATAAGCAACATTATCCTATATTTCCTTTTTACATTCGTTTTCACCTTTCTCTCTCCATTCCACATCCCCTGACCAAGTCGCTAAAAAATTCATTATTTATAAGTTCTTCATACTTCCCCTCTCCACTCACTTTCCCGTCCTTCAACAAAATAATCTTATCCGCATTCTTAATAGTTGACAATTTATGGGCAGCAATTATAATCACCTTGTCATTCTTCATCTCATCTAAAATGTCATTTAAGTATTTTTCGTTTAATTCATCCAGTGCCGAAGATACTTCATCCATCAGAAGTATTGGAGAATCTTTAATTAGTCCACGTAATACTGCAAGCCTCTGCATTTCTCCTCCGGAATAATTTGTGCTGTCTTCATTAATTATATTGTCAAAACACTTCTCTTTATCCGATATGAAATTATATGCATTTAATCTTTTTGCAAGTTTCTCAATTTCTTCATTATCAATAGCTTCATTTGCATACCTTAAATTGTTTAGTAAGGTATCATTAAAGAAAAAAATACTCTTTGGTTAAAAAGTCGTTATGCTTTTTTCTCAAGGTTCTTTCTGTGTAACTTTTCAAGCTCTTCCCAAATATCTCTATATCCCCACTGTTCAATTCATAATATCTATTAATCAGTTTTAAAAATAGTACTTTTTACCACCACCTGACGCTGATACGATAACTGTTTTTCCCCTTTATTTGCCTTAAAGCTAATCCCATTTAATATTTCTTTATTATAGTTTGTATTATAATGAAAATGGCAGTTTTTAAATTCTATTCCTTTGTTTATGTCTGAGCTATCTATCTCATTATTTCCATAACTGCCGATAATAGGCACTATATCATATACCTTCTTCATTCTATTTAATGCTCCGAATACAAATCCAAAATTTCCCGTTTGATAAAAAAACAGTTTCTTAACACGGAATAATATAGAGTTATTACGGAAACATATGCTAACTTTTTCAGTCCCTTTATCGGGTAGCAATAATATTGCTAATAATATCAAAATGACAGCTAGTATGTCTATCTTCAAGTTTACTTTTGACTCTTCTACAGAGTACTTTTTCAGATACTTCATTATATATTTGAGATTTGTTCTGAACCTTGTTAAAGAATTCAATATCTCTATCAAAAATATAAGTTCCTTAAAGCCTGATATTCCGTCAATAACATTGGAAATCAGGTCGCCTCCAAGATTTTTAATCTTTATTCCTTGTTCTTCCTTGCCACTCATTGAACCTAAAAAAATATTTTAATGGCATAAACAATAAACAAAGATAAAATTATTCCAGTCATTGTTGACTTTACTGTAATAATACTTACTATAGTAAGTGATAATAAAATAACTGACATCCACTCAGCCAAAATATGAGCAATAAACCACTCAAAAACATTAATATCATTTACTATCATTTTGTACAAAGTCGCCTGTGTTGATATTCTCTGTCGCTCCGGGTGAAACCGTATAGTAATGAGAAAAATATCATCCCTAAGTTTTTCTATTACATCATAGGATACATAATGTGAAAAATATGTATCAAAAATTTCACTCCTACTCCAATAACGTATAATATAGCTATCTGAACAATTCGCTCATTATGCAATTTCCTGATACCAAAGACTCTTGCAAAAATAATATCATTATTACAAATATCACTATATCCAAAATCTCTGATATACATTTTATGAACGATGATAGTATAAGCTTTAGTTTTAATAATCGGCATTTTCTAATAAAAATGCTATTTCTTTTGATTTTTTCCCCATTTGACATTTCATCCTATAACTTTTTAAAATATTCCCTATACTCTTCTGAAATCTCCATTAGCTTTTTGTGATCGCCGGAATAAATAACCTTTCCATCACGCAAGAAATGAATCACATCAAAATCTCTTATTGTCTCTAACCTATGTGCTGTCTGAATGACTGTTCTTCCCTTAAACAGCACCCTTAAATTAGACATAATTTCAATTTCATTTTCCTGTCTAGTTCACTAGTTGGTTCATCAAGCAATATGATATTTGAATCTCTTAAAAAGCTCGTGCGATAGCTATTCTGCTCTTTTGCCCGCCTGATAATTCTTGACCTCCATTGCCAATTATAGTATATATACCCTTCGGTAAACTGCTTATAAAATCGTAGAGATTTGCTTTTTTAAGTGCTTCTATCACCTCTTCCTCGCTTGCATCGTTTTTGGATATCCTAACATTCTCAAATACTGTGTCATTGAATATATGGTTATTTTGCCATATCACCGACATATGTTCTTTAACTCTCTTTAAGCTTTCAGGCAAGGAAATATCCATTCCTAAAATACAAACATTTCCCGTAAAACCATTCAAGAATCCACTCAAGCACTTAATAATTGTGCTTTTACCACTTCCACTATCCCCTATAAGTGCAACTCTACTCTCTTTTTTAATGTTTAAGTTTATATCCTCCAACACGCTTGTTGTCTTTTCTGGATACTCAAAGCATAAATCCTCTGTATAAATCGTGTATTCTGTAGTTGTGTTGTCAGAAGGTATTTTATCTCTTTTGGTATAAATCTTTGATTCCTTTATATATTTTTGTTATTTTCTCCTTAAACACTTTAGCCTTTGATTTTTTTCAATAATGAACCGTGTAACAAATTAATTTTACTGTAAAAAAACTAAGCACTAAAATAATATTAATTAATGTTTGCTCTATAGTTCACTCCATATTTAGTATAGCTATTAAGTACGAATACTAAGCAAGCAATTTTAGCAATTACTAAAAATACAATCCTTAATGGACTGTGACAGAGTTGTATAATATACAAATTTCATTGATGCTGTCTTTAGCTCCTTAGCTTTCTTACAAAGCTTGTCCATAAATAGACTTACTGCATTAAGTGATTTTAATGTTTCAGCTCCTTTCAGTGCTTCCATCGACATCTTTGCATACTCTTCACTTGTTACACTCTCTTTTTGCTGGCAGCAAGTACAGCTGTCTTAAATAAATTATCTGTAGTACACACTAGTAATATCGAGATTACAAACGTCAGTGCAACAGGCATATTTATTAAAAACATATAAATTACCATTGCAGATAATATTATTAGTTTAGATATAAGGTCAGGTACAGCCTCAAAGCAATATACTCCAATCCATTCCACACCCATCCATACATCTGTTGCTAACTCTCCGGTATGCACAGTATCTTCGATACTTTTTATGAAAATAGCTTCCATCAATTCTTTTCTGATACCATTTTTAAAGTTCCCTTGCATTGTTTGTTTCTTTCTATACATAATGAATGACAATAAATATATCAGCACTTTTTCCTAGTAATACTATAAGGAAAATTCCTAATTTATGAAAGCCATCACCCATAATTAAAAGCAAAGCCAATATAACATATAAGTACATTAGTGAGAAGTCCGATACTTCCAATAAAGCACTCTATTAAAAATCCAATTATACTTACTTTTATCCCCTAAAAACATTAATATACCCTCTTAATGTGGATAATCTCCAAGATATAAATCCGTATACTCTACTACCTCATTTGAATATTTCATCAACTTGTTAAACTCCAACATCCTCTTGCTTGGACAAAGCAATGGTTCAGATACTATCTGTATATTGCCAGTAACGACAACTTTTACAGCTGGGATTCCTCCAAGGTTTTCGTTTGTTAAGTCAACAAATAACACGTCTCCCCCTGTAGCTTTACTAACTTTTGAAACTACATATTCTAGGGCATCCTGTACAGTATCATACTGGACTTTATCAAAATCATCCATGCTCCTCATTTTTCTTTGTATTGGAGTCCATATCTTTTATATTTGAAATATCCTAAGTTAAAAATACTATCTCTACTGTTGATTAAACCAGTAAGATTTTTCCTTCCATATTCGGATATCTCTGCTTGGATTGGTGGCAATTTACCCTGTACCGCCTCGGTTATTGATCTTTCAAGGGCAATTTCTGGATCTACTGAAGAGCCAAATCCATTTGTTGCGTATTCTATATAATTAGATTCATCAATAATCCATGTTCTAATAGTAGGAATTCCAATATCTGTAGTGTAATCTCTACTAATGATTTTTAAATCCATCATTTTCTATGGATTTAATTAGTTTTTTGTGTTTTCTTTTTACTGTTGTATAGTCTATTATTGGTAGCTTTGTTGTATTTGATTGCCCTATACACCAAGCATCATGCTCTATTACCTCGAATAACCCTTGTAATATTGCATCTTCAAGCAGAGCTCCCGCTGATAGCCCCGAAGAACCTACTGGTACATAATCTCCCTTAAATTTAACGCCTGTTAGAAATACTCTTGAGGCTGGTATGAGCTTAGGTTCATTTGTAATTAGAGACTGACCCCCAAACCCAGTCCACAAGTTTATTTTTCGTCAAAAATCTTCATATCTATCATAAATTTGAGATATCTGATTCATTGTAGATTCTATATTAATTCTGTATTCTTTGACCTCTGCAGGAGTCGCTCGTATTAATGCTATATCTCCATAATAATGTGAACTTAACCTCTCCATCAGTTCAAAAGTACAAGAGAATAAAGCCTGTTGTTCTGTAATCCCTTTTACCAAATGATCTTTGATATTGGAAAAAAATAAGGTGTATTATTCTTGTGTGTCACATTTACATCAGCTCTGTATACAGGGAGAACGTTTTTTTAACTTGTTTTCTACTCTCCTTAAGTTGATATCAACATTAGTTTTATTCAATGCTTTATTAATTATATTCTGTGTATCTTCTGCACTTACGCTCCTAAGTCCACCTTTCATATATTTTTATCTTATTATTCTGCTCCTTAAATAGTTGCTTTATTTTAGGAACACATAACTTTTTCGTTTTTACTTATTTTGATTAAATTTTGAGTCATTCCATTGCAACAGTTACAGCCTGTTGTTGGATAATACTCACAAACCTTAACTTCCCCATTCTCAACATTCAACGATTCCTCTCTTTGGAAGTAATGAAAATTTACATTTCTCTGGACTAGCTTTTAGAATATCTTTTTTTATCTTCTCTAAGCAAAAACAGAATAAATTGCTATCAATATCAGGATTTATAGGCTTTTGTCATACTTAATCCATACAAATCTTTTATGTTGATATTGACATTTTCATTTTCATTTAATTTATCTATATGATGTTCTAAACTACACTCCAAGCAGGCACCTTTCATCGGAAAGATAAATGGGTACTGTTATAATATTTTCACCATCATACCTAACTATAATAAAAGGGATCTGTAATTTTACCAATAATTTATTTGCCCAAATTGCATCTTCATACTTCATATCCGGATTAGCAATAAACACACAGTCGAACTTATGTGAATTAACTATTTTTTTCAATATCCATTACTCTATTAGCAACATATCCAACAGCAATTGTGTCTTTGAAAACTTCTTTTTACAATATTTTTCAGTTATTTCGTCTGAAACCAGTAAAATATACGGCTTGTTTATTATTCTTTTGCCTTCATTAACGATAATCATATTTTTCCGATATCAGCACATCTAAAAACTGATCTACTTCTTCCTTATTAAATTTATCTTTATATCTATTATAAACTTCGTCTTTTTCCCCAAATGTATTTATTATATTTAGTACATCACTCAAAATATTGTAGTCACATTCTATTGACTTAAGCGAACCATCTTGATAGACCATTGTCTCATCATCATTAACTTTTAGCTATTGAAATTGTTTTATTCACTATTAGCCCCATAACTCCTCCTTATATTATAAAAAAATCGCTGTGGCATTTAAGACCTTTATCTAATTAGTTAGTTAGATCTTAAAGTGTGTGAGCAAGAATCAACACTAGCCTGATTGTAATTTACATTTTTTTCACTATTAACTTTAATCTTCATAAATATTTACCCCCTGTAGTAATATTAAAATTATCCTAACTGCAAATAATAGTTTTGTTGATAAAATTTATGGTCTTAAACGCCACAGCTTTTGAGCAATTTGTACAAAAACTATTATTACTTGGATTATAGCACCATATAAAAATCAATATCAATACTCATTTTTCATTTATAAGTGATAAATATTCTCATTTATTATTTAATAATACACTATTATTCCTTAATTCATCCCTAATATGGATATTTATTGACATTTAGCCCTACAAATATTTTTTTAAGAATCATATCCCACAACTTTTACTAAATAACAAAAACACGGACAGTTAGCGCTGCCACCCATTTGGCAACGCAATATACTGTCCGTAGTTTTATTAGAACTAGATTTAATTATCTATGGTTACACCACCATAATCTATTTAATTTTATTAAAAACTCCCTTACAAGCTCCTTCATAAGCTTTACTGTATGTTCTATAGCCTTCATTTCAAATTCACTGTAGTCTACCTTGGCGCTGCCGTCTGCCTTATCTGAGATTGCTCTTACAATAATGAAGGGGATGTGGTTAAGATATGCAGCATGAGCTATTCCACAGCCTTCCATCTCAGTACAGTAGCCATTAAACTTGTCTACCAGCCAGGTTTTCTTTTCATTAGTGCTTACAAATTCATCACCGCTTACTACCCTGCCTACGAAGCATTTGATATCAGGATTTACCTTGTTACAGATGTCCTTAGCCTTGGCAGCAAGCTCCATATCCGCTGTAAAGGTAGAGGTCTCCATCCTAGGTATCACACCTTCCTTGTAGCCAAAGCCTGTCACATCAAAGTCGTGGTAGAGGGCATCACTTGATATCACTATATCTCCCACCTCAAGCTCGCTGTAAAGTCCTCCTGCAACTCCAGTGTTGATTACCCTGTCTATCTTAAAGTCATCTACAAGTATCTGGGTACAGATAGCTGCATTTACCTTACCTATACCACTTCTAACTACAACCACATCCTTGTCAAAGAGCTTACCCTTTAAGAAGTTCATGCCTGCCTTCTTAATCTCTACGACCCCGGTCATCTCAGTCTTAAGCTTAGCTACCTCTTCTTCCATAGCACCTATTATACCTGTAATCATCTTGTCTCCTTATTATTAAAATAACTTGATTGTAGGGTGTATATGACATACTTCAGGAATGGCTACCTAAGGCTTTATATGATACAATCTCTGTATCATTTAAACACCTTGTCAAACCAGCCTGTTCTTCCCTTAGAAGGGTCGTAGTTCTTTGCAGCCACATCATTTAAGAATGATACTATATCATCTGAAAGCCCAATCCTGTATAACTTTGTACCTCCGTCTTCCTCTCTTATAGCCAGATAGTTCTCCTTGGCAGTAGTAAAGCAGGTAAGCCCTGGATACACCCATATAGAACCTGTCAGTACCGTCTACAAAGTCAATCGTATATCCATAACTATCTCTCATGGCAGCTGAGTTATACTCGCTTTGGTCAGCCTCAACTCCTGAGATATCCGCCTCCTGAAAAAGGTTAATAAGCTTTTCGGTCTCTTCTTCGTCCAGTGAAAATCCAAGAGCCACTCCGTTTTTATCAGCAGAAAGAGAGCTAACCTTTGCCTTGGTCACTTCTTTTGCAAACAATACATTATCCAGCTTTATGCCACCTTCAACACTTCCTGCTTCAAGGGTGAATTCACTAGATAATTCTGCGTTTTTCCTCCACGCATTCCTTTACTGCCACAAGCACATAGGGTGCTGATTGACGAGGCTTAAGCAAATTAAAACTAATAATTTTTTCATACGCCATCCTTTTTCGTATTACTCCACTACCTTCATCACAACCTTATTCTTTCCGGACTTCTTGGTATCATACAGCATCTCATCTGCAAGGCTCATAATCTCTGACTTGACCACTATTCTCCCGGATTGGATATGGCTATTCCGACGCTTATACTTAATGTACCCAGCCTCGTATCTATGTTATTGATACCCAGTTCAAGCACCTCATTCCTTATCTTTTTCACCCTGGGGCAAGGTTTTCTTCCTCAGATAGCCCCATACAGGCACTGATAAACTCCTCACCGCCAAAGCGGGCTGCGATTCCGTCGTTTTTGATAATATTATTGTTTATAACACCCGCAACCTTCTTAAGGTACTCATCTCCCTCAAAATAGTACCATAGGTATCGTTGAATTTCTTAAAGTCATCTATGTCAAACATAAAGACACTGACAGGCTTGTCTGCCTTATCCGCCTCAATACGAAGCTGATAGAACTTCTCAGTAAACTCCCTTCTGTTACTTATCTGTGTAAGGGCATCTATTCCTGCCATCTTGCTAAGCCTACTGTTAGCTTCTCTTAGCTTTTCCTGAATCTCCTTATTTCTTTCTATCTCAGTTTCAAGCTTTTTTGCATGAACAGCATTGTTAAGAGCTATCACAAGATAAGGCTTTAGCTCCCTTAAAAAGTCGATAGTTTCAGGCCTGTATGCATTTTCAAATCTACTCTGAACTGAATAAGCACCTATAACTTTATCCCCTATTGTAAGTGGAATAAAGAGAGCTGATTTCATTGTCCCCTTGGCAATCTCATAAATACTGTATGTTTCATAATCGAAATGAGGCGTAAACCCTTCATCCTCCGAGGTTATTATGCTATTGGTCATACAGCACCTTACAAAGGCGCTTTCCTTACTGTCAAGACTTACTGTGAACTCAGCATTTTCCTTACCCATATTGTAGCAGAGTAAGGAACGCAACTGATTATTCTCCGGTTCTGCTGACATGATTATAAAAGCGTCTACAGGTATATTTTCACGCATGTTCTTGTAGATGAGATTGACCACCTCGTTTAGATTGGTCGAGGAAGTAAGCTTTGATTCCTATTTCGTGAATCATTTTGAATCTGTCATAGGTTCTCTGAAGCTCGTTTTTATTACGTATTGCTTCCTTTGCAACCAGCTCAAACTCTTTATTTTTGTCAACATTAAAGCGAAGGCTTTCTCCAAGCTTAAAGCAAGCTCTCAAATATCTCAAGTGACTCAGCCTTTTTTCTGCCTGTTTAATTCAAATTTATTTTTCAAGAAAAGTTTTATAATTACGCTGTATTTTATCAGTATATAGGTATCTCCAAGCTTTTATATAATAATGCCTTAAATAGTCATAAATCATCAGCTCACTTATTGGTTCTTCATCTGTTGCCATCTCTTCAATCTCTAAAAAGCACCTCAGCAAAGAAATCAAGATTTAAGCTATGTATATGGCACCCTCCACAAATGAATATAGTACGGCTATTTTATATATTCTCCTCTCTTTAGCTCTTGCCAAAGCTTTGGAGAATTCCTCTTTTGCCCTGATGTAGTCCTCTATCCAAAAAAAGTAAGCCATAAGGCTAAGATAGTACACATAGGCAACATCTGCACTAAGCTTCTCACCATCTATGGCCTCAAGCTGCTCTAAGATTTCCTGAATCTCATCCACATTAGGGTTCTCAAGCATTGTTACTGATGACATGATATCCGACAAGATGTGCACTATTTTTTCGCCAAGCCTAAAGTAATCTTTGTCTGCGTCAGCAAAGTATATCAGAGCAGGCCTTAGATGCTCGACCGCCTTTTCATATATTCCTAAATTCAGAAATATCCTTCCGATATTGCCATATGCCGCAGGTAATATATTTCTTAATCCATGTTCCCTTTCATTATTTATCGCGCTATAATAGTATTCCATAGCCTTTTCATACATACCAAGCATAAAGTAGGCACTTCCTATCATATTATAGTCAAACGAAAGCAGTTCCCATTCCTGAAGCAAAGCTGCTATTTCTACAAGCCCGCTTCCTCTTTTAATAACCTCTGACGGATTCCCTCCTCGTATTAGCAGATAAACTTTCGCTGTTTCAACGCTCGCACGCCAGACATAATCTTCCTTATATCTGATGGTTTCCGTAAGTTTGTCAAGTAGCTCATTTGCCCCTTCTGCATTTAACAAGATGTCTGATATAAGCTGTTTGTGAATATTCTCTGCCCTTAATGAAATATAATTATCTATATTCATATTTTTCCCCTAACGCCTGTCACAAGAGCTATAAACCAAATATCCAAACTTAAACATTAGGCAGCAATACTCATCGCATTACTGCCTATATTGTCTTTAGATTTCAGATATATCCTTAATAAGCTCGCCCGCCTTGGTATCCTGAAGTTTCTTGACCATCTTATAGAAGGTATCAAGAGGCACTCCATGCATCTGCTGCTTTTGTCCGCGGACTGTAATGGATACTGTCCTTTCTTCTTTCTCTTTGTCTCCTACTACAATGATGTAAGGATCCTTCATTAGCTTGAAGCCCTTAATCTTTTCATTCATGTTCTTATCGTCATAGTTGGCTTCTACCCTTATGCCCATCTCAAAGAGGGCATCCTCAATCTCCTTAGCATACTCATTATGCTCTGTTCTGATAGGTACGATAGCCACCTGATAAGGAGATATCCAGAACGGGAAATCTCCCTTGTAGTTTTCTATAAGTATGCCGATGAATCTTTCAAATGAACCAAAGATAGCTCTATGTATAACCACAGGCTGCTTGATGGTTCCATCGCTGTCCTGATATGAAAGCTCGAAGTTGTGTGGAAGCTGGAAGTCAAGCTGGATAGTACCACACTGCCATTCTCTTCCGAGAGCATCCTTAATCTGAAGGTCAATCTTAGGGCCGTAGAAGGCTCCGTCTCCTTCATTTACCTCGTAACCGCCCTCGCCGTACTTCTTGTCAAGTATCTTCTTAAGCGCTGCCTCAGCACGGTTCCATACTTCTATATCACCCATAAAGTCATCAGGACGTGTTGAAAGCTCAGCTCTGTATGTGATGCCAAAGGTGTTATATATCTGGTCAGCAACCTCCATTACGTCTGCTATCTCTTCTTCTATCTGAGATTCCATTACGAAGGTATGGTCATCATCCTGTCTGAACTCCTGAACTCTGAAAAGTCCGTTAAGCTGGCCTGACTTCTCTTTTCTGTGAATAACATCTATCTCGTTATATCTGATAGGAAGCTCCTTGTAGGAATGAACTGTTCTCTTGTAGGTAAGCATCGCATTAGGACAGTTCATAGGCTTTTGCTGCATATGTAGAATCTGAATCAAGCTCTATATTCTGTAAGGTCCTCTGTGTAAGGTCATCATCAAAGCTCCGCACGATGAACATATTGTTTACATAATGAGCCCAGTGGCTACTTATAAGCCAGAGCTTACGGTTGTTGATGACAGGAGCTGATATTTCCTGATAACCGTGTTTAACGTGTATCTTCCTCCAGAACTTGATAAGCTCCTGATACAGCCTCCAGCCTCTTGGGAGCCAGTAAGGCATACCCGGTGCAGTCTCATTGAACATAAAAAGGTCAAGCTTTGGTCCAAGCTTCTTATGGTCTCTCTCAAGAGCCTCCTTAATGAGGTTAAGATGTGCCTTAAGCTCATCCTTTGTAGGGAAGGCATAGACATAGATTCTCTGAAGCCTGTCTCTCTTCTCGTCACCTCTCCAGTAAGCACCTGAAGCGGATTTAACCTGAAAGGCTACATTTAGAAGCTCTGCTGAGTTCTCAATATGAGGTCCACGGCAAAGGTCGCAGAAATCATCTCCTGTGTTGTAGGTAGAGATGATGGCATCCTCAGGGAGGTCATTGATTATCTCAACCTTAAACTTCTGATCCTTGAACTTCTCGAGGGCCTCTTCCTTTGTGAGTTCTTTTCTTGTCCAAGTCTCTTTACGCTTAAGAATCTCGCGCATTTTATCTTCAATAACCTTGTAGTCGTCCTCTGTCACTGCCCTTGGAAGTACAAAGTCATAGTAAAAACCATCTTCAATCTGTGGTCCTATAGCAATCTGAACACTGTCACCAAATATCTCAAACACTGCTTTTGCAAGCACGTGTGCTAAAGAATGACGGTAAACCTGTAAAAATTCTTCTCTTTCCATCTTAAATCTCCTTGTGATTTCGCCTTAAGCAAAAACTAGTATATTCGTAAATCGCCTATCTGATTTATTATACACCTTTTCTACCATAAATACAAATCTCAAAAAACCGTATACACCAGCCTGAAGCCAACTAAGAGGCCGGTAAAGCAAAGACTGATTAGTTCTTTCTTGAAGCTCTCTTTCGTGCAAGTGGATCGAGGATTTTCTTTCTTATTCTGAGTGTCTTCGGTGTAATCTCAAGCAGTTCGTCTGTTTCTATAAAGTCAATTGCCTGCTCAAGGCTTAGTACCCTTGGAGGTGAAAGCTTAAGCGCGTCATCAGAGCCTGATGAACGGGTATTGGAAAGGTGCTTGGTCTTACATACATTTACCTCTACATCCTCTGCCTTTCCATTCTGTCCTATAATCATACCGCTGTAGACCTTCTCACCGGGCGAGATAAAGAGGGTTCCTCTTTCCTGCGCATTAAAGAGTCCGTAGGTCACGCTCACACCTGTCTCATAGGCAATAAGTGAGCCCTGTCCACGGTAGCTAATCTCTCCCTTATAAGGCACATAGCCTTCAAATATAGTATTGATGACACCGTTTCCCTTGGTATCTGTGAGGAATTCACCTCTGTATCCTATAAGTCCTCTTGAAGGGATGATGAACTCAAGCCTTGTGGTTCCGCTTGCGTTCGTAGTCATATTTCTAAGCTCGCCCTTACGCTCTGAAAGCTTAGATATAACTGCTCCCGAGAATTCATCCGGTACATCTATAATTGCCTGCTCAACAGGTTCAAGGGTTCCACCCTTTTCATCCTCTTTGTATAGTACCTCAGGCTTACTTACCGCAAACTCAAAGCCCTCACGGCGCATATTCTCAATAAGTACGGAAAGGTGAAGCTCGCCTCTTCCTGATACCTTAAACGCCTCTGTGGTATTAGTATCCTCTACCCTAAGGCTAACGTCTGTATTAAGCTCTCTGTAAAGTCTGTCTCTAAGATGCCTTGATGTGACAAACTTGCCCTCAGTACCTGCAAAAGGACTGTCATTTACTATAAAATTCATAGCAAGGGTAGGCTCTGATATCTTCTGGAAAGGGATAGCCTCCGGATTGTTTACATCGCAAAGAGTATCTCCAATATGTATATCGGCAATTCCTGAGATTGCAACAATAGCTCCTATGGTAGCAGATTCAACTTCTACCTTATTAAGTCCGTCAAATTCATAGAGCTTTGTTACCTTTACCCTCTGCTTCTTTGACTCATCGTGGTGGTTAACAAGCATAACTTCGCCATTTACCCTGATGGTACCATTGCTTACCTTACCGATACCGATACGGTACACATATTCGTTATAATCTATTGTACTTATAAGAACCTGAAGAGGAGCCTCGCTGTCTCCCTCCGGTGCAGGCACGTGTGACAGGATTGTCTCAAAGAGAGGCTTCATGTCAGTACCCTTCACATCCGGATCAAGGGAAGCATAGCCTGCCTTGGCAGATGCAAAGATAAATGGACAGTCAAGCTGTTCTTCATTGGCATCAAGCTCAAGGAGAAGCTCAAGTACTTCGTCCACAACCTCGTGAGGACGGGCCTCAGGCCTGTCTACCTTGTTTACACAGCAGATAACAGGAAGGTCAAGTGCAAGTGCCTTGGTAAGTACGAATCTGGTCTGTGGCATGGCACCTTCAAAGGCATCTACCACAAGGATAACTCCGTCTACCATCTTAAGAACTCGCTCAACCTCACCTCCGAAGTCTGCATGTCCCGGTGTATCGATTATGTTTATCTTTACATCTCCGTATGTAACAGCCGTATTCTTGGCTAGTATGGTAATTCCTCTTTCACGCTCTATGTCATTTGAATCCATAACACGCTCTGCAACTTCCTGATTCGCTCTGAACACACCGCTCTGTTTTAAGAGCTCATCCACAAGCGTAGTCTTGCCGTGGTCTACATGGGCTATGATTGCAACGTTTCTGATATCATTTCTTTTAGCTAAAGCCATCGTTTTTTACCTCATTCCAAATGCTGATTGTTTGTTAACCTTAAGATTTTTATCACAATAGGTTACAGGTGTCAAAAATATTTAATCCCCGGACATTTTAAAGTAAAGAGTAGGCTTGGGGAGCTGACCTCTTCGGAGAAGGTATTTTTGTTACTTATGGGGTGTAGCAAAAACTATATAATGTATTGAGGGTTTACGCTTATTAGTATAGCAGAAAAAAACGCAATAAGTCTGCACAAACTTTAAAATTTTTCTGCGATTTTTCTATTAATAATTACCTTGTATGAAAGAGACCATAAAAAAATCACCTGTCATTTTAAAACTATAAATGTCTCTTTTTCTTATTAACATTAATAAGCGTGGTTTTATAAGTACTTTTAGCTAAATAAAAGCTTCGAACTCTTCCCTTGTTATTCTTTCCTTTTTCCATAAGAAGCTTTGCACTGGCATGGAGCACGTCCATATGCTCAGATATTATGCGCTTTGCTTCCACGTGACACTCATCTATTATCTTCTTAACCTCTTCGTCTATCCTGCCCGCAGTCTCCTCGCTGTAAGCCCTCGTATGTGCAAGGTCTCTACCTATAAATACCTCGTCATCATCATTTTCATAGTTGATAAGGCCTATTTCGTTGGTGAAACCAAAGCGGGTAACTCATGAGCTCTTGCAACCTTAGTTGCGTGTTTGATGTCGCCAGAAGCCCCTGTGGTGATATCGTCAAGGATGAGCTCCTCCGCCACACGGTACTCCAAGTGTTACTATTATATCCTGCTTCATCTTGCCTCTGGTGTTGAACATTTCATCCTTCTCAGGAAGAGGCATGGTGTAGCCCGCTGCACCATTTCCTGTAGGTATAACAGAAATGGTATACACAGGTCCTACGTCAGGAAGTACATGGAAGAGTATAGCGTGTCCCGATTCGTGATAAGCAGTGATTCTCTTTTCCTTTTCTGATATAATATGGCTCTTTTTCTCAGTTCCTATTCCTACTTTAATAAATGATTTTTTGATATCTTCTGAAACTATGTATTTTCTATTCTCGGAAGCAGCTCTTATAGCAGCCTCGTTTAAGAGATTCTCAAGATCAGCACCTGTAAAGCCTGCGGTAGTACGTGCGACCTCTTCAAGGTTTACATCATCTCCAAGTGGCTTGCCCTTTGAATGTACCTTTAGTATCTCTTCCCTTCCTCTTACATCCGGATAGCCTACTGCTACCTTTCTGTCAAACCTGCCTGGGCGAAGGATAGCAGGGTCAAGGATGTCTACCCTGTTGGTAGCCGCCATCACTATGATGCCCTCATTTACACCAAATCCATCCATCTCCACAAGCATCTGGTTAAGTGTCTGTTCTCTCTCATCATGTCCTCCGCCAAGTCCTGTACCCCTCCTTCTTGCCACAGCATCTATCTCATCAATAAATACTATACAAGGAGCATTTTTCTTGGCATCGCTAAACAAATCGCGGACTCTTGAAGCACCTACACCAACAAACATCTCTACGAAGTCCGAACCTGAGATTGAGAAGAATGGCACTCCCGCTTCTCCCGCAACTGCCTTGGCAAGAAGGGTCTTACCTGTGCCTGGAGGGCCTGTAAGGATGACACCCTTTGGTATCCTTGCGCCTATACTGTTGTACTTTGCAGGGTTCTTAAGGAAATCCACTATCTCTTCAAGCTCATCCTTTTCTTCCTTTAGTCCTGCCACATCATTAAAGGTAACCCTTTTATCTTTGTCAGACGACATCCTAGCCCTGCTTTTGCCAAAATTCACCATCTTGGCATTGCCTGCACCGCCGCCTCCACCCATAGCAGGGCCAGCGCTCATCATCATCATCATTATAAAAAACATAACAAAAATGAGCATATAAGGCATAAGAGTGACCAGCCAGCTCTGCTTGGTTATATCGTGCATTACATAAGAGGTAAAAAGCCCTCCTGCCTTAGCAGATTGACTACTTCATTTACATCAGGAACATAAAAGCTTTCATTTCTTTTGATTCTTATCTTTACCTATGATTACTTCTACTTCACCTGTTGGGGTTGCCTGATTTTGGAAAATATCCACAGAATCCACAATCTTTTTGCCAAGATCTGTCTTGAAATTCTCATAGTTATAGTTGTTGCGGTTTATGTTATACAGATTGTCAGATAAAAACATAGCAATCACAACTATAGCCAGTATTATAAAGTACGTTCCTATTCCTCTGGTTTGTTTTCTCACCTTATTCTCCTGTTTCGCTTAAAATAATCCTTAGTCCAAATGCACTACGCCGATGTATGGAAGATTTCTATATTTTTGAGCATAGTCAAGACCGTAGCCAACCACAAACTCATCAGGAATCTCAAAGCCTACATAGTCTACCGTGATTCCTTCTACCACCCTTCGTTCAGGCTTGTCAAGGAGGGTGCAAAGCTTAAGTGAATTAGGCTTCTTGGTCCTAAGCATATCCTGAAGGAAGGATAGGGTATTGCCAGAGTCAATGATGTCCTCAATAAGAAGTACGTCCTTTCCTTCTATGCCCTCGTCAAGATCCTTTACTATTCTTACCCTGCCGCTGCTCTCTGTAGCATTGCCATAGCTTGATACAGACATAAAGTCCATAGTTAAAGGCACTGTTATGTGCTTGGCAAGCTCTGTAGTGAAAAATACGCTTCCTTTAAGAATGCAGATTAAATGCACTGTCTTTCCCTCATAGTCTCTGTTAATCTCTTCTGCAAGCTCCTTTATACGGTATGAAACCTGCTGTTCGCTTAATAATGTAGTAATCTTAGCTTCCATTTTCTCCTCCACTACTTCCTTTTTATTTCCATTTTTAACAACTTTTTCGTACTCTTTGTAATCCTTGCGCCTTCACCCGTTCTATAGCCTATTATCCAAAGGACATCATTGCCAGAAACCACAAGCGGGATTCCTCCTCTTTTATCCGAAGGAATCTTGTTATCGACAAAATATTTTTTTAGCTTCTTCTTATCTCCCTCAGGTGAAATAACGAGGAAGTCACCCTCTTCCTTGAAGCGCACCATTACATTCTCAGCTATTTTATCATAATCAAACCATCTGATACAACTGTTTTGACTAAGATTTTTTACACTTCCGTCTTCAAATGTGAGCCTTATATTATCTTCCTCTGATGCAACCGTAGAAATGCCTTCTACATCTTCAGTATGAAGCAAAAAGCTCAGGCAGCATCTGTATGCTTTCTCCCGACTCAGACTTGTTGGCGCTCCCTTTAAGCCTTATTCCTTTATACTCCCTAAACGCCCTTACCTTGTATGGGAGGTCAATTTCACGGCCTACCTGCTTGCTAAAAAGCTCAAGAAGGTACGAAATGTGTACACCTCCTATATCTCTCGCCCTTCCTGCCGCTTCTGACAGTGCTTTATGAAGTACTTCTTCTATTATTACCTCATCAAGTGTCAATATTTCATTGCTAATAAATATATCTTTACCCTTGGTCACATAACTCTTATACGCATTCGCAGCTTCCTTTATAATGTAGCCCTCAATCTTTTCAAGCCTCTCACAGGCATCGTTAATGTGGCTTACAGCCCTTTCATTCACCTCTTCAAGCTCAGGAATTATCCTCTTTCTTATCCTGTTTCTGGTGTAAATGAGGCTGTTATTGGTGCTGTCTGTGATGAAGCTCTCACCTAAGTATGTAACTATTCCCTCAATCTCTGCCCTGCTTGTCTTAATAAGAGGCCTGATTAGTACACCGCTTCTTAGCTTTATACCTGTAAGACCTGTTATTCCACTTCCTCTTGAGAGATTCATAAGAAAGGTTTCCGCCACATCATTTAAGTTGTGGGCAACAGCTATTTTATCAGCCTTGTATAGGAGCCTGATCTCCTCAAATACTCTGTATCTAAGGACACGGCCTGCCTCTTCCTCTGAGATTTTATTCTCCCTTGCAAAGAGCGGAACATCCAGACGCCTGATTTCAAGCCTGATACCCTGTCTTTTGCAAAGCTGTAAAACAAAATCCTCATCCCTTGCGGCCTCATCCCCTCTGATTCCGTGATTTATATGTACAGCGGTTATACACTCTAGGGGCATTATCTCCTTAAGTACAAGAAGGAGGCATACCGAATCTGCTCCTCCGGATACGCCTACTACCACTCTCTCGCCCTCTTTAATAAGTTCATTGTCTTTAATAACTGCCTTGATTTTTATCTATACTGTCCATTTCATCCCCTTAGCGACAATCAAAAGTACTGACTACCGGCGGTTGTCAGACCTTTTATTTTCTCAGTTCAAATACTATTTCATTTTTCGTAGGCTAAAACCAAATTTATCTCTGGCGGTTTCCTCAACAAATTTCCTTGTCTTCATCTCAGCCTTAAGACCTTCAAGCTCCTCTGCCCTGTCTTTTTCGCTCTCTAAATAAGTACTTCATAGCCTCATTCTTAACCTTTGCCTGTACTAACCTGTCCTCCAGCATAAACTTATTGATGCTGATGATGAGTTAGGAACAAACAAGCAAACACCGCGCAAAAGCACTTTTCCCGAGCTTGCCGGTACGTCTTCTTCTTCTCCCTGCCATAACAGTCTCTCCATCCACTTTACATATGTTTCTATTTTTAGCCTATTTACTAACATTTTACAAGCCACTAGATATTGACCTCCGGGTAACAAATTAAACATTATATTGCTTTTTAAAATATTAATTGAAACTATGTTACTTTTTTTGTGTTACTGCCGATATAGATAATATCGTTAAAAATAATAGAACAATAAAGAGGTAAACATGAAAAAGACAAACCATAAGCTGGTTGGTTTGGCGTTATTATACTAAGTACGACTTTTTACATTTTCAGGAAATGTGCCTGTATATGCAGGTACTGTGAGAATTTACCTATAGAAGGAAGCGTAGCACTTAACCAAAATGCCATACTAACAAGAAAGCAGCTGGTAAATGCTTTTTATTAAGCACATAACCGATCTGGACAGGGATTTTACCACGGTTATCAGTAATCAGGCACTAAGAATGAGCCAAAAGGCTTTTTGAGGATTTCTGGGAGGAACTTACCAAATATCCTCAGTACAACGACATAATAGAACATCTCAATATAGACCGTACTTTTGACCTATGATTATAACGGATACTTCACCCGGCAGGTAAGAGTAAGCTATGATATAACAAAGGCGAGGCTAAGAAGATACTTGATGATGTACAGCCTATAATAAAGACAGAAAAAGAGCTTACCGACCTTATGTTACTTCACGCAAAGAATCTGGACAGAGATTTCCCTATTAATCTGGATAAAAATGCCCTGGTTTACATAACATTTAAAGAAGTACACAGCTTTTTGGGAAAAAGCTCTATGCAATACCTGAATTTAACGATATCAGCAGGTATTACAAGAATTTTAATTCCATAAAAAGCACTTACAACGGTTATTATAAATGGATAATAAAGACTGATTATGAGATTACCAAAAAAGAGGTAAATCATCTGGAAGACTTTGTTGAGAACTGGGTAGATAAGCATATCAAGGACAGTATGAGCGATGAGGAAAAGGTCAGGGCAATCAATGACTACATCGTATCCCAGTACAGGTATACCTTTGGTGACAACAGAAACTACCTCACAAGAGGCAAAAGCGTAAAAGATGAAAAGTTAGGCAAATACTCCGTGTATAGCTCTTTTGCCCTGCTCTATAAGAAGGGCGGCGTCTGTGATGCCAAGGCTAAGCTCTTTTACAGACTTGCAACCGAGGCAGGACTTGATACAATCTACATAACAGGTTATGTAAACAAGACTACATTACACGCTTGGAACATGGTACGGGTAGACGGCAAATGGTATCATGTGGATGCTACCTGGAACCGTGGTCAAAAAAGCTGGATGAACGAGTACCAGTATTATAATACCAGAGACTATTACCTAAAAGGCGACCTCTCTATGAAAAAAGGGCACCACGAGTGGGATGCCCACAAGTATCCTGCTGCAAATAAGGATTTTGCATTAAAGGACAAGACTAAATAATCTTGTCTGCTGTTCAGGGAGGACATAAGTATTACCATCAATCCTCCTCAACACAGGCCTTCACGGATATTTTTATTTGGTAAGGTATTCAAGAGAAATCCCCTGTAGAATAAAACGGGCTGTACACTAACACTTAAAGCTGTTAGTGCACAGCCTTTTAGCCTATTTAGACTCCATAACCTCTTCAACCATCTTAGTCATCACATCCTTATCTACTGCCTTTTCTACAGAAATAGAATGTTCGTATGTTCCGTCATTCCAAATGGCGAGGTTTAGTGCCTCCTTAGTTCCCTTTACCGTTACTTTGATATCATTTACGCTAACCTCTCCCACATAGTCATAAGGATTATAGTTACCTGAGTTATCCTCTTTATCTGTTGATTTCCTGTAAATCAGCCTGTCGTCATCACTAAGATAGGTTATCTGAGCAAAACCCTCACCTAGCGTCATATACTCAGTTTCACTTGGCTTAAATGGCAGGCTCTTTATCACAGGTACATTGAAGCCCACTGCTTTAGAAAGCTCCTCTACTGAGGAATATCCTTGCATAGGATTTACCCCTAGTACATTAGAGCCTTCTCCTACTGAGCCTGTACCGGGATTTATAGGCTTGGTTACATTGTTATCCCAAGGCCTAATTATAATCATAAGCAGGGCTGCTGCCGCTACCCCACCGAAAGCAAGGTAGAGGGACTTTTTCCTGGCATTTTTCTTTCTGCTAAAATGTTCTTCTATATTACCGAGGATACGGCTTTTCATTTCATCAGTTACATTTACTCTTTCCATTATTTCATTGTATTTACTCAAAGTCGTACACCTCCTTTAATATAGTCTTTAGCCTCTCCCTTGCACGCTTTAAGTCAGACCTTATGGTTGCTTCTTTTCTGTCTAGAATCTCAGCTATTTCAGCAGTCTGATAGCCTTCTTCGTAAAAAAGGTGGATGACATCCCTCTGTGTGTCAGGGAGTTCCTTTACAGCCTCCCACACAAAAGAAAGGTCGGACTTTTCCTCTGCGACAAGCTCTTCATTCAGCTCATCTGTTTCGTGCCTCTTGTTTGCAGAAATGTGGTTTTTAGCTATATTGGAAGCAGTGCGCAGGAAGTACGCCTTGATATACTCCTCGTCATCTGAATCCAGGTTTACCTCTAAGATTTTGATAAGGGTTTCCTGCAAGATGTCCTCTGCTTCATCCATATTGTGAGCATAGGCGTATGCCATTCTAAGCACCTGATTGCCGTATTTTTTCATAAAGTTCTCGGCGCGCTCGTTTAATAAAGGCTCTTGTATCTTCTTTTTTGGCAAATGGCAGTATGGAGGCTCTTTTGATGGCGGCTCCAACCATTTTAATCAGATTAATAAGTCCTTCTTTTTAAGGAAAATCCATACCCCTCTGCAATTAAGTCCATAAAGTTTCCTCTTCTTTTTATAGTTTTTCGTGAATAACCGCACTCTCATTCCTTTACACTTTTGTCGCCTAAAAGCTTCATATATGCAGGTATAAGACCAATGTGGCTGCTCATAATTCAGACAAAAACACATACTGTGGTCTTGCCTGAATCTGAGTTTATCGTTTTATGCGATTAATGCAAGGGAATTATTAATTTTATGGTTTTTTTATTTTTACCTGACCGATTATGTTCTTAATCTGCTTAAGGCTCATCCCCTTTTTGTTCTCGTTATAAATACCTACTGAATAAGAATATTTACCTTTTGTCCAAGTTGCAAGCGAATAAGTCTTATCGTTACCCTGTAATTTTACCTTGTAACTCTTCACTGTAATTTTCTTGGTGTTCTTGTACTTATTATAATCTCCGCTTACATCCTTTTGGGTTTCAGCCTTTCTGATAGTGATTGAGTTATTGTCATCTTTTCTGTAGTTCACCTGGATGAACTTATCTTTTTTAACTATCTCATAGTTTATTTCATCATATCCCTTTATCTTCTTAGGAGTCGTCATCTTAACACCGGTCTTTTTCTCTGCCTCTTTAAGACTTTTAACTTCTGTAAAAGGACTAGGCATGCCTACTTTTTCATCCTGTCCTTCAATAGGATATGGGCTCCAGGATGATTCATCCTGTCCTGTTATTACCCCTGCGTTAGCAACAGCCTCTGTCTCAATTGGATATGGACTCCAGGTTGACTTATCCTGTCCTACCATCATATCTGCTCTTGCCACACTGCTCATAAGGCTTCCTGCTACTAAAACTCCTGCTACAACTGTTAACATCTTCTTCATTTTGATTTCCTCCATATTGGTTTATTTTTTTAGGCTCATTTGCCTTTTCACTATATACACAAATGAGGGGCATAAAATGTTGCAGGGAAATTAAAAATTTTAAGTTGTAGGGCTGATGGGTTTGTTTGTTGACTAAGTTACGCCTTCACTAATAAATGTCCAGACTCGCTCCGGTTTTTCTGAACGAAGCTGTTTTAGAATAGTTCTGTTGACGAAAAACCTAATGCGCTCGCTTAGGCATTATTAGTTCCGGCTGTTGAACTGAAATCTAAGTGAATAGTCCTATTTATATAAGAGCTGTAGACAATTGATGAAATATGCGGTATTATCAGCTAAGGCTGTTTGATTGATAAGTCGGCACAAACAAACACATTAGCCACAAGGAGGCAGGTGGGGTGGCTGTCTTTAATTTGGCATTCGAGTTATTATTTGTATAGATTTACGGTGCCAGCTACGAATGATAAATTCTAAGCGAGCGCATTAGGCGGAGCGAAGCGGATGCCGGGCGAGTCTGAAATGTTATCATTCGGAGCGTCACTTAGTTTAAATATATAACTCGACAAATTAGAATTTAGTAGAGCGCATAGAGATAAAAATGTGCTTTAGAATTGAATTTAAAAGCGCAAAATAAAGCGCAAAAGTAAAGCGCAAAATAACCAGATAACTGATCGCGAACATATATTACTTCTTCTTAAAGAAAATCCTTTATTAACACAAGTTGAGATATCAGAAATGATGAATAAATCTAGGAGAGCAATACAAATGCTGATGAAAGAACTTATTGCTGAAGGAGTAATTGAACGGATTGGATCGAAGAAAATTGGCTCATGGATTGTAAAATAAAGGGAGCAATTTGCCGTTTTTATTTCAGGAAGGACCTGTAAATACAATGAAAAAAATAGCAAAAACAATGCTAAGGCTATTATTATGGATAGTAGCAATTATTGTTTTCTTAATTTTGATTTTGCTTTGTTTTATCATAGGTATAGGAAACTTACGGTAGAGGAAAAAAATTAGAAAGCCATTAGGACAGCTCATTGATATAAATGGGAAAAAAATATGAGTATATATGTGGAAGGGAGTGGTGCAAAAACACTTGTATTTTTATCGGGGGCTGGAACCTGCTCTCCCATTCTGGACTTTAAGTCGCTATACTCATTGTTAAGTAACAAGTATCGTATCGCTGTTGTTGAAAAGTTTGGATATGGATATAGTGATATTGTCGATGAAGATAGAAATATACAGACTATATTATCTGAAACAAGATTAGCTTTGCATAAAGCAGGAATCGATGGTCCGTATATTTTATGCCCACATTCTATGTCTGGAATTGAAGCACTTTATTGGGCTCAGGAATACCCAGATGAAATCGAAGCAATCATAGGCTTAGATATGTCTGTACCGGAATGTTACAAGAATATAAAAATAAATCTTTCACTGATGAAACTCGGACAATATGCATCTGCTCTAGGAATTACCAGACTAATTCCTGCACTTTCAGAAAGTGATGCCATAAAGCATGGAACCTTGACTGATTATGAAAAGAATGTGTATAGAGCAATTTTTTATAACAGGACGGCAACTGTAACAATGATAAATGAAGCAAAGAGTATTAAGGATAATGCAAGGATTGTAGAGCAAAATGGAGTGCCACAGGTTGATATGTTGTTATTTATTTCTAATGGCACTGGTGGAACTGGTTTTGATAAAGAAATATGGAGAAGTATAACGGAAGAATACATCAAAAAAGTGAAGTCTGGAAGGTATGTAGAATTGGATTGTCCACATTATGTGCATGATTACGAGTATAGAAGAATAAGTAAGGAGATTAAAAACTTTTTGAGTGATTGATATTTATTAGTAATTTGAAGGGCGGATATGGAGTTACAAATTTAAGTTGTCGGTATGGACACATTAGCCCTACAAACACTGCCAATCTCCTTGCCTGCTTTTAGATTTAGTTTAACATAAAAATGCGCCAAAGGAAATAAGCAAACATTTTTATTCAATTTCTCCTTACATAAACCCCTAAATTATGCTATAATCTTTAGCACTGTTAAAAAAGAGGAGGGAATATGGAAACAAAAGAAAATAAAATGGGAACCATGCCGGTGAAGAAGCTCATTCTTAACATGTCACTTCCTATGATAATATCTATGATGGTGCAGGCGCTCTACAACGTAGTAGACAGCATCTTCGTAGCCCAGCTATCAGAGGAAGCGCTGACTGCGGTAACTCTGGTCTTCCCTATGCAAAACTTTATTATAGCCCTTGCTACGGGTACGGGAGTAGGCTTTAATGTGCTTCTCTCTCAGGGACTTGGAGAAAAAAACTATGACAAATCAGACTCTGCGGCAAATGCAGGTGTCTTCCTTGTACTTATAAATACCATTATCTTTGTGCTTATAGGTCTCTTTGGCGCAGTACCATTTATCACAAGCCAGACAAGTGATGCCGCCATCCAGGCTGACGCTATTATCTACCTTCAGATAATCAGCTTCCTCTCTACAGGCTCCTTCTTGCAGATTACAGGGGAACGCTTGCTTCAGGCTACAGGCCGCACCATGCTAAGTATGATATCCCAGATAGTTGGTGCCGTGGCAAATATCATCCTTGACCCTATTATGATATTTGGTCTCTTTGGTTGTCCAAAGTTAGGAGTGGCAGGAGCTGCCTATGCTACAGTCATTGGCCAGTTCATAGCCGCTGCTGTAGGACTCTTCTTAAATGTAAAATACAACAAAGAAATCCACCTATCAATACAGCAGATTCTACACCCTCGTATGAGGATAATAAAGCCAATCTACTTTATTGCTATACCTAGTATACTTATGGTATCCATAGGTTCTGTTATGACATATGCAATGAACATAATCCTCATTGCCTTTTCAACTACTGCAACCGCAGTCTTTGGTGTATACTTTAAGCTTCAATCCTTCTTCTTCCTGCCGGTATTTGGCTTTAATAACGGACTCATCCCTGTACTTTCCTACAACTACGGGGCTATGAATAAGAAGAGGATAGACGAGGCACTACGCTTTTCACTGGCTCTTGCCTTTGGCATAATGCTTGCAGGAACCCTGCTGCTTGAGGCTGTTCCAGGCGTCCTGCTTGACATGTTCAATGCGGCTGATGATATGAAAAACATGGGAATAATTGCACTCCGCACCATAGCCATTCATTTCCCACTGGCTGCCATCGGAATAGTGCTTAGCTCGGTTTTTCAGGCCTTCGCACAAAGTATATATTCTTTAATTATTTCGGTAATGAGACAGCTTGTAGTCCTCATCCCTGCTGCCTGGCTCCTTGCACAGACAGGAAATGTAAACAATGTATGGTGGTCATTTTTCATAGCGGAAATCATTTCATTCATCACCTCAATCTACTTTTTTAAGAAGGTGTATAATAGTACAATCCGCCCTATTGAATCTATGCAGGGTGAGTAATTAAAACTGTGGCTTACATTCTATACAAGCACTCCCTACAAGACAGGATAGGCCCTGTGATAATGAATATAAGCAGCATTTTGGTAATTCCTGTTACATACAAGCTGCATGACAAAGGATTCTATATCTTTTAACCTCTCACCGTCTTGTTTTCTATGCCCGCATACTGGCGGGCATTACTGTTTTAAATGCCTTTATGTCACTGAAAATTGAGAATTTCTTATTAAATAAAAAAGCGATTAGATTTTTACTTTTCTAATCGCTCTTGTAAATGTTTTAAATTAGCTCTAAAAACCAAGCAACTTTATTATCTCTAAATTGAGGGTTCCTCACTATTTTTCATAGGGATTATAATGATTGATGTTGCAACCGAATTCTTTTTAGTTTCTTGATTTTTATTCTCTTTTGTCCACTCAATCAACGATATACCATCAAATTCATCTATTCTCCCATCATTCATCTTGTTTTTGAAGTACCACTCCACAACTGTTTGATGTTCACTGTGAAAAACTGCTTAATCTCCCAACAAATAACCTTTCCACGACTGTTCCATTCATTAAACCAATGCCTCACAGTTGTTCGATTTTTCATATTTAGGACACCAACTTTCAGTATAAACAACATCTTCCGCAAATATATCATCTATTCCTAAATCTTGTTGTTTGAGCCACATATCAAACCATAATCTAATAATTCTTTCTCGCTCTTTCATTTTATCACCTTTTTCAATCTCAAATCATCTGATTTTTCATTCCAATTTTTCATATCCAGTCGCCACTTCGGAACTTCTCCATCATCACCCCAGTATTCGTCTATCGAAACAATTTTACCATCTTCTATCCTAAGAAAAGAAGTTGCATAGGGCGGAAATAGAACTATCCGTACCAAATACCCTAGTTACTGTAATAATTAAATCTCCCTATTTCTTCTATGTCAGGTCCAAGCATCTCCTCAGATTTTTTTCAACCAGTCCACCTGCATGGTGAGCTGGCCGACCTTCTTTGCGTAAGCTTCTTTCTCTTTGCGCTCCTCGGAGAGCTTTCCCTTAAGGTTCTCCTCCCGCGTGTCGTCAAAGACCACAGACGCTTTCTCAAGGAACTCCTTCTTCCAGTTTCGAAGGAGGTTAGACTGAATGCCATTTTCGGTAGCAATGACATTCAGTTCCTTTTTCTCCTTCAGAACCTCGAGGACGAGGTCGGATTTAAACTTGGCACTAAAGTTTCTTCTTGTACGAGACATTTTTTTGAATCCTCCATGTTGGTTGTTCTAAGCATATCAGATTCATTAAAAACTGTCTTAAAAAGTGTCTGTTTTTACGGAACCATTATATTCTCAATTTTTTTCAAAATATAATTTATTTTTTCATAATTAAAAAAACCGAAAATAACTTCTCTTTTCCTTCCTCATCCAATGAATATTGTTCCAATACTTCCCCATTTTTCAATATGCACAATATATGTGCAGGTCTTCAAAAATAAATTCCAGATCATCTGTAATTATCAGCAACAAATCAAGCTTAGGCTGTACCTGTTCCAGCAGTTTTGCCACCCGTTCCATCTGATGATAATCAAGCCCACTCGTTGGCTCATCTAAACAAATCAGTTTTCTATCACTATAAAGTGCAGATGCCATTGCAACTCTCTGCTTCTGCCCGCCTGACAATGCCATCGGGTGAGTATCTGCATAATTTGTTAAGTCCAACATAGACATCAGTCCATTTCTTTCCTCTACGTTCTTATTTTCACTGCCTAATGATATTTCTTCCTCCACACTATTTTGTAAACAGCTGGTGGTTTATTTCCTGAAAATACTTCAAAGCTTTCTTTTGCTCTTCTCTTTATTGGAAGAATATCATTTTCCCTTACAATAGATTCCTTTTACCGATTTATTCATCCCACATAAACCATTCATAAAGGTGGATTTACCAGCACCATTATGACCAATTACTGCTATTTTTTTCATCTTGGCGGCAGCCTACACTCCTTAATCTTTAATACCGGCTCTTCTCTCCCTTTGTACCTACAGGCAACCTCTTTCATCTTAGATATGTTGTGCCGCATTCCAAGATTCCCTTTTACTTTTTCACTAATATCTCTGTCTATTTTTTTCTTGCCCCAGTTCTTCCTCATGCAATATATGGTAATCAAGTGAACGAAGTCCTTTTTCTCTTAATTCCTGCCCGGAGAGTTTTTTAAATGCTTCTATCGTATACTCTTGCGCAATTTCTCCGTCTTTTATATAGCAGACACGGTCTGCAAGTTCCATCAGGTAATAAAGTCTGTGTTCTGCAATAATAATGGTCTTACCCTGCTTTTTTTAAGGTCTTTAATATTCTTTCAATGTCCTTTATCGCATCAAAATCCAAATTTGCAGAAGGCTCATCCAGCACATAAATATCTGGTCTTCCCGCATAAATACTTGCAAATGCAATTTTTTTGTTTTTCGCCACCAGACAACTGCATAATATTGCGATTCTGCAAATCCTCCAGTTGAAACTGTTCTACACAATCTGCTACCCGTGCTTCAATTTCCTCTGTAGGAATCCCTGATTTTTCACAACCGAAAAGCAATCTCACTAGAGGTATTCATATAAAAAAATTGGGATCTTGGGTTCTGAAATACACTTCCGCAAATTTTAGATATCTCTGCAAAGGGAATTTCATCCGCCTGCTTTCCCATTAATTCAATTTTTCCTGTTATTTCTCCTTCGTAAAAATAGGGCACAAGTCCATTTATCACACGAAGAATCGTGGATTTCCACATCCACTGATTCCTGTTAACAGAACACACTCCCCTTCTTTTACACTCATTGATACATTTTTTATGCCATTTTTCCGATTCACACCAGTATACTGAAATGACACATTTTCTAAACGAACTGCCTCCATAAATTTTTAATATCCTCCACATAACTTCGAAAAAACCACAATAGTCACGGAGAATACCATCACAAGATAGTCTGCCATTTTCAATGAGACACGACACAAATTTGTTCTTTTGTTGTGCATGCCAAGCCCTCTTGCTAATGCCGCTGCTGCTAATTCTTCTCCAATCTTTACTGTTGAAAATAATAGTGGAACAATCATATATTCCATAGCCTTTATCGGATGCAGCAAAATCTGCCCCGCTCCTGTTCCAATGTTTCTCATACGCATAGCTGCGCGTATGTGATTCCATTCCTCCTTGACAGTAGGAAAGAATCGCACCAGCACAGCCAAAGGTATAATAATTACTTGCGGAACTCTTATTTTTTCCAGCGAAGCAATCATGACGTTGATTTCTGTGGTTGAAACAAAGAAATCAGCCGACATAATACAAAAGAAAAATTTGCGAAATGCAATAAACACAAGACACGCCAATGTAGATAACCATGGAACAGTTATTGCCGGCAAAATGCACTTATCTCCAAACAGCAAAAACGCAAATATCAGGTCATAATGAATGCATTTTTTCCACTTACCATTTGCCATGAATAACCCACTTACACAAGCTAATAGCACAAGCTCCATTATCACATTTACACCAAATGTAATAGTGATATTGATTGCGAGGATGCATAGTATCTTTGTTATTGGATTTAAATTTCTCATGCAATTCCTGCCTTTTCAAAATGTTTCTTATTCATTTTCCCAGCAACTAATCCGCCCACAACACCAGCAGCAATTGTGTAAGCAATCATAACCGGGATAATCCAGAAAGGTGTCATTGCTTTTTAATCCTTCTGCATATGCTTCTCCCATAGATGCTACAACACCATCAAAATAAGCATCTCTCATAAGCCAGATTGGGAAAAATGAACCAACAGGCCAGATGGAAAATACATAATATCCAATCAGACTCATCTTCTTGCTTGTATATCCACCTGCTTTTGTAATCAAGTCACTGATAAGACCTAATAATGAACAAAATACAAACATAATCCACGAATTACCGGTAGTAAATACCATTAAAATACCAATTAATACACCCATGAGTCGTAATCATTCCAAAGGTTTTTACTTTTTGTAATGAAAAAGCATATAAATAGGTGCACAAAGAATTGCAATAAATGCTGGTAATAAAACATAAGTAATTGGTGCAAAAAGATATTACGGCAGTAAATACGAACATAACAACAAAATAAATTGCTGTAAAAATACCTGTGTTAATTAAATCCTTTGCTGATAATTTTTTTAATTTTTCCATTTTCAATAATCTCCTTTTTTTATAGTCCCTGTGCTGCATAAAGGCGTGAAAACACTCCCTGATTACGCAATAATTCCTCTGGAGTTCCCTGTTCTGCTACTTTCCCTCCATCCAAAACAACTATCTTATCTGCATTTGCAACTGTACGCATACGATGTGCAATTACTAACACCGTCTTTCCTGCCAACAGCGTAGAAAGAGCTTCCTGTACTAATGTCTCACTTTCTGCATCCATAGATGCTGTCGCTTCATCTAAAAGTACCACTGGTGCATTTTTAAGTAAGGCTCTTGCTATCGAGATACGTTGACGTTCTCCACCTGAAAGAAAGCTTCCGTTTTCACCAATGTTTGTATCATATCCTTCTGGCAATCGTTCAATAAATTCTTCACACTGTGCTGCTTGAGCAGCCGCTCTACCTCTTCATCCGTTGCATCTTTTTCTTCCCAGTCGAATATTCTCCATTACTGATTCATCAAAAAGCAAAACATCCTGAAAAACAATTGCAAAATTTTTTTTAAGTAACGTCTCAGGCTCCACTTCGGAAATATCCACTCCACCTAATGTTATTTTTTCCACTGTCAATATCCCAAAAACGTGCTGCCAGCTTGGAGACTGTAGACTTTCCACTTCCGGAAGGACCAACTAACGCTGTCACTTCTCCCTGTTTTGCTACGAAGGAAATTCCTGATAATACTTCTTCTGCATCCTCTTCTTTCTTATAAGAAAATACAACATCCCGAAACTCAATCTCATATCCTTGATTCGCACACACGCTTTTTCCTGTCTGAATCGATGTTGCTTCCATCTCTTTCATACGTTCCACACTAACTAATGCAGAAAAAATTTCCGACAAAAGCATAAAACAGCTGGAAAACGGATCATATATTCTTCCTGCTACAATCAGAAAAAAGAGAAACATAGGAATCGTTAATGTCCCCTCTGCAACAAAATATCCACCTGCAAAAAGCACTGCAACCAGACCAAAACGTACCACAAACTGGGCTGCTGCAAGAGCTGAACCCGGGATAAGTTCGTTTCTGAAAGAACACTTAACTACCTGAGCCAATTTTCCTTCCAACCCTTTTAAGTATTCGTCTTCCCTTGATGCAGATTTTAATTCCTGAATTGTATCCAGATATTCCTGCACACCATCATAAGCACTTCTTCTTGCCTGCACATTCTCCGCCTCTGCCTTCTGCTGTGCTTTTCTGGCAAGAAAAAGCACCAGGGTTGCCAACGGAACAGGTAATAGAATGCATAGTCCCATACGATAATCGGTCACAATTAATCCAATTGATATTAAAATAAAGGTCACAATTGTTCCAAACAGCATTGGCATTGCATTGGAAAAATGTTCTCTCTAGCGCAGTACAATCTCCCATAATTGTTGTAGTCAGATCCGCAATATCTTTCTTTTCCAAAAAAAGGATAAAGGTAGTTTTCTCATTTTTTTCTGCCAAAAACAATTCTACGATTTGCACTTTCTTCATAAGCAGTCGTATAGGTCTTGTTATACTGAACCCATTGTGCCGCAAAAATCAGTGCAAACAACACTACCGCTCCAATCAGATAGAACACGATATTCTTCTGTATTACAGGCTCTCCACTCTCGATAGAAAAAAGCATATCCTGCACCAACTTCATTAACAATCCTACCGGAATCATCAGACATAGATTATAAAACGCCGCTGCTATAATACCGCCTTTCAAGCTTTTTTTGCACCCTTATCGCTTAAAAGCAAACATCTTTTTTTAACATGTCATCACCTTGTTTCCAATATGCCATTTTGTTGTCTTAATATAATCTTTCCACATATGTGCGTAAATTCCGTCTTTCTCCAGTAATGCTGTATGGTTTCCCTGCTCTGCAAGTTCTCCATCCTTCATTACAAGAATCTGGTCTACCCCCTGAATCGCCGACAATCGATGCGCAATCATAATCACCGTCTTTCCTTCTGTCAATTCGGTCAGTGCTTTCTGAATCTGTACTTCATTCTCCGGGTCAGCAAATGCTGTCGCCTCATCTAATACAATAATCGGAGCATCTTTTAAAATTGCTCTTGCAATTGCAATTCTCTGCACTTCTCCACCAGAAAGATACACTCCTTTGCTTCCTACCACCGCATCAATTCCATCTTGGAAATTTGCCAAAATATCATCACATTGTGCCAGATGTGCGGCATGTAATGCTTCTTCTCTATTGGCATCCCGCCGCCCTGCACAGATGTTGTCTAATAAAGACTCTTTAAAGAGCTTCGGATTCTGGAACACAAAGGCAACGTTTTTCATCAAATCTGCCTGAGACAATTCTCTAACATCAACACCACCAATTTTTATCTCTCCTTCTGTCACATCATAAAAACGTGGTATCAGGCTGGCAGTTGTACTTTTTCCACAACCTGAAGGTCCCACCAATGCTGTTGTTGTACCTTCCTTTACCACAAAACTAAGATTTTTAACTGCTGGATTCAGAGCATTTTCATAAGAAAAGGTTACATTCTCAAAAACAATATCATTACCCGTTTTCTGCTTCGGTTTCTCTGCTTCACTCTGCTGCTCTGCATTTAAAATCATATCGATTCTGCGCATAGATTCCTGTGCCTGCATCTTATAGTTGCTCATATACATAATTTTATTTAACATAACACCACATGCCGGCGTGAAAATCAGATAAAACAGAAAATTTTCCGTAAAATGAACCATATTATCTGAAAAAACACCTGACAGAACTGCCGCCGGTATTAATACCAGAAATGGTGAGTTAATTACTGCCGTAAACGCCACCACACCTGTACGACATCGCCATTGTAAATGCCATCGCATTATCACTATAATCCTTAATGGCTCTATTAAACTTTGTGAAAGACTGCACTGTCTGTCCAAATACTTTCACAACTGATATGCCTCGTATGTACTCCACTGCTTCATGATTCATTGTCTCTAATGAATCCTGATAGTTCTGCATAAATTTCATGCTGTCTTTTCCCATTAACATAAACTGAAGCATAAAACCAATTCCAAACAATAACAGCAATGGAAGTCCAATGTGCCAGTCAAAGCACAGCATCAGGACTAAGCTTGCAATCATTGTTACATATGCACCTACTAAATCTGGAAGCTGATGACCTACATAACTTTCCGCCTGTGTGCTATTTTTCATCAATAATTTTTTTCTTAATTTTTCCACTTGGATTTGCATCAAAAATAGCCCATCGGCATTTTTAGCAAGATGCTGCAACGCTGCCACTTTTCAGATTTTTCTCCATTTGGAATGCTGCTGTATGAGAACACAGTAAGCATGCAAAATAAATTATCAATCCTATTAATTCTGCTGCCAGTGCATAACCTCCCCAGCGCATTAATGCATTCACATTCAGCGGACTCCCAGTAAATACTGCTACCATCTCTTTTGCGGCAAAATACACACATACATATGGAATTAAAATGAACAATGCACTTATTCCAGATAGTATATGAGATACCGTTAATAACCAGCGTTTTTTCCCTGCGAATGCCAAGAGCCTCTGGATTAGATCATCTTTTTTCTTCATAACATATCCTCCTTTTTTAACAAAAATGCGAGAGTTAGCTTAATCTAATCACTAGCACAATTATACGCAAAAGAAGTCTATAATTCTACTCCATTCTTTTTTGTTTTATAGAAAATAGCCCGTTTTTATCTTCTTTTTTTCCTGTACTCTCTCGGCAATTCTCCATATACCGAATAAAAAGCCTTAGCGAATTTGCTTGCATTGGAATATCCTAATTCCATTGCAATATCACCAATCCGTCGTTCTCCCGTCAGCAGTTGGACTGCAGCCACATTCATACGATATCTTTTTAAGTATGCATAGGGAGTTTCTCCATATATTTCCATAAATATTTGATAAAAAAATATTTATATTAATTCTGATGAAACTGCTAATTTCTCCACAGATATATTTTTCATCAATATGAGAAATCAAGTACTCTTTTTACCCCCTTTGTTATCTGTACCTGTTCTCTATTAAAATATCTGCCATCGAAACGATTTTCAATCTGAGTCTTTTCTATATGGTAAAGTACCTCCATTACTTTAATTCTAAAATAATCCGTGCTTTCATCTCTTTTTCCCTGATATACTGCTTCAAATATATCAGCAAGTTCTTTTGACGGCGGGCTGACATACCAGTGTTTTTCTCCATTCATCAGACACATTAATCGTCCAAAGTCAATTCCAAACACCTGCATCAACTGTTGCACCTGCTGTGATATTGCCTGCATATCTAATACTATAGACAGCCCTTCATACTTTTTTTAAGTGGAAAAAGAAAAGCATACTGGTAAATACTCTGTTCCATTAATACTAAACTGCCCTTCCGACAGACAATCTAATGTCTGATTTGGGAACTGACATTCATATTGTCCTTTTCTACAATGACTAATGCTAATCATTTGCTCAGGGAAATTTTGGGTTGGAAATATATCGGAAGTATCCATATCCATAAAGTATAAATACACTCCTGGAAAGATATCATATATTGTCAATTCTCCCTTTCCAGTACACCCATAATCAAGTTTTATGTAATTTACCTGCTCTGCTATCACTTTTGTCTCACTGCTGTACCACTTTTTTTATTCTTCACATTTCTCACCTCATTAGTATAGACTAACTCCAAAGTTACCACATATTTTATCCTTTGTCAAAAGCTAACCTCAAGGAGTTTGTGTCAAGTACTTGTGGTATTTTCCAACTAAAAGCAACTTAGTTTTGCACTTACCTTGGAATCCAGTCAAATAAATATAAGCAGCCCAATAGAAATTCCAATTACATATAATAAACTCCCAAAATCAGCTAGGACTTCAGCTGACTGTGGGAGTTTATATATTCTTTATCAAATGATATGGACATCAAAAGCTGTTTACATTCTATTCAGGCTTCTATAACTTTATATCCGCCTCTTCAAACCCTCTGTACACCTCTCTTACAAAGCCTTCCTCATTAGTTATCTGAGGAAGATTTAACACAGAGTTATGCTCTCCTTCTTCACTCTTTCTAAGAAAGCCTGTCTTAAGGTCTTCTTTGGAGAGCTTGTAATAAGCCCTGTCATCAGTGAAATTGTTGGGACTCACTAGGTATGAACCGGCAGTTACATCCCAGTTACAAAATGCCTTAATACCATATTTCTTTTCATTTCTCTCAAACCAGTAATTGGTCTTATCAACTATGTACTTGCCTATCTCAGTACCAAAAGAAAGCAGGTTCTCCTTGAATTTTTCCACCTCAAATATTACCTTTAGGCAGTTGTTTCCTGTAGCTATGTTTATAGGCACTCCCGAAGTTAATACCTTGTATGCAGCCTCATAATCCACAGAGAAATTTAACTCATTGATTGTAAGTCCACCTACGACTAAAGGGGATGTTATTCCTCCCATAAGGGTGATGGATTTTACCTTGTTAAAAGCCGCCTCATCCTTCACAAGAGCTCCTGCAATATTAGTAAGAGAGCCTGTTGCAAGTATATGTACCTCATCCTCTGAATTAAGGGTATCTATCATGAACTTGGTGGCTTCATTGTCATAATCTCCGGGAGTCAGTCCTCCCTTATACACCTTGATATCACTTCTTCCTATCTCCTTAAGAAAGCTAAGTGTGTTGGCATATACCGTTTCAGTCTCGTTATTGCCGAAGCAGTTTGTAATTCCTAAGATTTCAACATCTTTGCATCCCAATAGATAAAGAAGAGTTAAGCCATCATCCACATCACAGTTTTCTACACCTATAGTATTGTCGCAGTCAAATATTATTTTTTTCATCCCTCTTCCTCCAAAAGTATAAAATCATTGTTCTTCCTGCTTATAAGCCTTAGTTCATCGCCGTTTTTAATCTCTGCTTTGGTAAATTCTCCGTAAGGAAGCCTTACCTTGTATTCATTTTCTTCTGTCTCAAGTATCAGCTCGGTAATCTCACCCCCAAAAGATATCTGCTTTAAGCTGACCTTTATCCCCAATTCTCCCTTGTTATCCACATCTAATTCGCTTGGACGAAGAAGGAGTTTATATTTCCCCGGCTTTTTATCAGTTTTAAAGCTAATTATATCAGATGTAAAGGTGTTTCCTTCCACCTTGCCGCAAAAGAGGTTCACATCGCCTAACATAGATGCAATTTTCTCATCTTTAGGACTGTTATACAGCCTCTCGGGACTGTCAAAGGCAAGTATTCTCCCTTCTTCCATAAGGGCAAGCCTGTCAGATAGCTCCATAGCCTCTTCTTTGTCATGGGTTATCATCACAGTTGTTATGCCATTTTCCCTGTGAAGCCTCCTTACAAGCTCTCCCATTTCCTTTCTGAGGTCTTCATCAAGGCTTGCAAATGGCTCATCTAAGAGGAGGAGCTTAGGCTCAGCACCAAGGGCTCTTGCAAGTGCTACTCTCTGCATCTGTCCTCCCGAAAGCCTGCTCACCTTTCTTTTCCCGAAGCCTGAGAGCCTTACCTGAGCTAAAAGCCTATCGACCTTTTCTTTTATTACTGACTTATCCATCTTCTTAAGCTTCATTGCAAAGGCGATATTATCCTCTACATTCATATGAGGAAAGAGCCTTAAGTCCTGAAATACTATCACCGTCTGCCTTTTTTCAGGTGGAAGTCCTGCTACATTCTTATCAAAGATGCCTATATCTCCGTTATCAGTTTCTAAAAGCCCTGCTATACTCTTTATAAGGGTGGTCTTGCCACAGCCGCTTTTTCCAAGTATGGAGACAAATTCACCACTTTCTATCTCAAGGTTGATATCCTTAAGTATGTGGTTTTTCCCATAGCTTACATTCAATCCTTTTACACTTAAACTCATATTTCACCTACCTGTGATACTCTATTTCCGCATTTTTAAGGAAGAGCTTTGCCAGTCTGTCAAAGCCCGCAAATATTACTATCGTCACTATCATAAATACCAGACTGTATATGCTGGCAAAGTTTCTCTCCCCCCCCTGGATGTAAGGCACCATAATTACCGCAAAGGTATTGACATTTCCACCTCCTATTAGGAGAGTTAAAAAGTACTGGCTAAAGGAAATGAGGTATGCCATGGTAAAGGCTGATAGGATGACAGGAGTGAGATTTGGAAGACTTACCTTAAAAAATGCCTTTACAGGGGAGCAGCCAAGCACCCTGGCCTGTTCTTCAAGCTTAAGAGACAATGCCCTTGTGCCCTCTTCTATAAGCCTTGTTGCGTAGGGAGCTGAGTAAATCACATGGCAGAGAATTACTCCCCATACATTACCTGCAAGTCCTACTCTAAGCAGGGTTACCTGTATACCCATTGCAAATACCGTGGTGGGTACAAGAAAAGGAAACATAACCAAGAAGCTAACCACTCCCTTAAGTCTGAATTCGTAGAAGCTAAGTGCCCTTGCAGTCATAAGCCCTATAACAACGGAAACCGCTGCCACAGTTAGAGATAGCACTATGCTTAAAGCAAAGGTCTTCATCAGCTCGGAATTCATCCTTATAAGACTATTTATAGCTCTTAGTGAAAAAGCCTGAGGAAAGAGTGAAAGTAGGTAAATCTTTCCGTAAATACCCACATAAAAAGTGGAAGAATTGGGAGGATGACTACTAGTGAAAATATTATTACTATAATCTTTCCAAATATATTATTTCTTTTCATTTGCCCCTCCATATCTCTCACTGCTCTTCTTCATCAGTCTAAAATAAACAATGGCTGCAAATACCGAGATTACCGTAAGCACGCCGTTATAAGCCATTGCATAAGGGCGGAGCCTAAGGTCAGGCTTTTGAAACTCTATGTAACTAAGTATAGGCAGAGCCTTTGGCAGGGTTGCCCCTAAGATTTGTGGAAGCTCATAGGCTCCAAGAGCATATACAAATATGATGAGGAAGGCACTTAAGATATTGCCTATACAAAGCGGAAGGCTGACCTTGATAAAGGCTGTAAACCTGCTTGCACCAAGGTTTATAGCCGCCTCCCCGAGGTTACTGCTGATTGCCGCCATAAGAGTTATGACAAAGTAAATGACAAAAGGAGCCTCCTTCCACATATAGGCAAGGATGACCCCCACACCACCTGCATCATTTATAAGGAGGGGAAAGTCACTTTGGTCACTTATTATATTAAGATGAAATAATATCCTCGCTAAGAGTCCATTCTGTGACATTACATTTATTATCATAAGTGCAACAATAGTGTGTGGAACTATTATAGGGAGCTTCACTATAGCGTTGATAAGTCCGTTTCTTTTGGTATTTATAAGCACATAACACATAAATATACCTATGAGGATGGACAAACCCGCTGATACTCCCGCTATCTTAAAGCTGTAAATAAATGCCTGTATGCTTGCCTCTCTTCCCAGTATTTCCTTATAGTACATAAGTGTCGGAGTATATAACTTAAAAATCGGAATTACCCCAAGGCTTTGAGTAATTCCGATTACGATTCCTGTAATAAATACTATTCCAAGAAGGAGCTGAGGCACCAAAAGTAAATATGGCGTCAGTTTTTTTCATTATTTTTCCTACCACTTCTTCATTCCAGATTTCTTCGATGATTGGAACAAGGCCTGCAGGCATCTCAGGAAGTCTCTTTGAAAGGAGTTCATCCTGGCTGAGTACTCCCTTGCCGATGTCTACGCTGTCAAAAGCCTTCTTCTGCTCATCGTTAAGCTTGTCATATGAAACAACAGGGATTGTTCTAAGTACCTTATATCTGTCTGCCTGAACCTCAGGGTCCATCATTTCGTTGATAGCTACCTGCGCACCTGCACTATTGCCTGAGTTAGAAGCAATTGCTATATAGTTGGTATTACCGATAGTTCCCTTGTCAAACTGGAAGGTTCTTGTTGTATCTGTAAACGTACCATTTTCAATATTGGTAGCTACTCCAAAGGCTGAATAGCTCATTCCCATAACAAGCTCACCATCTGCAAACATCTTTGTAACTGCAGGGTTATCAGATGGGAAGGTCTTTCCTTCCTGCCAGAGGTATGGATTAAGCTTTCTAAGGTACTCAAGAGCAGGCTCTATTGCCGCCTTAACTGTAGCCTTATCCGCCTTCATATCTGCAAACTGCTCGTAGCCTACTATATCGTAAATAACATTTCTTACAAAGGCTGATGCTGTGAAATCAGGAAGAGCCGCATAGGTAACTTTTCCCTTGTATTTCTTAGCGAATTCAAGAAGCTCATCTGTGTTCTTAGGAGTCTCAGGTGTAATCTTGCTGTCGTTAAAGAATACGAGCTGAGCCTTGCCGTAAGGAGCTTCATAGCCGTCTATAGGGAAGGCAAAGTCATAGTAGGTCTCTTTGTCATCCTTGTTGATATAAGCCTCAAAGTTAGGAAGAGTCTCTGCAAATGGTCCAAAGAGCATGTTATTCTCTTTTGCAGTCTTGAAGTTCTCTCCATTTATCCATATCATATCGATATCGCCGTCCTTCTTACCAGCCTGAAGCTCACCTGAAAGCTGGCTAAGTATCTTGTCGATATCCATAGGTACTCTCTTTAAGGTAATGTCATACTTATCTTTAAGTCTCTTAGCAAAATAATCATCAAGCCAGGCATTTAGCTTATCGTCTCCGCCCCAGCCATAGAAGCTTACCTCAGTACCTTTCGCAGCCTCTACAAGCTTGTCAAAGTCACCTCCTTCAGTCTTAGAAGTTGAAGTAGATGCAGCCGATGCAGAGCTTTTTGTAGAAGCCACGCTTGCACTGCTCTTTGCTGATGATACTGCCTTGCTTGATGCAGTCTCATTCTTTGCTCCACAGGCTGTAAGTGAAACAACCATAGCCAGTGATAAAATACCTGCCAATAATTTCTTTTTCATTAATTTCTCCTTTTACATAGCTTTTTTTATAGGTTAAACTAATTATCTTACATAGTAATCCACATAAAGTCAAATAGATAAAACAAATAAATACATCATATATAGTATACTTACTATATCTTCCAGCTCACCTTCATTAAATAAAGCTTCTATTCCTCTAATAAAAGCCATCTTCCAGATACTGAGACAACTTCTCCCTTGTACTTTTATTCATTATCTCCTTGTCAGCTTCCTTATACTGTACATATGCCATAGCACACCAGGTTAGTCCTCTGAGACAGTTTATCTTAATAAAAGCACGAATTGCTTCTCTTATTCCCTGTGTATCAAAGTAGTTTTCCGCTCTTTCAAGGTACCTGGTTATAAAGTTATCTATCTCTTTCTTAGTGAGTATGATATCGGTCTTCCAAAACGTGCTTGTTGGCGCTAAGAAATGCCCTATATCCTGGGCAGGGAAGCCGTACACTGCCTTTTCCCAGTCTATGAGATAGTTCTTACCCTCTTCATTTATTAAGAAGTTGGTCGAGTTAAGCTCAGTATTTATAAGGCATCTATACATTCCATCAAAGTTTATTTCACCTGATCTTGACATAGCCCAGCCCTGATCCAAAAGACGCCTTATCCTTTTATGAATGTCTTTATCAAGGTGACTGCTCCTTGTATAGTGTCTAAACATCTCCTCACATTCATCAAGCACAAAGCTAAAGCCTGTGCCTGTCCTTATGAGTCCGTTATCAACAGGTAATTCCTGCCTGTGTATGTCTACAAGAAGGTCTGCTGCCTTCCTTAGGTCCTTTGTATAGTCAAGTGCCGCTCCCGGCAGGTACTCCATCACGAGAATGCCGCTATCAAGGTATCTTTTACTGCCATCAACATAGTAAAGCTTCGGAGTCCTTCCTGAGTTCTCAAGGAGCTTCAAGGTATTTGCCTCGTATTCAATCTGCTTATCAAGATGCATCTGAGAGCCCTGATTTATCCTTAAGACGAGCTTCTTGCCTGATACCGGATGAGTGAAAACGAGGTTCACATTGTACTCACCTGCTGCAAGCATCTCGTACTTTTCTTCTATGGTTTCGGGAAGTCCAAGCCCTTCCCTGTATTTCTTGCTTTTAACAAGCGGTTTTATAAGTGTAGTATAATCCATCTTACCTCACATCCTTATACATTGCTGAAATTTCTTCTATATTTACTCCCTCTTCGGTACTTTGCCCTAAGACGGTTCATCTTCCACATAATCCTTAGCTTCCTTATAGGGCCTCCCTTAAAGCGTCTTGCGCTTGTGTATATTCTATGCCTTGCCATACCCAGCTTCACTCCCTTTTCCTTGAGGGTGAGGGAGAGCTGATAGTCCTCCATAATCGGCAAGTCGGGGTACATCCCTATTTCCATAAACAAATCCCTGTCTATGACTATACCCTGGTCTCCAAACATTACTTTCCTGTCAAATACCCTGTGATTGCTGATGTACCTGCAGATAAGCATCAGCGGAGAAAGGCTCTTAAAGGCTATACCAAAGCAGCCTGCCCTATACTTCTCCATCAGGTCAAGGATTTCTTCAAGTGGATGAGGTGGCAAGACGCTGTCACAGTGAAGGAAGAATAAAATGTCTGCCTCTACGCTGAGTGCTCCAAGGTTCATCTGGTTGTTGCGCCCCTTCTTAGAATGAAGCAGCCTGAACTTACTCTTAACAATTAGCTCAAGTGTCTTATCCGTACTTCCGCCGTCCACAAAGACTATCTCACATCTATCCTTTATCCCATCAAGCTGGCGCATAAGGCTTACAATGGTATCTTCTTCATTATAAGTAGGAATGATTATTGCTATCTTTTTATTTTCTTTAAGAAACTTCGCAGTATAGGTCTTCCTAAAGTCTGCATCAGTCCGCATTATCTCATAATAAGCCTTTATATCCTCTTTGGTATCTATGTCTCTATGGCTTTTCCCTGTCCCAAGGCTTAGACCCATATCCTTTATCTTCTGTTTAGTATTCTCATATACACTGCTTCCGCCATAGCCCTCTATATCAAATATTTCCTTATTAGCCTTCTTCATACCCACGAGATAATAGCCTCCATCCTCGGTAGGAGACAGAACTATGTCATTATTCTCTAAGGCTGTAAAAGAGTTTACTATATCCTCTGCAGAAAGCAGCGGAATATCAGTCCCGCTAAGGCTAACCGCAGATGCACCTTCTGATAAGACCTCGGCTATAGCGTTGTACATCTTATCGCCAAGGTTCTCTCCCCTCTGCTCTCTGTAGGTCTTATCCTCTCCGAATATGTTTTTAATAAGGCTTACATCTCCCTCAGGAAGATAGTAGATATAGACTTTTATGGAGGCAGCAAGGCCATTTAGAGTCCGAGCCAGGTCCTTAAGCATAGCAATGTGAAGTCCCACGCACTGCTTCGGTGTATAATAGGGAAGCAGGCGTGTCTTTGTCTTATGTTCCACAGGTATCCTTGTAAATACAATATAAGCCTTCATTCATCTGCTCCCTTTCTAAGCACTGTCTGCTACTTCTTATTCTAACATAGGGCAGGAGTAAATTACAACCATATCATATTACAATTCCATATCTGTCATTTTACTTAAACTTAGTCTTTGCCCTGTTCGTCCAGGAATTCTTATAATCCGCCTTCTCTCCCGTTCCAAGAATCATAGGGAGGAAATGGTCCATGCTGCAGCCTCTGCCTGAAAGAGTTCCGGCACAGGTACCACAGTAGCTTATAAGTCCTTCGTGCCCCTGTTCCTTTAGCTTTTTAGGCATATCGTCTGAAAGCTCTCTTTCCTTTACCATGGCGCAGCCACCCATTCCACAGCACTGTACACCCTTTACATAGTCCATATCCCCGCTTAAGAAAGGCTTTAGATACTCCATCCATTTTTTGTTTTCCCTGTCAGGACAAGGCAGGAAGATATCGGCATTTACATCTATCTTGTTGCCAAGTCCGAGTTCGGCGAGCTTCTCATAGATTACGGTAATCTTCACATCAAGCCTATCACCAAAGTGATAGTAACAGTTGGGACAGAGCAAAATAAGCTCTTCTATCCCATGTCTTTTAATATAGTCATTTATCCTGTCTATTATCTTATTCTCTTCCTTTACAAGGCCAAGCTCCGCTATAGGCTTGCCACAGCAGTCATAGACAGTATCTATGTCTGCCACATCCTTTAAGAGCTGTGAGAGGTAAGCTATAGTCTTTGGGAAATAAGACGGGAAGTTGCAGCCAGGGAATAAAAGGCTCTTTGACTTTCCTTTTCTATAGTTCTTAAAGATATAGTTCTTCTTCTCAAAATAGCAGAGCACCGTAGCCCTTTTGCTTGAGACCGTACTTACCTTCTTTTACTTCATCAGTCCTCATATCAAGGATAATCTGCCTGCCGTCTATGTCCTTCGGACAGACTCTTGTACACTCGCCGCAAAGGAAACAGCTGTATTTTAGCTCCCTAAGCCTGTCCACATCCCCTATAGTAATACCGTACTTAGTAAGAAATGAACAGTGCTTGGTACAAAGGTGGCAGTTTATACATTTACTTGCATCTGTATGCTTGATTTTACCCATATTATTCTCCAATTTATCTCAAGTTATTATTCATCTATATGTGTTTAGAAATTCCAGAGGTTTCTCTTAATTCACCCTATAGATTCATCTTATTATTATTCAGACTTTTTCTCAGAGCTTTCCTTGTTTTCTTCAGCAATTTCCTCAGGCATCTCCTTGTCTACCACATACTTCCTAAAGAGGTAGGCTGTAAGGAATACCACTACTGCAAGAGCTATCGCTATCCCGATGTATAATACCCTGTTCTTACTGTCAGCAAAGCCTGCTGTTCCCACCGTGTACATAGCAGTACCCGGGAGGATGAAGATAAAGGTAAATATAGAATAGGTAGACAGCTTTATATCGGTGATTCCATAAGCAAAGTTCTGAAGATTGAAGGGAAAGAGCGGTACAAGCCTTGTTATCATAAGTACAAAGACACCGTTTTTCTTCATGTCGTCAAAAAGATACTTTTTAAGATATTTATTCTTCATAGCCATAGGCTTAATCTGATCCCTAAGGAAGAACCTTCCAGCTATAAAGGCTACTATTGCGCCAATGCTCGCTGCCAAGGTACAAAGCAGTGTCCCCCAAAAGGCTCCAAAGAGTATGCCTGCGGCAATCGCAAAGCTGACCCCCGGAAGAGCAAGAAGGACGCTTCCTGCAACTGTTGCTACCACATAGATAACAGCCGCCAGCAGGAAGTTGTCATCAACTACAGTTTTTAGCTCCATTAGCTTTTCCATCTTTAGATATGAGGATAGTCCCTAAGAAATGATTAGCAATTACGACTACAGCTATAATAAGTACAAATATAATTATCTTTTTCGTTGATTTATTTAGTTTCATTTTTCCCTCTCAAAGTTCACCAAAAAGTGCGATAATAAGCAAAAGCTCCGACAATCATATATACTATTCCATTTAGATAATAGTCTCTTGCCTTTCCTCTATCAAGCGCAATGATATAAAATAGTGAAAAATGCATTTATAATACAGGCTATATCCGCAGGTATCTTTTGTACAAGGCTTCCTCTAAGGTTCTTAAATGTAAGCACTATAAGACTTATAGTAATTAACGAAATAATAACAATGAGCACTACAAGAAACATCTTTCCCTTTCCTACTCCGCCCAGTGTATCGTCTATTTTTCCCATTAAAATAAACCATATACCTTGCCATACCCATCTTAGCCTTTTGTGAAATAATGTACTACTCCCGTTCCTGCCAGTAATAGCAAAGAGACAAGATATAGTAATACGAGCAATATTTTTCTTCATCTTACAGCTCCGATTTAATTAGATAATAAATATTCGTTCCCACTAAGCTTACGATAATAGGTCCACCACAATCAGATTATAATGTTATCTATATACACAGGAAAGCTGTCAAGTGGAGATAAGTCTTTACAAAACATAGCCTTTATCTAAGAAGCATCTATATCATGTAAATAAAATTCCCCGCCGACAGCTCCCTTTAATCTATTCTAGTTATTTCTTAGCCTTATCAGTACTAAGGTCCTTAACCTTTACTTCCTTGTAGTCTTTGCTTCCGGGTGCTCCAAGCTGAACAGGGTTCTCACCGTCCTTCTGCCACTGGAACCAGCCACCGTCATATAGGCTTACATTCTTTTTGCCATTTTCGTATTCAATAAGAAATGGTATGGAAGCTCTCCAGCCTGTGCCACAGTAGTAAGCTATTTCGTTATCAGTAGAAGCGCCTGACTCCTTAAGGTATTCATTTACCTTATCGATACCAACTACAGTTCCGTCCGGATTATTATAAGAGCCGTCATCTGTATCGTGTCCCCAGATAGCTCCAAGAGGCTCCCCTGCCCTGTCGATGTAACTATAGCCTGAGGTCTTGCCCTCAAACTCATCTCTTGAGCGGATACTTACAAGCTTTAAAGTTCTTATCATTTTTAAGCTTATCCTTTACCCGGTCGATACTTAAGATATACTCAGGATGAGCAGGTATCTTTACTCCGAACTCCTTGTCCGTAGCCTTTTGGCTCATTTACTTTGGTCTCAAGCTCATAGCCTGCTTTCTTCCATGCATCTATACCACCGTCAAGTACCTTTACATTCTCAACACCTGCCCAAAAGCATAGTAAGTGCCACCCTGTCATCAGCAGCTATTTCAGGTGTATTTCCATAGGTAATTACAGTTGTATCCTTTGTGATACCATACTTCTTCATAAGCTCTGTTATTTCTTCTGCTGAGCGGATATTCCAGAGCTCATCAGACTCTATGTAGTCAGTGTTCATATGAACCGCACCCGGTATGTGTCCCTCTGTATAAAGCCTTATCGTCGCTTGTCTCTCCCAGGCAGCCTCAAGAATAACGTAGTCCTTACTCTCTTCCTGAGCCCCGTCCATCACTGACTTAATCCATTCAGGACTTACAAATACCTTGGTCTTTGCAACTTCCTCTACTTTTGCTGTAGAAGCAGACGCTGAGGCATTAGAGCCTGTAACTATATTGCTTACCTGACTTGCAGGCACCGCTTCTGACTTCACTGCAGATGACTTTGCCGCAGATGACTTAGCAGTATTTCCAGCACTAGAGCCACAGGCTGTAAGTAAGCCCACAGCTAAGACAACACTTAACATTGATGCAACTGTTTTTTTCATTTTTATTCTCCTTTTTATGTTTTTTTCTCCTGAAAAATATCTTGTATTCTTACATATAACAAGAGATATCTAGAGCATTCCCTTCATTTTACACGCAGCTATATTATTATTCAAATAGATTTTTATCTATAATTGTATGCATTTATCTGAAAATTACAATAAGTTTTTTTCATATTTTTATATGTTTTTTCATAAGGTATGTTATAATCCTCTAGTTGTATAGGCTTTACATATATTTAAAGCCGTTGTTCACTTAAGAGAAAAGAACGGAGGAAAGAAAAATGAAAACCAAAAAGACTCTTGTGGCAGCACTTCTTTGTGCAACCATGGTATTTACCGTAGGCTGTGGCGGACAGTCTAATGCAAACAAGACTTCAAGCGCTGCTGCTTCAGCTAAGGCTTCAAGCACAACAGCTTCAACAACAGCAAGCACTACAGCTTCAAGCAAGGCTTCAAGTACCACAAGCGCTGCAAAAAGTACAGCTTCTAACGCTGCTGCTGATGAGGTAGACGGCGTATCTCTTGCTAACCCTATCAAGATTGACAAAGAGGCTAAGACAGTTACAGTTTTATGTACAGTAAACGGCCAGTACTTCACACAGCCAACCAGACACGCATCTGTATTTAAGGATGGCGGAAACGGAACTAAGTCAATCTTCACAGCTTATGGTACTGCCCTTGATTTCTATGATGCACTCATTGCAATCGGTGCAAAAGAAGGCGGCAACATGACTGTAGACAATAAGGAAACCACTCACGTTGAGGGAGATCCTATCAAGTGTGAGGTTACCTGGAACGGTGCAGGCAAGTACTATGACTACAACGAAGTAATTATCGACAGCAACAAAAAGCCTATCGAAATGAGATTTGGCGGAAACCGCAAGACTGCAGAAGCTAAGAATACAGGATGCTTATCCTGCCTTGATTCTTGTCCTGTAGGTATCGTTTCAAATACTACTTATACATATGGCGCCGTTGAGACCAGAGGAGAGGTTGCCTTTACCGGCAACGCTGATATCCTTCCTGATGACGGAACTTATGTAGCTGTTAAATACACACTCGAGAAGTAATTTAATAACCAATGCCACAGGCAAAGCCGGTATAGCTTTTATGCACTAATCTGCATGCCTGTGGCTTCTTTCCTAAAAGGAGGACATTGTGAGAAAGTTAAGAGCCATATTTTACAACGCTACTATGTGCTTACCTATAGGTTACATCCTCGGTATCTTATTTTCACTTAGCAATAGCTACCAGATGATGATTAACCTTGCCTTGGTTATGTACATCCCTGTTGCCTTCGGTATCATGCTTGGTATTGCATTCAACAATATCACAACAAAGTATCTTTTCTTCATCTATGAAGGTATTCTTATTGTAATGGCACTCATATTTGGTAAAATCCCAAATATCCTTTACTTAACAAAGGAAGCACTAAGCTTACCGCCAAACGTATCAATTAATACGATGAAGGTACCTTTCATCATCTTTGTAGTAGTTGTAAATATTATCAATATCTACATAACCCTTACACTCGGTAAATATCAGAAGATATATACCAAAGAAGAGCTTAAGGAAATCAAAGAAAAAGAAGCTAAGCTTAGCGACCTCAGAGAAGAAAAGAGCGAAGAGGAAATTCGCGAAATCAAGAGCAAGAGAAAGAAACTTAGATATATTGCGATTGCAGGCATTGTAATCTTCTTCATAGTATACTTTGCTTTTGCAGACTTTAGAAATAATCTTAATACTGCTTTTGCTACCATTTCAAAGCTTGATACAACTGTAGTTATAGAGTATCTTAAGTCATTTGGCCCTCTTACTGCTGTAGTTTCATTCATACTTATGATACTTCAGTCGATAGCGGCTCCTATCCCTGCCTTCCTTATCACTCTGTCAAATGCAGCCATCTTCGGCTGGGTATGGGGAGCAGTTCTCTCCTGGTCTTCAGCAATGGTGGGTGCAGCACTCTGCTTCTTCCTTGCAAGAGCACTTGGTAGAGATGTAGTAGAAAAACTTACCAGCAAGGGTGCTATGGAAAGCGTAGACGTATTCTTTGAAAGATATGGAAAATATGCAATCTTAATCTGCCGTCTCCTTCCTTTCGTATCATTTGACTTTGTAAGTTATGGCGCAGGTCTTACCAATATGGGCTTCTGGTCTTTCTGGATTGCTACAGGTATAGGTCAGCTTCCTGCAACCATCGTTTATTCTTATGTAGGCGGTACACTTTCAGGTGGAGCACAGAAGCTTTTCGTAGGCCTCCTTTCACTCTTTGCACTTTCAATCGTAATCGGTATAATCAAGAAAATCTATAACGATAAGCACAAGGTAGAAAAGGAGAAAGGAATCGAGCTTCCTACTGAAGAATAAAAATTTATGCCATAAATATATCTCTTTTAGATGTGTATAAGAATATCGGAGAAGTTATTTGTAATACAAACGGGCTGTCTGCGGGGTGTAGACAGCCCGTTTTTTTCTTTCTATGTAAAGTTTCTTGTAAAATGAGGGCATCAAAATATATGACACCCTCATCTTTTTATTTCTTTGTCTAGGCTTATAAATCCCATCTTACTGAATATAATGTAAAATCAGCTCTACAGTAGCCATAAGGCCCTGTATGTGGGTTCTCTCCATACCGTGCGATGCTGCAACACCAGGTCCTATAAGGGCGCAGCGCACATCATGTCCTGCCCTCCAGGCTGCGATGGCATCTGAGGAGTACATAGGATAGATGTCAGTTACATAAGGGAGATTATGCTTTTTGCTAAGCTCTACAAGCTTGGTTGTCATGTCATAGTCATAAGGACCTGAGCTGTCCTTTACGCAGATGGATACATCTGTCTCCCTGCAGTTAAGGTCATCTCCTATACAGCCCATATCCACTACCAAAAGCTCCTTCATATCCTTTGGAAGAGTAGCACCACCGTAGCCTATCTCCTCATGAACTGAGAAGCAGAGATAGGTCTTGTGCTTTGGCTTAATGCCAAGCTCCTTAAATATGGTAAGCAGAGTAATGAAGATACCTGCACAGGCCTTATCATCTATAAAGCGTGACTTAAGGAAGCCTGAAGAAGTAAAGGTAGTCTTAGGGTCGTAGCAGACAAAGTCTCCTGCGGCTATGCCAAGCTTCACTACATCTTCCTTGGAGCGAACCACCTCATCCAGGCGGATAACCATGTTTTCAGCTTCTCTTGGGTGGGTGTTGGCATCCTTAAATACGTGCTTGGCTGGAGTTTCTGATATAACCGTTCCTTCATACACCTTGCCCTCCCTTGTATAGATACGGCAATACTCTCCATCAAGGCTAGGTGTGACGGGTGAGCCTACTACTGTAAAAGCAAGGTCTCCATTAGGCTTAATGGAGCGAACCATAAGCCCCAGTGTGTCCAGATGAGCTGACATGCCAAGAGGCGCAGTCTCATCCTCCCCTTCAACCTCGACTACCACGTTGCCCAAGATTGTTCTGCGTACATTTGTAGCCAAGGTCAGTTACCATCTTCTTAACTAGCTCAGTAGCATTATGGGTGAAGCCTGATGGGCTGTCAACACTCATAAGTGCCTTAATATTGCTTATAAGAAGCTCTTCATATTTCTTTAGTTCCATAGCGTAAACCTCCGTAAATGTGATTATTATGTGAAATATATACAATGTTCCAACAAATAATCTATCACATTTAGCGATAAATAACAAGGGCTATGACATATTTTGCCATAACCCTGTATTTTTTGCAAGATTATTAAAATCTAAACTGAGCAATCCTGTATCAATTTATAAACATCTGCTTGTGCGCTACTTTTCGCTGTTAAATCAGGCAGAATATTACAGTTTGAACTTCTGTACTGCTTCTTCAAGTCCCTTAGCCATCTCTAGGAAGTCTCTCAGCAGAGCTCTCGATAATGGAGGTTGACGCCGCCTGCTCTTCAACAGATGCAAGACACTCCTCAGTAGCAGCAGCATTTTCTTCAGATACAGCCGCCAGCCCTTCAACTATCTCAGAAAGCTCTCCTCTCGCACTTTCAAGCTCTTTCTCTGAGTCATTTAATTTGCCGATTATTGTCTTGGTTACATCTATCTCGTCAGAGATGTATACAAACTGCTTCTCAGTTTCATCTACACAGTTTACCTGGTCTCCAATGACTGTCTTTACTTCTTCCATGATGTCAACGGCTTCCCTGGTTCTCTCGGAAAGGTTGCGTACTACAACCACGATTTCCTCAGTGAACTTGTCTGTCTGTTCAGCAAGCTTTCTGATTTCATCAGCAACCACTGCAAAGCCCTTTCCTGCTTCTCCTGCCCTGGCGGCCTCTATGGCAGCGTTTAATGCAAGGAGGTTGGTCTGTCCTGCAATTGACTTAATCATGGTACTTGCTTCATCTATCTTCTTCGCACCTTCATCAGTTCTTACTATAACTTCACTTACCTTCATGGCTGATTCTTCAACCTTGGCAGTAGTATTTATAAGGTCTTTAATAGCAGATATACCTTTTTCCTTGGCATCATATACACCGTCAGAAGAGTTGTTAAGCTCTACCATAGACTCTTCATTGGCCCTAAGCGCCTCACCTATGCTCTGCATAGCCTTGGTACCTCTTTGCATATCCTCTGCCTGGTGCATAGCCCCTATAGAGATACCGTCAACTGCCTTGGTAAGCTCATCAGAAGCTTTTGCTGTACTCTTTGCATTGTCTGCAATCTCATCAGATACATCGTGAATATGACCTGACACCTCTCTGATGTTAAGTACGATGTCTCTAAGTCTTTCTACTACCTTCTCAGTGCCTCTTGATATAGAGCCAATTTCGTCTTTTCTTCCTGAATTCTTGCTGATGCCTGACTTAACTTCCTCGCTGAAATCATAGTCTGCAAGCTTCTCCATGTCCTTTCCAAGTGCTGCGATAGGACTTGTGATAGACTTGATTATCCAAAGGAGAAGACCTAAGATAAGTACGAAGAAGAAAGCGCCAATACCTATCATAAACAGGCTTAAATTATGTACTTCTCCCATAACTTCTGACTCAGGAACACTTACTACCAATGTCCAGTCAGTTCCTATTATGCCATACTTAGAATTTACTCTCTTTACACCATCTTCTACTGAGTAAAATGTCTCATCATCGCCTTCAAGAATGGTATCTACTAAGTCCGCTTTACTTCCATCTTCTATTTTACCAAACTCTTCAGAAGGCTCGTAGTCCTTGTAAGATACGATGTATCCTTCGCTGTCTATGATGTAAGCAAAGCCTGTATCATAAAGCTTGATACCGTCTATAAGTTCTTTTATGGTCTTCATTGTTATATCTAATCCAAAAACACCTAAAGTCTTTCCATCTTTTTTAATCTGAGTCGAAATAGTAATAACAGTCTCACCGCTTGCTGCGTCAGTGTAAGGTATTGACACATAAGGGCGGTCAGAATTCATAGCATCCTTATACCATTGTCTTGTTGTAGGGTCGTAATCTGCAGGCACATCCATCTGGATTCCATTAAAAAATCTCTTATCTGGAAATCCTACAAAAGCACCAAGAATTTCACTATTCTTATCAGTTACATAAATCAATTCATTGTAAAGTTCTTTGTCGGTTAAGTCAGACAAAGCAATACTATCTGAAAGCTATGTTAGCATTCGCAATTTCTTTTGCAATAAAGGTCTCAATATTTGAGCCGTACTTTCTAACTGTTTCTAGCATCTCACTTTTACTAAGGTCGCCAACTATTTTTTCTGAGTATACGAATGAGCTTCCCGCAATAAGCAGAATAGCCATAAGTATAGGCAATGCGATGAAAAGCAACATCCTTGTTTTTAATCTTCATAAAAATCCTCCTGAAATATATTATTTTCTGTTTTTCTAAAAATATAAAGCCGTTTAGAACACTTTATTATAAATACTCATGAAAACATCTTGCTGTTTCCGTATCAAGCCCTTAAAAATGAGGTTTGTTAAAATAGTAACAAACAAAATAATTATTACAATATTTTCCCTCAGGTCTGCCACGATATTTTTCATACAATATCTGCTCCGGTTCTTTTTGTGGTTAATCAGGTATGATACTTGCTTAAGCTGTTCTTGAACTCTTCAATCATAGTGTCGAATACGCCAATCTGGTGTGAGAGCTCCTTAATCTGCTCTACATAGAGTCCAACGCTGCCATTTACCTCGCTTACGGCTGATGAATTCTCGTCAGCAATTGAGGTAAGTGTCTGTATATTCTCAAAAAGCTCTGTGATGGACTCTGCCTCACCGTTTAGCTTCTTAGAGTTGTCAATCATAAGCACAGATACTGCCTGAAGATTGTCATTGATACCTGTGATGTTTCTACAGCCTTATCAAGCGACTCATTTTCTGCTGCAAGTACCTGATACTGGTTGTCTATACCTGATACTACTTCTTTCATGTTAGATACAAAGCCTGTAAGGTTGTTGTTGATTTCCTCAACAGCCTTATCTGTCTCTACTGAAAGCTTTCTTACTTCCTCTGCTACTACTGCAAAGCCTTTTCCTGCTTCTCCTGCTCTTGCTGCCTCTATGGAAGCATTGAGTGCGAGAAGATTAATCTGGCTTGCTATACCAGAAACTATAGATACAATCTGAACCATCTTGTCTGCATCATTTTGAAGCTCAGCACCGCTTTCTCTAATTGTTCCAAGCCCGTCAAGAACTCCGTTTATCTCTGATGCAGTTTTCTTAACTCCTGCAAAGCTTTCCTCGATACCCTTCATAGCATCTTCTATTTTTACTCTATTATCCTGACTTTCTTCAGATATCTCAGTGATATTATGTACACTTCCGTTTAAGACATTTACAAGGCGCTCAGTTTCACTTGCCTGTCTGCTTGTATCTTCAGTTATCTTGCCCATTATGCCCTTGATATTATCGGAGGTGCTTCTCATGTTGCCTGAAATCTCACCGAGTGAGTGGTTAAAGCCGTACATCTCATCAACCACAGCATTGAAGTCGATAAAGTCTTTCTGTACTACTTCCTTTACCTGTGATATTTCTCCGGCAAGCTCTTCATATTCATCGCCACTCTCAAGTATCATATGGGTGATAAATCTTCTCTTCTTTAAGTCTTCAATCTCTTCACGGAGCTCTCTTACAGGTCTTGCAAAGAGAGAACCTAAAACTGCAGGTACAATTCCTGAAACCAAGGTAACAACAGCCGGCTCCCAGCCAAAACCAAAGGAGGCAAAGCTTGCCACTCCCACTCCAAGCATGGTAAAGAGTGAAGTCTTTGCTACGGTATTTTTAATAAAGCCAAGTGAAAGAGCCTTGTTTAACTTATAGTTCTTTGTATAAGAAATAGGCTTCTCAAAGGTAAGCTCAAGTTTAAGCTCAGGTCCGTTCTGGCTGATTATCTTTACATCTACCTTTTCATTAAAATGTGCAAATACACCCTTTAAGAGTCCTTTAAGATAATCTCCCAGCTGTCTCTTAGAGCGGTACACAAGCTGTGCCCTGTGGGAATCAATAGGTGTCATGTCAAGTGCAGGAGGAGTTGCCCCCTTAAATCTCTTCATTACTATAACATGCACATCATTCATTGACTTTAAGAAATGATATGCATTCTCGTGTCTGAAAAATCCCGGATAGAATTTCGCAAAGGTTCTTATATTCTCCCTTCCCATTATCTCCCAGATCTGCTCGTGGCTGTTTCCTGTCTTCTGTCCTAAGTACTCTACCATTCCAAGTGCCATACTATCATCTACATCTTCAAGTGGGGAAAAAATGTGATCCGGCTTCAATCCGTATTTCTCAAAGGCTTCATTTACTACCTTGTCTCCGAAAAGTCTTCTTCCAGAGGTCATCCAAGAGGCTACAACAGTACCTTTTCATAAGCTTTTCTCCTTAATATTTAATTAATAATAACTTCATAATTCACAATGTAAAAGTCATGGGTTTCACACCCCATGACTATATCGGTTAATATTAAGAAAAAAACTTAGTACGCATTTTTCACAAAATGTGAAGGATTATTTTGATTTATTATAGAAATACATCCATATACCCATCGCAAAGATGATGGCATAGCCTGTAAAGCTCATCCCATCAGGAAGCTGGCCTAAGAAGATGAAGCCAAGAATGGCTGACACTATTATCTGGTTGTAGTCATAGATTGATATCTCTTTTGCAGGAGCGTAGTAATAAGCCTTCGTGATTGCAAGCTGTCCTACGGTCGCAGCCACACCACTTAGAATAAGCAAGGCAGTCTGATAAAGGCTCATAGGGGCATAATTCATCACTACAAAAGGCAGGCAGAATAGACAGGAAAATGCCGAGAAGAAGAATACAATGAGTCTGCCATTTACCCCTCTCTTGCCTAAGATACGAACCATGGTATAGGCGGCTCCCGCTCCTACCCCTCCAAGTGCACCTATGAGGGCAGGAAACATGGATACATTGCCTGTTGGCTTTATTATAAAAAGTGCTCCTACAAAGGCGCCAAATACGGCTATTCCCTGGAATATGCTTATCTTTTCTTTAAGCAGTATAAATGAGAAAATAATAACAAAGAAGGGCGCGAGCTTATTTAACATATTGGCATCTGAGAGCTTTAGGTGGTCTAAGGCATAAAAATTACAGACTATGCCAAGTGTGCCAAAGCCTGCCCTTAATATCAAAAAACTTCAAATCGCCTTTGTCTATATGTAATTTACCTTTAAGTCCCTAAGCCCTGCCCCTGCGATAAACACAGGGACAATGTTTCTAAAAAAGGCTTTTTGCATGGTGGGGATACTTCCTGCAAGATTGACAAAGAGCCCCATAAGGGCAAAGCCAAATCCCGCCAGAAGGATAAATAGTATTCCTTTTTGTTTGGATGAAATATTCATCAGTTTGCTCCTTTTAAGCTCCTTTTAGCTGCTTCTATGCTTTCGCCTGCAAACCTCTTCATAATAGGAGAAGAGTCCGGCAGGCACTTAATCGCAGTCAGTGAAGTAATGATTCCTAAAAGCACTCCTCCGATTACATCGCTAGGATAGTGGATGCCTACATAAAGCCTTGAAAATCCCATCAGAGAGGCAAGTGCAATCGCAAGGATTCCGTATTTCTTAGGCATTTTTAAGAAGATGACAACTGCAACTGCAAAGGCACTTCCCGTATGCCCCGAAGGGAAGGAAAAATCAGGTGCCCGTCCGACTAGGAGGGTAAGCCCCTGTATCACCTCATACGGCCTGATTCTTGCTGTCAGGTTCTTAAGCACTAGGTTTGCAATAATAAACTCAAGGAGTAGCGAAACAAGCATCAGTATGCCTACCTTCCTAAGTTTCTTAAAGTAGAGAAAAATAAGCACTAAAAGTATGCAGGGTATACCTGCATTGTTGGAGAGTGTAAATGGTATGAGAATCGCATCAAGTATGGGATTTCTCACATTGTCCTGCAAAAACAACAATATACTGCCTTCAAAAATTCAATAAACTTTCTATCATTCATTACCTGTAACTTAACTACAGAGAGTTTACCCTCTCTATAAATCTAAGTATTCCCTTTCTTCCTTTTTCGTCGTCCTTATAAACACCGGCATCCGTGAGAACTTCAGAGAATACAAGTCCTATTTCCTGTCTTATTATCTCTTTAGCATTATCCTTATTAAAGTCCTTATGTTTAGCCATAAATTCATCCACCCAGTCAGCATGCTTACCAAGCACCTCATCCTCCCTTATGTCCTTGCCTTCAAGGAGTGCAGTCCTTAGGCTGTCCATCTCAGACTTAAGCCTGCCGGGAAGCACTGCCAGTCCCATAACTTCAATGAGACCGATATTTTCCTTCTTGATATGGTGGAGCTTATCGTGAGGATGGAAGATACCAAGAGGATATTCCACTGTGGTTCTATTGTTTCTAAGCACCAGGTCTATCTCAAAGTCTTCTCCTCTTCGCCTTGCTATAGGAGTGATAGTGTTGTGTGGCTCTCCGTCACTCTCAGCAAGCACATCTACAGCCTCATCAGAGTAGCCTCTCCATATGCCAAGTATCTTATCTGCAAGTTCAGCTATTTTCTTATAATCTTTTCCTGTGAGCCTGATAACAGACATAGGCCAGTCTACAACTCCTGCCTTAATATCCTCATAGCCCTTAAACCGTACCTCTTCTCTAAGTCCTGCCCTTGCCATAGGAAATTCATAGTTTCCTCCCTGGAAATGGTCGTGGGTGAGGATGGAGCCGCCAACTATAGGGAGGTCAGCATTGGAGCCTGCCATATAATGAGGAAACTGCTCAGTAAATTCAAGGAGCTTTAAAAAGACCGCCCTGTCTATCTTCATAGGAACATGCCTCTCATTTAAGATGATGCAGTGCTCATTGTAATACACATAAGGGGAATACTGTAAGAAATAATTCTCCCCCGACAGCGTAAGTGGTATGAGCCTGTGATTCTCCCTTGCAGGCTTGTTCATATCTCCTGCAAAGCCCTCATTTTCCCTACAAAGCAGGCACTTAGGATAGCCTGTCTGCACCAGCTTCTTGGCTGCTGCTATGGCTTTAGGGTCTTTCTCAGGCTTTGAGAGGTTGATGGTTATGTCAAGCTTTCCATAAGGAGAATCAGCCTGCCACTTCACATCCTTAACTATCCTGTCTTCTCTGATATAATTGGTAGCCTTGCTAAAGTCATAGTACCAGTCTGTGGCTTCTTTAGGGCTTTTCCTTAAAGCAGTTCATCGAATTTTCTAACTATCTCGGAAGGCCTGCCAAGAATGCAGTCCATAACCTTTGTGTCGAATAAATCCTGCTCGGTAATGGAGTCGCTTACTAAGCCCGTATCCAGCGCATACTGTATTATGTCTGAAAGAATACAGACCAGTTCTTCCTTACACTCAACAACCTCGCCATTTCCTTCGTAGGAAGGCAGGCAAAGGGTGTGAGAAGCTTATTTCTAGTGTAATCAATGTCTTCCTTCTCAAGTAATCCTTTTTTAAGTCCATATCCAATCAATCTGTCAATTGCTTTATAAATCATAATGTTCCCCTTAGTCTCAAAAATGTTGGTGTTTAACACCTTCTATTATCTACAAATCTCAGCCAAGGTCAAGTAGTTAGTTGTTAACTCTATGTAAATATAATGTTTAAGTTTATTCACAACTAAGCGAAAGAGAACAGCGGCTAAGCTGTTCTCCATAAGCGTATGTTAAGTTGTGCGACCTTTGTTTCTAAAATTTCCAATATTTCTCTTAAATCTGTCAAGGATAATGCTTTATTATCAGGGCTTAATATAATCATCATAAGATATGCAATAAAGTAAAAGACATTGATTTCCTTCTCGCTATCATCAAGTAATTAAACAAAAACTTTAGATGCAAAAATATAAATCTATAATCAAAGTGCTTATTACAATGCTTAACATATTTTTGCTTTTTGACATTTTTAAGAATTTAACTTCATCTAACGTTAAATTGATACAATATAACATCATCAAGGCAATAACAGCTACCAGCAAATTACTAGCTAAGCCCTGTGGCTTGAAAAATACCAAATACTATAAGAGCACTTATTTGTATTAAAAATGCAGGCTGGTATATCAATGATGGTTTTTATAACGAGTTTCATCAAGTCTCCTTCCCTGAATAATATATTCAATAATCTTTAGAAACATCAGCCATTCTTAAAATAGCATTGCACAATGGTATATTTAGTACCAACATAATAGTGCACAGAAATGCTAAACCAAATCCGTCATCCGTCGCAAAACAAGCTGTATCCTATTATTATACCCCTGCCAATAAAAATATAACTCCAAAAATTAAAATGCCTAATTTAATACTCCTTATATTATTATCCATTGATAACTTAAAATATGAGATTTTATTTAATAATTTATTGGATAAATGAACTATTATAAGTGCAATAACAGGTATAAGAAAAACTATTACTTCATCATACAGATAATAATTTAACTCCACCACACTAAGGCACGATGCAATTGCAAAATAAGAAATAAAAAAATATTAAAACCTATTCTTAATACCAATTTATATTACTCCTCCAACTTACTTAAATCAACTGTATTGGTAATTACAAAATCGCTTACCTTTTGTGATGTGGTTTTGTCAACTTAAATGCAACATGGTGTTGCACCTACTTTGACAGATACCCCTGTTGCATTTACATTGGAAAAATATCGTTGCACTTACTTTTGAAAAATGGTGTCGCACTTACTTTGGAAATCTAGCTACTCCCATATCAACACTAACATTTTTCAATATCTACAATATTTGCTACTTACTGCTGCTTAATTACTATCCATTTACCCGATTTCGTAGAACCTTCTCTTTTTATTCTGCCATTTGCTCTTAAATTCTTTATATGGTAACGAACACCATCAAAAGAAATATTCAGTCTTTCTGCTATTTGTTTTGCAGTAATATTAGGTTCAGCTTTCATCAAATCCACCATCTTGTCGGGAACAGATTTTGTAATGTTTGTTTTCTTGGGTAGTTTCTTGGGTAGTTTCTTGGGTAGTTCCCCCAATAAGACTACTCTTTAAGCTCTTTAAAAACTCTGTGTTTAATTCCTGCTTCATATCCTGCTTTGTATCCAGAGCCCCAATGCATGACATATCCTTTATACTCCAACTCACCAAAGGAATATTTACCGCCTTTATCTGGTGTGTTTTTCTTTCATTTTATTATCTTTTTATTTTTATGATGTGCGTGTCAAAGATAATAAATTCTCTTTGCAAGCAAGCTTGAATAGAATTTTTATACTTTTTGACACTTGTATCATTACATTAAATTCTCAAATAAATAATATTCATTGCTGCCTTATCAAAGATGATAATCAATTCATTATCATACTTAGTTAACTTTCTTACATACTTAGAATTTAGGAGTGCTTTATTAATATTTTTACCATGAGTAATTATCAATTATGCTTTCAACAAGGGCTCTTTCGTCTTCTGACATAGTATATTTGAATTGACTAATGTCAAAAACAGAGTTTTTAATGTCATCTCAATCCTTAATATAGCCAAGCGTTCACCTTCACCAAACCAGCCGGTATCACTTTTGTTGTTCAACGAGTTCTACGCTGCAGGAAACTTATATCCCACCTTGTTGAAAAATCCGCTAAGCACATCAAACAATGGGCTGAATTTAATATATGTTCTACCTACCAGAAAAATCAGCATTACGACAATTATGGCTATTATCGACATTTTAACTTCATTTTTGTATTCTTCAAAAAATTGTATCACCATTCTTATATCTTCTAGAGTTTATCTTCTTCATAATTATTAAACCTCCAAAAGTCGTATTTATAATATCATTATCTCATGGTTTTTATTCCACAGCTCATACTTATTTATTAAACATAAGATATGCGGAATAAATACTCATATAAATAAAATACAAAGTATGTCTATCCCTTTAATAAAACAACAAAAATTAAATTTTGAATATTTTTATCTTACGACATAATATACAGAATTATTATTAATTTTATCCCTTTAATATAATTGTATGGATTAATATGCTAAATATCAAGAATATTTAAGGACAAATTTAAGTATTATTCATAAGTGAGTTTTTCAAATTAAATGCAACATAGGTGTCGCAACTACTTTGACATATACCTCTGTTGCATTTACATTGAAAGGTACCGTTGCTTTTACTTTGAAAATGGTGTTGTACTTACTTTGGAAATTTAGCACCAAAAAAGAGGTGTCCCATGCATAAGATATGCAGATGACATAGTGCTTCTTGCGAAAAGTAGGAGGGCATCAGAGAGACTCTTAGAGAGCAGTACGAAGTATCTTGAGGAGAAGCTGAAACTTACAGTGAATCGAGAGAAAAGCAGTACTGTCAGCGTATTTGCAATCCGAAATCTTAAATCTTGGCTTTGCATTGGGAAAGGAACAAAAGTGGCACATATGTACGAGTTCATGCAAAGTCATGGGAGAAGTTTAAGTCGAAACTGAAAGAGCTCTCTTCCCGTAAGCGCTGTCAGTCAATAAATCCGAGCCTAGAACGAATCAAGGTATATGCAAGAGGGTGGCTTAACTACTATGGAATAGCAAGTATGAAAAGTAACATGAGTGATGTTAATGGATGGCTCTATAACAGAATACGTATGTGTATATGGAAATAATGAAACGTGCGAACCAGATACAGAAATCTCAGGGTGGTGGCGTTCCTAAAGACTGCGATGGAAGCAGCAAACAACGAGACGGCTGTTGGTTTACAACACACAGTTGCCATAAATATGGCAATGACCAAAAGACTGATAAACAGTGGCTTTTTATGATTTAGCCACAGCATATCAGTCTGTGCGTCAACTCCCAAAGCGCTGTATACGAGAACCGTACGTACAGTGCTGGAGAGGACGGCGGTTATTCACCGCCTCCTACTCGATAAGCTAGATAATAATCACTAAAAAGGATAAGCATCTTTTTGAAATTCTTTTGTCATTCAATTCCAGATAATATCGGGATTCTCGTTATTAATCGTATCCTTCCAAAAATCCAATTCGTATATACTGTGATTAACAGAAAATTTAATAAGTAATAAAATTATTTTATCTCTTTCTCTAATGCTTATACCGTTTTCAAGGCAAAAAGAGACTAGCTGATTTAATTTCATCTCCAAATATTTCAAATAAGGAAGAAACCAATAATTTATGCTCTTCATACAGTTTTTAAGTGTTAAGTCATAATCGCTTTCTTTAACTTTAATCATTAAAATAATCTCCATTCTAAAATTTCTCTGATAGCATTTGCTATTGAGGTTGTGTTTCTGATATTTGCTAAAAGCAAGTGTATTTGATGTACCCGCAAACATGCCATTAGTTAAAAATTATGCTTGTTGAGGTAAAATATATCTTTTTAGTTTCAAGCTTACAATTCATTCAATTAAAAGTTTGTACTAATTATAATGTAATGAAAGAAAAATGGCAAGATAGTACTGTGCTAAATTGAAAATTGTTATTTGTTGTAGTTTTCAACTTAAATGCAACATAGTGTTGCACCCTACTTTGACAGGTGCCTCTGTTGCATTTAAATTGAAAGATATCGTTGCAAGAAGTATTGCTGATTTCCTCGAAAAATCCCCTTCTACCATTTTAAGAGAAATACAAAAGCATTCACTTGTCAAAATACCTAATACCTGTGACTGCAATGACTATAATGGATGTAATGTTAAGCATGTATGCGGTTCCAAAGAGTGTAATAAAAAATGCCGCTCATGCCACCTTGCCAAAAAATACTGTGAACATTATAACAAAAGAAGCTGCGAACACTGGAACGGCTCCTCTGTAAAGCTGTGCAACGGATGTACAAAAAGAGGATACTGCCGTCTGGAAAAACATATCTATGATGCTAAAAAGGCTCATTTAGCTTACTGTGATACCCTTGTACAATCACAAAATGGTTTTGACCTTACTCTTTACGTCATAACAAGGATAAACAGTATAGTCTCGCCACGCATAAAAAAAGGACAGTCACTTTACCATATAGCCAAGAACAATGAAAGTGAACTTAATATCAGGTGTAAGACCTTGAGGAATTTTATAGCCTATACTATCTTTTACTATATTTTTCATACTTCCGCCTGAACTATATGTCCGAAGTTAAGTTCATCTTGAAACAATCCATATACGTAGGCAGGGCTTTCCCTGTAAAGTTCTGTTTCGGTATCCGATAACTTGTTATACAGTTCTGAATCATACAATAATCGCATTGCAAAATCATAGTCCAAATTTTTGCTCTTCAGAAATCATTTCTACTAAATCCTGAATCATATACTCTATCATCTGTTTTTTCTTATCCATAATTAATTCCTCTCCTTCTTGAGCAAGCTTATTGCTCTTTCTGTATGAAAAGAATACTGGTTTTGTAGTTTCTTTATAAATCATTCCATTTAACATCGTATCAAATGTTATCATTCCATTCTCATATTGTCTGAATAAAAAGCGCCATATCATCATCTGCAATGGGACCTATGACTATATCATATTTATTATCAAGATTACATTCAATATCTGAATAATTTTTCATTTTTCTTATTGCGATTATTTCTTACGAATCTAGCCCACTCTTCAGATGTCTTTGTACCAAAAATTCTTTATATTCAGCTCTCTCATAGCTATAAAATTTTTCATCAATATTATATGCATTTACCACTGGGTTGCCACCATAAATTTTGGCAACTCTATTCGCCATCTTTTTCTGCTTGTTCTTTAATAACAGTCAGATAAAACCCTCTGCCAAAAATCCTTAAAAGGACGACATAAAGCAAGATTAATCGTTCTAATGTCTGTGTTGCTTCCATGGTACAATATCATTATAAATTACCCCCATTATTTCTACAAAATCATTATAATATCATCTATTGCATCATCCATAGCTTAATGTATGCTCTATGTCATAATGTTCTTTAATAAATGCAATTCCCCTTATATTTATACAGATAATCGAAAAGCCTCTTTTTCAGCAATATTAAGTTTATTTGCGAACTCATTTACACAAACTACAGTATAATTAATTTTCTTTTTCAACTCACTCATTTATTTATATCCCCACTTACATTTGTCTGCTGTAAATATTTTTTATCCATATTCCAATTATATCAAACTTAATACTATAATCCAATCATTTATTATCTATAGTTTTTCAATGTACAAATATATGCAGTTTTTCAACTTAAATGCAACATAATGTGTAGCACCTACTTTGACAGATACCCCTGTTGCATTTACATTGAAAAATATCGTTGCTCTTACTTTGAAAGCAATCTTGCACTCTGCCTTGAAATCTAGCTAAATATAACTTTTAGTATTGAATGTAAAATATTCGGGTGCTGCTAAAATAATAAAATAATATATTGACCTTGTCATAATAAGTGCTACAATTAACTTTAGAACAGCAAGTAAATCAGAATTGAGGTAAAACTTATGAGTAACAGGAAAACGTTTCAAAGATTGGTAGGTTTTGGGGTTGTATTTGCAATGTCGCTTGGGTTGTTTTCTGGAAATGTAGGGCATTTTAACCGATATACCACAGAGGCTGCGGAAAAAAACTCAGCTATTAAGCTCTCAAAGGAAGCTGATAAGGCTTATAAGGAGGTTGAGATCCTGATAAGCAAAAGTGATATAAAGAATAACTTTGAAAAAAACTTACTAAGACACAGAGGGTGAGGGGAACCAAAGAAAACAAGGAAGCAGGAAAGTACATTTTTGATACTGTTAAGGGCTATGGCTATGATGTAAAATTTCAGAATTTTTAACGGCTATGATGAGAAACTGGTTGACTTAAATGGCAATATTAATAAGAATCAAAAGAAAGAAAAAGGTACTATTTAAGGGTAGAAATATAATCGTAAAAGGAAAGATACAGATCCGAAACTTAAGACTGTTATATTTTCTGCAAGATATGATTCATATAAGGGCAGCATAGGCGCACTTGACAATGCCGGTGGAGTGGCATCTCTTATGGAGATGGCAAGGGTTCTTTCTGATAAAGAGCTTTCATACAACCCTGAATTTGTGTTCTTTGATTCAGAACACCTAAGGAGAGGCTCAAGGCACTTTGTAGCAAGCCTGTCAAAGGAGGAAAAGGATAATATATACGGTGTAGTTAATATCAATTCCATAGGCAATAAGAAGCAGAGAAAGCAGATGTTCTTTGCATCTAAATTAGATAAGAGCGAGCTTAAGAAGCAGTGTGAGAAGTATTTTCCTGGTATTGTAAATTATAAAAGTGCTGAGACAGATGCAACAACATTTACATTGGAGCAAATCCCTACACTGTGCTACTTTACCTATGATATCTTCGCATCTCCAAAAGATGTAAAGATAAAGATAAAAGACTATGTAAAGGAAAAGGATACTTCCTTAGTAGATATGGATACTCTTGTTTATGATACGGAATTTATAACAACGTATGCGTATTTGCTTAATACAAGCCAGTCAGAATCCAACAAGGTATCAACAGTAAATAAGCCTTTCTACTGAGAAAAATCCTGATATCATTAGTGATTTTACCTGCTCAGCATTAACAGATGATAGTAGCTAAAATAGGAAATGAAGTTAAAGAAATAATGATTGATGGACAAGAAGGGCTTATAAATTAGATAATTTTACTATTGCTTTTAGCAATCAAACTAAGAAAGATAAAGACATATTTATTGATATTACAGTGATGGCAGACTGGAAAACAATCAGAAAGCCTGAAGATAGCCCTGTAATTATCGGAATGAATGAGGTGGCTAAGGAGCTTAAGACAAAAGATGAGATAGATAAAGCCAAGGAAATTATAGTAGCTATATAGCAGAAATGAATCCGTACAATAAAATGGAGCGTTTATCTGATTATTTTAAACTTCGCTTTATTAAAGGCAATACTAACAAATATGAGCTGCTATTCCCTGAAAGAATAGGGGGGAAAACCACCCTCTATCCTTTGAAAGAATACTACAATAAGAACTTTAAGGAAAACAGGGAAGAAAGAATGAAACTAGGTCGAGAAACTTTACTTAGAGACCTCAAAGCAGGGGAAGAAAATTAAACTTATAATTGTATATACAAGGCTTCCTACGATAAATATCGTGCTAGGAAGCCTTGTATTTTGTACATTACCTGTTACTAATTATGATATCACACATCCATCAGTGAAGTGCAAAACCAACCAGTATTCCTAAATAGTTACCTAGCACATAGCCCAAGGTACCAACAAGGAGTCCCGGAACTATGAGGGCTCCCCAGCCCTTTGATACAGCCATAGCTGCCGCTGTGGTAGGTCCGCCGATGTTGGCATTGGAGGCTATTATTATCTCTTCAATGGAGAAATTGATAATGTAGCGAATGTAAATGCAACAGTAATATCTGTCATAGTAATCGCGGCACCATGTTAAATTTAAGTTAAAAATTACAACCAAGTAAATCTTGCAAAATCACGCAAAAATAAATTTTGACATAATTAATAACTTATGCTAGTATTGACTTACCAACAGTAAGTCCTAAGTAAGTGCCATCATCGAGGTAAGCGTCATCTGCTGGCGTCACTATTAGGCAGATTGTTAGCGAGATTTTTAAGAATCTCGCTAACATCACAATATCACCCCTCTATCATCCTATAAAAGTGCCTGACTAAGCCCAAACTCATCCATCATCCTCTTTACCTCATCCATAGCCCTAAGCTTTACATTTTCAGCCTTGTTAGGGTTCTTTACTGCCCTTATGAGTATGTTTTTAGGTGTGTGGCTTAGGTCTACAAATTCAAGGAGGTTTACATTGTAGCCCATGTATTCCAAAAGATTCCCACGGATTGCATCTGTCACAAGGGCTGAGAATCTCTCTTTATGATGCCGTATCTGGTCATAAGAGAGAGGTTTCGCTCTTTATCTCAGCATTTAGCTCGTGCTGACAGCAAGGCACTGAAAAAATATAGTTTGCACCCCAATTAATCGCATTGTACAAGGCAAAGTCAGTAGCCATATCGCAGGCATGCAAGGTAATAACCATGTCTACCTTAAAAGGGGCTTTGTAGCCGTTGATATCACCAAGCTCGAAGGAGAGGTTTTCATAGCCGTACTTTTTAGCTGCATTATTGCACTTTTTAATCACATCTTCCTTTTAGGTCAAGCCCTATCATATTTACCTTTATTGTTTTGATTTCAGTCAGGTAATAATATACTATGAAGGTGAGATAAGACTTGCCGCAGCCAAAGTCTATGATATTTAAATGTGTGATAATCTTCTTTTTAAGCTCATCATCAATTATCTCTATAAAGCGGTTTATCTGCTTGAACTTATCATACATCGAGCTTACTATCTTGCCCTCCTTGGTAAATATCCCCATGTCAATAAGAGGTTCTATTACCCTGCCCTCTTCAAGTATGTAGTTCTTCTTTCTGTTATTTTGCCCTTACCTCATCTGCAAGGGCAGAGTTATCAGACTTTTAAGGCTAAACAACAGCTTCCCTTTTTAGTGAGCTTTAAAGTGAGGCTTCCTCCGCAAGCATCCAGGCATTTAGCTGGAGAAAGTTCACGCCGAGTTCCTCTATGCAAAAGGAGATTAGCTCCTCCTCATCTACATTTTTATGAAATACCTGTTTATCGGAATACTGCGCTATCTGAAAGTGCTTTTCTTTTTTCTCTATCTGTACCTTTTGTATTCTCTGCTCTTTATCTGCCACATTGCTTAATACTATCTTAACAGGAGAATGCTCTGCTATCTTTCTTAAGGCTTCTTCCACAGTCATATCCCGATTCTTCATAAATCTCCTTTCGATATCTTCTTTCCTAAGTGCAGCCTGCACCCGCATATTCTATCAGAAACAATTTCTTCTTCCGTCTATGTCGGTAATAATATTGTAGCGGTCAGGGTCTTTGCCTCGTTTATCTCCTCAGGGGAAAAATGCTTGAACATATTCCTAAGCTTTCGTGAGCCCAACCTTTCTGCAAAGCTGATTTCCTCCTTGTATAGAGGGATGAACTGTAAACTGTCATCATGCTTACCTGATATAAGAGGCTTTACAAGGATACCCCCGCAGAGCTCTTTGCTCTTATTTTCTTCTCCTATCTTTCTGCTAACAAATACATTCCCCTCGTAGATATCAAGTTCTCCTTTGCCTGCACGTTCTAACATTTCGTTAAATAATCTCAGAGGAATATATTTTAAGGCCTCAAAAGCCACAGTCCTCCCTGGCACATATTCCGCTTTCCTTGTGCTCATCAGGCTTTATTTTTCCTCTTGCCTCATTCTCTTTCTAGCTCACCCATACTCCTCATAGGCTTCCTTGAGGAGATTCATAATTATTTTAAGCCCGCCTACTTCTCCTACTGCTGTAGAATAAATCCCGCTATCTTCTATTTTCATCATATATTACCACCTTTCTTCATAATCTTTCCAACTACGGTTAATTTTCATGGCGACAAAACAAAAAAAGCATGCTATAATAGAACGATTATAACATGATAAAGGACGAAACAGATATGAAAATTTTAAGAAAATTAATTGTACTCATACTCATGGTGTCAGGGCTTGCCCTAATCTTCCTTCCTATGTACAGTAAAATAAGGATTAAGGAAGATGCCAAAAACATAGTCGAGGTAGTGGAAGAGGCCACTCCTGAGGTGCTTAAACAAAATAACGAGAAGGAGCAGCCTAAGGAAATATTTGACTTTTCACAGGTAGAGGAAATCTCTCCTACCGGAACCTTGCTTGACAACCAACCACTTGATAAATCCCTGCTTATCGGACAGATTGTAATCCCTTCACTAGATATGAACCTCGGTATATTTAAGGGGACTACCAACTACAACCTGCTAAGAGGTGTAGGCACGATGAAGCCTGATGACAAGATGGGGGAGGGAAACTACACCCTTGCGGGGCATAATAACGGCGATAAGAGCCTGCTTTTTGGCTCGCTTCTTGATATAAAAAAAGGAGCCATCATCCGCATTACGGACAAGACCACCATCTATGAGTACAAGGTAATTGAAACTAAGATAGTTCCTAACACCTCCTTAGAGCTGATTGAAAATGCCGAGGCTGATACAGTCGGAAAGCCGATTATCTCCCTTATGACCTGTGACAAGGGAACCTGGACCAGCAACCGCTTCTTTGTAATCGGAAAATATGTGAAGAAGTACAAATACGACAGGGAAAAGATGGAATCAAAAGAATAAGTTAGAGGGCTGTCTCTCACGCGATAAATCAGCTTGGAGACAGCCATTTTCCATCTTTTACTTGCGCCTATAATATGGTATAATCTAGTCGTTGCACTCAATCAATACCAAGGAGAGATTTATGGATATCTACTCAATAATTACGCTTTGCGGAGGACTCGCCTTCTTCCTTTTCGGAATGCATGTAATGTCAGGCAGTCTTGAGAAAGTCGCAGGCGGTAAACTGGAGGGCATACTTAAGACACTTACCTCCAATCCCGGCAAGAGCCTTGTACTGGGAGCGGTAATTACAATTGCCATCCAGTCATCATCTGCTCTTACCGTAATGCTCGTAGGTCTCGTTAACTCAGGAATTATGGACTTGTCACAGACTGTAGGAGTAATCATGGGCTCCAACGTGGGTACCACACTTACAGCCTGGATTCTTGGCTTAAATGGTCTTAAAACTGACAACTTCTTCCTTTCCATGCTTAAGCCGGAGAACTTTTCTCCTATTATCGCTCTCATAGGCGTTATTATGATAATGGGTGCAAAGAGTGCGAAAAAGCGTGATGTAGGTACCATCATGGTAGGCTTTTCGGTGCTTATGTTCGGTATGGACCTTATGAGCGACTCTGTTGCTCCCCTTGCCAATATGCCCGAGTTTACCAGTATCCTTACAGCCTTTAACAACCCTATCCTTGGTGTTCTTATCGGTGCTGTATTTACCGGCATAATCCAGTCATCCGCAGCCTCAGTCGGTGTACTTCAGGCACTCTCTCTTACAGGCTCTATTACCTACGGTATGGCTATCCCTATCATCATGGGACAGAATATAGGTACCTGTGTGACTGCGCTTTTATCCTCTATCGGTGTTAATAAAAATGCTAAAAAGGTATCTGTTATACATATAAGCTTCAACCTTATCGGAACAATACTGGGACTTATTGTGTACTTCATTCTCAAAGATATCGTTAAAATAGGCGGTTTTGATAATGCTATCAACTCCTTTGCAGTAGCTGGTTTTCACTCAGTATTTAACATAGCTACTACTATAGTCCTTTTACCATTTTCTAAGAGACTTGTGGCTCTTGCCAACTTTGTAATCAAAGAAGGCAGCACAGAAGAAAAGCACGTACTTCTTGATGAGCGTCTCCTTGTGTCCCCAAGTATAGCTATAGGCCAGTGCAAGATTAAGACTGTCTATATGGCAAATCAAGCCAGCAAAGCGTTTCTGCAGTCGATAGTCGTCTTTGACAAATATACAGAAGAGGATAAGGACGAAATTAAAGCGGTGGAAAATGAGCTGGATGAGCTTGAAGATGAGCTAAACGCTTATCTGATAAAGATATCGGGTACTGATGTCAGCGATACAGACGGTAAGAAGATAAATGGCATGCTTCACAGTATTGTCGATATAGAGAGAATCAGTGACTACGCCATGAGTATGATACTTCTTGCTGAGAATATGGATAAGACAAAGGTCAGCTTTTCAGAAGGCGCAAAGAGAGACATAGACGTGCTTAATAGAGCCGTTTCTGAAATTCTTGTTAATGCTGTGGAGTGTTACACGGGAGAGAACACAAAACTTGCTTCTACTGTGGAGCCACTTAAGAGTATAATAGACAAGCTAATCCTTAATATGAGAAACAGACACGTGGCAAGGCTTCGTACAGGCGAATGTTCAGGGGAGCTTGGCGTAGTGCTTACCGACTATATCAATTACTGTGACAGGGTGGCCGGACATTGCTCCAATATCGCTATCAACGTAATCCAGTCCGGCAACATCATATTCAGCGAGCATGATTATCTTAGAGACCTTAGCGAGACTGAAAAGGCTGAGTACGAGAAGAATAGAAACATCTACAAGGAGAGATTTGCCCTTCCTGAATAAAGTATCCGGCAAGTTAACACGGAGATATTTATATTGCAGATTAGCTGTAAAAAAATACATTATTATGAGTAAAAGGGGCTGTCACATAAGACAACCCCTTTTTATTTATGGTACAACTCTCAAAATCCGGCAGCTCTATTGTTAACTCATTTGCCTCTTGCCTTAAAGAGAGGCTATTATCCTTTTTTTCCTTCTTTTATTCAACGCTCTTTAAAGAGGTTGTCATATCTATTTTCTTTAGCATATAGTACATCACGATCATTTACCAGGACAGAGAAACCTATGGTTATAAGGCTGCTTAAAAGGTAGCTGTGAAGTCCTATATTCCTGCCAAACATCATAAGGTCTACCTCCACAGTGACTATCACGTATTGGTGGAGGATGGTGCCAAATACAACTCCCGCTATTATACCAAATATGGTCAGGATGATATTCTCCCTGTATACATAGGCAGCCACCTCACCATCATAGAAGCCAAGTACCTTGAGCGTAGCTATTTCCCTCTTTCTCTCCAGTACGTTTATACTGTTAAGGTTGTAGAGAACCACAAAGGCAAGGAGACCTGCTGCCGCAATTAGTACAAAGGTAATCAGGTCAAGAACTTTAAGCATACGGTCTATATTTTCTTCAAGCTCATCCACAAAGCTTACTCCCGAACATCCTGAGTACGAGAGAAGCCTGCTTCAAGGTCTCCTTCATCTACCTTAGACCTGTCAAACTTTATGTTTAGGTATTATAATCCGGCTCTTCTTTATATAATTTTTATAAAGTTTTGGTGACATCGAAAAGATAATGAAATACGTAGTTTTCAACTATTTTCTCAATCTTTACAGATACCTTCTTTTTCTCATCCCTTACGATATCTACACTGTCTCCCACCTTTACACCAAGCATCTTGGCTGTTTTTTCTCGGAAATATGCTCCGTCTCCGCTTGGGAAGCTGTATTCTACTCCTGTAGTCCTATCTTTAAGAGTGAGAAAGTCCTTTATCTTCTTCGTATCCTCAGGTACAAAGAGATAGGTATTTCTCACCTTGTCTCCGTGAGTGAGGTCTACTGCAAAAACCTCTATCTTAATCTCCTCAGATACTCCCTTATATGAGGCGGCTGCTTTAGCCACCTCTTCCTTTTCTGCCTCAGAAGCCTTGGAGTTAAGTGTAATACTTGCGTCATAAGTAAATATCTTGATGTATTGCTTCTTTGCTATCTCGTTTATGGAGTCCTTTAGTCCAAAGCCCACAAGTAAAAGCCCCATGCAGCCGCCTATGCCGACCACTGTCATTATAAGCCTTTTCTTGTATCTGGCAAGGTTTCTAACTGTCGCCTTACCTGTAAAGCTAAGTCTCTTCCAGATGAAGCCTATCCTTTCCTAGAAACACCCTCCTGCCTGAGCTTGGAGGCAGAGGACGCATAAGTGAGGCAGGATTCTCAAGGAGCTGTGAAAGTGCGGATATCAGGGTGGCAGCCACTGTACTTATTATCGCTGCTACTAGGGCTAAGAACGCCTGCTCATAGTTTATCGGCGTAAAGCAGTAAGGCAGGCCTCTAAACAAGGTACCGTAGGACTTGATGATAAGAAGCGGCAAGAACCTCTCCAAGTGCTACTCCTATAAAGCATCCCACTCACTGTAGCAAGCAGTGCATAGGCTATATATTTCCCCGCTATGGCAGAGCTCCTAAAGCCCAGAGCCTTGAGTATGCCCATACTCATACGGTTTTCATCCACCATTCTAGTCATAGCTGTAAGACTCACAAGGGCTGCAACAAGAAAGAAAATAACAGGAAATACATTGCCGAGGCTGTCCATTCTCTCTGCATTCTGCTTGAAGCTGACATAGCTTTCCATCATATCTCTATCAAGCACATAAAAGTCAGGTTCTTTGATGTCTGCACATCCCTCTTTGCCTTGGCAAGCTTCTTTTTTCCCTTTTGAAGCTTCTTAGTGGCTGCAGGAAGCTCCTTTTCATATTTTTTCTCAGCTTTTTCTACCCTTTTTTTATTATTACTAAGCTTCCCTCTTGCTTCTTCAAGCTTTGCCCTGCCCTCTGAGTATTTCTTTTTCAGAGTCAGCAAGCTTTCTCTCTGATTCTTTTATTTCTTTCTCGCCTGACTCAAGCTTTGCGCTTTGCTCGGCGATTTTAGCCTTGCCTTTCTCTATCTCTTTCTTACCACTGTCAAGTTCTGCCCTAGCCTTGTAAAGCTCCTTTTCAGACTTTTGCTAACCCGTCCTTACCTGCATCAGCTTAGCCTTACTGGTCTCTAGGCTTTTTGTTTCATCAAGTGTGGTCTTTGCAGTGTCCAGACTTACCTTAGCCCCTTCAAAGCTTTCCACCTTCTTCTTCTAACTTAGCCTTAGCTTCCAGGAGTGGCAAGTCCCTGCCTGCTCCGCCATTTCAAGTTTCGCCTTAGCTTCTGTATATTTCTTTAACCCTTCTTCATAGGCTTTCAGATTCTTTTCATACTCTGCCTTACCTTCATTATACTTCTTTAAGCCTGCCTGATATTCCTTTTCTCCTACTTCGAGCTCGGATTTAGCTTTGGAAAGTTTTGCAACGCCTTCAGTATAGTCGCTTTCTCCTGCTTTAAGCTCTTTTTCCTTATCTGCTATCAGCTTTTTAGAAGAGGCTATCTTGTCTTCGCCGTCTTTTATCTTATTCTTTGCCTTTATGAACTTATTTCTACCATCAAGTAGTCTTACTCCAGCATCTTTTTAGCTTCTTTTTCTTCTTTGGCGAGCTTCTCCTCACCTGTCTTTAGCTTATCTTTTGGCATCATCTATCTTCTTTTAGCATCACTTAGCTTTTTCTCCGTCAAGAAGCTTGTCATTTTAGCTCTCTTTTAGCTTATCCTCCGCCTCAAGCTAACTTCCTCATATCTCCTACTGTTTATCTTATCTTCAAGACTCTTTATCTCATCTTTTATGACCTTTACCTTATCCTCGTAGGTCTTTGAATAGGTCATAAGCCCGGTGGTTCCCTTAGCCTTTACATAGGCCTCCGTGTATATATCTGACTTGAAGTTCTCATCAGGTATAAGTAAAAATGCGTCAACAGAGCCATCTCCCACAGAGCTTGTTCCCCTGCCTCTTTCAAGATAATAAGGCAGATGGTACCAAATCCCGTTATGGTAAAGGTGGTGTTTTTTAAGTCCTTAGACAAGTCAGAATCATCATCTGACGAAACAGTTATCTTATCTCCTATCTTGTAGTCGGAAAACCAGGATATCTCCGTATCTACAAGGCATTCATCACTCTTATTTGGCAATCTTCCTTCGGTTATATAAGGCTCATTGACACCCTTTGTAAGTCCTATAAGCTTAAGTACTGCTTCCGCCTTTTTAGCACTTAGAACCACATCCTTTGTATGTGCTCCTGTTACAGACTCTACTCCCTTTATCTTCCTTATATCGGCAAGGTCATCATCTGTAAGTCCCAGTGTGCTAAGTACCTTAAAGTCCATAAGCGCAGTGTCATCATAGTACCTATCCGCTGATATCCTCATGTCGCTCCCGGAAGAGCGCAGCCCTGCAAAAAAGGCTGTTCCAAGCATTACTATAAAAAAAATGGAAATAAAGCGGCCGAAGCCTTTCGCTATTTCCCTAAAAAAATCCACTATTAGTTTATTTTTCATATCTGCCTCGCAGTCTTACCACTCTATGTCGTTTACCGAAACAGGCTTCGTATTAATCTCTGATGAGCTGACTCTGCCGTTTTTTATGTGAATTACCTTGTCTGCCATAGGTGTAAGGGCTGTGTTATGGGTAATTACGACTACAGTCATACCCCTTTCCCTACAGGTATCCTGCAAGAGCTTAAGTATTTCTTTACCTGTCACATAGTCGAGTGCTCCTGTCGGCTCGTCGCAAAGAAGGAGCTTGGGATTCTTTGCCAAAGCCCTTGCTATAGCCACTCTCTGCTGTTCTCCACCGGAGAGTTCTGCTGGGAAATTGTTCATCCTATTGATGAGGCCTACTTCCTCAAGCACTACCTTAGCGTCCATAGGCTCTTTACATATCTGTAGTGCCAGCTCTACATTTTCAAGGGCTGTGAGATTTGCCATAAGGTTATAAAACTGAAATACAAAGCCCACATCCTCGCGCCTGTAAGAAATGAGCGCTCTGGGACGGAGTCTGCTTATATCTGTGCCATCTACGGTGATGGAGCCTGAGGTAAGTGTATCCATCCCGCCGAGGATGTTAAGAACTGTAGTTTTTCCTGCACCGGAAGGTCCTACTATAATCACAAACTGCCCCTTATCAATGTCAAGAGTAACTCCGTCACAGGCATTTATCGTACTCTCCCCTACTTTATATGTCTTTACTACGTCTTTAAGGGAAATATAACCGGACATGGTATCTCCTTTCTACTTTTCTGCAATAACACTGACCACCGTTTTTCTTCATATCTGATTTGTTGCAATACATATTGGCATCTGCTTCTTTAAGGAGCTGTAACATAGTACATCCCTCTCTCCCACAAGCAGATGAATAGCCGTAAGCAAAGCTTAGGTTCATTCCCCGGATTTGCTTCATTAAATTTATTCACATTGCCTTTGATTCGGTCAAATATCCTGCACAGGTTATTATCACCTGCATCGTAGATTACGGCTGCAAACTCGTCTCCGCCATACCTTCCGATGAAGTCATTGCCTCTTACCGACCTCTTTAAGATGTCGGCAAATCCCTTAATCAGCATATCTCCGGTAACGTGTCCCAATGTATCATTCACCTTTTTTAGGCCGTTTAAGTCAAACATAACACAGCACACATTGTCTCCGACAACCTCTGTGCCGTTAAACACCTCTTCGCAACGGCTCTTATTAGGAAGCCCTGTATGCGCATCAATGTAGGCTTTTTTGCCCAGGTTCTTTGTCAGATTCAAAAGGTTTTGCTTATCTGAGAAGTCTAAGATAACAAGACCTGTGATGCCTACAGCCACTAACGCCAGTATTATCTCAAGTATGCCCATTTGAGCAGCGAGGCTTTCTGAATAGTCTTCTGCCGCATATACTGTGGCATTGGCTATATCAAAATACTCTTCACTTTCTTTGATAACCTCCTCGGTCAGCTTTTTCTTGTCTTCCCCTTTTGCCTGCTTTTAAGTCTAGAATATCTTTGGATAGATTTTCCCAGTACTGTGTCTGTATAGAAAGCTTATCCCTAAAATTTTTCTCATCTATCTTTGGTATAGTTAGCTCTTCGCTTCCATTCCACAAGCCATCAATTATTTTGTTGATTCTATCAAACAGCTCAGGGTCACTGCGCCCTACAAGTTCAAGCTTAACAATCCTCTGTGTGGCTCCTCTTGCATAGCCTGAGTAATTGATGAGCCTTCCAACCTTTTGAAAATCTCTCTATGTAAAAAAGCATGAATAAAATCAAAATGATAAGTACAATCATAAGTGCCTTTTTGCACTCTTTGCCTTAAAACATCTCCATTTATCTTCATATGAACCTCACCCAATTTCATTACCTTCATTTTACATCAAAACTACCCTTTTTAACAATATATATTGTCAGGTTTTAAGACGTAAAAATGATGCATGAAAAATCTATTTCTTAATTTTTTTATTTTATAATTTTTCACTAATTGTTCACTATTATGGTTTTACAATAAGCATATATAAATTTATCGGATGATTATGCATGATTTTTAAAGCTAAAAGGCTAATTTCAATATTAAAGATTTTTGTGAGGGCGATTATGAACAATGAACTTGATACAAATGAAGGCAATGAGTTAATGGACGTCTTTAGTAAGGAGGATAAGTCAAAGGATTGAAAAAGGCTATAAATAAGCTTAGCAACTTTGATTTTAACGATATTTCCATAGAGGCTAAGGAGAAGATAATTGAACTTCTAAGGGAAAATACCCTGCCTGCCGAGAGATTCTTTGCCAACTACCGCTGCGCCATCATGGAGGTTGAAACTAAGTTTAAGGTACTTAATGAGGAATTTTCCCTGATGTATGACGGTAACCCTATCGAGACCATCAAGTCCAGAATAAAGAGTAATGAGAGTATTCTAAGAAAGGTAATAAGGCGTGACCTTCCTTTCGACCTTGATGCGCTTGAGGAAAACCTTGATGATATCGCAGGTGTGAGAGTTATCTGCTCCTTTGTAGATGACATCTATAAGCTTGCTGACTGCTTTATGAGGCAGGATGATATTACCCTTATCAAGATGAAGGACTATATTAAAAATCCTAAGCCTTCAGGCTATAGGAGCCTTCATCTTATTGTTGCAGTTCCTATCTTCCTTGAAAATGAGAAGAAGTCAGTAAAGGTGGAGGTTCAGCTTCGAACTATTGCAATGGACTTCTGGGCTTCTCTTGAACATAAGCTTAGATACAACAAAAAGATAGCTCCAGAGATGCTTGCTGAGCTTTCAAGAGAGCTTAGCGAATGTGCAACTGAAAGTGCAGAGCTTGACTTTAGGATGCAGAATGTAAAGAATACCTTCCTCGGTAAGAGTCTTCCAAGAAGAGCCTAAAAAGGTTCAATCTTGCAACCAATTCTCTAGGTAAGTACAAGGCTGCCGCTTCAAGACAACCAATATCCGTTATAGATGTTTTTCATAGATGACATCTATACTCTGTGAGGTTTTATCTTGTACGGCAGCCTTATTTTATCTTTATTCTATATTTTAACTTTACAATCTTTACTAACTTCTTCTTACTTTGAGAACATTATCTTTTCAGAGTCAAACATCTTGGTAAGCATCAATACTAAGACTCCTGTGTACACGATATTGGCAGCCACTGCTATAAGTACATCTATGTTTGAATACGAAAATGTAAATATCTTGTTCATGCAGAGAATGCTGTTGTATATAGGTAGTAAGAACAGAGTTATCGGAGTTTCACTGTCTCCCTTGCTAAACATAGGCAGGAATGTCATTACCATAATTACCACCATAAGCGGGGATATGAGTGTAGTAGCCTCCTTCACGCTCTTTGCAAATGCTGAGAGCACCGATATCACTGCAACCATAAGAATGGTGGTTGATATGATGATGATGAAAAGATACGCAAAGTCCTTAGCACCATAAAATGCTGTATTTACGCCAGATTCCATGCCCTGATACATGGCAGGAAGGGATGCAAATGTACCTACAAAGCTTGAAACACCGGATAAAAAGGCGATTATACTAAGAGCAAGTATTTTGCCAAGGGCAAGTGCCTGTCTGCTCATAGGTGTTACAAGAAGGGTGGCTATGGTTCCTCTTTCCTTTTCTCCCGCTATGGACTCAGGTGCAACCGACATACAGCCCGACCATATGAAGATGATAAGGAGCATAGGAAGCAGGCTTCCAAAAAGTTTTCCTGTCATGTCCTCTTTATTAGCAAGGTCGTAGCTTGTCTTCTCGTTTGCATTTACATCAAACTTGTTGCTAAGCTCTGTCTCATACTTGTCAAGGATATCGTAAACCTTTTTGTAGGAAGCCTGTGACTCCTCGTTGGCTGAGTTGTAGAATATCTCAATCTGAGGTGCAGCTCCCTCTCCTGTCTTGTAATCTGCTACTTCCTTGTCAAAGTTTTTCAGGGAAATTTATAGCCAGGTCAGATGTCTTTGTCAGCAACCAGCTTTTTACTCTCGCCAATATCTCCCTCAACCTTTTTTACCTCAAACTGGCTGCCCTCAAGCCTTGGGCTAATTGACTCAGGCAGGTTCTTTACATAAACCTTAGCCACATAGTCTGCATCCACTCCAAACTGATTTCTCATCATGTTTCCCATGAAGGTATACATTATAAATATCATAAGTCCGGGAAGGATGATTGTGGTAAGGACAAGTCTTTTATCCTTAAAAAATCTTGCCATTTCTTTTCTGAATATTGTATAAATATTATTCTTCACTTCCTACCACCTCCGTATAAATGTCAAAGAATCTGTCCTCTAAGCTCTTACCTCCCTTTATCTCCTCGATGCTGCCACAGGCAGTAAGCCTTCCTTCTATGATGATGGCTGCCCTGTCGCATATCTTCTCTATGAGGCTGAATATATGTGAGGATATAACTATGGTCTTTCCTTCCTCTTTAAGCTCTACAAGGTAGTCAACCACTGTCTTAGCTGTGATTACATCAAGTCCGTTGGTAGGCTCGTCAAAGATGATGATTTCAGGATTGTGGACTATGGATATAACAAGGGAGAGCTTCTGCTTCATACCCTGTGAGAGGTCTCCCACCTTTACTTCCGCAAACTTGTCTATACCAAATTTACTAAAAAGCTTAGTCTTTCTCTCCTCTCTCTCCTTTGTTTCAACTCCGTGCAAATCAGAGAAAAAGTCAAAGAGATAGTTAGGTGTAAAGAAGTCCTCTATCTTTAACTCACTTGTAAGAAAGCCTATAGTCTCTCTTACTCCAAAGGGGTTCTTTACTATGCTTTCACCATTTAGGATTGCATCTCCCGAATCCGGCTTGATGAGGGTTGCAAGCATCCTCAGTGTGGTGGTCTTTCCTGCTCCGTTTGGCCCCAAAAGCCCAAATATTTCACCTTTATTTACTGAAAATGAAATATCATCTACTGCCACCTTGACATTTTTCTTAGTCTTTTCAATCTTTTTTTGTTTGGCAGAGAGCTTGAAGGTCTTTCTCAGGTTGATAATCTTAATTATTTCTTCCATTACCGGCTTCTCCTTTCTGATAACGCCAAATTTTACCACATAAACCCAGAAAATTTCAACCCCTAATTCTCAAACTGGCTGTTGTAGAGGTCTGCGTAGAAGCCTCCCTTTTCCATAAGTTCGCCGTGGTTTCCGCTTTCTATAATATCTCCGTCCTTCATTACAAGGATGAGGTCGGCATTCTTGATAGTGGAAAGCCTGTGAGCAATAATGAAGGAAGTCCTGCCCACCATAAGCCTGTCCATGGCTTTTTGTATCTCCTCTTCCGTCCTCGTATCCACAGAACTTGTAGCCTCATCAAGGATGAGCATAGGAGCATTTTCAACCATTGCCCTTGCTATTGTAAGCAGCTGCTTCTGTCCTGCCGAGAGACTCACATTTTCATTAAGTACGGTGTCGTAGCCCTCAGGCAGGGTTTTCACATAGCGGTGGAGTCCTACCGCCTTTGCAGCCTCCCTCACTTCCTCATCTGCCGCCTCTGTCTTGGCATATTTTATATTGTCCTTAATGCTGCCCTCAAAGAGCCAGGTATCCTGAAGCACCATACAGAAGGCCTCGTGCACTCCCGACCTCTTAAGCCCGCTTATAGGCGTGCCGTCTATGATGATTTCACCCTCGTTAAGCTCGTAAAACTTCATAAGGAGGTTGATAAGTGTGGTCTTGCCCGCTCCTGTAGGCCCTACTATAGCTATCTTTTCACCTGATTTCACATCTACAGAAAAGTTCTTTATTATTATTTTGTCAGGGTTGTAGCCAAACTTAACATTCTTAAAGCTTACATTTCCCTTTATATCATCGATATGGTCTTTTTTGCCCTCCTCAGAGTCCATTTCAGCCTCTAAGAGGAAGCCAAATACTCTCTCACTAGCAGCAGCTGTAGACTGAAGGCTGGTTCCTGCTTGGGCAAACTGTGAAAGAGGCTGGGTAAACAGTCTGATATAGAGCATAAATGCCACTATATCTCCTATTTCAGCCATATTCTTCATAGTAAGTATCGCTCCTGCCACACAGACAGCCACGTAGCCAAGATTCCCTACAAAGCCCATAAGAGGCATCATCATACCTGATAAAAACTGGCTCTTCCAGGCTGATGTATAGAGCTTCTCATTCATTCCGTCAAATACCTGCTTGGTCTTTGCCTCCTTGTTAAAAGCCTTTACAATGAGGTGTCCTGTGTAGGTTTCCTCTACCTGGCCATTTACAAGTCCCAGCTCCTCCTGCTGTATGGAAAGTACTTTCTGGGATTTGCCCATAATTATCATCATAAAGACAAAACCTATGATACTGTGAAAGTATCCCCACCACCGTCATAATCCAGTTGGTTATAAACATCATAAGAAGGCTTCCAAAGAACATGGTTATTGCCCCCACAAGGCTTGCCATGCTCTGGTTCATGGTCTGTCCTATGGTGTCTACATCATTGGTGATTCTTGAAAGTATGTCTCCTATGCTGGTTTTGTCAAAATAAGAGAGTGAAGTCTGTTTATCTTCTTTGATATGTCACTCCTAAGGCTCTTTGAAGTCTTTTTGAGTCACATCAGCCATTATTATACCCTGAAGTAAGTTAAGTATGGCTCCTGCGCCGTACATAATGGCAAGGGTAAGAGCTATCTTAAACACAGCCCCTTTATCTATCCCTGTCATCACTCCTTCTGTAATAAGGTTGGTGATTTCCTTCATTTTATCCGGCCCTATTACATTTAATATTGTGCCTGCTGTCGAGAAAATGATGGCTGTTATGATGGCAGGCATATATCGTTTTATATAGTTAAAAAGGTCTTTAACTGCCTTTTTAAAGTCTTTTGCCTTTTCTCCGGGCATCATCCCAGGCCCTGGTCCCGGTCCCATTCCTCTATTCTTTCTCTCTGCCATTACAATTCCTCCTCTGAAAGCTGTGACATAGCGATTTCCTTGTATATAGGGCAGGACTTAAGCAGTTCTTTGTGTTTTCCCTGTCCTACAACCTGTCCTTCCTCTAACACAATGATAAGGTCAGCTTCCATAATCGTACCTATCCTCTGTGCCACTATGAGGCTGGTGCTTCCCTTGCTTCTCCCTTAGTTCCTTTCTTAGTATCTTGTCAGTGCGGTAATCAAGGGCAGAAAGAATCGTCAAATATCAGGATTTCAGGCTTGTTATACAGGCTTCTTGCTATGGAAAGTCTCTGCTTTTTGTCCGCCTGATACATTGACAGCTCCCTTGTGAAATCTTTGACTTCACATTGTCAGTAAGCTTCTCCACAAACTCCTTTGCCTGTGAGATTTCGAGAGCTTCGTTTAGTCTTTTCACTATCAGGAGTATCAGCCCCCATAGCAGACATTTTTCTCTATAGTTCCACTAAAGAGCAGGCCTTCTGAGGAGCATAGCCTATCTTTCTTTCTAAGCTCGTAGAGCTTGTACTTTCTTTACATTTACCCCATCTACAAGGACTTCTCCACCTGTAGCATCATAGAAATCTTGGAATAAGGTTAATGAGGGTGGTCTTGCCACTTCCTGTAGCTCCTATGAAGGCAACCATTTCTCCCTTTATTTGCCTTGAAGTTTATATCGCTTATCATATCATCTGCGGCATCAGGGTAGTGGAAGGATACATTTCTAAATTCTACAGTGCCTGTCTCTGAGGTATTCTCAGCCTTCTCCGTCCATTATCCTATTCTTTGTATCAAGAACTTCATTTATTCTTTTACTTGAAACGATGGCTCTAGGCAAGATTATGAAGGTAAAGGTAAGCATCATAAACGACATGATTACCTGCATAGCATAGGAGGAGAACACTATCATATCTGAAAACAGGGTTATTTTATCCTGAAGAGCACTTTATCTATGAGATAAACTCCTATCCAGTATATAGAGAGGGTGAGTCCTGAGCTTATAAGAGTCATTACCGGTGACATTAATGCCATTATTTTCTGGTTAAAGAGGTTCACAGATGTAAGCTCTTCATTTGCTCTTCAAACTTGTCTTCCTGGTACTTCTCTGCATTGTATGCACGAACCACCCTTACACCACTTAGGTTCTCTCTTGCAACCCTGTTTATATTGTCAGTAAGAGTCTGCATCTTCTGAAAGCCCGGAACCACAAGGACGAAAATAACGGCTATAATCACAAGTAAAAAGGCAATAGCCACTCCCGTAGCTGCGGACCACATTAAGTTTTTATTTATAATCTTGGTTATAGCCCAAACAGCCATTATAGGTGCTCTCACACTTGCCTGTAAGCCTATGGCTATTACCATCTGTACCTGTGATATGTCATTGGTGGAGCGGGTAATGAGGCTCGCGGTAGAGAATTTACCCATTTCTTCCATGGAGAATGAGATAACCTTGTCGTATACGGCCTCTCTAAGCCTTTTTGACAGCCCTGCTGCCACCTGTGCCACAAAGTAGCCTACTACAAACATAGCTGCCATACTTAAAATGGCACAGGATAGCATCTTCATGCCTGCCCACACGACAGAGCTAAGTGCACTGTCCGGTGTCTGTATAAGCCTTGTTATCTCTGCCATATAGTCTGGGAGCCTAAGGTCAAGCCATACCTGACAGACGATAAAGCAAAGGCTGATACAGACAAAGAGCCAATCCTTCTTCCTAAGATACCTAAATAATTTAATCATTTCATTTCCTCCCGAGTTAAGGGTTTTAGTTTACTCTCAAAAAGTTTTTAAATCATTGTACATCATTTTTCCCGATTTGTCATTAGTAATTGACTAGTAATGCTTTATATCTTACAAATTATCTTGTTGTCACAACTACACCGTGACAACGATAGCCTATAAGCATGAAAAAGCCCCTAAGGTCCATCTGACCTTAGGGGGTTCTTTTTCAGTGCAAGTAAATCAATCAATCTCCTTTAATGTCTTTAATATTTTTATAACATTTGGTTGACTCGGTGTAAATTTTACACCATGTTTTAACATTCCCATAACTTTTTGGCTTTTCGTTCAATCTCCTCAACAACATGTTTTTTTGTCAATATCAAATGATTTCCTGCAATTGTATATTCTCTGTCAATATATTTCTCCGTTATTGGAAACATATCCTGTAATAGAAATACACTTTCTTTATCATTAGCTAGTTTTACAATTTGTAAAATGTCACATGGTTTCCACTTTTTCTCTTTTGCTCCATTAGCGCTTTATATTTATTGATTTTGCTCGATAATGGTATCATCCAGTATACCCCTGTATTGCCATCTCTAAAGCAATAATAGTGCGGTCTGTTACCATCTTTATTCATTTTAAGATTTGGGTCTGCCATCTCTTCACTATCTTTAATTATATAAAATCCAGATATTTTCATTTTAATGCCCTCCATCAAAAAAAGTCCTTCGCCTTTTAGCGAAGGACTAAACTTTCAACCCAACCATTTTTATACCGCATATTGGTCAGCGGTAAACTTTCAACCCTAACCATTTTTATACCGCATATTGGTCAGCGGTAAACTTTACATATATAGAATATCAGCTTTTAATTAAAATGTCAATGACTATCCTCCCACAGCCTCACTCCCTGTCTTCAGCCTGTTAAGCCCATCTATGAGGTTCTTTTTGGTGCAGGCTATATTCATCCTAACAAAGCCCTGACCGGATTTGCCGTATTCCCCTGCCATCTGTAAGATAAAGCCCCGTAGTAAGCCTAAGCTCCTTTGCAAAGCCCTTACCTTCGTTTTTAAGTCCTCTTACATCCAGCCAGAATAAATAAGTTGCTTCCTTTTCCACTACCTTTATTTCAGGGATTTCCTTAGCTATAAAGTCTAGTACCATCTTCCTGCTGTCATCGAGGTATTCATTAAGGCTGTCAAGCCATTCTCCTCCACCCGTATAGGCTGCAATAGCAGCATCTATAGCAAAGGCATTAGGCTCAGCCACCTCATCCGTATTAAGCCCTCTGTTTACCTTGTTTCTAAGAATCTCATTTGGCACAGATACAGCTGCTGTATGAAGGCCTGCTATATTAAAGGCTTTACCGGGACTTAGGCAGGTTACGCTTATCTCTCTTGCAGTCTCAGACACACTTGCAAATGGTACATATTTCTTTTTGTTTACTGTAAGGTCACAATGAACCTCATCAGATATTACAGTTACACCGTATTTCTTACACAGCTCTGCCACCCTTATAAGCTCATCCTTAGTCCATATCCTTCCACCCGGATTCTGTGGATTGCAGAGTATCATAAGAGTAGTCTGGGTGTCTGAAAGGTCTTTTTCAAGCTGCCTAAAGTCCATCTCATAGCGGTTATCCTTAAGCACCAACGGACTTTCAAGAGCAACTCTTCCGTTGTTTAGTATGGAGTTAAAAAATATATTGTAAACAGGAGTCTGGATTAGCACCTTCTCAGCAGGAGTTGTTAGCTTTCTAACAAGGCTTGATATAGCAGGGACTACTCCTGTAGTAAAAATTAACCAGTCCTTTTCCATTGTGAAATTATGCCTGCTCTTCCACCAGCCAATGTAGGCCTCATACCATTCATCAGTTATGCCTGAATAGCCAAAAACTCCATGCTTAACCCTAGCCTCAAGAGCCTTTCTTATAGAAGGCGCAGCCTCAAAGTCCATATCTGCGACCCACATAGGGAGTTCGTTATCTTCTACCTTCCACTTCTCTGCATTGGTATTTTCTTCTGTTTATCTCTTTATCAAAATTAAATGACTTTTCAATATGCATATTTAACCCCTTCTTCTAAGCTCGGTCTCCCTTCCTTCGCCTGAAATAAGCTCAACCTCTGCAAGAGTTACAGGCTTTGGAGCCTCTCCTTCAACTATTATCTTTGTATCATCAGGATTTATATTGTCACCATCCATAATCAGAGTTCCTATCTCCTTAGCCTTTATAGTTCCTCCTTTTGGATTGAAGACGCTGTCAATCTTCCCTGTGATTTCTACATCTACAGTGGAATATTCAAAGGCAAGAGCTGTATTTACAAGCTTACAGTTCTTCATGACAAGGTTTTCTATATAACAGAAGCCCTGTAAACTCTCTACTGTACAGTTAATTAGCGTTATATTCTTAGAATTCCAGCCGAAATACTCTCCAACTATAAATGAATCATAGATTACCACATCTTCAGTATTCCAAAAGCTGTCCTTTGAGAGCAGCCTGCAATTATGTACCTCTATGTTTTTACCACCGTCAAAGCAGTAATTACCATATAGATTCAGCCCGTCAAGGTAGACATTTTCACTGTTTAACCCAAAATAAGCACCCTTTGCCACTACATTTTCAAGTCTTATATTCTTACACATCCAAAAGGTTTCATTCGCATTTCGGAATGGATACATTCTTTAAGTTTACACCATCACATCTGCGGAATTCCTTTGGTGCTTCAATCATAGTATCCTCTATATTGATGTTCTTACCATACCAGATTCCGGACCTTGCCATCTCAAAAAATGTGGAGTCCTTCACCTTCACATCCTTAGCATACCACAGCGGATATTTCCACTTAAACATTGTGTTTACAGCATTTATATTTTCACCATGTTTTAGTGGGGATTCTCCATCTGCAAATATAGTACTGTCTATATCAAGATCTTTACCATGGAATAGTGCACGTTCTCCCGTGAGAAGCTCATTACTTATCTTCTTCATATATCCACCTTTTCTTCAAAATTATCATTTTATATCTATTTAAATAGTATGCAATAAAATTTTTGAATAAGTAAATAGGCTGATAGAATTTTTTATCCTATGTCTGTCACCTGTGAATTCCCTTTTTGCAAAAAGCCTCTCAGGTGTAATCCCTGAAAGGCCCTTGTTGGTTTATTTGTCTGTATATACGCTTGTATAGACATTCTTATATACCTTATACTTGCCAAATACTTTTCTCTCTTTTGTTTCAAAGTTAATCATATCAAGATAGCAGGTAGCATCTGTGGTGTCTGTTAAGCCGGCTTTTAGGTAAATACTTCTGCTTACATAGTTGATTGGTGCTCCTTGTGCATCGTAAAATACGATGAACACATTGCCGCTCACAGGAATCTTACCTGTGTTCTTTGAGTTAACGGAAACAACTACCTGTTCCTCTGTCTGTGACTTGATACTATCCTTTACCTTAAATTTCTTCTCTGCGTTGGTATAAGTATAAGCAGGCGACCTTGATATTCTTACCATCTTCATACCTGTCTTTGTAACATCAGGGTCAAATGCACTTGCATTAAATACTATCTTTGCATAACTCTTTTTATTTGGCATTAGAGAGTACACAGAGGTTACTTCTGATAAATACTCAGTACCGTCTGTGCCCTTTAGAGAGTACTTGAATTTACCATCCTGAAATATAGCCCCTGTCTTATTGGTAACTTCTACAAGGATTTCTCCCTTTGCCAATCCTATAAAAATTTGTATTCAAATTTTGACTTCTTAACAGTTACATTGATTACTACTGTACCGGTCTTTGTTACGTAGGTTATCTTAGCTTTTCCTGCTTTTTTTGGCTTCAAAAACAACCTTCTTATTATTTTTGTCCTTTGATGTCTTGACTACGGACTGGTTAGTATTTTTAATGCTTTTAACCTGTGTGAAGTCAGTTGACTCATAGGCTTCACCAACATACATAACCACCGTCTGAACTCTTCCTGTTCTTGCAGCACTTGCAATAATAGGTGATACTGTAGTCCCTGCAAGTACAAATACCAAAAGAAAAGCAACAAGTTTTTTTGATAGATTTTTCATAAGTTTCCTCCGCTTGTTAAATTTTTATTACACATATAATTATATCCAATTTCATAAATTTATCAACTTGTCATTACCTGATTAAGGTCCAATATACTATTTTTGTCCTTTATACTTTTTAGTGCTTGTTTATATAGCTAACTGCATCTTTTGATGTATTTTTAAACAGGAAGGTCCTTTGCGTTTCCGCAAAGACCCTCCCCTGTGTATGTGGAAAATATCTACACAACAATGTTTCATCAGGCTGCATCTGTTTGCTTTCTGCTTAGGATTATTCGTTCTCCTTCTTCTTAAACATCATCAAGCCTGCTAAGAGAAGCAGTACGCAACCATTTGCATAGAATACCATATCATCGGTACTTCCTGTCTTAGGAAGACCCTTTGGTGGATTATCATCACCAACCTCAATGTTGGTATTCTTGCCCTTTGGCTTCTTGCTCTTTACAACTCTGCCCTCTGGTGTGTCGTCGTCATCTACTGTAACAACGTTTCCAGGTTTGTTAGGCTTCTTTGGATCCGGTGTACTTACAGCCGGACGAGTTGGAACTCCCTGTGGTGTTGGGTCAGGATTGATAGGTACCTGTGGTTCAAATGGGTCCGGATTCTGTGGATCCAGCGGAGTCTGTGGAATCTGTGGATCAGGAATGTCTGGTGTAGGTGGTATTACAGGGATATCAGGTGTATATGGCTTCTCTTTATTGAGAACTACAAATCCATCCTGAGTATTTCCTGTTATTGTCTTAGTATATCCGCTTATGTCTTCCTCATCTACACTGTAATCTATTACCTTACCTGTTTCATCATACTTAGGAAGTGCGAACTCTGTAGTCCAGGTAGTAGCATCTCCTGAAGCTACTGCTGCCTTTGTTACAACTCTGGTTGCAACAACCTTATCGCCATCCTTGATGTTAAGTGTAATGAATGCTCCTACAGCTCCATCCCACTTCTTTGTTACCTTAACAATTCCGTTCTCTGAGTTGGTAATTGTGATGTTGCCATCATTGTTGTCAATTACCTGCTTTGTATAGTTAGCTACATCCTGCTCATCCACTGTATACTTAATCTCGTGTCCGAGTCCGTCATACTTAGGATATGAGCCAAATGCAACTTCCCAGGTGTTAGTTGTGCCAGCCTTAAGAGCTGATGCTGTCACTGTCTTTGTTTCAAGAACTGCGTCACCACGCTTGAGGGAAACAGTAATCTCATCGCCTACCTTACCATACCACTTCTTTGTTACCTTGTATGATACCATCTCTGTGTTGGTAATTGTTACACCACCACACTCAACATCGCCTATTGTCTTGCCATAGTTAGGTATGTTTTCTTCATCAACACTGTAGGTTATCTTTCTACCATTAGAGTCGAATCTGTCAAGATCAACAGGTATTTCCCATACAATAATGTTCTGGTTATCAAAGAGATACTTTCTGGTAATGTCAGCGTCTGTCTTATAAACAGTTCTAACATAGAGTTCTTTTCCGGTCTCTGCATCTTTAATGCGGATTGTAATCTTATCGCCTTCTGCACCAACCCACTTCTTGATTACCTTGAAGTGCTCGCATCCGGTCTCAGTATTGGTAATTGTGAAACCAAGGTTCTGATCTCCCTCTACTGTAGTGCTATATCCGGATATTGCAGACTCTGTTACTGTATAAGCAATCTCATTGCCGGCTGTATCATACTTAGGTAAGTCATCAAATGTCGTTTCCCAAGTATTAAGATCGCCGTTCTTAATTGCGGAAGCAGTTACTGTCTTTGTTGCATAAGGGATGTCACCCTTGAGTACAGATACGGTTATCTCGCCTGCAACCTTACCAAGCCATCTCTTGTCTACTCTGATCTTAATCTTTTCGTCATTTGGCTTTTCAGTATTGGTAATTACGAAACCATCTTTCTGATTTCCACTTATCTCAGTTGTGTAGCCTTCTAACTCAGCCTCTGCAACTGTGTAAGTTATTTCATTATGGTCTGCGTCATACTTAGGTGCTTCAAATGTCAACTCCCAAGTATTCTGATCTCCGTTTACTGCCGCTGATGCATCTACTGTCTTAACCTGAACAATCTGTGTGCCATTCATTAAGGAAACGGTAATCTTATCGCCTACCTTACCAAGCCACTTCTTGTCCACCTTAATTGTTACTTTTTCATCATTAGGTGTTGGATTCTCTTTGTTGGTAATTACGAAACCATCATTCTGATTTCCAACTATTTCAGTTGTATAACCTGCTAATGCAGCCTCTGCAACTGTGTAAGTTATTTCATTACCATCTTTGTCGTACTTAGGTGCTTCAAATGTTAACTCCCAAGTATTCTCATCTCCATCCTTAGCCGCTGATGCATTTACTGTCTTTTCTTCAACAACGCTTGCGCCGTTCATCAAGTAAACAGTTATCTCATCTGCTACCTTACCAAGCCACTTCTTGTCAACCTTAATGGTTATCTTTTCGTCGTGTGGTGTTGGGTTCTCTGTGTTGGTAATTACGAAACCATCTTTCTGATTTCCAGTTATCTCTGTTAGGTATCCGTCTAATGCCTTCTCCATAACAGTGTAAACTATTTCCTTACCTTCAGCATCGTACTTAGGTGCTTCAAAAGAGAACTCCCAGTTATTCTGGTCGCCGTCCTTTGCAGCGGATGCATTTACTGTCTGTGCCTGAACAATATCTGTGCCATTCATTAAGAATACAGTTATCTCATCGCTTACCTTACCAACCCACTGCTTGTTGACTTTAATTACAACCTTCTCGTCATTAGGAGTTGGGTTCTCTCTGTTGATAATTGTGAAGCTTCCGTCGTTGTTATTGATTATCTGCTTCTCGTAGCCCGCTACATCCTGCTCATCCACGGTATACTTAATTTCGTGTCCAAATTCATCGTACTTAGGAACCGGACTAAATGATACTTCCCAAGTGTCCTCAGTTCCGGCTACGAGAGCTGCTCCAGTTATTGTCTTGGTTTCAAGAACTGTATCACCAAGCTTGAATGAAACTGTAATCTCATCGCCTACCTTACCAATCCATTTCTTAAGAACCTTGTAAGATACAAGCTCTGTATTGGTAATTGTTACGCCAGACTCAGTAACTACTATTGACTTGCCGTAGTTAGGTACGTTTTCTTCATCAACACTGTAGGTGATTACTCTACCTTCAGAATCAAATGCGTCAAGTTCAACAGGAACTTCCCAAACTGTTACGTTAGGGTTTGCTGGGTCTGTAATTCTCACAAGGTCAGCATCTGTCTTGTAAATAGTTCTTACATAGAGCTCTTCTCCTGAATTAGCGTCTTTAATGCGAACAGTAATCTTATCGCCTTCAGCACCAATCCATCTCTTAGTGATCTTGAAGATCTTCTTGCCGCTCTCTGTATTGGTAATTGTGAAGCCATCTTTCTGGTTTCCGCTTACCTTTGCTGTATAGCCAGCGATTGCTGACTCTGTTACGGTATAAACAATTTCCTCACCAGCTGCATTGTACTTAGGTGCTTCAAATGTTGCTTCCCAGGTATTTGCCTCGCCAGCCTTGCTGCTGATGCATTAACTGTCTTTGTTGCATAAGGTATGTCGCCGTTCATTAAGGTAAGAGTGATTTCATCAGCAACTTTACCAAGCCACTTCTTATCTACCTTAATCTTAACTTTTTCAGTGTCTTTATTGAATACGGTAAAACCATCATTCTGATTTCCACTTACACTTGCCTCATAGCCTGCTATTGCTGACTCTGTTACGGTGTATGCAATCTCATTGCCTGCAGCATCGTACTTAGGTGCTTCAAATGAAACTTCCCAAGTCTTAGCATCGTTAGCCTTTGCTGAAGCTGCATCTAATGTCTTTGTATCAACAACATTAGCGCCATTCATAAGTGAAAGGGTTACCTTTTCAGCTACCTTACCAAGCCACTTCTTGTCTACCTTAATCTTAACCTTTTCGTTGCTTGTGTTAGTTACTGTAAAGCCTGCATCCTGATTTCCGCTAACCTCTGCTGTATAGCCTTCGATTGCTGACTCAGTTACTGTATAAACTACTGCCTTGCCATCCTTGCCATACTTAGGTGCTTCAAATGAAACTTCCCAAGTCTTAGCATCGTTAGCCTTTAGCTGATGTAGCATCTACTGTCTTTAGTATCAACAACTGTTTCGCCATTCATTAAGGAAAGTGTTATCTGGTTACCTACCTTACCAATCCACTTCTTATCTACCTTAATCTTAACCTTTTCATCACTTGTATTGGTAATTGTAAAGCCTGTATCCTGACTTCCGCTAACCTCTGCAGTATAGCCTGCTATTGCTGACTCTGTTACTGTATAGGCTACCACTCTGCCATCCTTGCCATACTTAGGTGCTTCAAATGAAACTTCCCAGGTATTAGCATCGTCTGACTTAGCTGACGCTGCATCTACAGTCTTTGTTTCAACAACCTTTGTGCCATCCATTAAGGAAACGGTTATCTGGTTACCTACCTTACCAATCCACTTCTTGTCTACCTTAACCTTTACCTTTTCGGTATTAGTAATAGTAAAGCTTCCGTCGTGATTATCGGTAATTTCTTTGTCGTAGTTAGCTACATTCTCCTCATCAACAGTATAGTTAATAAGGTGTCCGAAAGCATCATACTTTGGAACCGGCTTGAATGTAACTTCCCAAGTATCATTTGTATTAGCCTTGAGATCTGCACTTGTTACCTTCTTAGTTTCGATAACCTTATCTCCACTCTTAAGTACAACTGTAATCTCACTGCCTACCTGTCCAACCCACTTCTTAATTGCCTTGTAGGAAACTTCCTCAGTATTTGTAATAACGAAGTTATTTTCGCTGCTTACGATAGTCTTACCGTAGTTAGGAACTTTCTCTTCATCAACACTGTAGGTTATCTTTCTTCCTACTGAGTCAAACTTATCAAGTTCAACAGGTACTTCCCAAACTGTTACGTTAGGGTTAGCAGGATCTGTAATTCTTACAAGGTCAGCATCAGTCTTAGTGATAGTTCTTACAAGGAGTTCAGCTCCTGTATCAGCGTCCTTAATGCGAACTGTAATCTTGTCGCCTTCAGCACCGATCCACTTCTTAATAACCTTGAACTTCTCTGTACCGGTCTGGGTATTGGTAATTGTGAAACCGTTATTCTGGTTGCCGTTTACCGCTGCCTTATATCCGGATACTGCTGACTCTGTTACTGTATAAGCGATTTCTTCGCCAAGTGCATTGTACTTAGGAGCTTCAAATGTAACTTCCCAAGTCTTAGCATCGCCGCTCTTTGCTGCTGATGCGTTAATTGTCTTTGTTGCATAAGGAACGTTGCCGTTCATTAAGGAGATAGTTACCTGATCTGCTACTCCACCAAGCCACTTCTTATCAACCTTTATCTTAACCTTTTCGGTATCTTTGTTGACAATAGTAAATCCTGTAGCCTGATTTCCGCTTACCTTAGCTTCATAGCCTGCAATCGCTGACTCTGTTACTGTGTAAGCTATCTCGTTACCTGCTGCATCATACTTAGGTGCTTCAAATGAAACTTCCCAGGTCTTTGCTTCGCCTGACTTAGCCGCTGATGCATTTACTGTCTTAGATTCAACAACCTTTGTACCATTCATAAGTGACACGGTTATCTCGTTAGCTACTTTACCAAGCCACTTCTTGTCAACGTTAATCTTAACCTTTTCGTTGTCTCTGTTGGTAATTGTAAAGCCTTCAGCCTGATTTCCGCTTACCTCTGCTGTATAGCCTGCGATTGCTGACTCTGTTACTGTGTACGCTGCTTCCTTACCGTCATTGCCATACTTAGGTGCTTCAAATTCTACTTCCCAAGTCTTAGCATCACCGTTCTTAGCGTACGCCGCATCTACTGTCTTAGTTGCAACAACTTCAGTACCATTCATTAAGGATACGGTTATCTGGTTTGCTGCCTTACCAAGCCACCTCTTGTCAACCTTAACCTTAACCTTTTCAGTGTCTTTATTGGTAATTGTAAAGCCTTCAGCCTGATTTCCGCTTACCTTAGCTTCATAGCCTGCAATTGCTGACTCTGTTACTGTATAAGCTATTTCTTTTCCTGCTTCATCATACTTAGCAGCATCAAATGATACTTCCCAAGTAGTTGCATCGTTTGCCTTAGCCGCTGATGCGTTAACTGTCTTTGACTCAACAACTCTGTTACCGTTCATAAGAGATACGGTTATATGGTTGGCTACCTTACCAAGCCACTTCTTGTCAACCTTAATCTTAACCTTTTCAGTGTCTCTATTGGTGATGGTGAAGCCATCCTTCTGATTTCCGCTTACATTTGACTCGTAACCGGCTATTGCTGACTCTTTAACTGTATAAGCAATCTCTTCGCCATTAGCGTCGTACTTAGGTGCTTCAAATGTAACTTCCCAAGTCTTAGCATCGTCCCTGCTTTAGCGGATGTTGCATCTACTGTCTTCTCTTCAACAACTTCTGTGCCATTCATTAAGGAAATGGTTATCTGGTTTGCTACCTTACCAAGCCACTTCTTGTCAACTTTAATCTTAACCTTTTCAGTGTCCTTATTGGTAATTGTAAAGCCTGCATCCTGATTTCCGCTTACCTCAGCCTTATAGCCTTCAATTGCTGACTCTGTTACTGTATAAACAACTTCATTACCATCCTTGCCATACTTAGGTGCTTCAAATGAAACTTCCCAGGTCTTAGCAGTTTCCGATCTTAGCTGATGATGCATCTACTGTCTTAGTCTCAACAACCTCAGTACCGTTCATAAGCTTCACGGTAATCTCTGAACCTACCTTACCAAGCCACTTCTTGTCAACTCTAATCTTAACCTTTTCAGTGTCTGTATTGGTAATGACAAATCCATCCTTCTGATTTCCGCTAACCTCAGCCTTATAGCCTGCGATTGCTGCTTCTGTTACTGTGTAAGCTATAGCATTGCCGTCTTTGCCATACTTAGGTGCTTCAAATGAAACTTCCCAGGTCTTAGCATCGCCAGACTTAGCTACTGTCTTCTCTTCAACAACTTCTGTACCATTCATTAACTTAATGGTTACGCTGCCTGCTACCTTACCAATCCACTTCTTGTCTACTCTAATCTGAGTCTTTTCATTGTTGATAATGGTGAAGCTTCCGTCGTTGTTATTGGTTATTTCTTTTACATAGCCATCTACATTCTGCTCATCAACTGTGTAGTTGATCATATGTCCTAAGCTATCATACTTTGGAACAGCCTTGAATGTAGCTTCCCATGTGTTGTTTGTTCCGGCCTTGAGATCAGCGCTTGTAAGCTTCTTAGTTTCAAGAACCTTATCTCCGCTCTTAAGTGAAACAGTTACCTCGTTGCCTACCTTACCAAGCCACTTCTTAGTTACCTTGAAGGAAACTTCCTCAGTGTTTGTAATAACGAAGTTATTTTCGCTATTTACAATAGTCTTACCGTAGTTAGGTACGTTTTCTTCATCAACACTGTAAGTAATCTTTCTACCTACAGAATCGAACTTGTCGAGCTCAACAGGTACTTCCCAAATTGTTACATTAGGGTTTGATGGATCTGTAATTCTTACAAGATCAGCATCAGTCTTATTGATGGTTCTGACAAGGAGTTCTGCTCCCGTATCAGCATCCTTGATGCGTACGGTAATCTTATCACCTTCTGCACCAACCCATCTCTTGATAACCTTGAACTTCTCTTTTCCGGTCTGAGTATTGGTAATTGTAAAGCCATTCTTCTGGTCTCCGCTTACCGCTGCCTTATATCCGGATACAGCTGCCTCAGTTACTGTATAAGCAATCTCTTCGCCAAGTGCGTTGTACTTAGGTGCTTCAAATGTAACTTCCCAAGTCTTAGCATCACCTGACTTAGCTGCTGATGCGTCTATTGTCTTTGTAGCATAAGGAATTGTACCATTGAGTAATGAAATAGTTACCTGATCTGCTACTCCTCCAAGCCACTTCTTATCAACCTTAATCTTAACCTTTTCGGTATCCTTGTTGATAATTGTAAATCCTGTCTTCTGATTTCCGCTTACACTTGTGTCATAGCCTGCTACCGCTGACTCAACTACTGTATAAGTTATCTCATTGCCTTCTGCATCGTACTTGTCTGCTTCAAAAGAAACTTCCCAAGTCTTTGCATCGTTAGCCTTAGCTGATGTGGCGTCTACTGTCTTCTCTTCAACAACCTGACTACCGTTCATTAACTTAAGTGTAATCCTGTCGCCTACCTTACCAAGCCACTTCTTGTTAACATTAATCTTAACCTTTTCAGTGTCCTTATTGGTAATTACGAATCCTGCAGACTGGCTTCCGCTTACTTCTGCCTTATATCCTGCGATTGCTGACTCTGTTACTGTATAAGCTATCTCATTGCCTGCTTCATCATACTTAGGTGCTTCAAATGATAACTCCCAAGTCTTTGAATCGCCTGATTTAGCTACTGTCTTCTCTTCAACAACCTGTGCACCGTTCATTAACTTAACAGTTACACTGTCTGCTACCTTACCAAGCCACTTCTTGTCAACCTTAATCTTAACCTTTTCAGTGTCTCTGTTGGTAATTACAAATCCTGCAGACTGGCTTCCGCTTACTTCTGCCTTATATCCTGCGATTGCTGACTCTGTTACTGTATAAGCTATCTCATTGCCTGCTTCATCATACTTAGGTGCTTCAAATGATAACTCCCAAGTCTTTGAATCGCCCGATTTAGCTACTGTCTTCTCTTCAACAACCTGTGCACCGTTCATTAACTTAACAGTTACACTGTCTGCTACCTTACCAAGCCACTTCTTGTTAACATTAATCTTAACCTTTTCAGTGTCTCTATTGGTAATTACGAATCCTGCAGACTGGCTTCCGCTTACTTCTGCCTTATATCCTGCTATTGCTGACTCTGTTACTGTATAAGCTATTTCTTTACCGGCTGCATCATACTTAGGTGCCTCAAATGATAACTCCCAAGTCTTCTCTTCGCCAGTCTTAGCAACTGTCTTTTCTTCAACAACCTGTGTACCGTTCATTAACTTAACAGTTACACTGTCTGCTACCTTACCAAGCCACTTCTTGTCAACTTTAATCTTAACCTTATCAGTGCTTGCATTAGTAACTGTAAATCCTGCTGCCTGGTTGCCACTTACCTCTGCCTTATAGCCTGCTATTGCTGACTCTGTAACAGTATATGTAACTTCTTTGCCATCCTTGCCGTACTTAGGTGCTTCAAATGAAACTTCCCAAGTGTTAGCTTCTCCGGCCTTAGCTGATGCTGCATCTACTGTCTTTGTATCAACAACTTCACTACCATTCAATAAGGAAAGTGTAACTTTCTCGCCTACCTTACCAAGCCACTTCTTGTCTACCTTAATCTTAACCTTTTCAGTGTCTTTATTGGTAATGGTGAAGCCTTCGTTCTTATTGCCGCTTACACTTGCCTCATAGCCTGCGATTGCTGACTCTGTTACAGTATAAGCTATTTCTTTTCCATCCTTGCCATACTTAGGTGCTTCAAATGAAACTTCCCAAGTTGTTGCATCTCCGGACTTGGCTGCTGATGCGTTAATTGTCTTCTCACCAACAACTTCTGTACCATTCATTAACTTAACGGTTACTTCATTAGCTACCTTACCAAGCCACTTCTTATCAACTCTAATTACAGTCTTTTCAGTGTTAGTAATGGTGAAGCTTCCGTTGTTATTGTTTACTACATTCTTTTCATAGTTAGCTACATCCTGCTCATCAACTGTGTAGTTGATCATGTGTCCTAAGCTATCATACTTTGGAACAGCCTTAAATGTAACTTCCCAGGTATCGTTTGTACCAGCCTTAAGATCAGCACTTGTAACCTTCTTGGTTTCAAGAATCTTATCTCCGCTCTTAAGAGTTAATGTAATCTCATTACCTACCTGACCAAGCCACTTCTTAGTTACCTTGAAGGAAACCTCTTCTGTGTTGGTAATGGTAAAGCCTTCACTGCTCTTAACAACTGTCTTACCGTAGTTAGGTAATTTCTCTTCGTCAACGCTGTATGTAATCTTTCTACCTACAGAATCGAAACTTATCAAGCTCAACAGGTACTTCCCAAATTGTTACGTTAGGGTTTGAAGGATCTGTTATTCTCTTAAGGTCAGCATCAGTCTTAGTGATGGTTCTAACCAGGAGTTCAGCTCCTGTATCAGCATCCTTGATGCGTACAGTAATCTTGTCACCTTCTGCACCAATCCATCTCTTGATAACCTTGAACTTCTCTGTTCCGGTCTGAGTATTGGTAATTGTGAAGCCATTCTTCTGGTCTCCGCTTACCGCTGCCTTATATCCGGATACAGCTGCCTCGGTTACTGTATAAGCAATCTCTTCGCCAAGTGCATTGTACTTAGGAGCTTCAAATGTTACTTCCCAAGTCTTAGCATCACCTGACTTAGCTGCTGATGCGTCTATTGTCTTTGTTGCATAAGGTATTGTACCATTTAATAATGAAATAGTTACCTGATCTGCAACTCCGCCAAGCCACTTCTTATCAACCTTAATCTTAACCTTTTCGGTATCCTTGTTGATAAGTGTAAATCCTGTCTTCTGATTTCCGCTTACACTTGCTTCATAACCTGCAATTGCAGACTCTGTTACTGTATAAGCTATTTCTTTTCCTGCTTCATCATACTTGTCAGCTTCGAAAGAAACTTCCCAAGTCTTAGCATCTCCTGACTTAGCTGCTGATGCGTTAACTGTCTTTTCACCAACAACCTTAGTACCATTCATAAGCTTAACGGTAATCTGTGAACCTACCTTACCAAGCCACTTCTTGTCAACCTTTATCTTAACCTTTTCAGTGTCTTTATTGGTAATGATAAATCCTGATATCTGATTTCCGCTTACCTTTGTCTCATAACCTGCTACTGCTTCCTCTGTTACTGTATAAGTAATCTCATTACCTGCTTCGTCATACTTATCAGCATCAAATGAAAGCTCCCAAGTCTTGCCATCGCCATCCTTAGCTGACGCAGCATCAACTGTCTTTGTATCAACAACCTTAGTGCCGTTCATAAGCTTAACGGTAATCTGTGAACCTACCTTACCAAGCCACTTCTTGTCAACCTTAATCTTAACCTTTTCGGTGTCTTTATTGGTAATAGTAAATCCTGCACTCTGATTTCCGCTTACACTTGCCTTATATCCTGCAATTGCAGACTCTGTTACTGTATAAGCTATTTCCTTACCTGCATTGTCATACTTGTCTGCTTCAAAAATAACTTCCCAGGTCTTTGCATCACCTGATTTAGCAAATGTTGAATTTACTGTCTTTGTACCTACAACCTTAGTACCGTTCATAAGGGATACGGTAATCTCATTAGCTACCTTACCAAGCCACTTCTTGTCTACCTTAATCTTGACCTTTTCGGTGTCTTTATTGGTAATTGTAAAGCCATCCTTCTGATTGCCGCTTACCTTTGTTTCATAACCTGGTACTGCTTCCTCTGCTACTGTATAAGTAATCTCATTACCTGCTTCATCATACTTATCAGCATCAAATGAAAGCTCCCAAGTCTTGCCATCGCCGTCCTTAGCTGCCGATGCGTCAACTGTCTTTGTATCAACAACCTTAGTGCCGTTCATAAGTTTAACGGTGATCTGTGAACCTACCTTACCAAGCCACTTCTTGTTAACATTGATCTTAACCTTTTCAGTGTCTTTATTGAGAATGGTAAATCCTGTAGCCTGATCTCCTCTTACTTCAGCCTTATAGCCTGCGATTGCAGACTCTGTTACTGCATATACTACTTCTCTTCCGTCTTCACTATACTTAGGTGCTTCAAATGAAACTTCCCAAGTCTTAGCGTCGCCGTCCTTAGCTGCTGATGTATCTACTGTCTTCCTATCAACAACCTTGGTGCCATCTAAAAGTGCTACTGTAATCTGTGAACCTACCTTACCAAGCCACTTCTTGTCAACTTTAATCTTAACTTTTTCAGTGTTTGTGTTGGTAATTGTAAATCCGTCTTTCTTATTTCCGCTTACCTTAGCATCATAGCCTGCAATTGCTGACTCTGTTACTGTATAAGCAATTTCTTTACCGTTTTCATCATACTTATCTGCTTCAAAGGTTACTGCCCAAGTATTGACAGCTCCTGCCTTAGCAAATGTGTCATTTACTCTCTTAGTGCTAACAACCTTAGAACCATCCATTAAGGAAATGCTAATCTCAGATGCTGCCTTGCCAATCCACTTCTTATCAACTTTAATCTTGATCTTTTCTGTGTCTCTGTTGGCAATAGTGAAGCCATCCTTCTGATTTCCGCTTACCTTAGTCTCATAACCAGGTACTGTTTCTTCCTTAACTGTATAAACTATTTCTCTACCTGTGTCGTCAAACTTACGTGCTTCAAATTCTACTTCCCAGGTATTTGGATCTCCGTCCTTAGCTGCTGATGCATCTACTGTCTTTGTATCAACAACATCTGTACCATCCATCAATTTAAGGGTAATCTGTGAGCCTACCTTACCAAGCCACTTCTTATCTACCTTTATCTTGATCTTTTCTGTACTTATGTTGGTAATTGTAAATCCTTCTGACTTAGTTCCGCTTATATCAGCCTTGTATCCTTCGATTGCAGCCTCTGTTACAGTATAAAGAGCTCTAGAGCCGTTTAAGCTGTACATAGGTGCTTCGAATGAAACTTCCCAAGTACTTGGGTCGCCTTCTTTTGCTGATGAAGCATCAATTGTCTTGGTTTCTACAAACTCTTGTGCCTTCCATCAAGGAAAGAGTTACCTTGTCACCAATCTTGCCAAGCCACTTCTTATTTACCTTTAACCTTAACCTTTTCATCATTGGTATTGGTAATTGTAAATCCGTTCTTTGCATCTCCGGTTATCTCAGCCTTATAGCCTCTGATAGCCACCTCTGTTACTGTATAATGAATTAAATTGCCATTATCATCATACTTAGGAACTATAAATCTAGTTTCCCAACCCTGTGCATTCTTAACAGGAGGTGCATTTAATGTCTGCTCGTCAACAACCTCTTTCACCATTCATTAACTTAAGCTTAACTTCGTGACCTACCTTACGAATCCATCTCTTGTTAACGATAATTTCAGTATTTTCGGTGTTGATAATAGTAATGTTGCCATCTCTTATGGTCAATTACTTTATTGGTGTATCCAGAGCCAGGAGAAGTAATCTCTTCAACTGAATACCTAATTTCATTTCCCCATCTGTCATACTTTTCAACAGGGGCAAAAGTAACTTCCCACTCATTGTTTGTACCGGCTTTGAGGTCTGCCTTAGACATAGTCTTGGTCTCTATAACCTGTTCACCTTTTTTAAGAACTACAGTAATATCATTGCCTATCTTACCAAACCATTTCTTGGTAACCTTGTAAGCAACTGTCTCTCTGTTTTCAATGATATACCTATCACAGATATAACCATACTTGTCGGTTTCTACACCCGGTTTGTAAATATATGTGTTGTAGCCAGGTATTGGATCTTCATCCACTGTGTAGGTTATGCTGTCGCCATTAACACCGTATTTGTCAAGGTCAACAAATACTTCCCAGGTAACATAACTAGGTGTTGCATCATATGTAGTTCTCTTAAGATCAGAGTCATTTCTGTGTATTGTTTTAACAAAAAGCTCTTTTCCTGTAGCTTTATCCTTAAAACGAACAGTAATCTGATCGCCCTCTTTACCTATCCAGTTCTTTACAATCTTGTACTTCTCTTTTTCTGTCTTTGTGTTGACAATTGTGAAGCTTCCATCATTGGCTTTGATAACCTTTGCAATGTAACCGGATATAGCTGTTTCTGTTACAGTGTAATCAATCTTTCTGCCCTGAGTGTCGTACTTAGGAGCTTCAAAAGTTACTTCCCATGTATTTGGTCTTTTAGCAAAAGACTCATCTATGGTTTTTGTAGCATAAGGAAGAGTGCCGTTTAACAACTGAATTGTTGCATTCGTAGCTACCTCTCCAACCCAGTTCTTGTATACCTTAACCTTAACCTTTTCAGTATTGGTTATAGTAAACTGAGTGTTGCTGTCTTTTGAAACAGTTGTGTTATAGCCTTCTAAAGCTGTCTCCTCAGCACTGTACTCTATAGGTGTGCGTGAAGCATCAAACTTATTAACTTCATATGGAACTTCCCATATTGTAACGTTTGGCTGTGAAGGATCTTTCCTCTCAACAAAGCCCTTAGTATTTCTGGTAACTGTTACCTTGTCAAGAACCTCTTTAGTATTCGCATTCTTAATTGTGATTGTAATAGAGTCACCGACTCTTCCAATCCACTTCTTAATAATCTTGATTTTCTCTTTTGGTTCAGGTAATTTCTTGTTTGTAATAACGAAGCCACTATCCTGATTACCTGTGATTTCTGTTTCATAACCGTCTAAAGCGGTTTCTGTTACAGAATACTTGATAGGCTGATTTTTATCATCATACTTATCAACGTCGTTAAAGGTAAATTCCCAAACTGACTTATCAGCACCAAGATTGATGGTCTGCTTCTGAACTACCTTTGAGCCGTTCTTAAGAGCGATTTCAATAGGACCGGCAGGGATTCCTGCTTCGCCATTGTTATTCAACCATTTCTTTGTAACCTTGATGTTTATCTTTTCGTTCTTATGCTCTTCCTTGTTATTGATAACAAAGTTTCCAGCTGAATCTTTTGTGATTACAGCCTTCTCATAACCCTGTACAGCTTCCTCTTCTACGTAGTACTTGATTTCCCTGCCGTTATCATCATATAAAGGAACAGGCTTAAATGTAAAATCCCATGTAGTTTTACCTACATATTCAGACTTATTTAATACCTTAGTCTCAACAGGCTGTGTAGAACCTTCCTTCATCAAGTGAACAATGATTCTATTACCTACCTGACCAGGCTTTCCTTCTCTGTTTACCCAGTTCTTCTTACCGCTGAAGCTAACAGATGGAACATTTACGATAGTAAACTGATCATCGGTATCTTTCTCTACTGTACCGACATAGTTAGGCATCTTAACTTCTTCAACATCATAAGATATCTCAGCACCAGTATCAGTGTACTTATCTACTTCTATAGGAATAATCCAAGTAGTAATGTTATTCTTCTTGTCAATAAGCTTCTGAAGACCTTTATAGTTCTCGTCTACTTTTACTTTCTTAATAAGTGCATTGTTAGCTGAATTTCTTACATTTATATAAATTTCAGAACCAACAGGTCCAATCCACTTCTTAATAACCTTTAGTTCTTTACGCTCAATATTGATGATTGTGTGACCATTGGTATCATCACAAAGAGCCTTTATTGTATAGCCATCCTGTTTTAGCTTCTTCAACAGTATACTTGATTTCATTCTTTGAAGAGTCATACTTAGGCGCTTCAAAAACGATTTCCCAGGTATCGCTGTTGCCGTTAGGAAGGTCTGACTTTATTAATTGTTCTTTCTTCAATAACCTTGTTTGTATTAGCATCCTTAAGTACAAGAGTTATAGAGTCAGCAATCTTACCAAACCATTTCTTAACAACTTTAATCTTGGTTGTTTCTGTATTGGTAATAACAAAACCATTGTTATCATCACCAGTGATAGTTGAGTTATATCCGTCTACCTTTGTCTCATCAATGTTGTACTTTACTTCTTTTCCGGAAGCGTCATACTTATCATAAGGACCAAATGTAGCCTTCCAGCCGTCTTCACTTGTGATTCTCTTTGATTCAACAACATTACCGTCAGTTGTCTTAAGGGTAACGTTTACAGAATCAGCCTTTATATTTCCAATCCACTTCTTTGTTACTTCTACACTCTTCTGAGATTTGCATTCAAAATTAGGTACATTAAGCCAAGTCTTCTTAACCCTTCTTTTTGTTTCTCCATCATCAGAGTAACCAAAAGCAAGAGGCTGAGAAGTGTTGCCTGGAGTTGTAAAAATCATTATATGATAGTTATCAGGAATATCGAAAGTTTCTGCAGCTATCTTCTGCATATGAGACTTGAAGTTTGCAGGTACTACAGCATCCTGCTCATTAGGGAACATCTCTTCTATGGTGCCGCCTGCGCGCTTAATGTCATAACGGTAGTGAACACGTCTGGTTCCCCAGATACCACCTGTTACAGCCCAAACCATAGCCTGCTTTTACGTAAGTCAGTCGTTGATAGTCCAGATCTCTTTATTGACGTATTCTCTGCAGCAGGGATGTATCTCTCACCACTGATTGTCCCATTTCTAAAACGATCAACCTGAATCTTCGTTTAGCTAAAATTATTCTCTGTATAGTACAGAGTCTTACGCAATAAGTTTAGAAATACTGTTTCGTGTAAATGTATGTCTTAACTCTACTCGTCAACTACTATTTGTAGCAGTATCATACTCATAACGTGAAAAAGTCATATCTTGCTCTGCTAATGTAACCTTCTAGCAAAACGGAGAGATATTACGTCAAGTTTAGTCTTTTTTGTGCCCTTTCGCATATATTGCCTTCCAATCATAAAATCTCTGGGAACAATATACTTTGACAGGTTGCATCATCAGGATCCTTTTATAGGAGTCATGATATGCCCATTTACAATGCCACATCTGTATTTGATACAGAATGCCTGAGTAGTACCGCTCTTTTCCATTTTAAACTAATAGTTTTCAACAATATTCTCACCCTTACTATCAGTTGATGCTAATATTTGTTAAACCTGCATCATCATAAGGATCTACGATTTCTTCGCCGTCTTTGAGGTATACATTAACATTCTTGGTAGTTTCGCCATAATTAATGTTCTTATCGCCATCTACCAATCTGATAGTATATTTTGCCTCTTTAACCTCTAACTCGTGGCCTTTAAAAATAATATTGCCACCTGCGTCGTTAGTGGTTCTGTCGACAACGCTGCCATTTGAGTCTACTAACTCAAACTGGAATTTGCCTGCCGGAGGATTCTTCCCGTCAAGCGTAATCTTAGCCATGACATTCTTGCTGGCTAATTGCTCTTCATGTCCTGATGCCTGTGATAAGAACGGTACTCCGTTGATCATGCCGATCAACATACAGAGTATCAGCACCACTGACAGTATGAAGTAGCGAGATTGTACTGACTTGCTTCTCACGTTTTTCATAGCTTCTCCTTTTTTTGCTTTTTTGATTTCTAAAAATGAATGTTTTTGTCTCGAAAAGTATATTTTGTAACCGAAATTTTGGTTTTGAACAGAATACACTTTCAATATTAAACATATTCTATCATCAATCGGTTACATTTTAGTTACATTTCGCAAGTTCATTAAGGTTGGCTATAATTATTTTGGAATTAATTAGATTTTGCACGATTTAATACATATCTATTTAGTATGCGTTATACGTTTTAAATAAAAGATTAAGCAGATCTTTTAATCTTTTTTTATTATATTTTTAGCAGGTCAAAAAAATCGCCCTCAAATCTTTAGTAACAAAACCAGGTTTTTACCATAAAAAAATGTGAATCTAAAAAGCAAAAATGTAACCCTGAATAAAACAAATGGTTACATTATTAGTGTTATGCATTTTAGTGTTTTAACAAAAATTCTATTTAGAGACAAAAAGACCCTCCGATTTACGGAATATCTTTTTCTATACTGACACATTCAGGCTCTTACACTTAGTTCTGGCATTAATATACAATTTTTATGTCAATAATTATTATTAATTTTAATGATTATGACTATATTTAATCCTATTATTTACCCATTTTTAAAATTGTACTCGTATTCAATCTTTTCTGCTAGTTATATTTTTTGTATGATTACAATAATCATATATAATTTTACGAATTCAAATTTCAACGATATAAAAAAACAAGAGGAATAGATATTATTACCCCGTCCTCTTGTTTATAATTTAGTTTTATTCACCTGTATTAATGTCTGAATTACAATTGCATCTGAATTTAACGCTTATTACATCATCTTTTACCTCCTATATAAATGACAGGCAACAAAGTGATTTGGTTCCATTTCTATAAGTTCCACTGGAGTTTCTTTACAATGCGCCATACATTCTTTACAACGACCCGAGAACCTACAGCCTCGGGTGGATTTACAGGACTTGGTACATCACCTTCAAGGAAGATTCTCTTTGCGGTTCAACCCATACTTAGGTATAGGTATAGCTGATAACAACGCTTTTTGTATATGGGTGTAGTGGATTTCTAAACAATTGGTCATAGTCTGCCAGCTCCACAATCTGTCCAAGGTACATAACTGCAATCCTATCCGATATGTGTCGTACTACTGAAAGGTCGTGCGAAATGAAGAGATAGGTAAGCCCAAACTCCTGCTGTAACTTATCCATCAGGTTAAGCACCTGAGCCTGAATAGATACATCAAGTGCTGATACAGGCTCATCAAGCACTATGAACTTAGGTCTTACTATAAGCGCTCTTGCTATACCTATACGCTGGCGTCTTCCTCCATCCAGTTCGTGGGGGAAGGAATTGTGCAAGCCTCTCCTCAAGACCCTACTGTAGACATCATTTCCATAACACGGGTCTCAAGCTCATCTTGTCCATTATATGATTTATTTACCCTTAACGGCTCTGCAATTAAGTCAAAGGTATTCATACGAGGGTTGAGCGACGAATAGGGATCCTGAAATACTATCTGCATTTCCCTTCTCAGAGTACGCATTTCCTGCTTTGTTTTATATTGTAATATATTTTTATCCTCTAAAAGTACCTCTCCTGATGTTGGCTCGTGTAAACGTATAATAGCTCGTCCTACAGTAGATTTGCCACAGCCTGATTCCCCTACAAGCCCTAAGGTCTCACCTTTTTTAATATTAAAGCTGACATTGTCCACCGCATGGAGCTGGCCTCTTTTAGTCTGAAAATACTTTTTCAGGTTTTTTACCTGTACTAAAGTCTCTCTCTCATTAGCCATTTTCAGATCCCCCCTCTCCCTTTTTGAACAAATGACAGGCTATAAAATGTCCGGGACTAACCTCTTGGAACTCAGGATTTGTGTGTTTACAAATCTCCATACACTTATCACAACGGGGGTGAAAACGGCAACCACTCGGAAGTGCTGAAGGATCTGGCGGATTGCCTTTGATTGTAGTGAGAGACTCGACATCTTCATCCAAACTTGGAATCGAATTAAACAATCCCTTTGTGTAAGGATGTCCGGGTGTTTCATACATATCCTTTACCGAAGCGTATTCAACTATAGAGCCTGCATAAATAACTGATACATAGTCACAAATTTCAGCTACAACTCCCCAAATCATGTGTAATAAGAATCATAGAAGTATCGTATTTTTCTTTGAGGTTCTTCATAAGCTCAAGCACCTGTGCCTGAATAGTAACATCAAGTGCAGTAGTTGGCTCGTCTGCTATAATGAGCTCCGGATTACAGGCTGAGTATGGCTATAACTTCTCTTTTGTTTCATACCGCCTGAAAACTGATGAGGGATAATCGTTGATTCTTTCCTTGCGGATACCAACCACCTCTAACATCTCTTCAGTTTTTTTACGAAGTTCATCCTTTGATAATTTCTGATGAAGCTCAATTACTTCGCTTATTTGCTCACCTACAGTCATTACAGGATTCAAAGATGTCATAGGATCCTGAAAAATCATAGATATTTTATTGCCACGAATATTGAACATATCTTTTTCAGGTATCTTCATAAGATCTTGACCTTCAAGTATGATTTCACCCGAAGTTATCTTGCCCGGGGGCGACTGTATCAGTTTCATAACCGCAAGTGCGGTAGTGGTCTTACCTGCACCTGTTTCTCCAACAAGGCCTAGAGTTTCTTTTCTTCCTATCTTAAGACTTAAATTGTTTACAGCGTAGACCTTACCGGAATCTGTGTCAAATGCAACCGATAGATTGCGTATATCTAATAAATCTGCCACCTTTTCTCCTCCTCTATCGTTTTAGCTTTGGATCAAGGGCATCTCGAAGTCCGTCACCAAGTACATTTAATGCAAAGATTGTTGTAACAATTGCAAGTCCGGGAACAGTGTCATATGCACATAGTCACGGATATATGCACGTCCTCCGGAAAGCATTGCACCCCACTCAGGCGTAGGTGGTTCGAGTCCCAAGCCTATGAAGCTAAGTCCTGCTGCATTGATGATTGCATAAGCAACACCCAATGTAGCCTGCACAATTATTGGAGCCATACAGTTAGGAATAATGTGCTTAAATATTATTCTAAAGTCACTTGAACCATTGGCCTTAGCTGCTTCTATAAATTCCATGTCTCTGATTGACAATACCGATGACCTTACAAGCCTCGCATAACTCGGGATTGAGGCTATACCGACTGCCATCATAAGGTTGGTAAGTCCGGGACCTAGTGCCGCCATAGTTGCGATTGCAAGCAGAGTATCAGGAACAGCCTGTAAGATATCAATAAATCTCATAAGAAGTATATCTACTTTTCCGCCGTAATATCCTGTTAACGCTCCAAGAGTTACTCCTATAATAAGAGAAATACTTACCGAAATAAAACCAACTTTAAGTGATACTCTTGAGCCGTAAACAACTCTACTAAATATGTCCCTTCCAAGGTCGTCTGTTCCAAACCAGTGCTTAGAATTTGGAAGCTGGAACTGATTTTTCAGATCCTGCTGTGCATAACTGTGAGAACAATCTGGTCTGCAAATAGCAACTAATACAAGAAAAATTATAATTACCAGTCCTACCATCGCCAATTTGTTTCGTTTCATGCGAATCCAAATATCTATAAGATTTCTTAAGCGACCGTGGCTGCTTTGCTTTTTACTGTCTTTCCCCATAATGCCCTCCTATATATCTGCGTTTTTGATACGCGGATCCACATAGGTGTACAATATATCCACAATCAAATTCACAATACTGAATGTCACCGCAACAAACAATACCGAGCCTAAAACAAGAGGAGCATCTCGCATTTTTATTGAGTCAACCATTAGTCTTCCAATGCCGGAATAGAGAATATAACCTCAGTCATAAGAGCTCCGCCGAGGAGTTGTCAAACTGTGTTCCTATAATTGTGATTATAGGAATAAGGGCATTTTAAGTGCATCTTCCATATAACTACATTTTCTTTTTGTCCTTTTGCTTTTTGCAGTCTGTATGTAGTCCTTACGTATAACCTCAAGCATTGCAGATCTCGTCATTCTCGCAATTACAGATACTGACTGGGAACCAAGTGCTATAGTCGGAAGTATCATTTGCGGAAATGTATCAAAACCTGATGATGGAAGCAACCTTAATTTAACAGAGAATAGCATAATAAGTAGGAGACCAAGCCAGAATACCGGCATTGATATACCTATAAGGGCAAATATCATAGCAATGTTGTCAAAGATAGAATATTGCCGCCTTGCACAGACAATTCCTATAGGTACCCCCAGCAAGACTGCAAATAAGATTGCTGTAAATGCGAGGGCGAACTGTTGCGCCTGCTCGTGATAATATCTCCCTCGTCACTGGACTTTTTTTGTAATATATGAATTCCCCAAATCAAAGTGAAAAACTATATTCTTGATATATCTGCCATACTGCACAAGGAAGGATCATTTAGTCCCATTTCTTCACGCAGCTCCTTAACAGCGGACTCTGGCGCCGAAGGTCCGAGCGCATTGCGGGCAGGATCCCCGGGAGTCAGGTATAAAAGCCCAAATACTATGAAGCTTACGCCGATAATAACCGGTATAAGGTAAAAGTATTCGCTTTATAATGTATTTAATCATGTGTTACACCTTCCCTTTTGCAAAGGGGACTGGGGAAATACATCCACAGCCCCCACATTATATTGACTATATTTTCAAACTCATTTATTTGGCACGTTTGATTTGTGTGAAATGGTGCCATCCAAATGGAGACAGTTGCAAATTCTCAATATCCTTCTTTGCACCTGCTGTAATCTCCTTGTTGTGAAGAGGTACCCAGGGCATTTATTCCCATAACATATTCCTGAGCCTCTTTGTAAAGTTCTCCTCGTTTACTCTTATCACCCTCGTATCTGGCGTCATCCAGTAATTTATCTAGCTTCGAATCCTCTAAGAATGCGTAATTACCTCCCTCACCCTTAGCGGATGAATGGAAGCAAGGATACATAAATGTATCCGGATCAGGAGAATCTGCTGTCCAAGCTATCATGTACAAGTCATGATTTCCTTTTTTAATTAAGTCATTAAATGCTGACCACTCAAGCACGTTGATAGATGCCTCAATACCTACCTCTGCGAGCTGTTCTTTCATTGCCGTAGCCATATCTACACGGTCTTTATTTTCATTTGTAGAAATGGTGAGCTTAAGGTTTGACTGACCTGCTTCTTTTAATAAAGCTTTCGCCTTTTCAACATCCCTTCCTTTAAGCTTTAGCTGATCAGAGATTGAGAACTCAAGAGTTGGAGGCAATATACCTGTAGCCGTCTTACCAAGATTATGGAATACTGCTTTCACAATAGAATCAGTATCCAGTGCGTAAGAGATGGCTTCACGAACCTTTGGATCTGTAAATGGAGCTTTTGAACAGTTAAATCCAAGATAAGTAAGTCCATAATCAAGTGATTTAACAAGCTGCAAATCAGGATTTCCCGAAACCTTTTCAAGATCGTTTGCTACTATATCAAGTGCAATATCAACGCCACCTGACTCAAGCTCTATAACACGGTTACTTGGTTCAGGTATTATTCTGAACTTCAATGTCTGAAAATCAGTTTTTTCTCCGTGATAATCCTCAAAACGCTCCAGAACCATGTTGTCTGCCTTGGACCAGCTTACAAATTTAAGTGCATTTGTGCCTACAGGATTACGAGCATAATTGTCACCTGCTTCAGTAACTGCCTTTTCATTGACAATTGAACCACCAGTATGGCAAAGTGCTGCAATTATACCCGCAAAAGGTTTAGTCTGCTTGAACTCTACTGTATAATCATCTGTTGCCTTAATAGTAGCTGGGTCAATTGATGCAAAAAGATGCTTAACATTAGGTGCTTCAGCTGCTCGTTTTAAACTAAAAACTACATCTGATGCCTTCATTTCTTCTCCATTGTGGAACTTAACACCTTTTTTAAGCTTAAATACATAGGTCAATTCATCAGGATGCTCATAACTTTCAGCAAGACATGGTGAAATCTCTCCTGTTTTGTCATCTATCTTTACAAGTCCTTCATAAATCTGTGCCATTGCATTACTTGATTGGTTATCATTTGTTAATACAGGATCAAGAGAAATCGAATCACCTGATAGTGCTATTGTAAGAGTATCTCCGCCCCCACTTGCACCTTTACAACCAACTAAAAGACATACAATTAACAATAGTGCCAAACTTCTTAAATTCTTTCTCATAAAGTTCCCTCTCCTTCTTAATCTTAATTTGTTTTTGATTTGGATGCCTGATATATGTGACATCCACTGATGCTAATTATTGTGTTAAGTCACTCCCTATCCTCTTTTTCCTTATCCCCCATTACATTCATTAGAATTAAAATTTCATTTTTCTTTTTTGTGTTTTTATGCTCTCTTCTTTTCTTCTTCAATGTAACACCTTTTTTTATATCTAAGTCAATCCTTATTTGTAATATTTGTACAATTAATTTCTATAATTTTTAATTATTTTTGCTGTTTATGATATCAAAATATCTTATATAATTAATTTTTAATCATCATTTTGACACTTTTAAACTGTTAAATTTCTTATTTATATGTTATTATTTTATATCGCATCAGTTGCTGATTAAGAAAATTATCTTTATGCTTTCAATATGCTTTATTTAAAAATAAAAAGACCCTCCGATTTCCGGAAGATCTTTTCTACGGCTAATTCTCTACACACCCTCTAACTCATCAATCGTAGACTGTTATTAGCTTCTTAGCTTTTAAAGTTATAGGTATATTTATCATATCCGCTCTTATTCTTGGCACTTGATACCCCTATGTAGAGTTCCTTATCTGTGCCTCCAAGCAGGACATAGCCCTTGCCTGAAATTATCTTATAGGATTTCTTGGTCTTGATATCAAGCTTATATATCACACCCTTGTTACTCACATTTTTGGAGTAATACAGCTGTTTACCGTTTGTAACAATCTTTTCTGAGGTAGCTTTCTTTACAAGACTTGTTGTCTTACCTGCTGACTTTTGATACCTGCACTATATTTCTAACATTCATTTTCTCGGTCTTATCATATTTCTTTGCAGTCAACTTATAAGTTAAGTCTCCTATTGTTACCTTACCTGCAGAGTACATCTTCTTTGTGTTCTTAGCTGAAGACTCGGTTAAGTCTACTTTGTTGCCGTAGAAGTCTTCACCTTTACCTGTCTTTTTCGATACATAATACCAATTGTAGGTCGCTGTATGACCTTCACCATTTCCATCATCAACATTTTTCATAGATATGTATGTTTACAATATCTCCCTCTACGCTGTCTATTTCCACGGTAGCTTTGTTCTCCCCGCCATTATTGCCAAAAATACTTTTTGCAAGCTTAAGTATTTCATCATCAGTATAACCTTTCGCAGCCAGTACATTGCGAGACCTCACACTCCGGGTTTTACGTCAGCAACTATATTTTTAGTTCTTAAAGTTTCCCCAGCAACAGCCTTTTTCTTTATTTACTGCAGTAACACCTGATATAACAAGCGAACCAATCAACAATAATGATAAATTTTTAATTCTCATCTTGAACCTCCCTTTAGTGCTGCATTTCGCATATATTACATAGTCTCTCGAGCATTTGCTTTCTCAGTGTATCCCTCACTTAGGGTGCCTGATGATAGAAATATACCATGTGATTTAGTTGTAATGGTGTCACGATATTTACAATTTTTTACAAAATTATAAAAAAACCGCAAATAAACTATTACAGTCTACTTGCGGTCTATGTCTTATATCAGAAAGACTTATCTCTTAATCGTAACCTCTTTTTCATTACTCCAGTCTGAGTACGCCTTTATCTTGTTCTTCTCTTTATAGGCTCTTACACGGCAATAGTAGGTATATGTTCTCCAAGAATTGCTTATGTTAAGCCCCTTAAATGTAAATGATGTCTTCTTCGCACCTTTGACGAGCTTTGTAGTCACATCACTGCTAAAGTCACCTGTTGTAGATATCTGAACTTCATAGCCCTTAACTGACTTTACCTTCTTCCAGGTTGCTTTTAATTTACCTGACTTGATATTCCTTACTGAAGCAAGCTTTACCTTGGAAGGTCCACTTACAAAAGAAGTAGTAAACTGATAGTTCCCTGTTTTATTTCCTGAACACATTAAGGAATAGCTTCCCTTTGGTATCTGGAAGGTTAATGTCTTGGTCCCCTTTATTATGTCTGAAACCTTGTAGTTATAGCTTCCCTCATCATTTAAGAGGCTTACTTCCATACCCTCCATCTTAGCAGTCAGTTTAAGACTAAGAGCTCCTGTTTTAGTTACTGAAAAACCATAGTAATCTACATCATCATTCTTTGCTAACTGTCCTTTTACAGTCTGTCCTACAGCTATCTGAAACTTGCTTGAAAGGTCATTGTTGCGGTCATCCTGAGTCTCATTAAATGATTCTTCTGAAGGAGTAAATACCCACTTGAAGTTAGCCGCTGTCTTATCCCAGTTTGATGTAACCTTGATATAATAATCTCCACCAATCAGATTCATATCGTAGGTGTAGGTATTAGTAGCATTTCCGTATAAGGTTTGTACCTCTTTTTCAGAAGCATCATAGATATAGAAGTTAACATACTCCCCGGTCACTGAGGTAATCTGTGTGAGCTTACCTGAAGAAGGTAGTGTAAGCTTATAAGTTACCTCTTTAGAACCATTGTGCTCGTAAATTGTATCAAACTGCGCTATGGTTAGGTTGGTCCATGCCTTTGCTTCGGAAGGCTTCAGCACACCAAAAACCGTTACAAAGACTAACATCATCGCTAGCATCAACGCACTTTTTCTCTTAAAATTATTCATGTTACTAAGACTTCCCATACCTAAAATGGGATCCGTACCTTGAAAATTCAATACTCAGCTACTAAAATAACGATTTATGCCACTACAGCCTCCGGATGGAGCGCGATTACGCAGAATATTCAGGTAGTCTTGCTTCAAAATCAGCAGTAAAGCAGTCAATTGCTCATCACTGAGCTTTTAAAGATTACCTGAAGGCTTGCCATCAAGGCATCCATCAGGATGCCAAGTGATCTGCTGAAAGTAATGTCTGCCATTTTCATCGACAAGGAAGAAGAACAACTCACCAAGGGTTCTCTGATCTTCATTTTGACGTTGCTCCATTGCAATTAACTATATATCTAGTAAGCACTAATTGCTACGTGGGCTGTTAGTGCATCATAGGATAAGCTATGGCATTCTCCAATAGATTCAGCATAGATTTTGCAGGTTTTGAAAAAACCTCAATTTTGCCAGCGTTTTTCCATAAATACGGATAATCTCTTCTTCGGAAAAGGGTAGTATCTGTGCAGATAAAAAGCAAGCCAGTCCTTGCGATTAGCTTTGTTCCTTACACAAACAATCTTTGCCGGAATTGGATTCTCCTTTCCTACCATAACACAGATAGAAAGCAGATACTTTGATTTGCCACGGCGCTTTTTGTTCCGGGGAATAGATCTCTTTGATATTCAGTTGCTCACCACAGTGTGAATACTTGATTCGACTGCTTTTTCTTAATCATAGCAATTACGTCCATACCTTTTGAATGGATAGCTGTGATTTGAGCAGGGGTTTTGACTCGAGGAATCAAAAGGACATAATCAGCTTTCAGCCCTGCACTGAGAGCAGTATCCAACAGTGTCATCATTGCTTCAGGAGCTTTTGTCTGAGCAAGTTTACGCCTTTTACCTGCAAGGGTTCTGTTATCAAAGTGTTTTACAGGACCGATGATATTTGTATCTTTTTGCAGATGCTAACGAGGCAGCTGTTCACGGGATAAGTGTATTTCCATCGCTCCAGCTTAAGGTAAGCATACGAAATCCTTTTTTGAAATGCATATCCGTGTGATCGAAAACCTTTGACCCCAGCTCAGTTTTCTTGCAGCTGGTGCGATTGAAAAGACTGTCATCAATGATGAAAACATTTTTCCTTTTATCATCTGTTAGGTTTTTGAGATCATTATTTACGATGTCAGCAGCAAGAAGAGAAGTAAAACGAAGCCAGTTTGTTTTTACCGAATTAAGGAAACGATAAAAAGTGTTCTTTGAAAAATCTTCCTTAAAAGAACCGGTACGTTGTTGCATATACATACTTCTTCCAACGAAAATGTTGCTGAGTTTGTAACGAAGCAAAGAAACAGGTGAAACACCTTTTTCTTTCATCCCATTACATCTGGCAATAAGCCTGCCAACATGATGTCTGGATCTTCGAACACAGTCAATTAAGTTATTCTCATCGAAATGATTTTGTGTTATACTGGACATGGCATAAATCTCCTTTGTACAATGGTTTCTTGTCAATTCCATTATACCAAACTGGGTAGGTTTATGCCATTCTTTATTGGCTGAAATATTGAATTTTCAAGGTTCAACACACCGTATTGGTGTGGGAAGTCTTAGTCATGTTATTCTTACCTCTCCTTATATTGTTTTTATTCGTTCATTCAAAAGCTTATGACAATATCATAAGGTTCATTGCACCGACACACATCAGCGGCTTTGAATGCCAGTTAACAATACTATGATACCCTATAATCAGGCTTTTTCAAAGCTTTATTTAGCTCTAATTTTTTATGCAGTATCACAAATCCTGATATTTCAATTTTACCTTCAATCAGTTAATACATCGTTATATTACCCAACCAATATGAACTCCTTTAATAGCTTTTTATGCTTGCCATCTAAATCTATCATGTATATTTTAGAAGCGGCTTCACCATTTATCTGTACAAGGACTTTACCTCCACACAGCCTTACCTGTGCAATTCCCATATAATTGTTATCTGCTTTTTTGACCTTTAATATCGTTTTGTATTCCCATTTTCCATCTTTATATGCGCCTGCTCTTAGCTCCTTATTGTCAAATACAAGTTTTGTTCTAGTATTGGCATCATATAGCTGTGAGAGCACAACATTTTTCTCCTCTTTCCCTGTCTTAAAGTCAAACCATTTAATGTTTAGCTGCTCACCCACATACTTTGCTCTAGAGTAGTACAATTCCGTACCTGATAGCCCAAGGGTGTAATACTCTCCCTTTTTAACCTGTTTTTTATATCCTCCGTCCATATCCATTGTATAAATGCCTAGAGTTTTGCTGTCACCATACTTCTGCACTTTTTCAGCTATATAGTATATTGAATTACCTGATACTACAGGAGAACGACCGATTGCCAGTTCCTTAACTTTGCCGTCTTTTGTGACTTTGTATATTGAGCGCCATACGGGGTTGGAGCCATTGGTTCTCACTCCCAGAAAATAATTTTTATAGAGTTTAAGACTATCAAACCCATAGTAGCCGTATTTTTGCCTTTTTAGTACTCCCGTTTCTTTCCCAGGTTTTAATATTTCTCTTTATCGTGTTGTACTTTGACTTCTTAAAGCTTCCTGAGTTGATACTATAATATATATTCTTCCCATCAGAGGACGCACCAAATAAATGCTCTCCATACCCTTGGCTTTTCAATAACTTTTTGAGCCGTCTATAGCTTGCTCAGTCTTTACATCCCGCCTTCACCTTATCAGGGAGAAAGAAAAAGCCCTGAAGCTGCCGTGGTTACAACCAAACATAATGCTATAATCTGCTTACTAATCCTCCTACTCATTTCCTCCGTTTTTAGTTGGTAGTACTATAGTTGATATATTATTACGATATTTGCATAGAATTATAGTTCTTGTGTGTCGTCATGTCAACCTAAAAAGCCCTCAAGAAAATCCCCGGAGGACTAAAAATTTACTTAATTGATAAGCAATCAGCTAAAGAGAAAATATACAAACGTATATTCCACTTCGAAGTAACTTTGAAATTACTTCGAAGCTAAATTCAAAGTAGCGAGTCTACATTTATGTTTAGTTTCTTTTTACATCCCCATATATTGTGGCTATAGTAAAATTTACCACAATAAAAGCAAGTCTTACTTAGAAGAACTTCGAAGTTACTTCGAAATCATTTCATATGTCTGCTTAGGGTCTGTCAAAGTTCCATTCCTTTTAATAATATTCAGTTCCATCAAGTGCTTCAATCTAACGCCAACTGTTCTGCCTGTAGAATTGGATTGATTTTGGATCTTATTTGGCTCATTTTGTGCAGACCGCCTTTCCTATGTTATCGTAGCTGTGGTTTTAATTTATCAACAGCCCCCAAAGTTATCCACGGAGAGCTTCATTATACTATTAAGTAAATCAGTTATGATTACTCGATGATTGTAACAACCTTACCTGATCCAACTGTTCTACCACCCTCACGGATAGCGAAACCAAGACCAGCTTCCATTGCAACTGGGTGAATAAGTTCAACAGTAATCTCTGCGTTATCACCAGGCATACACATCTCTGCATCGCCATTAAGTGTAACTACACCTGTAACATCAGTTGTTCTGAAGTAGAACTGTGGACGATAGTTGTTGAAGAATGGAGTATGACGTCCACCCTCTTCCTTTGAAAGAACGTATACCTGAGCTGTAAACTTCTTGTGGCAAGTTACACTGCACAGCTTACAAAGAACCTGTCCTCTTTCGATCTCGTCACGGTTAACACCACGGAGAAGAGCTCCGATGTTATCACCAGCCTCAGCTGTATCAAGAAGCTTACGGAACATCTCGATACCTGTAACTGTTGTCTTTCTATTCTCTTCACGACCACCAACAATTTCAAGTTCGTCGTTAAGCTTAAGTGTACCACGCTCTACTCTACCTGTAGCAACGGTACCACGACCTGTAATTGTAAATACATCCTCTACAGGCATAAGGAATGGCTTATCTACATCACGCTCTGGATCTGGGATATAAGAATCTACAGTATCCATAAGCTCCATAATCTTATCTCCCCAAGGACCGTGTGGATCCTCAAGAGCCTTAAGAGCTGAACCTCTAACGATTGGGCATCCCTTGAAGCCATACTCTTCAAGCTGCTCTGTAACTTCCATCTCTACGAGATCGATAAGCTCCTCATCATCAACCATATCACACTTGTTAAGGAATACTACGATGTAAGGAACACCTACCTGACGGCTAAGAAGGATGTGCTCTCTTGTCTGAGCCATAACACCGTCTGTAGCAGCAACAACGAGGATAGCACCGTCCATCTGAGCAGCACCTGTGATCATGTTCTTAACGTAGTCAGCATGTCCAGGGCAGTCAACGTGTGCATAGTGTCTCTTCTCTGTTGAGTACTCTACGTGAGCTGTAGAGATAGTAATACCTCTTTCTCTCTCTTCCGGAGCCTTATCAATGTTTGCGAAATCTACAGCATTGTTTCCCTGTACTCTCTCAGAAAGAACCTTTGTTATAGCAGCTGTAAGTGTTGTTTTACCATGATCTACGTGACCAATGGTACCAATATTACAATGTACTTTACTTCTCTCAAATTTAGCCTTTGCCATTTTGAATCTTCCTCCTTAATTATGGAAAATATTGTGATTACTCCATCACTTTTCTAATTATCAGATTGACTTTACAACTTTGTTAAAATGTACTAAAGCCAACCATATTAAGTCCTATTATATTCTAAAAACTGTCTATTTGCAAGCATAATTATTATAATTACTTGCCAGCCCTTTTCCTGACTTCTTGCTGAAAGAACTTTTCCTGAACATTCTTTGGTACCTGCTCGTAATGATCAAAGAACATTGAGTAGTTACCACGTCCCTGAGTTCTTGAACGAAGGTCTGTCGCATATCCGAACATCTCTGCAAGTGGTACAAAGCCTTTAACCATCTTACCACCACCGATGTCTTCCATACCCTCAATACGTCCACGGCGTGAATTGATATCACCAATTACATCACCATATTACTCTTCAGGCATTGTTACTTCAACCTTCATGATAAAGCTCAGCAGAACGGATCCACCCCTTATTCATAGCGTCCTTCATAGCCATAGATCCTGCTACATGGAATGCCATTTCTGAGGAGTCAACTTCGTGGTAAGAACCATCGTATACGTTTGCGTGTACACCGATAACAGGGAATCCGCCAAGGATACCTGCTCTTGTAGCCTCTTCGATACCATCAAAGATAGGGCTGGATGTATTCCTTAGGAATAGCACCGCCGACAACGGTAGACTCGCACTTAAATGTCTCTTCTGAGTTAACATCAAGTGGTGCAAACTTAACCTTACAGTGACCATACTGACCACGTCCACCAGACTGTCTGATGTACTTAGCTTCAACTTCGCAAGGCTTTGTAAGAGCTTCTCTGTATGCAACCTGAGGTGCACCAACGTTAGCTTCTACATTGAACTCACGAAGGAGACGGTCAACAATAATCTCAAGGTGAAGCTCACCCATACCTGCGATAATTGTCTGTCCTGTCTCAGTATCGGTATGTGCCTTGAATGTAGGATCCTCTTCAGCAAGCTTAGCAAGAGCCTCACCAAGCTTACCCTGACCTGCCTTTGTCTTAGGCTCGATAGCGAGCTCGATAACAGGCTCTGGGAATTCCATTGACTCAAGGATAACAGGATGCTGCTCGTCACAGATGGTATCACCTGTTGCTGTAATCTTAAGACCTACAGCAGCAGCTATATCTCCTGAGAATACCTCCTCAATCTCAGTACGCTTGTTAGCGTGCATCTGGAGGATACGGCCTACTCTTTCCTTCTTGCCCTTAGTAGCATTAAGCACATAAGAACCTGACTTAAGGATACCTGAGTAAACTCTAAAGAAAGCAAGCTTTCCTACGAATGGGTCAGTCATAATCTTGAATGCAAGTGCTGAGAATGGCTCCTCATCAGATGAGTGTCTAACCACCTCGTTACCGTCAGGATCAACACCTGTGATATCAGGGATATCTGTAGGTGCAGGCATATACTCGATAACTGCATCAAGAAGCTTCTGAATACCTTTATTTCTATATGCTGTACCGCAGCAAACAGGAATAGCCTTACACTCAATTGTTCCCTTACGAAGAGCTGCCTTAAGAGCAGGAACTTCAGGAATATTGCCGTCAAGGTACTCCATCATAAGCTCGTCATCAAGCTCACAGCACTTTTCAACGAGTTCGTCATGATGAGATTGCTGCATCATCTTTTAAATCATCAGGGAATATCAGTAACCTTGATATTCTCTCCTTATCTCCTTCGAAGATGTAAGCCTTCATCTCAAACAAATCAACAACACCTACAAATGTATCTTCTTTTCCGATTGGAAGCTGAAGAAGCACTGGGTTCTTGCCGAGCTTTGTCTTAATCTGGTCTACTGCTCCGTAGAAGTTAGCACCAAGTATGTCCATCTTATTTACATAAGCCATACGAGGTACGTTGTACTGATCAGCCTGTCTCCATACGTTTTTCAGACTGAGGGCTCAACACCGCCCTTAGCACAGAACACGCCTACAGCACCATCAAGTACACGGAGTGAACGCTCAACCTCAACTGTGAAGTCAACGTGTCCGGGTGTATCAATGATGTTGATACGATGTCTAATGCGCTCAGCATTGGCTTACCCTCTTTTTCAAGAGTCCAATGACGGGTTGTCGCTGCGGATGTGATGGTTATACCTCTTTCCTGCTCCTGAGCCATCCAGTCCATGGTAGCGAGTACCTTCGTGGGTATCACCAATCTTATAGTTTACACCAGTGTAGAATAAGATACGCTCTGTAAGAGTAGTCTTACCTGCATCGATATGAGCCATAATACCGATATTTCTGGTTCTTTCAAGTGGATATTCTCTCTTAGCCAACGATTTTTCCTCCAATTACCAGCGATAATGAGCGAATGCCTTGTTAGCATCAGCCATCTTATGCATATCCTCTTTCCTCTTAACTGCCGCTCCGGTGTTATTGATAGCATCCAGTATTTCGTTAGCAAGTCTTTCTTCCTGTGTCTTCTCACTTCTTGCGCGAGAAAATGTGGTAAGCCATCTAAGTGCTAACGCCTGTCTTCTTTCAGGTCTAACCTCAACAGGCACCTGATAGGTAGCACCGCCGATACGGCGAGCCTTTACTTCAAGTACAGGCATGATGTTATTCATAGCCTCTTCAAAAGCATCTACTGCTTTTTTGCCGCTCTTCTCTTCAACACGAGCAAAAGCGCCATATACGATCTTCTGTGCTACACCCTTTTTACCGTCAAGCATGATGTTGTTAACTAATTTAGTAACAAGCTTTGCTGTCGTAAATTGGATCTGCGAGCACGTCTCTTTTTACTATATGTCCTTTACGTGGCACGTTTCTTCCCTCCTACATAGAATTCTGATTACAGATTCTTAGGGTACTCACTATCATTATTAGTGTCCGTGCTGGGGTAAATCTTACTTTGTTTCTTAATATTCCTGCACTCCAACTCGCAGATGCTTCGCATCTTGCTCGTTTGGGCGGGAGCTAAGCTCCCACTCTTAATCAAACCTCCTAAACCACCGTGCATAAGTAAACTTATGCGATGTTTTCGGTCGGTTTGATTCGAGTGCCGGATTTTATCTCTTATGTAAAAATTAATCCCGCACTTTTTAATCCTAAAATCCTTGTTCGATTGTTTGCTAATTATTTAGCTTCCTTTGGTCTCTTAGCACCGTATTTACTACGAGCCTGACGTCTCTTAGCAACACCTGCTGTATCAAGGGTACCACGAACAATATGATATCTTGTACCTGGAAGGTCCTTTACTCTTCCTCCACGGATAAGAACAACACTATGCTCCTGAAGGTTGTGTCCTTCACCTAGGATGTAGCTTGTAACCTCGATACCGTTAGAAAGACGTACTCTGGCGATCTTTCTAAGCGCTGAGTTAGGCTTCTTAGGTGTAGCTGTTCTAACTGCTGTACACACGCCTCTCTTCTGTGGAGAAGACTGTTCAACAGTAGTCTTTCTTAAGGAGTTAACTGACCTCTGCAAAAGCAGGAGAGTTGAGACTTCTTAGCAGCTGTCTGTCTACCCTTTCTTACGAGCTGATTAAAAGTTGGCGTTAAGTACTCACCTCCTATTTTTCTTATTTTTAGTACCGTGTACATATCTGCACTACAAAAATCTACGCATGTTAAGCATGCGTAATTGCAATTATATTACATTTTTCAGACTCTGTCAAACAAAATTTTTATGCCGTATTTCCGCCTGTTATTTGAAAAAGTAAAGTCCGCATTAGTATGGATTTTACTTTTTCATCTCTCAATTAACGCACTGGATTTTACTTATTCCAAATATTGTATTTATATCTATGGACTTTACTGATTACATATTTAAAATATTTAAGGTGTGAGAACTCATTAGGTTAGGGTTATATATTATAAACCAAAGGAGTTTTTTTAACTATGAGCAAATACTTACATCTTTCTTTGAGGCATGCGTTCCGATATAGAGGTTATGCTGGCTAAAAGATTAAGTTTCAATAGTATTGCGCAGTGCCTTAGGAAAAGATAGTACGACCATTTCTAAAAGAAATAAGGAAAAAAATATAATTATTGAACAAAAAGGCGGGTATGGGAGGTCTTTTAATGACTGCATAAAAGCTGCAGAAAAACCTGCACAAAGAAGCACACCTGTGGCAGATGTTTAAGCAAAAAGCAGGAACTGCATGAGCTGTGGTAAATGTATACCGTTATGTGATGAGTACGTTAAACGCATCTGTCCTCTTCTACTTAAGCCACCTTATGTATGTAACGGATGCCAAGATAGAAATAAGTGCCGTCTGGAAAAAGATTTTTTATAGGGCAAAGGAGGCAGATAACAGGTACAGGAAAACATTATCCGTGTCAAGAACAGGTGTTAACATAACCGTGGAAGAAATTAAACATTTAGACGGAATAGTGAGTCCGCTTTTGCTAAAAGGACAGTCCATAAGACATATTTTTAATAACCATTCCGATGAAATCATGAGTTTCTGATAAAACACTTTATTCATATGTTAACAACAGCCTGTTTACCGCCAGAAACATTGATATGCCACGCACTGTAAGAATGAGTCCAAGAAAAAATAAAAGCAAGACATTAAAGGTAGACAAGGGCTGCAGAAACGGCAGGACTTACAAAGACTTTGTGAAATATATAAACGAACACCCTGACTCTATCATATGTGAAGGTGACAGTGTGGAAGGAAAAGGTGTCAAAGGTACTTCTTACGTTATTCTTCGTACAGCAGAACTTACAGCTTGCTTTTCTTAGAGACTACAATGATGCTAGGGTCGGTTACATATATTTGAAAAAGCTCTACATTGAGCTTAGGTACGGACATTTTCGGGAAAATATTCGATGTACTGCTCCTTGATAACGAGTGAGTTCTCAAATCCTGAAGCGCTTAGAATACGATATGCGGGAAATAGAAGGCTGAGGGTATTTTTACTGTGATCCTGCCTCTCCTTATCAGAAAGGCGGTTGTGAAAATAATCATGAAATGATAAGAAGAATAATGCCAAAGGGTATGGACTTTAGTAATTACACACAGGAAGACATAAAACCTGATGATGAGCCATATCAATTCTTATTCTAGAGCGAAGTTTGGAAACAAGAGCCCTTACGATATTTTTGCGTTTCAATATGGCAAATATTAAAAAGCTTAGGAATACAAAAATTTCCCCAGATGAAATTACCCTAACCCCTAAGCTCTAAAGAGATAAACCAGTATTTCCGGTTACAAGATGAGTTCTCATACCACAATAAGGGAGGGCGGAGTTACTTATTCCGGATTCTGGAATGTAGCCTCGGCTCCTGTTTGCTATGCAGTAAAAAGAAATCTATTCTTGTAAGGCTGATTATAACATTTTTTCTGACAAAGTACATATTTACTCGAAATATTTTTTTAAATTAGAAAAAGTAAGTTCACTCTAAGCAAATATAAATATTGAAATATGATGCGGAACTACTTTTTCAATCACCCTATGTTCCGCCTTGTAGTTCTCCATATAAATTATCTATAAAAATATAGCCTTTACGACACTTCATTACTCCACAAACTCATACATTTCCTTAGCATCGTCCTTCTTTACTGTCTCAGCTATCTCTGTGACTCTGACCTTTATCTGCTTATCGCCAAAACCTATAGTTATGATATCGCCTATCTTAATCTCGGTTCCGGCTTTTGCCTGCTTGTCATTTACATAGACTCTTCCCGCGTCACAGGCAGACTTAGCCACCGTTCTTCTTTTAATAAGCCTTGATACTTTTATATACTTGTCTAATCTCATACTTCTCCTTATTCAGTACCTGCGCTCACCTCAGCCGCTCTTTTGTACATTGCTAAGGGGCAGGCTTCCTTTACACAATCCTCACATCCTACGAAAGGTTAATACTAAAAAAAGAGGAGCCATCCTTTACAGACAGCCCCTCGCCTCTTATGAGTTAATTACTTCTTTGACTTTGTGTTAATAGCATCTTTAAGAGCCTTACCAGCCTTAAACTTTGCTGCGTTTGATGCAGGTATCTTAATAGTCTTCTTTGTCTGTGGGTTTCTTCCTTCTCTTGCAGCTCTCTTTGATACTTCAAATGTACCAAATCCTACTAACTGAACTTTTCCACCCTTCTTGAGTTCCTCAGTAACAACCTCCACAAAAGCCTTAACAGCCTTCTCTGCCTCAACTTTCTTCAACTCAGTTTTTTCAGCGATAGCTGATACAAGTTCTGCCTTATTCATGGAATAAATCCTCCTATAATTTTCTAGTGCGAGCATAACCCCGCTCACAAAATAAGTCTACAAGATACTTATAAACTTATTATTCGGATTTGTCAAGTCATTTTCAAGGAAAATAGTTGATTTTTAGGCACATCGGGAATATTTTCCCGGATTTTCTTCCTTATTCTCCATCGATGTCAAGCCCGCTAATGTCGATTCTATCAATGTTTTCCCAGTAAATCTCTGCTGTATAAGCGTTTTCCCAAGAGTTATAAGCATCCTTAAATAATTTTTTGGCTACATCCCCTTTTACGCCTGCTTCACTTGAAAATCCATCAAAAAACTTTGTAGCCATATAATTTTCCAGATAAATCCCTGTTATCAGTTCCTCATCCAGATAATACTTGGCCTTAAGCATGGGATCTATGCCCTTTAGCTGCTCTTTTGCAGCCCTTTTTATCTCTTCTTCTTCCTCAGTTGTCAGGCTATATCCTTCGCTTTTAGCCTGATTGACTATTACCTTCAGTCTGGCAATCTCCTCTATAATGTCTGACTTTAGCTCATCCTCGACGCTTCTGCCATTTTGGACTATATCCCAGACCTTATCACCAAGCAGGGCCTCATAGTCCTTCTTTGTAGCAAGAAGATAGAATTCAAACTCAGGATAATACACCGTTTCATTGCCTATTTTGATTATGGGTATCTCTGCGCTTACAGTCCGTGCAGGAGCAAAAATCTGAGCCTGGGATATAACCTCATCAGTTTTTTCCCCTACACCAGGTATCTCTTGATTTCGGTAGTAAAATACAGCCGAAAGCATTCCTAAGAACATCAATGCAAATGTGCCTAGCTTAACCGGCAGATTCCTTCTCATTATCCCTCCTTTTCCTCTTTCAGCCTGCAAAGCGAAAGCTCCTTTACAAGCCCCATAAGAGCCTTAATCTTATCCTCCGCCTTTATCTTATGTACTCCGTCTCCAAATCTGTATTCAAAGCTGGTATCCTTACCGCTCTTTAGCTTTAATCTGCCCTCACTATCAGCCATTAGAGAGCCCAGCTTATTTACGTCAAACTTAATGTCAGTATATATGTCTATCCTGGCCTTTTCATCCCTACCCGCAACCTTCGTTGCCCCTGCCTTATGGGCAAGCTGCCTTATATAGGAGATGTTTATAAGGTTGTCAAGAGCATCAGGCATCTCGCCATAACGGTCTATAAGCTCATCCTTAAGCTCAAGCAGCTCTTCATCAGAATATATAGCCGCAATCCTCTTGTACATTTCAAGCCTCGACACTTCATTTCTGATGTATTCTGCAGGAATATAGGCTGATACCTCAATATCTACCAAAGTCTCATATTCATCCGCAGATACCGCCTCTCCCTTAAGCCTTTTTACTTCCTCGTTGAGCATCTTGCAGTAAAGGTCATAGCCAACAGCTTCCATGTGTCCCGACTGGCTCTTTCCGAGTAGATTTCCCGCTCCCCTTATCTCAAGGTCCTTCATAGCTATCTTAAACCCGGAGCCAAGATCTGTAAACTCCTTGATTGCGGCAAGCCTCTTTTCTGCAATCTCCTTAAGCATACGGTCACGCTTGTACATAAGAAAGGCATAAGATGTCCTCGAGCTTCTGCCCACTCTTCCTCTTAGCTGGTAAAGCTGTGAAAGCCCCATCTTATCGGCATCGTCTATGATAATGGTATTCACATTGGATATATCAAGCCCTGTTTCTATAATGGTCGTAGATACAAGGACGTCTATTTCGCCATTAATGAACTCAAACATTATTCTTTCAAGCTCTCTCTCATTCATCTGCCCATGTGCGTATGAAACTCTTGCGTGAGGCACCATTTCAGCTATCTTGCCCGCCACATCTTCTATACCGTTTACCCTGTTGTACACATAGTAAATCTGGCCGTTACGCCCTATCTCCCTGTTTATCGCCTCTCTGATTATCTCATCATCGTGTTCAAGCACATAGGTCTGAATGGGGATTCTGTCCACAGGAGGCTCTTCAAGCACCGACATGTCCCTGATTCCCACAAGGCTCATGTGGAGTGTTCTTGGTATAGGGGTTGCAGAAAGAGTGAGTACATCTACATTTTCCCTTAGCTTCTTTATCTTCTCTTTGTGGCTCACGCCAAATCTCTGCTCCTCATCTATTATGAGGAGGCCTAAGTCCTTATACTTTATCTCAGCAGAGAGCACCTTATGAGTACCGATAATGATGTCTATAAGGCCTGCCTTTAACCTCTCCTTTATCTTCTTGGTCTCAGCCGCAGACTTAAACCTCGAGAGGAATTCCACTGTTATAGGGAAATTCTGCATTCTTTTTGAAAATGTTGCAAAATGCTGTCCTGCAAGTATGGTAGTCGGCACAAGCATAACCACCTGTTTCCCTTCGGATACCGCCTTAAATGCAGCCCTTATTGCCACTTCAGTCTTTCCAAAGCCCACATCACCGCAAACCAGCCTGTCCATTATCCTTATGCTTTCCATGTCAGCCTTGACATCTTTTATGGCATTTAGCTGGTCATCTGTCTCATCATAAGGGAACATTTCCTCAAATTCCTGCTGCCACACCGTATCCCCGCTGTACTTAAAGCCCTGCTCCTGCTGCCTCCTTGCGTAAAGCTCCACCAAGTCCTTTGCTATCTCACTGATGGACTCTCTTACCCTCGACTTGGTCTTCTTCCACGCCTGTCCACCCACCCTGTCTATCTTTGGTTTGGCTCCACTCGCACTTGAATACTTCTGCAATATATCAAGATTGGTGGTAGGCACGAAGATACTTACATCACCGCTATAATCAACCTTTACATAGTCCTTAGTTACTCCCTCCACAGTAAACTTCTCTATACCTCTGTATACGCCGATTCCGTGGTTTTCGTGAATGACATAGTCTCCCTCGTGAAGCTCCGAGAAGCTCGCTATGGACGCACCGTCTATCTTCTTTTTCTTCCTGTTTGTCTTCTTCTTTTCTGCGCCGAATATGTCACTTTCAGAGATAATGGCGAACTTAATAGAAGGGTATTCAAAGCCCCTTCTTAGATTACCCTGTATGGTAACAACTTCCCCGATTATAGGTGTTCTTTCTCCCTTTTCGAGGTAGTTTGCCATAAGCTCCCTCTCCCTAAAGTCCTCAGCAAGCCTCTCTGCCCTCGACTTTGAAGAGCTTACAACCACTACCCTGTAGCCCTCTTTTTTGTACTTTGTTAAATCTTTGATAAGGGTTTCAAAGCTGTTGTTATAAGGGTTAATGTTCCTTGAAAGCACATCAAACCTCTTTTTTGCCTCTATATCTCCCGTTCTTGTCTCTAGAAGGCTTAAAAGCACTGTATTTTTTCCTGCAAGCTTTGCAAGTACAGTCTTATAATCCCAGATTGTATCCGCCTGCTTTGAGAGAATGTAGCCCTTTTTCAAGCCTGCTTCCCATACTTTCACGCCATTCAAAGACAGTACCACCTTTTCCTCTATCCTTATCGGCTCATCTATGAAGAAGATGTCTTCCTCATTAAAAATAATCAAAAAGTAACAGTTTCTTCAAAGAAATAGTTGATATAGCTGTCTATACCGAAGGAACCGCCGTATATTTCAAGGTTATCCTTAAACTCCTCTATAGTGCTGTGTATCCTGGCGGCTTCCTCCGTCTTCATCTCAGCCCTAAGCCTCTTATACACCTCTTCTTTCTCTTTATTCAGCCTTTTAAGTCCTTCATTCTTTCTCTCTTCGTCTATAATTATCTCAGTTGCAGGGTAGATTAGAAGCTCCTCCACGTTCTCAATGGAGCGCTGGCTTTCCACATCAAAAGCCCTAATAGAGTCGATTTCATCTCCCCAGAACTCGAGTCTCATAGGTGTTTCCTCGGTTAAAGGAAAAATATCAAATATATCTCCCCTCACCGCAAACTGCCCCTTACCTGATACCTGAGAGGTCTTCTCATAGCCAAGGACTGCAAGCTTTTTGCTAAGCTTAGATATATCAAAGCTATCACCCACCGACAGCTTAACTATCTTCTCTTTGACATAGGAAAGTGGCAGCACCCTGTCAAGCCCCGCCTCTAAACTTAATATCACCGTTGAGGGTTTCTCCTCAATCAGCCTCTTCATTACCTCTAGCCTGCCACTCACTATGGCATTGCCATGCACATCTGCCGCAAAAACATAATATCCTTCGCAGGGTATATCAAAGCTTTTTTATCATAAAGCTTCATATCAGCCAGAATCTCCCTGGCTCTTATCTCGTCATAGGTTATTATGACCTTATGCCTTTTGTCCGCAGTATCCGATAGAGTTTCTATGATATTACACTTTTGAGCATCCATACAGCCTGTGATAAGTACAGGCAGCTCCCTTTTATTGACGCAGTTTAGCGCCTTATCTATCTCAGAAAGTTCCAAAAAGTGGTTTTTGTAAGTAGATTCATCTTATCTCCTTATACCGAGATCTTCATTCCATTATACTTATTCATAGCTGCCTCTGCCCTTCCTTCATTATGGTAAGCACGGCAGCCCTGCATTTTCTATGACCTTCCTTATAAGAGGCTCGGTATCCCTGTCAAAGCCCGAAAGAACGTGGTCTGCAAGGTCGCCTCCTTCAGGCTTTCCACCCACACCGAGCTTTAGGCGGATGAATTCGTTGCCACCAAGAAGAGATATGATACTCTTGATGCCGTTATGTCCTCCTGCACTACCCTTAACCCTTATCCTGATATTGCCGGGCTCAAGGTCTATGTCATCCTGTATGATGATTAGCTCAGTAGTCTCATCTACCTTGTAGAAGTTAACAGCCTCTCCCACTGCCTCACCTGATAGGTTCATGTAGGTCTGGGGCTTCATAAGAAGAACCTTCTCGCCCTCTATAAAACCCTGTCCAAGCTTTGACTTAAAGCCTGTCTTTGAGAGCGAAATACCATATTTATCAGATAAATACGTGATTACATCAAAGCCGATGTTGTGGCGTGTTCCTGCATATTTTCTGTCCGGATTCCCTAGTCCTGCTATTATATACATAAATTTCCTTCTCCTAAAAAAGCAGAGAGGTTTATCCTCTCTGCTTACTTTAATGCTTCACCTTTGGGATATAGGTAGTGAGACACCTTCTTTAATGCTCCACCTTTAATGGTAGTGGGACACCCTTTTATTCGCCAAAAAGTATAGCAAATTTTTAGAAAATGTCAAATCAATAAATTCCACAAAACTACCTTGTTATTTGAAAAAGTAAAGTCCGCATTAGTATGGATTTTACTTTTTCTAAATCTATGATTAACACTGGATTTTACTTATTCCAAATATTGTATTTATATCTATGGACTTTACTGATTACATGTTTTAAAATATTTAAGGTGTGAGAACTCATTAGGTTAGGGTTATATATTATAAACCAAAGGAGTTTTTAACTATGAGCAAATACTTACATCTTTCTTTGAGCATGCGTTCCGATATAGAGGTTATGCTGGCTAAAAAAATTAAGTTTCAATAGTATTGCGCAGTGCTTAGGAAAAAGATAGTACGACCATTTCTAAAGAAATAAGGAAAAAAATATAATTATTGAACAAAAAGGCGGGTATGGGAGGTCTTTTAATGACTGCATAAAAGCTGCAGAAAAAACCTGCACAAAGAAGCACACCTGTGGCAGATGTTTAAGCAAAAGCAGGAACTGCATGAGCTGTGGTAAATGTATACCGTTATGTGATGAGTACGTTAAACGCATCTGTCCTCTTCTACTTAAGCCACCTTATGTATGTAACGGATGCCAAGATAGAAATAAGTGCCGTCTGGAAAAAAGATTTTATAGGGCAAAGGAGGCAGATAACAGGTACAGGAAAACATTATCCGTGTCAAGAACAGGTGTTAACATAACCGTGGAAGAAAATTAAACATTTAGACGGAATAGTGAGTCCGCTTTTGCTAAAAGGACAGTCCATAAGACATATTTTTAATAACCATTCCGATGAAATCATGATTTCTGATAAAACACTTTATTCATATGTTAACAACAGCCTGTTTACCGCCAGAAACATTGATATGCCACGCACTGTAAGAATGAGTCCAAGAAAAAATAAAAGCAAGACATTAAAGGTAGACAAGGGCTGCAGAAACGGCAGGACTTACAAAGACTTTGTGAAATATATAAACGAACACCCTGACTCTATCATATGTGAAGGTGACAGTGTGGAAGGGAAAAAAGGTGGTAAGGTACTTCTTACGTTATTCTTCGTACAGCAGAACTTACAGCTTGCTTTTCTTAGAGACTACAATGATGCTAGGTCGGTTACACATATATTTGAAAAGCTCTACATTGAGCTTAGGCCGGACATTTTCGGGAAAATATTCGATGTACTGCTCCTTGATAACGGAAGTGAGTTCTCAAATCCTGAAGCGCTTGAATACGATATGCAGGGAAATAGAAGGCTGAGGGTATTTTACTGTGATCCTGCCTCTCCTTATCAGAAAGGCGGTTGTGAAAATAATCATGAAATGATAAGAAGAATAATGCCAAAGGGTATGGACTTTAGTAATTACACAGGAAGACATAAACCTGATGATGAGCCATATCAATTCTTATTCTAGAGCGAAGTTTGGAAACAAGAGCCCTTACGATATTTTGCGTTTTCAATATGGCAAAAATATTAAAGAGCTTAGGAATACAAAAAAATTTCCCCAGATGAAATTACCCTAACCCCTAAGCTCCTAAAAGAGATAAAACCAGTATTTCCGGTTACAAGATGAGTTCTCATACCACAATAGGGAGGGGCGAAGTTACTTATTCCGGATTCTGGAATGTAGCCTCGGCTCCTGTTTGCTATGCGGTAAAAGAGAAATCTATTCTTGTAAGGCTGATTATAGCATTTTTCTGACAAAGTACATATTTACTCAGAAATATTTTTAAATTTAGAAAAAGTAAGTTCCACTCTAAGCTTAAATATAAATATTGAAGCCATGATGCGGAACTTACTTTTTCAATCCTCCCAAAAACTACCTATTACTCGAAAAAGCAAGTCCCGCTCTTGGTTTGAATATAAATATTTAAGCCGAGATGCGAACTTACTTTTTCAATTCACCAACAATAATAGCTCTACAGGGATTACAAAATCTGACTAAAAGTTTTCAGTTTAGTAATTTATGTCAGCATTGGTGTCTAAAATTAAATTTACTATTATTATTCATTCAACAACCAGTTTGAATGTCCACAAGCTGAATCAATCTTGCAAAATACAAACCACTAATTCATTGCTTAATTTTCCAATATTTCTTCTCTCTCCTCAATGTAATAATCCAGGCAGCAACTTGTGATATACAAGCCATTGCAATATGAGCAAAAAACATACTGTTTGTTAAAAAACATCCATTCAGCACATATAAAACCAGCAGTCCAAACAACTCAATTAAAAAGTAATATGCAGCTATATTTAATCCACATATTATAGGATTTATTATATATATCTTCATTGCTGAGCGAAAGGCTTGAATAATATCCTGTAATTTTTCCACCCTCTTCGTTTCAACTGTGTTATTTCTTTATGCGATGGTCTAAAAATACCTAATAATGTATATGCCTAAAAATACTAACGAAACACTTATAGCCATAAAAATTGAATTTTTCATTATATTTAAGTGTTTTCAAGTATATATTTATCAAATACTTTCAAACCCACAAACACTATGATTAAAAACAGCATCAACAACTCTGTAATTGATTTTTCTTCATAGTACTTTTTGCCCCTATTTTCTATAGTGAACCTAATTTGATCATCATAAAAGCCATTTTAGCCTTATTGCAACTACATTATTTTTTTACATAAACCAATCCCTTTATAAACATCACATCAACTATCATACCTCTTCTTTGCTTTATAGTAAAGTACTTGTATAACTTCGTTTTTCAAGTGTAACACCCCTAATATTTATAAAAATTAAAAAAAATGAGAGGTCTGCTGACCTCCCATCACATATTATTCAATATGTTCATACTGACTCTAGCTCTCTTCCTTTACAGGAAATTCTGTCCAGTTACCGCTTTCATATTCTGTTACAATTGACTTCTGCAATCTCTCTAGTCTCCGAATTAATAGGGTGAGCAATATCATGGTATTCTCCATCATTGGTCTTTCTGCTAGGCATAGCTATGAACAGACCTTTGTCAGCAAATCAATAATCTTAATGTCATGAACCACAAACTCACCATCAATTGTTATGGAAGCTACTGCTTTTAATTTGCCTTCCTTAGCAACCTTTCTAATCCTGATGTCTGTAATATTCATATGACCCCTATCTCTCCGGGCAGTGTAGTCTAACCGCCACTGATGATTAAGTTGTAAATCAGAGTCCGACCGAAAAACAATATTTAATTTTATAAGCCCCTCTAATTTTTAAATATAATTATAACAGATTTTTAGTAAAAATTTCTATTAGCGTTTCTATGCATTAATTGTAAATATAATGCCGTTTTTTTAGTTATTTTTTTCATTTTTCACCTATTTCTTGTTATTTAAATGACTATATGGTCATTTTAAAAGCTATCTTTCAGCCTATTATATTTCTTTTGCCAACCAAATTCATTTATGCTATACTATGACAAAAATATCGGATATAATAAAGGCATGAATTAAAGGTTAGGATAAAAGGTAAAATACAGATAAAAGAGGTAGAACCATGTATAAATTAGACTTACAAAAACAACTCTATAGCGGTCCATTTCATAGGCATCGGCGGTATAAGCATGAGTGGTATAGCCGAGCTTTTCCTTGACAAGGGCTTTAGGGTATCGGGCTCAGACTTACACGAATCAGCCGTTACAAAGAGGCTTGAAAGCCTTGGGATAAAGGTATATTACTCTCAGGTCTCAGAAAATATTACCCCTGACATTGGACTTGTTGTCTATACTGCTGCCATCCACGAGGACAACCCTGAGTTTATGAGGGTTAAGGAACTTGGTATCCCTATGCTTGACAGGGCTGACTGTCTCGGACAGATTATGAGTCATTACAAAAATGCTGTGGCGGTAGCAGGTACCCACGGAAAGACCACCACCACCTCAATGCTCTCCTATGTGTATCTGGCGAGACCTTGACCCCTACCATATCAGTAGGCGGCATATTAAGCGGTATACACGGCAATATGAGACTTGGTAAGTCTGAAAACTTCATTATGGAGGCCTGCGAGTACGCAAACAGCTTCCTTAGCTTCACTCCTACAACCGCCATAGTCCTTAATGTAGAGGCGGAGCATCTGGACTTCTTTGGCACACTTGAAAACGAGAGACTCTCCTTTACGAAGTTCATAGACCTATTGCCTGAGAATGGGCTTTTAGTTATCAATAACGAGATAGCTGACCTTAATGCCCTCATACAAAATAAAAACATCAGAGTAGTGCAGTACGGCTTACGCTCTGTAGATGGCAAGGCTCCTGATTACACCGCAGCAAATATTACCTACAACGAGCTGGGCTATGCACACTACGAGCTAATAGTAAGAGGAGAAAACAGGGGGCTTATCGAGCTTTCGGTAACCGGTGAACACAATGTATTTAACTCACTTGCAGTTATAGCCGCATCCCTAGAGCCTTCAACCATATACAAAGACGGAATAGCCCTTGACAGGGTTAAAGAGGGTCTTAAGAACTACACCGGAACCGAGAGACGCTTCCAGTACAAGGGAGAGCGTGACGGCTACACCATAGTGAGATGACTATGCCCATCATCCCAACAGAGATAAGAGCTACGCTTGAGTACTGCAAAGAGAGTTAAGCATAACCGTCTCTATAGTGACTTTCCAGCCTCATCTATACTCCAGAACAAGACCTTCCTCCACGAGTTTGCAGATGTACTCTCTATGGCGGACATAGTGGTATTTGCTGAGATTTATGCTGCCAGAGAGAGAATCCCGGAGATATTTCCTCTGACAACATAAGGAGATAATGTCTGAAAACGGACACGAGGCTTATTTTTTTCAAAACTTTTGAGAAGTTGAAAATTTTCTTATCCACAGCTGTAAGCTCGGTGATTTGTTGATAACCATAGGTTGCCGGAGATATAGTAAAAAGTCGGGAAAAATATGCTTTAGCTAAGTTTTTATCCACATTATCCACAACAAAAATTTCTTTAATAATGCTGTGGATTTCTTGTTCTTTTACACATACTTATCACATCCATTTTGTCTAAAAACATCTTTTTAATAAGCAATCCACAAAGCATCACATTATCACATTTTGCCTATATCCCCCTAATTTCCCCATCTATTTTATTTTAAATAATCTTGTGATATGCTCCTTATACAGTAGCAAAAAGAGGAGAAAATCATGTCGAAATCAATCTAAATATAACGGTAAATACGAGATACAACCATTATTTTCAAACGCTTTTATAGAGCGTTTTATTAATGATGCTAATGCTTCACATATAAGGTTTTATCTGTATCTTATGTATTACTCAGAATCACAGGAGCTTTTCCATAGTAATGCCTGTGACTTCCTTGACGACAGTGAAAGAGATGTAATCCGCTCCATCAATTATTGGGAGAAGCAGGGGGTATTTAAGGTTACAAGAACGGATAAAAACACCATTACTTCAATAAGCATATCCGATCCGTCTATTTCTGACTATGAGGCTTCTGCCACCACGCCTGCTGCAGGAGAGGCAAAAGGCAGAAGAAATAAAGAGCTTATGAAATAAATCCGGAAGAAGAAGCGCTAATGAACCTCTCTCTTTATTCACATACGAAGAAGGAAGAGACAGGCTGTGACTTTGACCTAAAGCAGGTTATAGCAGCAGTGGAAAGTATGCAGGCAGGACCCTTTCAGGCTCAGAGATAGACTTTATCTGCGACCTTAATGAAAAGCTTGGTTTTAGTGCAGAGCTTATAAGCTATCTCTACGAATACTGCTGCCTTACCCGGGAAAAAAGCAGATTCAGCTATATCCAAAAGGTTGCCCTCGCTTGGGCTGAGAAGAATATAAGGACCGTAGAAGCTGCACAGATAGAGGCTGAGACCTTCAATAGGAGAGAACTCACTTGTGATGAGTCCTTTGGTATACTCTGGCACCTCCGAGCAGCATGTACATGAGACAGATGGTTCCACGAGTACAGATGTCCAGAAGAAATGGTGGCAGAGGCTTGTAACCGTGCCATTTTAACCCTTAACAAGCTAGCTTTAGCTATGCAGAAAGATGTGACTTAGAAATGGTTTGCAAAGAGATAAAAGATCTTCACGGGGGTCGTCGCAGAGGATGATCAAGCTTTACCATATGACTAAAGCAGAATTGCACGTGGTCATGGATATCCTTAAAGCCTCTTAACAACCACTTCAACAACTTCGAGCAGCAGAAGCTACAGCGGAGAAGAGATGGCAGAACATAACCAAAAAGCTCTTAAAAAGGCGTAGACGCAATCATACACTGCCTATCCGGTGGATGAGCCTCAATAATGTATAAATTTATATAAATATCCCCAATAATTGTAGGGTTTTTACTTGAATAATTGGCAAAATTTTTATAATATTAAGGTGGTTTTATGGGACTTACTAACTCAGATTATGAAGCAGTTATGCGTGAGTACGACAGCATACGCTATGCGAAAAATGCCGAACTTCTATAACCGCACAAAAGAGGTATATGATAGAGATAGCCCGAGATTAAAGAGCTTGAGGGATGAAGTTATAACCGACTTTGCTAACCTTGCAAAGGCTCTGTTTCTCTCAAATGAAAGCTATACCTCCTCTAAAGAAGAGCTTGATAAAAAGGTGGCAAGGCTTGCTAAGAAAAAGAGGAACTGCTTATGGCGGGAGCTATGACAAGACATATCTGAATCGAGATATATACCTGCCCTCTGTAAGGATACAGACTTTGTTGACGGAGTAAAAAATGTGACTGCTTTTAAGTATAGCGAGCAAAGCTTTGCACATACCAGACAGAGTATATACCTAATGGCGGATGAGTGCGAGACTTTAAGGACTTTTAGGGGACTACTACCCCTGATGATTATGACTCTGATACCGAGGCTTCATCCATGGAAAATACCCTCACGGTACCTGCTACTTTGCAAGGCTGTAACGAGCGACTATGACGCTGTTCACGACTTTGTTATCTACGGAGGTGTTGGAGTGGAAAGACGCTTCTTACCTCTGCACTCGCCAATTCACTTATAGAGCGGACACTCTGTAGTGTTTTTGACTGCGTGCAGGGTTTTTAATATATTTAGAAGAATACCTTTAGAAGGGCGATGCCGATGAAGTTGAGAAAAATACACTGAGATTGAGCCCTATATTTGACTGTGATTACTTGTGCTTGATGATATGGGGACCGAGCTTGCAAACACCTTTACCAATTCAAAGCTGTTTGACTGCTAAACGAGCGGATTCTAAGCAATAAAGCCAACCATCATATCTTCAAACCTGAGTCCTGCCCTATATAAAAAGGCAAATTACAGTGACAGAGTATATCAAGACTTATCAAGCATTACAAATTCTAAAAACTGACCAGAGCCGATATCCGTATGGCTTTATAAGGATTAACCACCTGATGGTGATAATCCTTACACCCTATATTTTTTCTTTTAGATAAGGAGAAGAACAATACAAAAGAAGATTATATCGAGACTATCCCCGTGAGGCCCTCTTGGTATCGTTTCACTGAAAGGCTGTACAAAGCTTGGCAGCGCCGTTGAGGACTATATCGTGAACTGGAGAAACGGAAGAGACAACGAACATACTTCCTCCCTGCCCTTTTTCAGGCTATAGGAGGATTCTTACCATCTTGATGCCGTTTGCCCCCTGTTTTGGAAGCGAGAGGCAAAATGTGCAATATCCAACACTGAGAGGACTGGATATTTATATCCTTGTTGATGTATGTAACTACAGCGTACCTACAATATGTTTGGTTACGAGAACCATATGTCTCCTGACGACCATTATCAGGACCTAAGCGCGTGATGCGGTATATGCAGGCAAGGCACACAGAATAACAGTAATCATCTCTTTCCTCTATGAAGGTCAGCATAAAGCGTTCAGCAAGAATCTCTTGACTGTGCAGTAGCACTGCAGGAGCTTATGCACATGGGCGTTGACAGTATAATCGCACTCGATGCACGATCCTGGGGTGCAGAATGCTGTCTCTCAACAACTTCGATACAATCATGCCTACCTACCAGTTCATCAAGGCAATGCCAAAACGTGCCTGACATCAAGATGAATGCAGATAACATGATGATAATAAGTCCTGACGAGTTGCCTATGAACCGTGCAGTGTACTGCGGGCGTTCTCGGTGTGGACGTGGGTATGTTCTACAAACGCCGTGACTATGCTACAGTAGTAAATGGCAAGAACCTATGAGTTGCTCACGATATCTTGACGAAAGCTTGACGGAAAAAGATGTAATCATAGTTGATGATATGATTTCTTCCGGCGGAGAGTATGCTAGATGTGACGAGTGAGCTTAAGAGAGAAATGCGGGAAGAATCTTCGTAGCATCTACCTTCAGCTCTTTACTGACGGACTGGAAGTTTGATATAGCTATATGAGGACGGACTCATCCACAAGGTTATCACAACGAACCTTGTATACCAGACTCCTGAGCTGCTAGCGTCCTTACTATATAAGTGCTGATATGAGTAAATATGTTGCCCTCATTATGAATAAGCTAAACCATGACGCTTCTATCAGAGCTTCTCAGTCCAACTGACAGAATCAAGCAGATGCTTGAGAAATACAGTAGCAGATGTAGCCTTTGCTCCAATATTTCATTTTTGAAAATAATACTCATTTTTCTAAATGTAACTGATTTTTATCAAATTGTTGACTTTTTGATAAAATTACTTGTAAAACCTTCTTAAAAATGTATACTGTAACTGCGTATATAATTTTTAAAGGAGTGTCATCACTTTGCTAATTAGTGATGAGTGCATCGATTGCAGAGCTTGCGCTTCTGTATGTCCTGTTGAATGTGTTTCAGAAGGTTCAGAGCATTATGAAGTAGATGCTTCTGCTTGTATAGACTGTGGTGCTTGCGAGGAAACTTGCCCAACAGGAGCTATTACTCAGGAATAAATTTTAATTACCATAAAAAGGCACTAAAGTCGATTTGACTTGGTGCTTTTTAGTCTTATCTAATTACATATTTTCTCCGATATACATGATACAGGAGCTTGTGCGGCGAGGCTATAACAAGCCTGTATCATATGACATCAAATACTTTTATGTTTACTTTCCCTCTAAAATATGGCAAAATAGAGGGGTGGATTGGTGTGCCCTGCAGAGTTTTCTGACGGCATGCGTAAAAGGAGAATATATGAATAATAAATTGAACTCTTCAGACAGATTATACTTATCTGTGTTGTTATCGTTGTAGCATTGCGGCAAGCGCCATTATGTTTTACAGTGTCAGGGCTTTAAGAATACCAGGGCTTTTGTAGAGCAGATAACTGATATGTCAGCCATGAACCTTATAAGCAACATAGATGAAAGCATGATGAGCTCCGTATCAGCAGCCAAGATAATGGCAGGAAACTCCTTTGTCATTGACTGGGCTGAAAAGGAGACAAACCACGCCAACGACTCAGATTATATAAACAAGCTCTACAACTACTCAAAGACATATCAGGAAGGAAATAACTATAACTTTCTTTTTTATGCCTCAAAAAACACTGAAAAGATATATTATCAAGACAGCGTGAACCTTAAGATGTCCTCTCAAAATGCTGAGGATAGGTGGATATTTGACTTTTTAGACTCTAACCTCCAGTACAAGTTCAGCCTCAATCCTTTTAAGCCAAGTGCTGACTCTGATAATGTATCCCTGCTCATTATGTACAAGCTCATAGGTGAGAATGGTAAGACTCTGGGTGCTATAGGCATGAATATCAATCTTGGAGTGGTTGAGAGAAGTATAGTAGAAATCGGCAACGAGTACAATGTTGGAGTTGCCTTTTCAGACCTTGAAGGTAACATAATGATATCCAAAGACTCTGCACTTCCTTAGGGCACAAACATATTTAACGAGGGCGGTATATTCCAAAACATTGAAACCAAGCCTCTCCCTCTTGAAGGAGCCGTCACCAGAAAATGGATAAGCGACGGGGGCTTATTAACAAGTAAGCATTTCTGTGAAATCAGATATCTTGGGGCTTTTAACTGGTATCTGATAATATACGGAAGCGGAGATTCGATAATAAGGGCAAGCATCACCCCAGCTCACTTTACAGCTTGAATGTTAGCAGTTTTGCTTTTACTGATGATTGCTGTTATAATAAATACTATGTCGCAATACCACCAACCAGATTATCTCACTTGCCACCCTTGACGAGCTAACCAAGATTATGAACCGCAAGTCCTTTATGGCGAGATTTGAGTACTTTTCAAAGCAGAGCCTGCTTGAGGGCGGTCATCTCTTCCTGATGAGATATAGACTTTTTAAGACTATCAACGACACCTTAGGGCACGCTGCGGGGACGAGGTCTCTCCTTCTCTCCGACAAGCTGGGTGACTGTGTCGACCGAGAGAGCTTCATAGGAAGATGGGGCGGAGACGAGTTCATAGGCGTGTTCTTCTCACTGTAGCTGACCCTCTTGAAAATTAAAGGCTCTCTCCTTAGGGAGTTAGCTGAGACTGAGACAGGTAGAGGGATGCATATAACTCTTAGTGCCAGCATAGCCGCCATAGAACAGGGCTTCCGCTTAATAAGGTAGTTGAGAAGGCTGATATTGCGCTATATACCTCAAAGAAAAAGGGACGTAATCAGGCAACGCTTTATCATAGAGAGCCAGACCGGAGCTGAACCGGAATATAGTGAGGAGCTTATTGAGAATTCTAAAAGAGCGTATGAAAAGAAAATAAAAAGTAATACTAGTTGCACTTTTGATAACTGATTTCTGTTAGAGCTTATTGCACTAGAGTAGGATTTAAGGCTTATCAGATAATCAATGCATCACTTAATCAGGATGTGGCAAAAGACACAAAGGATGAGACGAAAGATAAAAGAGGATGGTAAAAATGATAAGTCATCCGCTTCAATCTCGTCCCTCCTGCTACTTCCTCCTCGGTAACTGGGAGAGCCTGAGCTTGGTCCTGTGGACATCTCCTACTTTGATGCCCTGTTCCTCGGAGACAGCCGTACAGTAGGCCTTAGAGCCTTTGGAAGCTTCACTAACTCTTCTACTTTTGCAAAGGACAGGCATAAGTGTCAATTCATTTTTCATTTATCCTGCTCTTGATGAAGAGACCGGACTTACACTTACTCAGACACTAGCTTCGGGAGACAGTACAGATTTATATAATGATAGGTAAATGATGCGGCTATAGTCCCTATCGAAGACTTTTGAGGCGCAGTTCTTTGATAGCAATCGAGATGCTAGAGTACAGCCTAATGCAGTCATCTGTATTCAGTCTATACTGGGTTACAAAAGAATAAGAACTGGGTGACCGTACCACTACAACAATGCAAGTGTACTGGCTAGAAACGAGGCTCTTAAAGTCAGATGTGACGGTAAGAGCCTTATATACCTCGATGTGTTCTCCGTATTTTCCAGACTATGAAGGCTATCTTGACAGCCTCTTTCCAATGACGGACTTCACTTAAACAGCGTGACTATGCGGCGTGGTGTGATCACGCTTATGCACATGGCTGCCTGGGCAGAATGATATATATGGGAGTTTGCTTTTGACCGTCCCTATTTTGACACGATATACAAAAGAAAGATGAGCCCTCAACTACGAGCCCATCTCACTGGATTTTATTAATCATCCGGTAATCCTATATTTGCCGTCATTTTATGTTGCTGGTGGACTGTGCCTCCTTTCGCATGTTTCTAATAGTTACGATTATGTTATTAGCAAATGGTTTCTGTTCAATCTATGTTTAACTAACTTAAACTAAACTCACTTCATTATCCATTTCCTTTATACTTCTGCTTAAACTGTGCATTGAAACACTCACCCATCTTTTTAATATTTTATACTTGCTGACCTTTTCTTATCAGCTGTTATGTTTGTACTCTTTGTTGTCTCCACTATATCACATTAGTGATTTGTCAAACACTATATTTTAAATATATAGTCAGTAGAAACCAATTGTTTATAATGTATAATATTGCGTATATATGTTGATTATATATATAATATCAGATATATATCTATCAACTTAGTAAAAATCCCCTGCGAGGTACGGATATCTAAGCCTGTATCCTGCGAGGGATTATCTACGCATTATGTTCTTTAGCCTTTAAGAGATGCGTGTAATAAAAATATCTGGTTTGACAGCATAGTCCTTCTTAACTCTTCGCCACTAAGAGGGCTGAGGTATGCAGGTGCAATGTCAAATACACTCTTGCAGCGCTTGCTCCCTCTTTGCTTAGCTTATATGCAGCCCAGCATAGCTGCTTTATAACTGAGCCTGTAAACTCAGGATTGGAGATCAGAAAGCTTAGGCTGTACTCAATGATGTGCTTATTCTCTTTATCAAAAGCCTGTTACACGCCTTCTAAGCACAGAAAGCCGCCATGAGGCGAGTCCCTTGTGGTCTCTTCCATCTCCTCGCATGAATGTGAAATGAACTGTAGTATCGTAGTCACTAAAATAATTTGGCATATTTACTATCTCACTCTCAATAGCCAGCCTTATCTTACCTTTCCTCCACTACTACAAAGCATCTCTTGTATGCTTCTCTCTGGTAGTAAGAGTAGGCTTCTCGCCCTTTCTTACCCTGTTTGCAGCCTCTTCTACAGGGTATGGTTAGCTGCTGCATCCTTTACTCCTTTATCCTTCTTATGGCATCAGAATGTCCTGGCTCACTCCCTTCCCCCAGAAGGTGTAGTTCTCACCCTCAGGAAGTACGGAGGTGATATCATTCTAAAGCAAAGGAGAACATACCGGATCCCAGCCACTGAGATGATTCCTACCTTACCTGCTGCCTTTGCAGCCTTATCTCATTTTCAAAAATGCTCAGGTATCCTTGCGTGGTATCAAAGCTGTCCACCACATTGAAGTGCTTCACATACTCAGGTGTCTGGGCAGGAAGGTCAATGCACTTCCTCCTCCAAGCACAAGCACATCTATCTTATCCTTATACTTTTCAAGCTCAGATACAGCAAGAGCAGGTACACCGCTCCTTTACCTTAAGGCTCTCAGGATTTCTTCTTGTAAATACGGCAACAAGCTCCATATCAGGGTTCTGCGCTATGCACTTTCTACACCTCTTGATAGATTACCATAACCTAGTATTCCTATTCTTATACTCATGACTGCCTCCTTATATAGTATATAAATATTAATTTTCTGATAGGGGGATTGTAGCACAACAGTATTAAAAGTGCAAAGAATTTTTATCTTTTTGACACCCACATCATTCAAGTAGTATGTGCTCCTCACACACTTCCGTGCGCGAGCAGTGCCGTAAAAGACAAATTTCTCTGCAAGCTGTGCATCCCTCGGAGGGTATTATGTGCAGGTAATTTCGGAGAAATTTCCTGTCACATATCAGCTTCTCACACAGGAGAATATGCAGTAATCCTCCTATGTGACAGCCTTTTATATATTTTAGATTACAGTATGAACTTTTGATACCTCGAGACTGTAACTGTGTTGCTATATCAACAAGGTTCTCAGAAGCCTGTGATATATCATTGATTGCCTGAACATAGTGTATCCACGAGAGGCGGCTGCTTCTTCAGTTGTAGCAGCATTCTCCTCAACTATTGCAGAAAGATTCTCAACTACTCTGATTACATTGCTGTTCTCATTCTGAATCTTAACAGAGGATTCATTGATATTCTCAACAATTCTCTTGCTCTCTTCAAAGCTCTTTTTGATATCTCTACGAACTTCTCGCCTGTTTTCCTTTACCTTATCACTCTGCTTGTCTATCATCATATTAGACATCTTAATCATATCAACAGCTTCTTTTGACTTCTTCTTAAGCTCATCGATGTATTTGCTCTGATTTCTCCTAGTAAACTTAGCAGACTCCTCAACAAGTGACCTTACCTCATCAGCTACTACTGCAAAGCCCTTACCCATCTCACCTGCTCTTTGCAGCCTCAATAGCAGCATTAAGAGAAGAAGGTTGAGTCTGGTCTGAGATAGACTGTATCATCTCACTTGCCTTTGCGATTGTCTCGGTAGCACTGTTGGTCTCAACTAATAACTCCCTCAACCTTTTTCAGATATCTCTTTATTCTCGTTGGTTATCTTGACAAGCTCATCCATAATGCAGTTACTGTCGTTCTTCAGGTAGTCAATGCTCTCCATAGACTTTGAAAGCTCTCCAACCTCAGTAATCATTCCGTTTAATCCATTGCCTGATTCCTCTACGGACATAGCCGCGCTCTGAGTATCACTAGCACGGCTTGTAGCACCTTCTGCGATGTTGTTAACCGCCTGCGAAAACCTCTCCTGAGGACTCAGCAGCTGACTGGGAAGTAGCTGTAAGCTCCTCTGCCATAGCTGCAGTATTCTGAGCATGTACGGATATCTCTCCAACAATGCCTACAAGGTTCTTAACCATTGTTTCTATAGAGCGATGAGGCTTCCAACTTCATCCTTGTTATTTTTATACTTTCTCAACCTTTGCAGCTTCTTCAGCTACATCAAGGGTTGTAGCCTGATATCTTTTCCATCGCCTTATCAATGGCTGAAAGAGCTAACAACCTTATTGATCAGGAAGGATGATGAATATACCCACTCTCAAGGATAACAGAACACTGAATATGATGTTGATAGCCATTGATGTTCTTACATCCTTCATCAAAGAGATAATCAATAGATGTAACAGCCTCAAACACCCACTTGGTATCCACACCTTTGAGGTTAACAGGAACATGGATGAACTCACTGGCTCACCTGTACCTGCTATGGTACCCTATGATATATCGTAGCCATTCTGTATTGCCTTATCTATACCATCTTTTTGCTGCTGGAACTGCTTCAAAGAGGTTGAATAACAACATCTTGTCATCAAAGCGCATTACCTACATATATACCCTTGTCTGTAAAGAAGACACTTGTAATCGTCAGGACCTATTGACTCCTTCTTCAGCTCATCCTGTATATCGTTAACTGACATATCTACAACAGTACACCTATTGCTTCATCTCCTGAAAGTATAGGGAAGCAGTATGAAGTCTTAAGCTTTCCATCCCCATCCTTAAATGGATTAAGTACTATTACCTTCTTTTTCCTTTAAGGTATTAGCATACCATGGACCGTCTGTATCCTCTTCGTATACCTCTGTCTTATCGCCTTCTTTTAGGATATAATGGGAAAATCTTCCCTTTTCAGCATCCTTGTTATCAAACTTATTTGGCTCAAAGTACACACCTACACCTGTTATATCTTCATTATTCTTAAGTATAACCTGGGCGTTGCTGATAATAAGATCTCTGCTTCTTCTCTCTTTTTGGGATGTTGGCTACAGTGTTACCTATGATAGCCTGTAAGTCATATCCCACCAGTGAAATACTTGCAAATTTGGTTTCAAGCTTATGTGCAAGGCTCTTTGCCTCCTCAAGCTGGACATTGCGTGTCATCGCTGAGTTGTACTTTCATACTGCGTGAAAATATCAAATGCCGACTTTCCTCCTAATACTACCAAGGTATGAGGGAAATAAGTAGTCCGACTTGGCGCCAAGACTGTTTGATTTTATTGCTCTTATTCTTTTTAAGCGCATATATGCACTCCTCCTTTTTATAAATTTATATATATGGGTGTCAAAGTCTCCGACACCATATAATTAGGGATTGCTAAGCCTAATTTTGCAGCAATCCTAATAAGTATGTCATAATTAGATGATGAACTTAGATACTTCACTCTGTAATTCAGTTAGCAATCTCAGCAGGGTTCTCACTTGCATCAGATATATCCTGTATGGACTGAACCTGTGTATCTACAGAAGCCGATACCTCCTCTGTCGTTGCAGCATTCTCCTCGGCTATAGCTGATAGGTTCTCCACAACCTGGTGATGGTCCATTGTCCTTAATGTATCTTAGCTTCATCAGAGATTTCTCCAACTGTGCCTTGCTCTTTTTCAACAGTATCAGATATCTCACTCGAACTTATCGCTTAGTCTCCTTTAGCTTCTTCTCCTGCTCAGCAACTGCTTCTCTAGTGAAAGTCCATAGTCTCGACAGCCTGCTTGTCTGCTCCTGAGAGTCCATTGATTGTCTCTTTGATCTCACCTGTGAAATCCGCAGACTGCTCTGCAAGCTTTCTGATTTCCTCAGCAGCTACCGCATAAGCCCTTTCCTGCCCTCCACCTGCCCTTGCTGCCTCTATAGGCTGCATTTTCAGCACAAGTAAGTTAGTCTGGTCAGAGATAGACTAGATCATATCGCTTGCGCTTGATATCTTGTCTGCACTTTCATCTGTCTGAGCTATGATTGCTGCAATTTCCTCTGAAGAAGTTGTAACCTTAGTAGTTGCAGCTGACAATTCCTTAAAACTCTACTTCCTCTTCCTTCTTGTCATTGATGAGCTCTGTGGATTCATTTAACTCATCAGCACTGTCATCATATGACTAAGAAGCTCATTTGAGTGCTCTACATTCTTTGTTGCATTCTGGGTATCCTCAGCACGGCTGCAGCACCGCTTGCAATGATTGTTTACTGCATTTTGCAACCTCATCCTGCTGTAACGGATGTAGACTGAGCTGTAGCTGAGAGCTCCCTCAGCAGTAGTATGATGTATGTGCGTGAGCAGAAAATGCCCGTAATTATCTGAACTATATTCTCCTTCAGAGTCATCTCAGCTCTGTAGATGTCACCCACTTCATCACGTCTTCCTGAGTAGTCCTTTGTGGGTTCTTTGGTTAAGTCATAGTTTTGATATATGTAAGGTCTGTCTTAAAGCTGTTTAAATGCCCTTGCAGTCGGAATAGCGAAAAGCAAAGTACATAATAATCATACCAAATACAACCGTAAGGCTATTACAAATATAGAAACGCACCTGTGGGTTGTTCATGTGTATAAATACTTCATCCTCATTTACGGCAACTTAAAGTGTAACAGTCTCTGCCTCAGGTATGTTAATGGCACCGATTCTGTTCTTGCAAACCACTATAGGGTACCTATACCGTTTGTATTGCTGTCTGACCCATGAGAACTCAGCTACAGATACATAGTCGGGATCTGTCTTAGCTTTCTCTACAAGGTTTAATCTGCTCTCTACTATCTCAGGCTTTGTGTGCTACTATGTTGGCATTTCTGTCTACACTGCTATATTACGGCTGATTCGCCCCACTTAAAAGTCAGAGCAAAGCTTGGATATAAAGTCTGTACTCATGTACCTGCAAATACGCCCTAAGAGCTTGTTGGTCTTTTAAGTCAGTAAGGAGTTGATACAACATAATCTTACCGCCTGTAACAACGTCATCGATAATGGAGCTTGTATGTCTTTTTCAGTGATTGACTGCTTAAATACTCTGTATCAGCTACGTCAAATTTTTCTGCACCCTGTAGAGTTGATTTCCTTACCATTAGAGCTTTAACTGTGAAAAAGAGGTTAAATCCTGTCTCTTTTGCCTCTTCTCGTAGAAGGCTGCAATCTCTTTCGAGAACACTCTTTACTTCGTAAGCGATAAGTTGGCTGCTAACTCTTTTACGATTGCTTCCTCGTGCTCAATATCCTTAACAAGCTTTTCAGAAGTCTCCCGCGCCGGTGTCTCGCATGTCAGACTCTACCTGTACTCTATGCATCTCTTGAGTATCGAGCTTACAATTGAGTGATATTAGCGCAAATAATAGTTACAATGACGAGCTGCCCTAATACAATGAAAGCATGTCTTCTAAATCCCTTCTTCTTTTCATTCTTTTTAACATCCTCCTGAGTTAAATTTGATTAGTTCAAATAAAAGATTGATAGAAGTAGATTTAATCATTCAAATCTCTGGTTATGTTCTTCAGCCATTTTAAGCTCTTGTAGTGTTTGTAAAACCACAGGAATCTTCCAAAAATTCATCGAGGCAAAGGATGAAGTAAACCACCATTGGCGGTAATTTTGAGTACAAAACGCACTATGCCGAGCGAGAACCGATACACTCACACAGTTATAGTGTCGCTAGATAAGGTCCAAAACGCATGAATCTCCGCCTGCCCTGAATATTCCGGCTACCAGTGAGAGTATTCATCGCTGACCAAGCACATAGTACGAGCTATGTAAAGCATGATGCTAAGATAATCGTGTGCCTGTTCACTCAGATTCAAATCCTGAGAATACTATCGGACGTTGCCAGATAATTAACCCCCGTAATGTATACCAATTATAAAAGTTGTTTTATGATGAGTAGGTGGCATATTTTTCGCCTCTTCGATCCTGCCTTCGCGATTTTGATTCCCAGTAGGACTGGGCACCTCCTGCTGTGGCAAAACATACTATGGCACAGAGTTCACGCACTGTGCCGCGACCGCATTGGCAGCAAACCCATATCAGCATTCGGGTGTCCCCATGATGACAGCATAGGTGAAAAGGCAACTGTCCAAAGGAGGTCATTACAAAGGGCAGGTGTGGCATATTTTACAAAGTCCTTAAATAGCAGTGCGTGATGCCCAAACATCAGCCTCAGGTTTATCTTAAACACACCGCTGCCCTGCATCTATCACACAGAGCGCAGTCTCAACCACTCTGGAGATAAAGGGTAGCAGGGGAGACTCTACCACTCCAGGCCTTGGAAGGTAAAGGAAGCCAAATATAAATACTGCATGTGAGGGTCACATTTAATATAAGTGCTGTGGGGCTTATAATGGTACTTATCTTTACCCTTTCCATACTCTAACTGTGAGACATATAGAACCTGTGAGAAGCTCATAAGAACATATGATATGCCCTACTATACTAAGATAAGATGCACCATATTTCATACTTTTCATCATTGGTGCATATATCCTCATCAGCTCTCTCATCAAAACCACTGCACCAAAAGGAAAAGAATGAGAATAACTATAGATATCTCTAATGGCGATTCCCACAACCGCCTGTATCGAATCCATATCCTTCTTTTCCCCAGTACTGGCTTCCAAGCATCGTTACTCCTGAGTTTATGCCCAAGCCCCAGAGCAGAAACTAGAACTGATTGGCTAGGGAGACGGCTGAAGCTCCTCCTGACCTACATAGCCAAAAGTCATGAGATACGTCAACTAGAGTTTACTGCATTGGAAATAAAATTCTGAATAGTAATAGGATAACCAAAAGCAAAAAGCGCCCTATAAAACTTCTTTTGATCGCTGACATCTTTAATCCTATGCTCATAACACCTCTTATATAATCTATTATCTTTTACACCACAACACATTATTCACAGGCTTCTCACAAATAGCTTCGTTACTTACTTATATTTTTACAAGTCAAGAGTATATGAGACTCTTTTGTACCAAGCCTTACTCATGATTGTTCATTCCTACCCATATCTTATATAAGTCCCTTTTCTTTAAGATAGTAGTAGATGCCATCCTCATCAACACTTAGGCAGACTTCATCCGCCACTGCCTTTACACTATCCGCTGCATTGCCCATAGCCACCCCGACTCCTGCAGTAAAGAGCATATCCGCATCATTGCCGCCATCTCCAAAGGCAATAGTCTCATCAAGAAAAGCCAAAATACTCAACCACCTTTTTATCGCATTGCCTTTCGCCACTTCCATCCGGTATGATATCCACAGCCGAGTCCCACCAGGGCTGCTATCTTAGCCTTTTCGTGCCCTCAGCACCTCATCCCATTCACTTCTCTCACAGCCTAACATCATCTGATATACTTCCTCTTTTACCGCTTCATCAAACTCTGGTGACAGGGTCGCCTTAAAACTTGCTAACTCAAAAGTACTCCTAAGCGCCTCGTCAGCTCCATTGGCAACTATCTTGGTTTTGGTAGCAATAGCAACTGCCCTTCCCATCTTTGTGGCATTATTTATGATAGTCATTACCTCCTCATATGGGATTACAAGATTGGTGATGACCTTATCCCCTGCCATACAGACAGAGCCGTTAAAGGCTATGGTAGGTCAAAGTTTACCCCCTTCAAACTTTTGGAATGACAGCAAAGGACACCTGTCGCAAGAGAGATAAGTACTCCGTTTTTCTGAAGCCTGTTTAGGGTGCTTCCTTTACCCTATCTGTCATATCAGGCTTACCAAACCTCAGAATCGTACCGTCAATGTCAAAAATGCTATCTTTAATCTTCTTCATTTTCCCTTCCTTCTTTACCAAATGTACATCTGCATACACTTTGTAAGTGTGCTTCAGGCAGCCCTACCCTCCATTAGTACTACCTTCATCGGAGAAACTTTATATTAGGTTTTGAGGCTGTCAAAAGTATTTGACACTTATATCCTTTAAAATATAAATAGACTGTACTTCATTCTATATTATAATAGAATAAAAGTACAGTCTTTGTTATTTCATTAATATCTTTGATGTTTACCGGCATCCTACGACCTCTGAGCCAAAAAGAGGACGGTATTTTAACTTGATTGCCTCATCAAACTCCTCTTTGTTTAGCACCATGTAAGTGCTCCTTCTTGGTTTCTCCAAGAGCTTCTACTCTACATTTTCAGCAAAATGGCTATGAGGTAAAGCCAAGCTTTTTCCAGCCACTCTTTTTGACTTGTGGTTGCCATCAAAGTAAGCTATCCATATCCTATGTAAGCCCAGTTCAAGGAAGCCAAACTCCACAAGCTCCTTTGCAGCCTCCGGTATAAGCCCCCTTCCCTAATAAGGCTTGGTTATCCAGTATCCTATCTCTGCCTGATTCTCATCAGCGCCGAGACCTCTTCTTTTTCTTGCTTCCGGCGTGTAGCCTATGCTTCCTATCACCTCATTGGTTTCTTTTAGACCATAGCGTAGACTCCCGGTTTCATAAAGACGTTTTCAATTACTTCCATACTCTCTTCAACGTCCTTATGAGGCTTCCAACCCGCAGACAGACCTATATCAGGGTCTTTGGCATACTTAAATAAGTCTTCTACATCTTCCAAGTGCCATGGCCTAAGGATTAGCCTTTCCGTGATGAAACAGGGAACAGTATCATACACAGCCTCTATCAGCTTGCCATTTACATAGGAGAGCTTCATAGAGAAGAACTGTCTGTTTCCGTTTTTAATTATCGAAAGAAAGAGTTCATCTCCCTTCCAGTGTGGAAGGCTAAGAAGCTATCTTTATCAACCCAGACCAGTTCTCCTTCATCGCAGTTCCTTAGCTCTCCTTCAAAGTCCTTTACATTGAATAGGTGCATGTACTCAGTTTCATTGTTTTCAGGCTTATCAAGATCTTCTGACACAAAGGTAACTATTCCGCAATAATAATACCCCATAGGGCGTGGTCCGTTTTCCTCAAAGACCTCTTTCCATACAGTCCTCAGGACTTTCCCCAAATTCAAACCTACCTCCAACCCCAATCCACTTGCCCTCATTTATATCGCCAGCCTTCTTATTGCGGTGAAGCATAAGATACTTACCATCTTTTTCGATATAAACAAGAGTCGAATTATATACCTTCATAATTGTATCCTTTACCCCTTTTTAGCCGCCTTTGCATACTCTTTTTCTGCATCGACAAGCACATTTTCGTGTCCTCTGTTTTTATTAAACCAGTCAATGGCATACGTGCAGGTAAGCTCAGCTTCTTTCCCTCTTTCTCCATCTTTCTTTTACAAGGGTAGAAAGTAGCTACGCCAATTCCCTGTCCCTAAGTGAAGGGTCTGCAACGGTGTACTTACGTTGCCGACACCATTGATTTCAGGAAACTCCACATAGGCAGATTACCTTTTCCCGACCTCGTCTTCAAGCCATATTTTCTGATCGTTTTCCAAAAATCCATACTTACCTCCTTATTTTTCTTCAAAAACACTGCATACAATTTGCGCATTTTTCAGGATTTGCAATGGGAGCATTTGAAGCTCCCTTCATTCCACACATCTTTGAATAATTATTGTTGATATATTCCTACAAAAGTAATTGTACATCATTTTTCGGAAATAGTCTACAAAAATCTGTAATTTTTCTAATAATCTCAGGATGTTGTTTGTAAATAAGTACAATTTTAAATTCAGTTCTAACAATTATCTCGATTACCGTCCCTATGTTCAGGCTGATTTTAACCTTATATTAACAAATTTTTATCCAATATTTATCACTTATCTTTTGTTAATTTTGATTATTTTGACACAATGCTGAAAAATCAAGTTTAGTGCTTTCTGTCCTTGTTTTGTTAATCCCATTTTCGACACTTAAAAAGAATAAAGTGGCGGTAACCCTTGTATCTACTGGGTTTACGCCACTTTTTTATAACTAAAAAAACGTTGTATGGAAATGCTACTTCAAAATATTTCTAATTTTTTTATTTAATTCTTTTTGGTTCATAGTATTTTTTATCTAATCCAAAGGTAGGTAATGGCATTTAGAGCAGTACATAGATCTGAGCTTGTGTATGTTGACATATAGCACATATCCTCCAGATTAGCCACATTCATATTTTTTAGCGTTTCTATTGTGTTCTCTATTGTAAAATGTGTGCCATAATTATCAAGCTTCTTCTCAAGAAGACGGTAGATCAGCAAGGCTGTGTAACAAATAATAAAATGTGCAATTATTCTGTTTCGTTTCTGATGGAAAACAGGGTCGTGCAGATAAATTTGTTTTCATTACACGGAAGCAGTCTTCAATCTTGTAGCGGTTTTCGCTTACTGCCAGTATGTCTTTTGCTGAATCCTCCAGGTTTGTTGCAACAGCGTAGAAGCCGTCATATTTTTCTTCATCATCAATAACTGACTGGTCAAGTATATATGTATCAGTAACATTTTTCTCCTGATTTTGCCTTTTGATATACGCTTAATAAAGCGTGTTACATCATTGGACCTTTCTTATAGGCTTCAGGGTCAATATTTTTAGAAGTTTTTGCGCGTTCAATCTGACGGTTCCTTATATTTCTCTGATATTCCATCATTTTTCTTGAAAATGAAAACGATAATATTTTTGAGGAATTACCGCTTTTGATTTCACTTTCTTTAACTGCACCGTTTTTACATACCTTTTCCTCATAAAGTCCCAAATCAAAAGCTTTATCAGCAGGAATAATCTTATATATTCTGTCGTTATACAGGTTTATATTTTTTTCATCAAACCTGTCAAAGCTTTTCATAGACTTTATGCTTACGGGCTTATCGGTTGACAGCAGGCGATAATCGCAGTCGCTAAACTAGTATGCTTAAGCTGTTCAGACAGCTTTTTTAATGGACTGGGTTACAATAAAAGCCCTTCCGCCCATAGAATTAAAGCTGCGTATGTTCAATGAACCAAGTCCTGCATCTGCGCAGTAAATGAATTTTTTACCCTTAAACATCTTTGTCAGTTTGGTTTCAAGCGGTATAGCTGTAGTCTGCTCATTGTCAGAACCTGATGTAATACACATGGACAAAGGGATTCCGTCTCTGTCCATAAACAGACCCATCTGCGCAATAGGATTAGGGCGGTGTTCTTTGCTTGGGCGTATTTTCTAAGCCCCTTTATAAACTCACCGGTTACTTCGTCTACATAATCCTCATCATCAGTTTCGGTTTCAAAGTAATAGTTTGAGCAGTCATAGAAGCAGACCGATGTATCCCTTTTCACAATCTTACAGCTTTTTTCATAAAGATGGCTGATATACTCATCATAATGCTCCTCTAAAATATCCATGGTGCGAAGAATATGCACATAGTCAAAATCAGGCTTTTCATAATACCTGCTAAGGTTCTGATGTGTTCGAGTTTTGAATCAGGCTCAAGAATGCGTGAGCAGGTAAGAAAGCGGTTAACCCGAGTTTGGGTCAAACTCGTTTTTCATATCAGCAGTAACCGTTTCAAAAAGATGCAATCTCAAGATCCTTATAAAACTTTTTGAAGGAAAAAGGTAGCCAATATTTAAAAGGGTGCTCTGCGAACAGGTTGAGCTTGAAGACTTTATTTTTTCAGCAAAATCAACCTTAATCTCTAAAGATACCTTGTTTTCCTTTCTATAAACCTCATTATATTTATTAACCTCGTCCTTTGCGTATGCAAGTGGGTCATCGGTAATCTTTAGAAGCTCCGAATGCTTTCCAATACGTGCTACATTTTTTGTTGTTGTTTTCTTTCCATTACGGATACCAAGCTGTATAAAGTAGGTTGGGTCCTTGGATTTTTATCATACCATAGTTTCATCACCTATTATATCACACTTTTTAATAAGAATACAACACCATACAACTGATAAGTTTAAGAAATTTGATAAAAATACCGCATTTCTGCGGTTTATAGAGTTTTAGTTAGTTTTGAAGTGTCGAAAACCCGTTTTGAAATTCAGTTCTAACAATTATCTCGATTACTGTCCTATGTTCAGGCTGATTTTAACCTTATATTAACAAATTTTTATCAATATTTATCATTATCTTTGTTAATTTTTGATTATTTTGACAATGCTGAAAAATCAGTTTAGTGCTTTCTGTCCTTGTTTTTGTTAATGTGATTATGGTATAATTATTTGATAGATAATGTCACCCACATAAAAATCTTAGAATGCTCTAATTGCGGGCTTTTAGTATAGGGGAAGAAATATGGCACCGTCTAAACTCTGGCTAGTGCGGATTGTCGGGAGGTTTTATGAGATATTTTTAGTATGAGTTTAGGGAAAACACAAAGCTCTTATACTTTTGATAACAGCTATCATGGTAACGGGACTGTTATTACTGTATTTTATCTTTGGAGTCGTAGGAAAGGTCCCCCCTTCTGACTATAGGGAGCTGACGGATCTTGTAATAGACGTTGAACATAGCGATGGCACCATGGATACCTATAACAGCCACTTGTTCAGCTACTCTTCAAAAGATGATTTAATCACTATGCATATTCCGCTCGATAAGGCTTGGAAGAGCGAATACAGCTCGATTAATTTCTTATTTTACAACAGCATCATTAAAGCCTACTATAAGGATAAGCTCTTGATAACCTATGGCGAGAATATAGACAGACATATGATAGGTAAGCAAAAGGTTACCATCCCGGTTCCTGACAAGGCCTATGGAGGCGAGATTAGAGTTGTAATCAAGCCTCTTACAGGTATTCTTGAAGATACTTTCAGATCACCTGTCCTTATGTCATTTAAGACATACCAGTTCTATCCTATCATAGGACAGGAAGCGTTTTATGCGATATTCAGCGTGATACTTATCTTCTCCTTTATAGGAATGATAATATTTGCATTTCTCTATCGTACAGTGGACTTTGCAAGAGAAGGTACCTGGCTTATGGGGCTTATCTTCTCCATTACCCTCTGGTATATGGGTAACTCAGGTATGCTTTACATGCTTACCTCCAGTGAGAATATAAGTGCTGTAGGAGAATATATTGGAATGTATCTACTCTTTTCCACTGCTCCTCTTTTTTCAAGCTTTGAGACTGAGCGTCCTGTTGTTAGAAAATACTTAAAGATATCAGGCTGGATATTATTTGCAGTATTTTGGATCTGTCTTGCTCTTTACATCCTTCCTTCAGGGTTTAACTACGTATGGCAGCTAAGATGGATGCAGGCACTCCAGATAGTAATGGTATTTTTCTGCTCTTATCAGCCTCCTTTTTCCCGGCAAGAAGCGCAAGACCGGTGCTGACGGTTATGGGCTTTGGCCTAATTGGAGTTGCAATCTTTGGTATATTGGAGCAGATACGTATCATCGTTGCAGCTCAGATAACTGAGAACTGGCCGCCTCTTTTACAGTGGTTTGCCAAGGCTCACTTCTCCACTGTGCTCATTCTTCTCCTTGTCATTACCTTGTTTACATCTTATGTCATCAAGGTTAGGACATCTTGCAAAAAGAGCCTAGGGAAAAAGCATCTTGAGATACTGGCTTATACCGACAACCTTACAGGAGCTTGGTAACAGGCAGTTCTTGCAGAGAAAGCTAATATTCTTGATTTGACCAGAGAAGGACTATGCGGTTATCTTCATAGATATAAACAAAGCTTAAGTATGCAAACGATACCTTCGGACACGAAGCAGGAGACCAGCTCATTCAGATGGTTGCCTACTGCTATCAAAGAAGCTATGGAAGGTAATTCGGATGGCTTTGCTGGAAGAAACGGTGGTGACGAGTTTATCTGCGTTGCCATACCTTCTTCGGAGAGTAAGCTCCATTACCAAAAATATAAGATACAACTTAGAAAGACAGAGAAATCAACAGCGTCCGCCTTTCCCTGTAGGAGTGTTCATCGGTGTTGCAACCCTATAGAGAATTCTCGTGAACTCTGATTCTGCCCATGGTATAGTTTATTCAAGCCGAGGTCATTAAGCTGCTCGATGAGAGGATGTACGAGGATAAGATGGCACAAAGGAAAGGTCCTGGGATAGGAGATAATTACAGTGCAGGAGAGTTTAACTTTCCTGCATTTTACAACACTCAAAGCAAGAAACCTGAAAAATACATAGCTGTCGAACCTTTGGCAAGCTAATGGCTCTAAAAATATAACCTGCATCAATGTGGGCGGATGTCAGAAGGAGGTACTTATGGAATACGAAGGAAAGAATATGCTGTGGTCCTATGGAGCTAAGGCATTTATGTTGCCTGCAAACTGGGGTTGTCCTATAACAGATGCAAAATTCTGTGATTTATTTACAGACCCTAAGATATCGCAAAATAAGCCTCGAAGACATTGAGAATGAGTTAAAAGGTGAGTGCACACGGCGGAAACCCTGAGCTAATCTATCTGGGGATGGAAGCGCCTTTCCAGAGAGCGTTTTGTCAAGTACCTTTTTTTGATTTATTGACGCTTTTATTTTTGAAAAATAAATAAGAAAAACAGCAAACCTTTATGATTTACTGCTTCTAAAATTGTTCTATTCAATTAGACAAATTGGGATTTGTCATTTCCATGGACGATTTTTACCAAAGCCATCCTTTCTCTTGCCAATATGTCTTATCTCTCTCATTCAATCCCTTTTTTGAATAATTCTCATAATATTGAATAAAAATCCTTTGTTTTTATTGAAGGTCTTACCTTTGTATAGTTATTTTTATTTTTATTCGAAAAGAGTTGTTGTTTGGCGGTCAACTTTTGATTTTATCTTCTCGTCAACTCTCTTCCAATCTGTTTCCCAAACTGCAATACCTAATTTATAAGTTTTAGCACATCCCCAAAAGAATGTGCTATCTGCCATATCTTTATTAGCTTTTTTCGTTCCTGCCCCAGCAGCTGTTGAAACACAGACAGCTTGTTTTGAAAACATACTTTCACTTGGTCGGTGAACCATCCATCTATAACCATAATGGTCAAGAAATGCTTTCATTGAACCTGTAACATGATATACATATACAGGGCTTGCAAGAATAATTATATCCGACTCGTCTATGGCATTTGTTAAAGGTTGCAACTGTTCGAAATGTGGACACATGACCTCTCCTTTGGTAAAGCAATTCCCACACCCAATACAAAAACAATTGAAATCCTTCGGTAAAAAAAATTCCGATACTTCTCCTCCCAATTTATCTGCAAGTATTCTTGAAACATTATATGTTGAACCTTTATGACTTTTGACTCATGTATAATAATAATTTTCATATAATCACCCTTACAAACTTCTAATTTGTTTCACTTAATATCTTAAATATTATATCATATTTTTACTAAGTTTTACAGCCCTAACTCTTGCTTCTTTACCTGTGTTAATCCTCTTTTTCTTGCAGTAATTTTATCTATACAGCTTCTAACACTTTCAGCCTGTTCCACTTCTTTTCGTATATCTGTGATTTGAGAATATAGAGTATCTTTTTTCTTTCCTCAAAGTGCCTATTTCTGATTTCCATTTGGATATATTTATGGTCTTCTTTTCTCCTAAATGCTCTTTCAGATATTTTTTGCACTTTTCAAATAAAATAATCTCTGCGGTATGTTCATTGTAGAAAGTATCTTGTTTGTTTTTCTTTAGCTTGGTATAGGCTTTATAGGTATCTTTATGCTTCAAATATTTCTCGGCGTGGTCGATAAGTTGTACTCTATCATCTATTTTTCTTTTTCGGTATCTTTAATAGTTCTTGTAGTCTTGTAGTTCTTATCTCTTAAAAGTAACTATGTTTTCTTTCAGTTCAGATAAGGAAATGATGTTTTTCTTTTTAAGAATTGATAGCTTTTCGATGTATTGTTCTAAATCTGTATGATGGTTATCTGCATTTTTTATGGATAAGATTTTTCAAAAACGGATAGCAAATTTTCTTTGTGGTAGGTGGATTTGAGATTATCAGTTTCTGCTTTTTCTTCTTTTCCTATTCCCTTATCCAATTTAACAAGGCTTTTATTCTTAACTTGATTTCCTGTAATAGTCTATTTTTGTTTTCTGATTTCTCGATTGATATTTCCTCTGTCGGTGGCTATGCCTTTCTTCTCCATTTGGGTGGCTGATACGCCTAAATGAATGGTAGGTATTTGTTCTATTCCCTGTCTTTGATAGGAACGATGGTCTACTTTTTCCTGTATGTTATTTTCTTCAAGATATTTGTTTGTAATATCTGCCCATGCTTTTCGCCACTCTTCTGCTTTGTCTTGTTCGTTCCAATCTGTTGTATTGATTTTTTTGGTTTTGTAATTGCTGTTTTTGAGTTTTACTTTTTCTCCATTTTTCATCAAGGATATATTCTTTTTGATTTTGCTCCATGTTTTTATCTTCATTTAACGGTCGCATGGTAAGTAGGATATGTGCGTGTGGGTTTCCATCTCCTTTATTGTGCAAAGCAATATCGGCACACATACCGACTTTTACAAAATTTTCTTTTACATACTCTCTTACAAGATTTATTTGTTTTTCTGTCTAATTCTTTTAGGCAAGGCAATTTCTATTTCTCTTGCAAGCTGTGAGTTTTTACTTTTTTTCTATTTTTCTCGACACTGTTCCATAATGCTCCTCTGTCTGAAAATTCCTGTGGTGCATTTTGTGGTAATAGAATTTCTGCATGAGCTATTCCGCCTTTTCTTGTAAAGTCGTGGACTATGCCGTCGTATTCGTTTTTTATCTTTTCACCACTTCGATAGGCGGAAGCTGCTACTGCACTTTTTCCTTTGCCTCTTGAAATAATCTTTATACAAAGATGGTATATCGCCATAAGAAAAAACCTCCTCTCTTTTTCCGATACGGTATGGTGGCGATGGATAAGACTTCCTATAAAAATCGAATAGCTTTTTATCCGATTTCTTTTGGGAAGTACACAAGGGGTAGGAAATTTATTTCCGTAGGGGAGTGTAGCTCCCCTGTATCAGCGTTAGCTGATATGCCCTCTGCTAAGAGCCTTCGGAGAACGCACGCACCTTTTAAGGTGTATATGTGCGCCCTTGTAAACAAGGGACTATTCCTCTGTTTCCGTTACTTTCTCTTGTGTTTCTGTAATTTTGCTTTTCGTTTTTGTTCTTCTTTTTCTATGATTTTTAAGATTTTTGATTGACTTCTTCTTTGATGTTTGGGAAATGTGATTAGTTGATAAAATTCGTCTTTGGTAAAAACTCTTACTTTCGGTAAAGATACTCAAAGACTGCTCCTTTTTCATAAAGCTCTATCTCTTTCTTTTCTCTCTTCCTGTTTCTGCTGACTGATGAGCTTTTTCTTTTGTTTTGTAACTGCTTGATTTCTTCTTCTGTAATTAAGATTTTTCATCTATATTTTTCTCATTTTTCCCTGTCCTTTTCCGTTCCGATCTCACTCACTTTTAACAGCTTATCTTGAAATGTATCCTCACTGTTTGAGTCAAAATATATCTCTGTTACAAAAGTTTTTCTCTAATCTTTTATCATGAGTATTGTTAGGTTTTTGGGATATGGTCTGTTCTTTTACTGTCTGTATTTCATCGTTCTGTACTTCTTGTTTTTCTGTCATTCAATCCTCCTTTTACTTTGACACTAGATTTCCTGTGATTTAGGAAACCTCTTTTCGTCGTATTGATTGATATTTGATTTTTAGGTTGTTGCGTAGCTTCTTTCTTGCTCTATATTTCCGTGCTTTTTATCCGTTCGTACTTCTAAACTTTTCAAGATTTTTTAGCTCGGTATTCTTGGAATATGCCCTGTGATATGCTCTTGATTTTCTTTTTCTTGGCTTCTTCGATCTTCTCTCATCTGTATCATTTTCCTGTTCTGTCAGCTTATTTCTTTTTGTGAGTTCATTTTCAACCCGTGCGAGCATAGTTGAAATACACTTCCTATTCTTCTGAGACGGCATGTTGCTCTTTGACATCCTGCTCACTGCACTGCAATTTGCTAGTAGAGATAGCAGTGATGGCGAGTAGTGAAAGTTCTTCCGAAATCTGAGTAACTCTGCTGGCTCGATCGCAGTTCTTTTGCTCTCTGATTGGCGTTTCAGACTCAGATAAGCGTTGCCCTCTATTTCCTCCTGTTTCCGCTTTCAAGCGTAATATTCTTCTGCATACTTCGCGATAGTAGTAATTCATAGCGTTTTACCCTTGATATTTCCCAGTGCATCGTCCTCATGCAAAACATTCTGTAACTCTTTCTATCTGTTCATTCTGTCTGTGATTTGGGGATACGCTTTGCTGTTTCTTGATTTCTTCGTGTGCTCTTTATGCAAGACTACTACCAGCGTTTCAAATTCTTCTTTGTTGCCAATAGCGATCGGCTAGTACTATCTTTCGCAAAACCCTCTGTTAGATTTCTCCATCACATCATCGACATCAATACGGTGAGGAGTGAACGTAGATGTAGGGTAAGTATGACTTTCCGCTGGCGCATTCACTGCAATAGGTCAGCGATCTAGCACTTTCCGTTTTGGTGTATGGTACAGATATTGCATTTTTGTACCATTGCACCTGCTAATACATCAGTCCGGAAAGTGCGTGAATTTCTCCATCTACGTTTGGTCTGTTACAGGTGCGTAATATCCTTTGTACATTTTCATAGGTACTTCGGTCTGTGATTGGCTCCATGCACATTTTCTATTGTCTGCGTACTATCTGTCACATACTGGCACAGCCTTTATCTCGTGCTGTTTTTCGGTCTTGAAGTTGACTTACATCGCTTCACAATCTCTGCCTTTTCGGTATGTGTGTTGGGGTGTCCTTTATTTCAGTTATAGCGGTTTTCTTCATGCTTTCTGCTTTTCGCCGATTCCCTCTGTCTTGCTGTTTCATATAAAAGGTTGTACAGTATCTCATTGTTTAAGACATAAACTGACTGTCTGATTGCGGTTTTTCTCCTCGCATAAGCTGTAAAATCAGTTTTACTGACATCGCGCTTCTTTATCGACTATCCAAAAATCTTTGTTGGTGGGGTCTTTTATATACTGTCGTGAAAGGGGCTCTCTGTTGCGACGGGCTCCGCACTCTGTCTTTGGTCTTAATTCGTTTTAACTTTCTTGCTGATGTCTTTGCGCGTACCACTCTGACATAGATGACCGATAAACGACAAATTCCAACGTAATGTTTTGGTCTTTCATTATTCATACTGTTGTTACGGCAATAAAGGTACATTGTTTCTTCTAAATATCTCCATATGCTCTGCACTTGGAGATATTAATCTCGTCCCCACCTTGTCATATCTTCCTTCAGCACGACAATTCCTGATTTGCCTTGCTTCACATCGTTTTTATCATCTGTGTATAGTTTCGAACGTATCAAAGAACCCACTGCTTTCATCATC
>BNJU01001824.1_pt1 | contig 174293 bp, 183 predicted proteins | sample 8539281 | NCBI WGS metagenome assembly BNJU01 (sample SAMD00202456, study PRJDB9452) | human saliva metagenome | isolation source: human saliva | place: Japan
GTGTGTTATGGCTGATACGCGCCGCCATGCCGCAAACCACAGCCCAACGCATTACGGCGATTATCCTTGCCGCCTTTTTTGCGGCGGTACTGGTTTTCAGACGGCCTGACTCGATGTATTGGTATCCCGTCGCCGTCAACGCGCTGATGCTTGCCGTTTTGGCGGCAGCCTGTCGGCCAAACAAACCGTTATCGAACGTCTCGCCTGACTGCAACACCCCGACCTGCCGCCCGAAGGTGTCTGCATACCCGTCGTGTTACGCAAATCTGGTGCGCGTTCTTTATCTTCAACGGCGCAACCGCCGCCATTCTGGCAGGCTTGCAATATTACGATTGGTGGGCGGCTTATACCGGCATCGTGTCGTATGTGTTAATGGGAATCTTATTTGCTGGGGAGTGGGTGTATCGGAAATTGGTTTTGAAGGTTTAAACTATTAAAAATATTTCATCAATCAGACGAATAACCATAATGAAAAATCATCCCACTTACTCTGATTTCCTCTCACATTTACCGCATGTTCTTCAACGTCTAAAAACGCCTTTATCCTCGAAGAAAAAGGCAGAAGCCGAATACAAGAAAAATTATACGGAAGTTGCCAGATAACCATCAAAACGCGCTCGGGAAACCTGACTCGTCATTGACCGAATACACAATAGTTATTCTGACGATACTACAGCCAGCAGCATGAATTTGATGATTATTCGGAACCAATACAGTAAAAGCAAGGGCTGCACAAACAGTCGTGTTACAGCAACTTTTGCATACTGATTCTGCCCGCAACAGCAATCATATTGGATATGAAGGCCCTGACCTCACAGGGCAAACACAATTTAAGCGGGAAGCCCATTAAACTGAATTTTTGCGAATCCTGCTTTTGAACAATTCTCCCAAAAAGTTCGTGATTGGGCGGCAAACAGTCATTTAAAGGGCAATAGTGCCATTAAGAAACTATTTGTCCAACCGGGCCGTTTCTATTTGGTTTATGGAAAAATTTAATAACGAGACCGATTCTTTTCTGAACAATGAAGTCAGCCTGTTTTTAGACGGACAAAACGGCAAAACCGATCGGTTACTCCATTGCTTCAAAAAGAAGTGAAAGCCATCCATTGGAAGAGTGGCAGGCAAACTGATTACGAATTGCGTACGCCAAACGACAAACAAACAATAGCGATGAATGCTTGGCCCAATTCAAAGAAGATACCAAGACAAATACATCAAAACTATAAAACCTCTTAGAATCATCAGTGCACCCAACCCAAATCCTATCCCCCGACCTGCCCCTAACACGACCTTATCGCCACACATCCGAATTCGACGCGTGCTGATTTCAACCGCGCGGTTTTTCATCCGTCAGGCCGTCTGAAACAGGCAGGCGCAAACGGTCGCGTTGTGAGTTTGAAGATGCCGCACTGTTTGCCTGTGCTGTGCTGGCGTGTGGCATTCGGGCGGAAAAGGTTTTTATTGTTGCCCAATTTGGCGCAAGACAATTTAGAATGGGGGAAAACGCGAAGCGTTTTTAACGGATCTCAACAGATAAAAAAACTGTCTTCAGACGGCCTGAATATCTGGCACTGCCTCGATGTATTGACCTCAAACAGAATCGGAAGGGCTACACACTTATCCTGAAAACCATCTGATTCCGACCATGCCGAAGCATGGCTGAAAACGTCGGGCCCAGCGGCGAAGCGCAGATTATTGTAAAAACCGCTGCGCAAATGCAGGCCGAAGTCTCTGACTTTGGCAAATACATTGCCATTTGGACAACACGGTGAAACCGTGGTCGGCAGCGTGATTCCGCAACACCTTTACGGCTTCACGTTCCGCTTCGCACTCGCGCTGACAATGGGTTGGACTATGGAACGGCAGCAGGCGGTTTATCCGGAAAACCTGCTTTCCAGCACGGTTGCATATGATAAAGTGGTTTGGATTGCCAGTCCGGCCGTACTCAACCGCTTGGGTGAAAACCGCAACTGGCAAAGTATCGGCCATAAAATTGCAGGCATTGTCTCGGCCGGAGGCGCATTGCCCGCAGCCACGGCGGATTTGCTGCAACAGACTGCCGTCCGCCCGTTTGAAGTTTATGGCAGTACCGAAACCGGCGTGATTGCCTCACGTTGCGAACGCCAAGAATGGCAGCCTTTAAAGGCGTGGGAAATCGGGCAAAACGAAGAAGGCGCACTCGGGCTTTCTTCGCCTGGTCGCCCTGAGCGCCGTCAAACAGCCGATTTGATCGAGCCGCAAGATGACGGTTTTCTGTTACTCGGTCGCCAAGACCGCATTATTAAATTTGAGGACAAACGCGTGTCGCTGACCCAAATCGAACACGAACTTTTTACAACACCCTTTGGATTGCTGATGCTCCACTGCGGCCGCCATCCGCAACATCAACGCATCGCCATATGGGCGGCATTAAATGCAGACGGTATCGCCGCCTTGCGTGAGAAAGGCCGTGCTGCGGTTGCCGATACGCTCTAAACGCCATCTGGCCGCCACGCAGGACACCATCGCCCCGCTGCGCTACTCGGCGTTTTACCGACAGTCTGCCGCGCAACGCCCAAGCCAAATCGCTCGCGGCGGATTTTCAGACGGCCTTTACTGTTGCCCAAACTTTGCCCGTTTGGTCGAAAACATCATCTGACGATGAAAACCAATACCGAAACTTTATCGGCGCGTCCTTTGATTTGGTTTGATTTTGGCGGCTATTTTGCCACCCTTCCCGCTGGTTCCCGGCGTGGTCGAGCTGTCACGGTGCGCAACCCGATCGCGCCCAAGCCATGGGCAAACAGCGCATCATCCGCATCGAAAAATCTAAAATATCAGCAGCTTATCCGTCCTCACGATGAAGCGTTTCGGTAGAGCTGAAATTTGATAAAAGTAAAACAAACTGAGCTTTAAAATCAACAACGGAGAGTATCCGTGTGCATCAGACGGATTGTGTTTGAGGCCGTCTGAATATACTTTATTAACTTTTTAGTGGAAAACCAACAATATGCAACTCTTCCCCTGCCCTAGAACAACGCTATTCCCACGAACACCAGTCCGCAGGCGAGGCTCAACGTCTGGCTCAAGAAATCGCTTTTGCACCGATTGTGTTCCTGCTTCCCGCCTGATGGTGAATCTGGCATTCTGGACTTGCTGAATGACCATCCAGACGGCCCACTTTCGGGGCCGGGAAATCGCTGAAAAAGCGAAAATCAGCAACTACGCAGCACAAGTCCTGCTGGAAGCTTCGCTGTCTCATCGGCACTGTCTTGACCTGCGACAACCGCTATTTCATCAGCAAGGCTGGTTGGTCGTCCTCAAAGACAAAATGGCCCGCGTCAATTGGTGGATTTCACGCAGGAAATCTGCTACCAAGGTACGTTTGATTTGGAAAACCTCGCAAACCGGCGTAAGCCTGAAGGCCTGGTAGCAGCCCGGCGACTGGCTCGACCATTTATGAAGGTTTGTCTTCACTGCCAAGCATCGCGCAGGAAAATGGTTTGCATTCGACCATTATTATTCCGACAATTCCCCTCGCCGAAGCACTGAACACCGTGTCTCGCCAAACCGGTTAAAAACTGCTCGATGTCGGCGGCAATACCGACGCTGGGCGGAGCAATGCGTCAACCATAATGCCGAAGTCGCAGTAACCGTCAGGGATCTGCCGCAACAAATCGGCTTGATCGCGAAGCGACCAAAGGCAAAAACGGTGCAGACCGTATCCACGCCCATCCGGCCAACCTGCTTGATCCTGAAATTCCGTTCCCGACCGTTTTGACGCACTTGATGAGCCAATTCCTAGACTGTTTCACCGAAGAACAAGCCACCAGCATTCTTCAACGCGCCGCTGCGTCTATGAGCGAAAACACCAGCCTCTACATCATGGAGCCTTTCTGGGACAGACAACGCTACGAAACCGCCGCCTACTGCCTGACCATGACCAGCCTGTATTTCACTGCCATGGCCAACGGCAACAGCAAAATCTTCCACTCCGAAGACCTGATCCGTTGCGTTGAAAAGCCGGATTGAAAGTCGCGGAAATTTCAGACGGCATGGCTGCGGCCACAGCATCCTTGCGCTGCGTTAAGGCTGTCTGAACATCATCTTTAAACCCCTAAAGAAATTGACCCCGACAGCCATTTCGGCTATCGGGGTCGGTTTGTTTTTAGGTATTAGCCTTAAAACATCAACCGCGCAACATCCATACTGCGCACACTAAAGCAATCGCCACCGACAAAGCTACAAACAGTTGCCCCATTCCGGCCAATTTAGTTGTTTGGCATCGATGGTTTGCAGCCGTTAATCATCGGTGTAATCAAATCCCGTCACTGTAAAGCGATACAGCAAAACGGCTGCGATATGGCCGCCCGCCAAAAACAGCCAAGACATTAAAGAAATTGACATGGATTTTTCGCGCCAGCGTACCGGCGTGTTCGCTGACCAAACGATCAAAAAGCCGGAATTGGTGAACGTATTTTCATCGGCGGCAATGAAGCCGTGGCCGTCTGAAAACCAAGGCGGCCATCAGCGATGACCATCAGCGCCCAAAGCGATTGCGACCGACCAATCTCGTTTTCAGACATTTGGCCTTTGCGTATAGCGGCGGATTTTTCGGGAAAAACGGCGCACAATCGGCTGAATTTTGCCGTATCGCTGCCCCAAATCCCCAACACAAGCGGAAAAATCACCAGCCAGCATCACAAGCCGCCGCGCAAAGTGCCATACCAGCATCCTCGCCGCCTTGGTTGCGCTGTACCATGAATCCCATCAATAAACACCAAGAGCCAATGGAACAGGCGCGTAGGTACGTCCCAAACTTTTTTATTTTGCTTCATTACCTTTACTTGATTTAAAATTAAATTTCTTATCTTGAAGGCATTACGCCATGCAGCTCATCTATACGCTTCCCTGAATCGCTTCAAGCTTTTCAGACGGCCTCTAGCATTTTCCGACGTATTCCGCCCCGCGCCCAAGAATCGCAATAAAGGAACATACGGCACGCTTTGCCACTATCGGCGGTGCAACGGGAATGAGCGGCGCAGTGGTTTTTGGCAGCCAGCAGCCAGATGATCGACTGGTGCGGTACAGTTTGGGGCGGGCTTCCAACCAAGCCACGCTGCTTTTTGCCATTATTCCTGAACACCCTGAAATTATGCTCGCCACTGCGACTCCAGCGCAATGGAACGCAACGATGTCAGCGCACGCGTCATCGGCTGCGGCTTTGGCTTGACGGATTATCAGAGCAGCTAGCGCCCCAAATCCTGTCTCACGCACCATGACCAGCCTTTATTGCTCGATGCAGATGCCTTGACACCGCTTTTGCCCGCCTTCCGAATCGCGAACGCCCAAATCGTACTAAACATATCGTCCTGACACCCCATCCGGCCGAAGCCGCCGCCTACTCGGTACCGATACCCAATCAGTTCAAGCCGACAGACAGAAAACCGCAACCGAAATCAGCCGCAAGTATGGCGCGACCGTCGCGTTGAAAGCGCCATCATACATTAGTGTCACGGCAGACGGCATAGTCTATACTAACACCAGCGGCACTGCATTTGGCCACACCGCCGGCAGCGGCGATGTCTTGAGCGGCATTATCGGCAGCCCGCTGGACACAGCGTATCTGGTATTCCAAGCCGCCTGCGCAGCGCGTATGGCTGTATGGAGCGGCGCAGCCGATGTCATCAAACACAGCAGCCAAATCGAAACCGGCATGCTCGCGGAGAAATCGCACCTGCTGCCTGATGGCTGCGCAATATTTTATCAAAAGAATAATGCCGTCTAGTATCATAACAGTGCAGGCCGTCTGAAAACATCAATCTCTATTTTCTAGACGGCCTGGTTTATTTTTAAGTCATTTTGTACCATTAGGTTAAGGCGTGTATCCTTGATGTCCCTTAAAAACAACTTCACAACATATATATCATGAGTATCTTCAATAAAATCAGTGATTTTATCGGAAAACATTTTCCTTTGGGCGGCGCTCTGCCGGTGTCGCGTCGCACCTGACACCTTCAAATGGGTCGGTCCTTACATTCCTGGCTTCTGGGCATCATCATGTTCGGCATGGGCTTGACCTCAAACCCTCCGACTTTGACATTTTGTTCAAACGCCCCAAATAGCCGTCATCGGCGTGATTGCACACCATTCGCTATCATGCCGGCAACCGCCTCATCTGCTGGCTAGCTGTTGAACCCGCCTGCCGAAAATCGCAGTCGGTGGATTTTGGTCGGCTGCTGCCCGGCGGTACGGCTTCAATGTACTGACTTATCTGGCGCGTGGCAATGTGGCTTTGTCGGTTGCCGCCACATCGGTTTCCACCTCGATTTCATTGCTGACCCCCTCGCCATCTTCTGATGCTTGCCGGTGAAATGCTGGAAACCAAGCGGGCAGTATGTTGATGTCCATCGTCAAAATGGTTTTGTTCCCCATCGTTTTGGGCTCGATTGTCCATAAAGTCTTGGGCAGTCAAAACTGAAAAACTGACCGATGCGCTGCTGCTGGTTTCGTTGCCGCCATCGTGCTGATTATCGGCGCGGTTGTCGGCGCCAGCAAGGTAAGATTATTGAAAGCGGCCTGCTGATTTTCGCGGTTGTCGTACTCACAACGGCATCGGCTATCTGCTCGGCTTCTTTTGCCGCCAAACGACTCGGCCCGCCTTGGCGATGCACAAAACACTGGCCATCGAAGTCGGTATGCAAAACTCTAGGCTTAGGCGCCGCCCCTAGCTGCCGCACACTTTGCCGCCGCGCCGGTTGCTGCCGTTCCCCAGCGCATTGTTCACTGCGGCACTAATATCTCCGGCTCGCTTTGCAACTTATTGGGCAGCCAAAGCCGATAAAAATAAAGAATCCTAAACGTCTTTATCATAGGCCGTCTGAACAGATTCCGTCTCAGACGGCCTTTTATTTTGAAATCAAGCAGGATTATTGTTTCACTGCTTCGACTTTGGATATTGATGTTAACTTTTTGCTCATGCCGGCACTGACCAACAATCCAAGCCCCATTTGCACGGTCGATGGTGGTGCTGAAGTCGCCGCCGCACACTTCGCTTTTGCCATCGGGCTTTGGTAGCAGTTGAATTTATCGGCTTTGAGTTTTGACCGGGGCAGTTTTGCCGTTCATGGTCAGGTTGCCGTCAACGGAAAGCAGTTTTTTTGCCGTTGAAATTGAATTTGGTGGATACGAAAACGGATGTTCGGGTATTTGTCCGGCATCTGAAAATATCGGCAGATTTCAGTGGTTGGGAAGCGTTGTCCGAACCGGTTTGCAGGTTGGACAAAGGCAATCATGATATCGATGGAGCCTGTGCGTTTGGCATGGTCAACTTCCAAATCGCCGGTCAAAACCATAAATACCGCCGACGTTGGTGCTGGTGTTGAAATGGTCGATGGCAAAGGGCATTGGCGTGGAATTCGTCCACTCTAGCAAACAGCGGCAGACGCAGAAGCCAACATGGCTGAACACAATGCAAACATGATCATCGTCTTATCCTTAGAAATGTGAGAAGTCCTCTATCATATCACCTTTTTAATGCCGACATCTTTTTGCAACTGAGAAAGACAGCGTTTCATTTTAAGAAAAACTCAGCGCCGTCTAAAGGATTGCAGCAGCAAATTCAGGTGAAGCAAATACAGTTTGAGTTTTATTACAAAATAGCGTGCTCATCGCTCGTAATTGGTATAAAATACCGAGTTATTTTGCCAACGGGCCGCCAACCAACCAGCCTATTTCAGACGGCCTCAGCATAAAACAAAGGAACAAAAATGCCTGAATACTGCTCCAAAAACCTCACCCACGGCCGCACATAGGCAGGTGCGCGCGCATTGTGGCGTGCGACCGGCTGTACTGGAAACCGACTTCGGCAAAACTGATTATCGCCATTGCCAACCTTCACCCACCTCGTCTCAGGCCATGTGCACCTGCACAATATGGGTCAACTGGTTGCCCGTGAAATCGAAAAAGCCGGCGGCATTGCCAGAACTCAACACCATCGCCATTGACGACGGTATCGCCATGGGGCCACAGCGGTACGTTCTACCCCCGCCCAGCCGCGACCCTGATTGCCGACCCATCGAATACATGGTCAACGCCCACTGCGCCGACGCGCTGCGTGTATTTCCAACTGCGACAAAATTACCCTGGGTATGCTGATCGCCGCTAGCGCCTGAACATCTGACCATCTTCGCTTTCCGGCGGCCCGATGACAGCCGGTAGTATTTATCGGCGGCCAATATTCCAGCCTGAACGCCGTTTGACCTGATTGATGCCATGATCGAATCGGCTGACGACAATATCACCGACAAACAAGTCGAAGAAGTTGAACAAAACGCCTGCCCGACTTGCGGCTCCTGCTCCGGCATGTTTACCGCCAACTCCATGAACTGCCTGACAGAAGCACTCGGCCTTTCCCTGCCGGGCAACGGTTCATACTTGGCGACCCACGCAGGCCGCAAAGAATTGTTCCTCGAAGCAGGCCGCATGATTGTCGAAATCACCAAACGCTATTACGAGCAAGACGACGAAACGGTTTTTGCCGCGCAGCATTGCCAACAAAAACGCGTTTGAAAACGCCATGACCATGGACATCGCCATGGGCGGCTCTACCAATACCATTTTGCACTTGCTCGCCGTTGCCAACGAAGCCGGTGTCGATTTCAAAATGGCAGACATCGACCGTCTGAGCCGCGTTGTGCCTTGCATCTGCAAAACCGCGCCAAACAATCACGACTACTATATGGAAGACGTACACCGCGCAGGCGGTATCTTCGCCATCCTGAAAGAATTGGACAAAGCAGGCAAACTGCACACCGACGTGTACACCATCCACGCGCCGACACTGAAAGACGCAATTGAAAAATGGGACGTAACCAACCCTAAAAATACCCATGCCATCGAGCGTTTCAAAGCTGCTCCCGGCGGCGTGCGCACTACTCAGGCATTCTCGCAAAACCGTATGTGAAAACCCTCGACCTCGACCGTCGAAAAAGGCTGTGATCCCGCGATGTCGAACATGCTCTACTCGCAAGACGGCGGCTTGGCAGTATTGTTCGGCAATATCGCAGAACGCGGTTGCGTAGTGAAAACCGCAGGCGTGGACGAGAGCATCCTCAAATTTACCGGCCGCGCCCGCGTATTTGAAAGCCAAGAAGACGCAGTAGAAGGTATTTTGGGCAACCAAATCGTGGCAGGCGATATCGTCATCATCCGCTACGAAGGCCCTAAAGGCGGACCGGGCATGCAAGAAATGCTGCACCCGACTTCTTACCTGAAATCCAAAGGTTTGGGCAAAGCCTGCGCCTCCTGACCGACGGCCGCTTCTCCGGCGGTAGTCCGGCCTGTCCATCGGCCACGCTTCGCCTGAAGCTGCAGAAGGCGGCGCCATCGGTTTGGCACACGAAGGCGACACACCATCGAAATCGACATTCCAAACCGCAGCATCCACCTTTTGTCATTTCCGATGAAGAACTTTGCCGCACGCCGTGCCGAAATGGAAGCGCGGCAGCAAAGCGTGAAACCGGAAAACCGCGACCGCTACGTCTCCGCAGCTCTGCGTGCCTTACGGCGCAATGGCGACTTCCGCCGACAAAGGCGCAGTACGCGACGTATCGCAAATCGAACGTTAATTAACCTGACTTTTAAGGCCGTCTGAACGCTTTCAAGTGTTTCAGACGGCCTCATTCAAACGGACAATATGGACAAATTCATTTTAGCGATGATCGGCATGGCTATTGCCCTGTTGATTATTATTGGCGGCGGATTTATCGCTGTCGAATATTTCAAATCCCATCCTGACGCATTCCAAGTCAAGCCGCTATCAAAATAATCATGTAGCGGCATGAGTTTCAAGGGGAAAGAGCCGTAGCTCAAGGCCGTCTGAACGCAGTACATATAATGAAACACACTTTACTGGCTGGGTGGTTTTGCTGTCGCCTCGGCATATTCCAATACTACGAAACCCATCGCTATTCCGAAGACCAGCTCATCTATGCCCAACCGCCGCAAAATCGTACTGCTGTTGCCGATTTTGATGCCTTGGCGTATTTAAACTTCCTCCGCGCCTCAGCCAATCTGCCCGCACTGGCGCACTCAGCCACACTCGAACGCGCCGCGCGCAATCATGCCCGCTATCTGCTGCAAAACCCTGACGACGGCCATGACGAACACAATACGCGCAATCCCTTTTATACAGGCCCACGCCCATCAGACCGCACGCGCAAAGCCGGTTATGCCTATAAAGGCGTGCATGAAAACGTCAGCACCGGCCAGCACCCGCCAAACGAAAAAATCAACGACCATCTACCTGCCCAACATCAGCTGGACAATCTAATGACGGCGATTTACCACCGCCTCTCCTTGCTCGATCAAAATATCGACGAGGCCGGTGCAGCATTTGAATCGCAAGGCAAACAAATCGCGTTGAGCATCAATCAAGGCGACAGCAGATTCAACAGTCTCTGCCAGAAAAACCGCCCCCTCTCCGATCTCAGCCGTTCGTTTTATCAAGATGCCTGTCATGGTCATGCCATTGTTTATGCGGATGAAATTTCCAACCGCAAATTCCGGCCTTACATCACCTATCCGCAAGGCAATTTTGCCTCGCCGGTTTTCCACGGCGAACGTCCCGACCCTATGCCGCATTATGAAATGACCGGCAATCCGGTCAGCATCGCGTTCTCAGAGCAATCGCCTCCGGTCAAAATGCGTTCGTTCAAACTGTATCAGGGACACAAAAGAAATCAGAGATGTCAAAATCTTAGATAAAGATAATGACCCAAACCGCCTCCTGACCGAACGCCAATTTGCGCTGTTTCTTTACAGCCATTGAATACGACACCGACTACCGTGCCGTGTTCGAATACCGTCAAAACGGAAAAGACAGAACAGCCGAATGGACATTCAGCACGCAAAAACCTGATTATCCTTACTTCATCGTCAAAGGCGGCGAAACGCTGGCCATCGAATCCGGACAAAAATATTTTTATCCATTGGCAGGATTTTTTTGGTGCTTAGCAATGCGAACGCTACAACTACCGCATGAACCGCGACACCCAACTTGACATCATCGAACGGCAGGCCGGCGGCATCATTATCCGTGTCAACGGAAGCAAAGGCAGCAGCATCCGCTTAATGCCCGAAGGCGAAGATAGGCGCGCCATTACACTCTATTTATGGAAATAAAGCCGCTTTTCAGACGGCATGAAGCACCAAAAAGCTGATAAAATACCGCCTCACCACCCCTACGGCAAGCTATCCAATATGACCAAACATCCGCAAACAGCAGCCAATACCGCTATGCCTTTGCCAGCATTGCCGCCATGTTGGCCACGTTTTTTACTATTCGTGGCTGTGATGTTGCTGCCTTTTGGGGCTGACGGCAGACACCCAAGTGAGCCTGATACGGTTTTCACTCACGCAATCGTGCTGTTTGCCGTACTTGGCGGTATTTTTTCTGTACGCGTTGCCTATTTGCGTAAAAAGAACGGAGCATAACATGACCCAAGCCGATAAAATTCCACAAGAAATCCGCCTCCAGCAAGAGCGGCGCGTACTGACTTTGGTCTATGTTGACGGTGCCAAAAGCCTTCCTGCCGAATACCTGCGCGTGTACTCCCCCAGCGCGGAAGTGCGCGGACACGGCCCAGGTCAAGATGTTTTGCAAACAGGTAAAGCCGAAGTCAGCATTACTGATTTGGACCCTGTCGGCCAATACGCATTAAAAATTACTTTTTCAGACGGCCACGACAGCGGCCTTTACGACTGGGACTATCTCTACCGACTGGCACACAATCAAGACGCGCTTTGGCAAGACTATCTCGACCGCCTCGAAAAAGCCGGCGCGTCCAGAACGCCAAGTGCCGAAGATTTAAAACCCAAACACACACATTCCTGCGGTAGCGGCGGTTGCGGCGGAAAGGCCGTCTGAAAAAAGGCGAAACCGTAACCTTGGACGACGGCAGAATCATTGACGGCAAGCATTCCTCTCCCCGTCCATGTCCGCAGGCGATGAAGACACAGCGGAACGAGTATTCCATTCGACCGCATCCGATGCCGCCAAGCTGGCTTTGCAAGCCAATGTGAAACAACTTTACCTGACCCACATCAGCGCACGTTATACTGAAGAAGAACAACGCCTGATGCTGGAGCAGCAGGCACAAACTATATTTCCCGCGTCGAAAGTGGTTGGCGATTTCGACGTATTCGATATCTGAATCCGTATTATTTTAAGAAGGCAGACACTATGAGCGACCACAAAACCCATTTCGGCTTCACTACCGTTGACGAAGACGAAAAAGCAGGCAAAGTTGCCGAAGTCTTCCACTCCGTGGCAAAAAACTACGACATTATGAATGACGTAATGTCCGGCGGTCTGCACCGCGTTTGGAAACATTTCACCATCAATACCGCCCGCCTGAAAAAAGGCGACAAAGTATTGATATCGCCGGCGGTACAGGCGATTTGTCCCGAGGCTGGGCAAAACGTGTGGGCAAAGAAGGCGAAGTTTGGCTGACAGACATCAACTCCTCCATGCTGACGGTCGGCCGCGACCGCTTGCTCAACGAAGGCATGATTCTGCCCGTATCGTTGGCAGACGCTGAAAAATTGCCATTCCCCGACAACTATTTCAATCTGGTTTCCGTCGCATTCGGCCTGCGCAACATGACGCACAAAGATGCCGCGCTGAAAGAAATGTACCGCGTATTGAAACCGGGCGGCACCCTGCTGGTGTTGGAATTCTCCAAAGTGTACAAACCTTTGGAAGGCGTGTACGACCTCTACTCTTTTCAAACTGTTGCCGATTATGGGTAAACTGATTGCCAAAGATGCCGACAGCTACCAATACCTCGCCGAGTCCATCCGTATGCACCCCGATCAAGAAACCTTGAAACAAATGATGCTGGATGCAGGCTTCGACAGCGTGGATTACCACAACATGAGCGCAGGCATCGTCGCCCTGCATAAAGGCGTGAAATTCTAAGGCCGTCTGAAACAAACACAAAGGGCGTGATTGATAGACACGCCCTTTATGTTTAAATCTTACCCAAGCCAATCTGACACAAACCAAAGGCCGCCTGAACAGCCATAAAACGAAATCAATGATTTCGGTTACACCATTCAGACGGCCTTAATATGTTCAAATCAGCTTATTTTCCTGCTTTCACGCTTTGCCATTGACGGACCATAAATTTCAACGCCGCCGGTTGAATAGGCACCATGATAAAGCTGTTTTTCAAATCCTCGTCAGTCGGGAAAATCGTATTGTCGGTTCTAAACTCTTCATCCATCAGCTCCTGAGCCGGTTTGCTGGACGGCGCATAAGTGACAAAATTGCCGTTTTTCGCCGCAACTTCAGGATCTAAGAAATCATTGATATACGCATGGGCATTGGCCACATGTTTGGCATCTTTCGGAATCACAAACGAATCCACCCAAATCCCCACACCTTCTTTCGGCATCATCACACGGATTTTTTCCTTGCCGCCTGCTTTCTTCAGCACGGCGTTTGGCAACGTTCAACCGCCGCCAAAACCAATCGTTACGCAAGTATCGCGCGCGCCAAATCATCGATAAAACCGGATGAAGTAAAACGCTTGATGTACGGACGGTTTTTCTTCAAGACTTCCGTAGCCGCCTTGATATCCGCCGTTTCGCTGCTGTTTGGATTTTTACCCATATAGTTTAACACCATAGGATAAATTTCGCTGCGCTGTCCAAATAGCTGATGCCGCATTGTTTGAGTTTGGACGTGTATTCGGGGTTAAACACCAAATCCCATTGATTGTCCGGCAGCTGATCCGTGCCCAAAGCCTTTTTCACACGCTCGGTATTGATGGCGAAAGTATTGGTACCCCAATAAAATGGCACCGCATATTCATGCCCCGGATCGACGCCTTCCATCAGCTTCATCAACTGAGGATTCAAGTTTTTATAGTTGGGAATCAGGGATTTGTCTATTTTCTGATACGCACCTGCCTTAATCTGCCTACCGACAAACGCATTGGAAGGACCCACGATGTCGTAACCCGACTTGCCGGTCAATACCTTGCTCTCCAGCGTTTCATCGCTGTCATATACATCGTAAGTTACTGTGATACCGTGTTTCTTCTCAAACGCGGCAACCGTCTCGGGATCGACATATTCCGACCAGTTGTAAATGCTCAATACCTTTTGATTATCGGTTTGAACCGCCTTGTCGGCAGCAGTTTTTGTCCGAGCCGCCGCAGCCGGGCCAGTGCCAGCGCAGTCAGTACGATGAGGGGCAGATGTTTGGTCATTATCATTCCTTTGCGTATCCGGTTGAAAAATAGAGAGGCATTATAAAGCAGGCGCCCAGCGGATAGGCTTCATTGTTAAAAGATATCGTCCCGCTTGAGGCCGTCTGAAAGACGGATTACTGCCAACTTAAAACCTTTCTGCCGATAGCTTGAAATATGGTTTTGCGGTAAGATAACGCCCATTCGTTTTTAATCGCAACGCGCCGTCCGGGCCGTCTGAAATCCTTGTAAAAAATTTATCGAGACATTATGAAAACCACCGAACTACGCCAAAAATTCCTGAAATTTTTTGAATCTAAAGGCCACACCATCGTCCGCTCCTCCTCGCTCGTGCCACACGACGACCCGACCCTGTTGTTTACCAACGCAGGCATGAACCAATTTAAAGACGTATTCTCGGCTTTGACAAACGCCCCTACAACCGCGCCACTACCGCGCAAAATGCGTACGCGCAGGCGGTAAACACAACGACTTGGAAAACGTAGGCTACAACGCCCGTCACCACACCTCTTTTGAAATGATGGGCAACTTCTCCTTCGGCGACTACTTCAAGCGCGACGCGATCCACTTCGCTTGGGAATTCCTGACTTCCCCGGAATGGTTAAACATCCCTAAAGACAAACTCTTGGCGACCGTTTACGCAGAAGACGACGAAGCCTACAACATCTGGTTGAACGAAATCGGCATGCCTGCCGAGCGCATCGTCCGCATCGGTGATAACAAAGGCGCGAAATACGCATCCGACAACTTCTGGCAAATGGGCGATACCGGCCCTTGCGGCCCTTGCTCCGAAATTTTCTACGACCACGGCGAAGAAATCTGGGGCGGCATTCCGGGCAGCCCTGAAGAAGACGGCGACCGCTGGATCGAAATTTGGAACTGCGTATTCATGCAGTTCAACCGCGACGAACAAGGCAATATGAATCCGCTGCCTAAACCATCCGTCGATACCGGCATGGGCTTGGAGCGTATGGCCGCCGTCCTGCAGCATGTCCACAGCAACTACGAAATCGACTTGTTCCAAGACCTGCTCAAAGCCGTTGCCCGCGAAACCGGCGCGCCTTTCAGCATGGAAGAACCAAGTCTGAAAGTCATCGCCGACCACATCCGCTCCTGCTCGTTCCTGATTGCAGACGGCGTATTGCCTTCCAACGAAGGCCGCGGCTACGTATTGCGCCGCATTATCCGCCGCGCTGTGCGTCATGGCTACAAACTGGGTCAGAAACAGGCGTTTTTCTACAAACTCGTGCCCGACTTGGTGAAAGCAATGGGAGACGCCTATCCCGAGTTGAAAGAAAAACAGACGCAGATTATGGAAGCCCCTGCGCGCGGAAGAAAGCCGATTTGGTGAAACGTTGGAAAAAGGCATGGGTTTGTTCAACCAAGTGTTAAACGGCATGAAATTCCTGAAACTGGAAAAGCCTACTGCCGCAAGATGGTGCGGGCAAACCACTGGCATTGAAAACCGCAGAGGGTGTGGAATTCACTGCCGCCTCCCGTGCCGCTTTCGGGCAAAAAGCAAATCGTTATCCGTCCCCGCGCCAGGTAGCCTGAACGAAGGCATGTATATCGATTTGCAGGCTGCTTGAAACCGCCCATATTCCCGACGCGGAAAAACCGTTTGCCGAAACCCTTGAATGCCTATTTGATGGACAACATTGCCAACAGCAAACTCGTTATCGGTGGCGAACATATCTTCAAACTCTACGACACCTACGGCTTCCCCTACGACCCTGACCGCTGACATGGCGCGTGAATTAGGTATCGATTTGGACGAAGCAGGCTTCAACCGCGAAATGGAAGCCCAACGCACGCGCACGCGCCGCACAAAAGCTTCAAAGCCAACGCCCAACTTCCTTACGAAGGTCAAGACACCGAGTTTAAAGGTTATAGCGAACGCCAAACCGAATCCAAAGTCCTCGCCCTCTACAAAGACGGCGAGCAAGTCAACGAATTGAACGAAGGCGATGAAGGTGCCATCGTTATCGACTTTACCCCGTTCTATGCAGAATCCGGCGGTCAAGTCGGCGACGTCGGCTATATCTTCGCAGGCGAAAACCGCTTTGAAGTACTCGATACCCAAAAATCAAAGCGGCCGTATTCGGCCAATTCGGCGTACAAACTTCAGGCCGTCTGAAAGTCGGCGACAGCGTTACCGCCAAAGTGGATGACGAAATCCGCAATGCCAATATGCGCAACCACAGCGCGACCCACTTGATGCACAAAGCTCTGCGCGATGTATTGGGCGAGCACGTTGAACAAAAAGGCTCTTTGGTTACCGCCGAATCCACCCGTTTCGATATTTCCCATCCTCAAGCGGTAACTGCCGAAGAAATCGCCGAAGTAGAACGCCGCGTCAACGAAGCCATTTTAGCCAACGTTGCCGTCAACGCAGCCATTATGAGCATGGAAGATGCCCAAAAAACCGGCGCCATGATGCTCTTCGGTGAAAAATACGGCGACGAAGTCCGCGTACTGCAAATGGGCGGTTTCTCTACCGAATTGTGCGGCGGTACACACGTTTCACGCACCGGCGACATCGGCCTCTTCAAAATCATCAGCGAAGGCGGTATTGCCGCAGGCGTGCGCCGTATCGAAGCCATCACCGGCCTGAACGCACTCAAATGGGCGCAAGAGCAAGAGCGTTTGGTTAAAGACATTATTGCCGAAACCAAAGCCCAAACCGAAAAAGACGTACTGGCGAAAATCCAAGCAGGCTCGGCACACGCCAAAGCATTGGAAAAAGAATTGGCACGCGCCAAAGCCGAACTTGCCGTCCACGCAGGTGCCAAACTCTTGGACGATGCAAAAGACTTGGGTTCAGCTAAACTCGTTGCTGCCCAAATCGAAGCCGATGCCGCAGCCCTGCGCGAAATCGTGACCGACTTGACCGGCAAATCAGAACAAGCCATCGATTGCTTTTGCCGCAGTCAACGACGGCAAAGTCTCCCTATGCGCAGGTGTATCCAAACCGTTGACTGCAGCAAAGTCAAAGCAGGCGATCTGGTTGAATGTGCAGCCGAACAAGTCGGCGGCAAAGGCGGCGGCAGACCAGACTTGGCGTAGGCCGGCGGCAGCGATGTCGAGAAACTGCCCGCGATGATTGAGAGCGTGAAAGATTGGGTCTGGCGCGAGCTGGCTGATGTAAGAAAGGCAGCTCTGAAAGGTTTCAGGCTGCCTTTGTAGCAAAAGAGGCCGTCTGAAAAGCTTGGTTTAGCGTAGGTTTGGGTGCGACCTGACCCATTTACTGTTTAAACATAAGAGTTAATTTTATGGAAATTTTAAATGAAAATCAAAAACTTAAAACTGCATAATGTTGGTGGAATTCCATTTTTATCACTGGAGAATTTAAATCAAAATTGTAATTTAATATGTGGAGAAAATGGGGTGGGAAAAACAAATATTAGATTCAATAGCTCTTATATTCAAGTTTTAATAATAATATACTTTTAAGTAGATCTGGCTGTGATTCAGGGAAATATTGAAGCAGAAATAATGTTTTCTGAAAAGTGTGAAGAAAATAAAATCAATTTCCATGTCCATTACAAAAGAAAACCAGCACAGCTCATGGGTTAGGTGTGAACCATCTGATTATGATAAAAATTATTATACTTAAAAAGTGAATAGAGTATTTGAATATCAGGTACAAAATAGTATAGAAACAGATCCTAAAGATATTACTGGAAAGAGCAATCTTTCAGGGGTTGGAAAAATGAAAAACTAAAATCATGGTTTTATCAATAGGCATCTACATTCAGCGCATGAGGTAATTTAACTAATACACAGAAAGAAAATTTCAAACTTGCTGTAGATTGTGTTTTGTGTTAAACTCTGATTATTCATTTACTACAACAGAAAAACGAAAATAATTGTAAGTTCCCCAACTGGTGATATATATTTCGAGTACCTCATCTTCTGGTTTTAAATCAATAATTTTTATTCTACTTGGGATAATAAGAGAATTAGAATTTCGTTTTAATCATGATAATAATGCCATTCTTGCAAAGGATTTTTGATGGGATAATCTTAATGATGAAGTGGAACTTCACTTACATCCTGAATGGCAAGGCCGGATTATTAGCATACTAAAAGAAACTTTTCCTAATGTTCAGTTTTTATTACAACTCATAGCCCCTCATGTCGTTCAAACAGCAGAAAAGACGAGGTGATCGTCCTTCAAAGAACACAGGAAAATAATATAACTCGAAGAGAATTGCTTAATTCTAAATATGGCTATCAAGGATGGACTATAGAAGAAATTTTAGAAGACATAATGGAATGCCCACTTTATGGACTGATTTATATATGAATCTTAAACAAGAATTCGATAAGGCTTTGGATGATAAAAATTTAGCTGAGTCTGCATATGCTGAATTAAATGAAATGCCATCCAGATTTTCCCCTGCGTCCTATTTTTGAAACTTCAATTAGATCACATTGCTGGACAACTAAAAATGATAAAACTAACAAGATTGGACAAACCTGAACCCTAACAGAAGATATAATGGAGGAGTTGAGGACTAGATTTATAAACGAACAAAAACCTGTTTGGAAAAGAGAGGATATATATCAAACTCTCACTTGAAAGCAGTAATAATGTGCTTTATTGTGATGTGTAATAAACATTGAGGATTCATACATGGAAGTTGGAGCATTTCCATCCCTAAAGTTTATATCCTAGTGAGGTAATTAGTTGGGAAAATCTTCTACCAATATGTAAGAGGTAATAGTTCAAAAGGAAATTTTGACACTCAAAAGTAATCCATTTATAAATCCATATGATAATGATCCAAAAGATCATCTGTGCTTGGAAGCTTATAGATTATACCCAAAGAATAGTTCTATTCATGGAGAAAATACGATAGCAAAACTTAAATTAAATGATCATGAAAAACTAGGGTATCAATTTATAAATTTTGCAATGAGCTTCTTCAAAAATTGGAAACAACTATTAATACAATTAAAAGAGCAAGGATATATCTATACGCTATGATGAACTCCTAGTTGCTATTCTTTCCATTGCCAAGAATCTCTCCTTTACTGCTTTTTGCTGCATCACAACTACATACATCATCCATTTATAAAGAAATAAAAGAAATATTCATAACAAAATAAATGGACTGACGAATTATCATCCCTTGACAGTAATTCTAGGAAATTCACTCTTGATAGTAGAAGCAAGCCGTAGCCTGCATTCTCATTAACCGCAGTGTGGCTACGCCACACACCCTACCTGCGGGCGACGCAAACCTTAAGATTAGGTGTAGGGTGTGTGCGGTACGCACGCACGCGGTTTTTGTTGCTACCGAATGATTCCAAACCATGCCGTAATCCAGTCAGAAGCAAACGCAGCTTGGGTCATGTACCAACAAAACTCAATATCAAAGGCCGTCTGAATTTCAGACGGCCTTTCTGTTTTCATTTCAAACTGATTAATGCTTAAATTTAAGTTTTTGTTCAATCATCTAACATCAATCTTTCTCAACCGTAAAAAACAGTTCTTCCTGTTTCAAAGCATTACCGTCTGCATCGGTCAATGCTGCTTCTGGTGCGGAAAACTTGATAACGGCAGGCTTGAGACTGCCTTGCTCAGTCGAATGCCGTGTTAAGGATGACGCCTGCTTTCTTCCTCGCCGACTTTGACGGCAATACCGGCGGCTTCTAAAGAATCTCCGCTTAATACGGCCAGACCGCGTTTGACTTGGCCTCGGTATTGGGCGCGGGCGATGATTTCTTGGCCGGGGTAGCAGCCTTTACGGAAATGGACTGCACCGATGATGTGTTGGTTGAGCATTTGGGCAACAGCCGCTTCTTTGGTTGCGGCGCAAATCCACGGATAGCTGCTGCGGATTTCGTGCAGGTTCCACGCGTTTTCATTCCTGCCCTGATATTCGGCTGCATTTTCGGCTGCTGAAATTTTCAGACGGCCTGTGTGTGCAAAGCAATTTCTACGGCGTTTTCTGAATTTGAGCTGGGAAAGACAGTTGCGGTTCGGCAGCAGGATGAGGCTCTGCATTTTCTGCCAACTCGCCGCTGACTGCCAATCAGGCATAAGCTCGAAGGCGACTTTTTGCACGCAAGACAAACATTCTCCAGGCGTTTGACGATGGCTTCGGTCAAATCTCTGCGCCATGACCAACAGTAAATCTTCTCTCGCTGATTGACGACCAGCATATTCGCCAACACACGGCCTTAGGCGTATTCGTATGTGGCGTAACATGCCTGACCGATAGCTAAATTATCATATCGTTGGATAATTGACCATGAAGAAATGAAGCTCTGGTCTTCGCCGCTGACACGGACAACGCCGAAAAAGGCAGGCGGGTTTGCATAATCGACTCCTTAAATTGTAGATGCTGAATTATCGCCCAAATTGCTGCTTATTATCAACAAATACATTCAGGCCGTCTGAATGTTTCAGACGGCCTGTTGTTTAGGTTCAAACAATCAAAATATTTGATGCTGACTTTGCGGATAATTACGGCTTCGGTTGATATCTTGATGAAGCCGCGTGTCGCTGTTTTTACTTTGCTGATTTTACGGACGACGTCCATGCCGGAAGTGACTTTACCGAAAACGGCATAGCCGTAGCCTTGAGGGGTTTTGCTTTTGAAATTCAAAAAGTCGTTGTCGGCGTGTTGATAAAGAACTGGCTGGTTGCTGAATTTGGATCGCCGGTGCGTGCCATGGCGATGGTGCCGACGTTATTTTTCAAGCCGTGTATGCTTCATTGGTGATGGCTTTATCGGTGGATTTTTGTACCATATTCTCGGTAAATCCGCCGCCTTGAATCATAAAATTGTCGATAACACGGTGGAAAATCGTGTTGTCGTAAAAACCTTTTACGGCGTAATTGACAAAGTTTGCCACGGTTTTCGGCGCTTTGACTTCATCCAGCTCCAGTTGGATGTTGCCCATATTGGTTTCAATCACGGCATGGGTAACCGCTTGCGCTTGCACGGAAAGTGAGAGTGCGAGGGCGCACAGGTTCAGTTTGATGGATTTTTTCATATGTCTTCTCGAATAATGTATTGTGAAAATGGAATATTAACCTTGTTTCGCGTGAAACCATAAAAACGATAAGATTTTTTTCAGCAAAAACATAAGGTATCGAATCAGGCTGTCTGAAAAGGGATAAAACCACACTTGCTCTTTATCATTCCCTTTCAGACGGCCTGCTATTACGGTCAAACCGAAATCAGATTAGAAATCCAATTCCGCTTTTCAGCCAATAATGCGCGGCATACCGACGACGGCGGCTACGGTCGTATTGGCCGCGCTGTACCTGCCAGTAGTTTTTGCTGAACAGGGTTTTTCTACCGAGCTGCTGACGGTCAAAGTAGTTTTTGCCGAGCTTGGTTTTGTAGCGCGCGCCTACGTCAACCAAAGTGTAGGACGGGAAGGCGTATTGTTTTTGCGTGTCTTGGTAAGACTTGCCGAAATACGAAACATTGCCGTTCAAGGTCAAGCCTTTGGCAAACGGGGTATCCCATTCCACGCCTGCTTTGGCAATCACGCGCGGATTGGCGACTTGTACACCGCTAACCAGCATATCGCGCGAATTCGGATAATTCTTCACGGTCGATTGCAGATACATCAGGCCCAAAGACGGACGCAAAGTATTGTTGAGCAAGTTCGCGTAGGTGTTGAACTCAATACCGCGGCTGCGCTCCATGCCTTGTTCATCTCCGGCTGAACCGCCCAAGGCTTTATACGCCGCGAAGTCTGTTTTGCTGGTGGTAGAACCGCGCCAGTAGCCTGGACGTTTGATTTGGAACGCGTTTAACGTGGTCACGAAATTACCCCAGTTTTTGCGCACACCGACTTCAAACTGACGGCTGACACGAGGTTTGGACATCGTAGTTTCACCGGAATCATCGGTTTTGATGTCGGCAGGCTCCAAGTCTTCCATGTAGTTGCCGTACACGACCAAGTCAGGTTGCGGTACCCATGCAGCCATCAGCATCGGGCTGAAGCGTTTGGAATCTCCGCTTTGACCTTCTTTTTTATTGGTGTATTCAACTGCTTGGAAACGTCCGCCCAGCGTCAGGCGGTATTTGTTGTCGGCAAAGCCCAGTGTGTCGGACAAGGCCAGGCTGTTGACTTTAATATTGGCATCCAGGTTTGCTGAGCCTTCCCAGTCTGTCGCGTAATTAGGAACAAAAGAAGCCAGTTGATTTTCAATATTGCCGTTTGCATCAACCTCAACGCGGCTTTTACCTGCAGCCGAACCACGGACAGTCGCACGCTGACGAATGATACGGTCAAAAGCCGTACTCCAGTTATGCGTTACCGGGCCGGTTTCAAATTCGCCGCGCGCGGATAAATTCATACTCAAAGTACGGAAATATTGGTCAGTCAGGGCGCGCTGTACCCGTATGGTATTGGTCGGCACTTGAGCAGGTTGCAGTCTGGCTGCTTGCGCCTTTTTACCGCATATGGTCGGGGAAATCAGCTGCCGTAATAACGCGCTTTGTTGTAGCCGATACCGCCGGTAATTTGTGCATTTTTCAAACGCATCCCATTCAAAGGTCAGCATATTGGTTTGGCCGACGGTATTTTGCCAGTTCCAACTTGGTAGCAAATTCACTTTACCATCAGGTGCATCAAACAATCGACCATCAGCGTTTTTGAATATCCCGCATACGCGCGCAGCCGCCGTTGGTTTTACGTTTTGCGTAGATAGAGTCGAGCGCTACGCGCAGTTTTTCGCCGCGATAATCTGCATTCAACGCAAATTCTTTTGTTGTCTTCGCGTAACCGTGGCGCGGGTATCGCCGTGGCAGCAGTTTGCCGTTGGCGCGCACGCCGAATTCTTTGTTTTTCGCCGAAACGTTGGCTCAAATCGAATCGTACCTTGGGCGCGGTTGTTGCTGAACCAGCCCAAACCGATTTTACGGTTGCCTTCGTCCGCGGCTTTTTGGTTTCGATGTTGACGGAACCGGATACCGCGCCTTCAGGGTCCATGCCGTTTACGGCGGTGGACGCGCCTTTAATCAGTTGCGCCGAGCCGACTTTGCACGCTGGCCGTACCTGTGTGCCATACATACCGCCAAACCGTTGACGCTGAATTGGCGCGCATCAAGCTGATAACCGCGGAAATACAGGCCGGTCAAGGTGTTGCTTTCGCCGCCGAACTGCCAAACAGAAGCGTCTTTTTCGCTACGGCATCCACCAGTACGCGCTTCGGTGTTGTTGAGGCTTGTTCGTCGTAATTGACGACGGTAATCGGCGCGGTAAAGGCGTTGGCTTTTACCCACACGCCCAAGTTCACGCGGTCGCGCAAGTCGCCGTCGCTGGCGATGGAGTAAGAACGAGCGGCTTTGACGCGTTTGGCGTCGGCGCGACATTGACTTTCCCTGCAACTCGCTGTTGCACAGGGGTTTCGGGTGTCAAGCTTCATCGGCGGCATAAGAAAATGCGCTCATAATCAAAAAGCGGCATCAGGGCTAATTTGCTGTTCATAAAATACCTTCTGGTTTGAAATATTAATAATTTCTTATATCGAGTAAAAATTACAAAAGTAATTTGGTTTTTGCGATTATATTTGATAAGATTTCGCTTTCCACAAAAACAAAACTAAGAACCGTTTGTAAACACAAAAATACAACAGTTCAGAAAACTATTATTACAGTTACCATAGTCAATAAATTTGCCGTCCTTTCAGACGGCCTTTACATCCTTTCAGAGAACACTCCATGCAAAATGGCAAATCGAGCTTTTATTCACGCCGTCTTGGCTATTGCAGACCTTATTGATGGTCGCTGCAGCCTCGACGGTCATTCTGTTTTTGCACGCAACACACGCTTCCGGGCGCGAGTTTAGCTATATCCTTCGCCTGTGCCTGACACCAAAAAGTACGGTCAAAAGTTCTGCTGCTGATTACGGCGATGATTACGCTGCTGTTAACCGAAGTGCGGCTGAATGTTGAGTACCTTTATGTCCAAAGGGCTTTACGACTCGATGCGAGATTTAAACGCCTCGCGTTTTTGGATGTTTGCAGCGATGAATGCAGGCGTGGTGTTGATACGGGCGTTTAACAATGTCATCAACGACTTCCTCGATCAAGGCTTTGGCGATTAAATGGTCGGAGCGGCTCAATGAAGTTTTGACTTCGCGCTGGCTTGCCGACAAAACTACTACCGCCTGCAAATGCGCCGCCACGCGCCTGACAATATCGACCAGCGTATCCAACAAGACGCGCAGGATTTCATCGCTTCGACCATCGAATTTGTGCGCGGCATGGTCAATTCGGTCGTTACCTCTTTGGAATTTGCCGTTGTTTTGTGGGGCTTGGCGGGTATCCTGACCGTGTTCGGCTTCGACATTCCGCACGGCATCGTTTGGTTTGTCTATATGTTTGTGATTTTGGCGACCTTTATCGCCATGTGGATAGGCAACCCTTTGATTCGTTACAACTATGAAAACGAAAAGCTCAACGGCGACTACCGTTACTCTCTTATCCGCGTACGTGACCACGCCGAAAGCGTGGCGTTTTACAGCGGCGAAAAACACGAACACGACCAACTTGCCGACCGCTTTAAAGCCATTATCCGCAACCGTTGGCGCATTGCGCGACAAAGCGTTTGTCTGAGCGGCTTTAACGATATGTTTACCAACGGAATCAAGCTTTTCCCATCATTTTGCAAGCGCCGCGCCTGTTTGCCGGACAAATCAAAATCGGCGACATCCAGCAGACTGTCCAAGCCTTTGCACGACTGCAAAACGCGCTGTCTTTTCTTCCGGATGTTCTACAACAAATTCACCGCCTACCGCGCCCGACTAGAGCGTCTGTACGGCTTTTTGCTGAGTACGGAAGAAAAACACACCACACGCCAACCCGACCTTATCGAAGTTTCAGACGGCCTGATCTTGGAAAAACGTTGTCCTATACCGCCACAACGGCGAAGTTTTATTAGACGGTATCAATATCAACCTCAAAAGTGCGGCAATTCCCTCGCTGATACGCGGCCCGAGCGGTTGCGGCAAAACTCGTTGTTGCGCACGCTGGCAGGGCTTTGGCCTTTCGGCAGCAGCGGTAAAGTCAGCCATCCGCCGCATCAAGACATCCTCTTCCTGCCGCAACGCCCGTACACAGCGCAGGCAGCCTAGCGCGATGCGATTTTGTTACCCCATATCGACAAACAACATCCGGAACCAATCGACGCCATGAATACCCTGCCGATTAGGTTATCTGGTTGATAAATTAGATAAAACCGATGACTGGCAACACAAACTCTCCCCGGGCGAACTGCAACGTGTCGCCTTCGTCCGCGCTCTCCTGCTCGCAGCCCAAAGTCATCCTGCTCGACGAAGCCACCGCCGCCTTTGGACGAACCGACCGAAGCTCTGCTCACCGCGCCTTAAAGCAAAAACTGCCCGACAGCATCATCATCAGCATCGGCCACCGCAGCACCCGCAACGAATTCCATGATTTTTGCCTCGATGTCGGTCAGCGTACACGTTGAATTAATGGCAGATAAAAAGGCCGTCTGAAACAGTGAAAAACGAAATCAAACGATTTTGTCATCGCCGTTTCAGACGGCCTTTTCAAACGCCATGGCATGTTTATTTGCTATACTCTGCATTGTGTTAACGTCGTCTCAAAAATATTTATGAAAACCCTCGGCCATCATTCCACATTACAACACCCGACCACCATCAGCTACGTTGCCCAAAACCATGCGCGGCTTCGGTTTAAACGTTTTTAATTGTGGACGACGGTTCACGCGAAGAATGCAAACCTGTATTGCAGGCTTTGGTTTCAGAAGGTATTGATGTCCTTTATCGCCCCATCAACGGCGGCAAAGGCGCAGCGGTCAAAAACCGGTTTGAATACGCTCAAGAACATGGCTATACACGTCTTGCAGGTCGATGCAGACGGCCAACACTGCTTGAGCGACACCCCAAACTCTCGCCGCAGCAGAACAAAACCCCGAAGCGTTGTTTGCGGCTGGCCGCAATATCGGCGATGACGCGCCCAGCACGGCTTTACGGACGCAAAATTACCGATTTCTGAATATGCTGCACACTTGGTCATGCGACATCAAAGATGGCATGTGCGGCTTCCGCCTCTATCCGCTTGCACCCGCGCTCATCCGTTGTCCGCGAAGAAACTGTAGGCGACCGCATGGACTTCGACACGGAAATCCTTATCCGCCTCTACTGGCGCGACGTCAAACCGGTTTTGGATTAAAAACGCCCGTCCAATACGCCGCCGACGGCGTGTCCCACTTCGATGCCTTTGCCGACAATGTCCGCATCAGCAAAATGCACACAGGGCTGCTTTTTCGGTATGTTGAAACACCGATTGGGTAAAAGCTTTTCGAAAGGCCGTCTGAAACCATGACCCACAATAAACAAACCTACTGGGCGGCGCAGCCCGAACGCGGCAGCCGCCTGTTTCTCGCTCTGACCACATTGATGGTGCGCTATCTGCCGGCTTTTTTCATGAGGCCGTGCATTTGGTTTGCGGTGCTGTATTTTTATGCAACCGCACCCAAACCGCGCCGTCATGTCTTTACGCTATCAAACCCGTCTTCAGACGGCCTTTCCCCATACCGTCCTGCCGAAACACAGCGTATTCAAACAATTCATCGCATTTTGGCGAAGCGGTTTGCGACCGTTTTGCCGTGTGCAACGCAAAATCCGTTATGAAGATTTGGTGATTGAAGATCCGGACGACATCTATTCGCAAGTCAAGCGTAACGAACGCGGCCAGATTTTTGCCTGTTCGCACTTGGGCAATACCGAAGTTTGCCGTGCGCTGGTGTCGCACCATAAAAATTTCAGACTCAATGTGTTGGTACACAGCAAACACGCGCAGGCATTTAACGAAGCATTGCAAAAGCCGGCGCAGATCATATCCGTCTGATTCAGGTAACAGATTTGGACACCACCCTGATGATGGAATTGAACAGCCGTATCGAGAACGGCGAATGGATTGCCATCGCGGCCGACCGCGTGCCTGTACGCGGCGAAAAACCGCCAACATTAATTTTAGGCCATACCGCCTTTGATGCCGCAAAGGCGCATGGCGTGGCTGCGCTTTTAAAAACGCAGGTAAACACGCTGTTTTGCGTTAAACAAAACGTGCCGCTATCATTTGAAAACTGCGCCGCTTTGCCGATACTTCCAGCTGGAAACGCGGCAACCGCGGAAGTCTGCCGTCAAAGAGCGCGATGCAGGGTTTTGCCGACATTTTGGCGCAAGAATGTGCGCAAAAACTGCCACAATGGTTCAATTTTTATGATTTTTGGGGGCGAAGACGCCGTCTGAAACCATCACACCTACTCTTTTTAAACCATGAAAAACACATCTACTCGCCAACACAGCTTTGAAACTGAAGTTCCTTTTTGAGCGTAGATGCCACATCATCGTGGCACGGCAACTATGTCAAACTACCTTGAAACCGCACGTTGTGCTTTTCTGTCTTCCATCGGTTGCGACTACAACGAAATGGGACGACAAGGGTGCAGCTGGCCGATTGTGCAGATGAACCTCAACATCCGCCCCTGCCCGTTTCGGCCAAAAATCCGCGTTGATATGGATATTGTCGAAATCGAAAGCTGCCTGCGTATCGATTACACGCATTTACGATGTTGAAAACCAACGAAAAACTGACCCGCGCTTCGACTACCCAAGCCGCAGTGTCGCTTTCAGACGGCCTGATGCAGTTTCAAACGCCCGGACAGCTGGTTGAAGCAGTAAAAGACATCCGACATTTAAAGGCCGTCTGAAAAATTTCGCGATTAAACAACATATCGCCACGTCCTTCAGTACCCTATTCTAACGCCAAATTGGGAAGCAACTAATACCCTCATCAAACTTATCAAGCGCAATGCCTTTTGGTTTTCGGAACTTTGACAACTTTAAAGATTTTTCATCGCTCTAAATATAAAAATGGAGAGGACATCGATTGTCCTCTCCAGATGTTAGCTTTTTCTTCAACCCACCACGAGTTGACAAAGAGCCTAAAAATCATCCACTCTGACAAATTTTCCTTGTATCTATAGATGAGCTAAAAAGCCTTGGAAACAGCTTATTCCAAGGCTTTTCTATATTCTATTGCCATCGATAGAGCCAGTCGTTATTAAAAATATAAGCCCCTCTCCACACTTTCCTGAATCAAATCTTCCGTCAGTTTCCATAATTCTTCTGATTCCACTCTTTATGAACTTTTTCTTTTCTAACTACCATGTCTGCACTGATATTATCAGGTTATAATTTAATTCTGACACTTCAAGTGATTTATCAGCGGTACCAATGCGTGGCAATAACTCTTGCAAATCTTGCCTCAGGACTATGGCCTTTTCAAATTCCAACCAAGAATTTTTCATTTGTAAATATTTTTCTTCTGGAAGGATGCTCATTGTTTTTCTAATAGATTGTAGCTCTCTATCATGAGGTGGACCTATCGTCAAAACCCAAGTATCTCAGCATAAATCTCACCTAAATCATGAATCAGTAACATAGAAATGACCTTTTTCCATATCCAATTTTTCAGGATAATAATCTTGAAGAACAATTGCAGCTATGGCACTCTGCCAAGAATGTTCGGCACTATTTTTCAAATCTTCCATCAAGAGTTCTATTAAATCTTGTTACGACTTTAATTTCTCTATTTCTTTTATAAAAATCAACTGAATTACTCAAATTACTCATTGCTGTTCCTATCTTATTCGAAATTACAAATATAATAGCAAGAATCATGGTGTTCATTCATTTTTCCCGTATTTGCAAAAATAACGCCCAATCCATATGAGATTAATTGCCCGCTTATCAACATTACCCTTTATAATTTTAAGTTTCCGTTTCAGACGGCCTTTATCCTCAATCCACACACAATTATGCTACTGAACCTCAACCGCTTTGCCTTTCCTGTTTTCTTAAAAGAAACCCGCCTGCTTACTGCCCTCGCCCCTGCCTATGCTGTTGGCGCGCGGCGCAAGTGAGGTATTGGTTTTTGTCGATACGGTGATGGCCGGTGGCGCAGGTAAGGAAGATTTGGCCGCGGTGGCTTTGGGCAGCAGCGCGTTTTCGACGATTTACATTACCTTTATGGGCGTAATGGCGGCATTGAACCCGATGATTGCCCAGCTGTACGGCGCAGGTAAAACCGAAGAAGTCGGCAAAACAGGAATGCAGGGCATTTGGTTTGGCTTATGTTTGGGCGTATTCGGCATGCTGTTGATGTGGGCGATGATTATGCCTTCCGTCATTGGCTGACATTGAGCGATTATGTTGAAGACACGATGGCGCAATATATGCTCTTTTACCAGCTCGGCAATGCCGGCCGCCATGATACACCGCGCCCTGCACGCCTATGCCTCCAGCTTGAACCGTCCGCGCGTGATTATGTTGGTCAGCTTTGCGGCATTTGTGTTGAATGTGCCGCTCAACTATGTGTTCGTTTACGGCAAATTCGGTATGCCTGCTTTGGGCGGCGCAGGTTGTGGCGTGGCAACGGCAGCGGTATTTTGGTTCAGCGCATTGGCTTTGTGGCTTTATATCGCCAAAGAAAAATTCTTCCGCCCGTTTGGTTTGACGGCAAAAATCGGCAAACCCGATTTGGCGGCTTTTAAACAGATTTGGAAAAATCGGCGACCCATCGGCTTGTCTTATAGAAGCCAGCGCGTTTTCATTTATCGTCTTTTTGGTGGCGCCATTCGGCGAGGATTATGTCGCTGCGCAACAAGTCGTCATCAGCCTGTCAGGCATTTTGCATATGGTTCCGCAAAGTGTCGGCTCGGCAAGCACGGTGCGCGTAGGCTTTTCGCTCGGACGACGCGAGTTTTTGCGGGCGCGTTATATTTCAGGCGTTTCGCTGGTGTTAGGCTGGGTACTTGGCACCTGCACCGCGCTGCTCTTGGTCATCTTTCGCTTTCAGTTGGCCGGTACGTACACCAACGATGCGACAGTATTAGGCATTGCCGCGACCGTTTTATTTTTCGCCTCCCCTATTCCAACTGGCAGATGCCACCCAATGTATCGCTTCGCTTGAGCTGCGCGGCTATAAAGTGACCCAAAATGCCGATGTTCATCCATGCCATCGCTTTCTGGGGCTGCGGCCTGCTGCTCGGCTACCTGCTCGCCCATCATGTCGATATGGGCATTTTACGGCTTTTTGGACCGCACTCGACCGTTTCACTGACAATTGCCGCCATCGCATTGGTATGGTGCCTGGAGTTGTGCAGTAAAGAGATGGTCAAATCGCATCAGGCCGTCTGAAATTTCTTTTCAGACGGCCTCCATTGATATTTCCATTTACTGCTTATTCACTTTTAAGGAAAAAAAATGTTTTCAACTTCCATTATAGAAAAACTTGCTTACTATATTTATTGCTTGATTGACCCTAGAGACGGCAATATTTTCTATGTAGGTAAAGGTGTAGGCAATCGCGTTTTCCATCATGCCCCAGGTTCATTACAAGAAACAGAAACGCCAAGTGATAAAATTGCTTTGATTAGGGAAATACATAAAAGCGGACACCAGCCCGTGTATTACATTCTGCGGCACAACATCCAAACAGACAAACAGGCTTTTGAATATGAAGCGATGGCAATAGACCTACTCTCCTTAGTCAAACCGAGCCAGCAGCCGCTGACTAATATTCAAGGCGGCACACATTCTTCTGAAGTAGGATTGATGAGCTTATCCGAATTAAAACGAAAATATGATGCGCAAGAATTGAAAACTGATAAACCTATTGTTTTAATTACGATTAATAACGAATACGAGAAACTGAAAAAAGACATTAGATCTGGGAATATTCCTGAAGCCAATAGGGATAAGGAAATTTTGAACGCACACGGAAATATTGGAAAAATCGGAGCCGACGTGAAAAGCAAAAATATGCAGTTGCAGTCTATCGCGGCTGGACATTGGCAGTGTATGAAATCGAAAGATGGATTTCGCCGACGATATTATTCAAGGTCGTTGGATGTTTGAAGGCAAGCCGTTACCAGAAGGCTCCGACATTTATGAAGAAATCGTGAATAAGCTGACCTATTCTTCCCAAGAAAATTATAAAGCGCCCCAAAACCCCATTACCTATCGTAATTGTTAAATAGTAAGTTTTCAGACGACCTGAATCCACAAAATCACAAATCATCATGCAACCCATCCAATACCAAACCGACCTCACCCCCTACAACACTTTCGGCCTTCGCGCCCAAGCCCAAGCATTTGTTGCACTCAAAACATGCCGACGAGTTGCGCGACATCGTCCGGCTGTCCGAGTTCAACCGAGATACTGTTTTATGGCTCGGCGGCGGCAGCAATATCCTTCTGATGGAGGACTATGCCGGTCTGGTTGTGCATATGGAAAACAAGGGGATACGCGAAATTGAGCGTTCAGACGGCCTGGTTTATATTGAGGCTCAGGCTGGGGAAATTTGGCATGATTTTGTTTTGCACACGGTTGGGCTGGGTTTAAGCGGGCTGGAAAACCTCAGTCTGATTCCGGGCACGGTCGGCGCGTCTCCGGTACAAAATATCGGTGCATATGGTGTTGAAGCGAAAGATGTTATCCATAGCGTACGCTGCTTTGATTTGGATACGGAAACCTTTGTCGAGCTTTCCAATGCCGACTGTGACTTTGCCTATCGTGAAAGCCTGTTCAAACAGGAAGGCAAAGGGCGTTATGTGATTGTTTCGGTTGTCTTTGCGTTGAAAGAGCATTTTGTGCCGAACTTGGGCTATGGCGATTTAGCGACCGCGGTTGCCGAACTGAGCCAAGGCCGAGAGGCAACGGCCAAAGATGTTTCCGATGCAGTGTGTGCAATCCGCAACAGTAAACTGCCTAATCCTAACGTACTTGGTAATGTCGGAAGTTTCTTTAAAAACCCAGTTGTCAGCGCTGAAAAAGCGGCCGATTTGTTGCAACAATACCCCAATATGCCACGCTATCCGCAGCCTGACGGTTCGGTCAAACTCGCGGCCGGCTGGCTGATTGACCAATGTCATCTGAAAGGCCATCAGATCGGCGGTGCGGCTGTGCATGACAGACAGGCTTTGGTTTTGGTGAATAAAAACAATGCGTCCGCGCAAGATGTCCACCAGCTGGCACAATATGTTTGTAATACAGTATTTACTCAATTTCAGGTAGAATTACACGCAGAACCCAACTGGCTGCCTACTTCATACAGCCTATAAAACAAAGGAGTGTATCCCATGCCGCGCATTGCCAAAGTCAACACTTACACACGAATCATCAATGCCAGCCTCGCCTTGTTCAACGAAGAAGGCGAGCGCAATATCAGCACCAACCACATTGCCGCCCACTTGGGCATCAGCCCGGGCAACCTCTACTACCATTTCCGCAATAAAGACGAAATCATTGTCCAATTGTTCAAGCGTTACAGCGAAGCCCTGCTTGTCTACCTTAACGAAGCCGTATTGCCGTCTAATGTGGAAGACTCCATCAACTACATGGCCGGTATTTATGATGTGATGGGAATATCGTTTTTTCAGCGATGTGAATACCCCTGCTTGCCCGCAGTGCCGAATTATTGGGCGAACACAATACCTTTACCCAAGCCAAAGTTTCACCGCTGTTGGTCAACCTGCTGACCCAGCTCAACGGTCTGAACATCATCAGCGCAGACCAAACCGCCATGAACGACCTTGCCGTCAATATGTGGATGGTAACGAAATACTGGTTCGACTTTGACAGCTCCGCGCGGCCGCGCCAGTTGACCGAAGACTCCAAAGTACGGGGCATCAGCCGCACACTCAGCCTGTTGCGCCCTTACCTCCTGCCGGAACACCGCGCTGAATTCGACCAAAAATCGGCAGCAACCATTAATTTTTCTGATATAGGCCGTCTGAAAACGTGGCTTTAACCAAGTTAAAGCTATTTTCAGACGGCCTGTTAATTTTCGGATGCTTTATTTATGCACCTTCCCGATATTTCCATTCTCGGCTTAGGCTATCTCGGCCTGCCGCTGGCGCAAAAATGTTATGAGCAAGGCAGTCAGGTAGCCGCCATCAAACGCAACCTGACCTCCGACGACATCAATCTGCCGATTGAACTCGACATCCTCGATTTAAATCAAGATGATATTTTTCACAGTTCGGCATTGTGGCAAAATCATATCAACAAGCCGACATGGTTCTGCCTGCTTCCGCCTTCATCATTAAACCATTACGCCGATACCCTGAAAAAATGGATTCAACTTGCCGAGCAATCTAAGGTACAACACATCATCTTTACCAGCAGCACCAGCGTGTATGGCGACCAAGCACGCATATGCGATGAAACCACGCCGCCCGATCCGCAAACCGAATCCGCCCGTCAAATCCTCACAATCGAGCAAGCCTTGCTGAAAAGCGCCGTCCCCCATATCGACATACTGCGACTGGGCGGACTTTATTCTGCCGACCGTCATCCCGTTACCAAGCTGGTTCAAAAAACACGCATTCAAGGCGGCAATCGACCCATCAATATTCTTCATAAGGATCTTGCCGTCCAAGTCCTTTTTCAGACGGCCTGCCAAGCAGACGGCAAACGCATCCGCAATATTGTCGAACCCCTCCACCCAAGCCGGGCCGAATTTTATACTGCCGAAGCGGCCAAACTCGGCCTGCCGGCTCCTGATTTCATCGTTGATGACAAAAGCAACGGCAAAATTGTAAATACCGTTTGCGCAGACGGGCTAAGCCTGTAAAATTGCGACTCAACCCATTAATCCGTTTCAGACGGCATTTAGAGTAAACCATGTCCGCCCTATTTCCCCTTATCAACCACCTGATACAGCAAAATCCAGAGCAACAGCGCGAGCTGTCTGAATTTGCAGGCAGCATCATCTGCATCAGCCTGACCGGTTTCAGACTGACCGGACGCATCAGCGAACAAGGTTTTCTTGAAACCGCAAATGAAACCGCCGACACCAACATCACATTTCACAACAGCGCCATCCAAAAAATCCTCCAAGGCGGCCAGCCCGGCGTGGGCGATATCAGCCTCGAAGGCGACTTGGTATTGGGCATGTCCGTCCTTCCTATTTTGGGTGGACTGCGCTATTATCCGAGCGAAGATTTGGCGCGTGTATTCGGTCATGTGGCCGCAGAAAGCATCAGCTCGCGCGCCGGCGACATCGGCCGCACCATGAAAAAAATCGGCAAAAGCATTGCCGAACAAATTAGCGACTTTTCACGCGAACCCGAATCCCCTGTTATCGACCAAGCCACGCTTGCCGCATGGCTGGAAGAAGTGGACAAACTGCGTGACGACGTTGCCCGCCTAAACGAACGCCTCGACCGGCTCGAGCGCGATATCTGGATAGATTAGACACTTAATTTCAGACGGCCCTACTACCATGAAAAAGCCCATTTAAAAACATCGGTATCGTTACACGTCCCAATACGCCCGAGATTCAAGATACCGTCCACACATTGGTTTCTTTTCTGCGCGAAAACGGCTTCACCATCTATCTGGATGAATTGAGCGTAGAAGAACACTGCGTCTATATCCAAGATTCCGCCTACTGCGAAACCGTAAACAAAGCCCAGCTGGGCAAATACTGCGACCTCGTCGTTGTACTCGGCGGCGACGGCACCTTCCTCTCCGCCGCCCGTGAAGTCGCCCCGCGCGCCGTACCCATCATCGGCATCAATCAAGGCCACTTGGGCTTCCTCACCCAAATCTCACGCGACACCATGGTTGAGGGCATCCGCCCCGTCCTGAAGGCAAATATCTGCCCGAAGAGCGCATCCTCATCGAAGCCAGCATCATTCGTGACGGCGAAACCATCGAACGCGCCCTCGCCCTCAACGACACCGTACTTTCTCGTGGCGGCGCAGGCCAAATGATCGAATTTGAAGTATTTATCAATCAAGAATTTGTCTATACCCAACGTTCGGACGGTCTGATTATTTCCACGCCGACAGGTTCGACCGCCTACGCGCTTGCCGCCGGAGGCCCCATCATGCAGGCCGGTCTGCACGCCTTCACGCTTGTGCCTATCTGCCCGCAATCCATGACCAACCGTCCGATTGCCATCCCTGACACCAGCGTGATTGAAATCCTCATTACCAAAAGCGGCGACGCACGCGCACATTTTGACGGACAATCCCATATCGACGTGCAAAACTTCGACCGCATCATCATCCGCCGCTATCACAACCCCTTGCGCGTCCTCCATCCCACCGATTACCAATACTTCAAAACCCTGCGCCAAAAGCTGCATTGGGGCGAACAATTGATTTAAACACCACTTCAATAAATAGGCTTACCATGAAAACCATTCCCCAAACCTTAATCATCGCGCTGTGCGCCCTTTCCTCCCTATCCGTCTCTGCACACGGCATGCACAAAAGCAAACCCTTGTCCTTTGAAGAATTGCCGAAAATCTGCCAGCAATACTTTTACCCGTGCAGATGCGTGTTACCAAAAGCAGGCGATAAAGCATCGTTCCAACGCGACAACACAAAAATACCTGCGCCAAATCCTGCCCGCCGCCGACGTAGGCCAACGCGAACGTATGTGCCAAATTGCCATGGATACATTTGCCGAAAAACAAAAACTTGAGCTGCGAATAAAGACCTTTGTCTTAACTTCCAGCAATTTTTTTGATTCCATAGCGCCGTCTGAAACATTGGATTGTTTCAGACGGCCTACTTACAAAAACCCTTTACTTTTTAAGAAGAAACCACAAAAATCCACTGTATGCGCTTCACTGTAATCAGGGATTTTAGCTTTTTCTATCATGCGGTGCAAACACATCATTCGCACAGAATGTTCGCGGTTACGGTTTTGCGATAGCAATCGCGTATAAGGCACTTCCAAATAAATGAGATGCACGCGTGCGCCGTAATCGGCAAACATCGGCAGCCATTTGCTGCGCAGGTCGCGGTTAAGATTGGTCGCATTGAAGACAAATGACGTACGGGCGCGCAGGTATTCTTTTGCCCTGCTCTTTACCCAAGCGCACTGCTTCGGCGGTATGTTTGGAATCTGCGGGATCAAGTTTGCGCTCACGGCGAATCTCATCCAGCGACAGCATGGGCAGATGGGCAAGATGTTGCCTGATGTAACTGTCTTTGCCGCTACCCTGCTATGGCACATGGCGTACACATCAAAGGTCTGATCATCAAATGGCTGATAATCCGGCATTTCGCTACGGCCGTTAAGATAGAGATAGCGTCCGTAATCGCTGGCGAAAGTACGTGCCTTACCCCAACAAGCATTTTCTTCACAGAGTTCACGAAACAAATCAATGCGCAGCAAAATATCCTGTTGGTCGCAACATATACGACCCAGTACATCGGCTTTAGCAAGCATGGCAAGATGTAGTGTTGACCTGCAAACCGGCCGCTATGACGGCTCGCTCAGGATTAGGCTTGTTAATCGCCCATAAGGGTAATCCGTGCAAGCGCACGAGTTTGGCGATTGCTTCTCTACGGCAAATGGAGCGGCAAGTTCGGTATACAGCAGTACGGGCGGTATGCTCGCCTTTTTGCGTGATGCGGCGAGACAATCCGCTCTTTACCGTTTTTCTATTTCACGCTTGGTCGTACTGCGTTTTTCTACATCATGCAGCATGGCGGCAGCAAACAGAATATGCTGCTCCTGTTCATCAAGCGCTTGAAACTCTGGCAGCTGTAAAGGGCTTCGCACACCATTTTTGGTATGCGTAAATACATCACCTTCGGCATGCCACTTAGGGTCTTGCGGAACGTCCTTCATATCGGCAAACCAACTGAAACGACGTTCTAAGGCTTGCCAATCAGGAAGTTGGCCAGGTATGTACATATGGGAATGTCCACATAATTGTCTTTCTTATTATTGGATAATTGGACTTCAGGTCGTCTGAAACTGCCAGCTTTGCCAATGGTATTTGTCGTAATCGATAAGACGGGCAGGCTTTCCAAGTTTTCGTCCAATGAACGTCGGTTTTAACGTGTTTGCCTGTACCAATTTGAAAAGATTGTCGAATTCATTGGATTGAACAGGTAGGTTGCCGTTGTTGGTGGCAAAATCAGTTGCATTACGGATAACGAAACCTTCACTGCACGCTGCTCCTGTGTTCGGATCGTAGCCGCCAAGCTTGCCGGCAGTTTGTACGCTATCCGTCCACGGCTCTCCCAAATTAGCAGCAAGTCATTGCGCTAAAGCAATATCTTCATTGGTGTATTTTTGAGTGAAATCTGCAAGCGGCTGGACAATGGGGATTTCTGGCACAGTCGGAAAATCAAACAGCTGCGCATAAAATTTAACCTCTTCCCATGAAAGCCAATGTCCGCCACGGCGGACTGCAAACAGGTAAAAATAGCTTTCCAGTTGCGAATAAGCAATCGAATGAATGCCATACATATTCTCGCCAAAAAGTTCGAGGTCGCCTAAATCATCTTTGATTTGCTGCCATCGTTGCAGCAAAGGTTTATCCCACGGATGCTGTGTAGGCGCAGCATGACTACGGGCATAGAGGCCGTGCGCGGCAAAGCAGTTGTTTTGCCCATCTAATTTTTCGGTTAAAACCAATTTCGGCAGTGAGGCAAAATATGAAAGAAAGCCGCGCGGCATAAAGCGGTCGTCAGAGGTGGTACCGAGGCTGATGGGCGCGTGCAGGCTGCGGGCGTATTTTTGAGGTTCGTTGTCGTCATAATATTTTTTTCCTTTTTATTCATTTTTAATTTTTCTTTTCAAGTATTCCAGCGACTGGTTACATTTTCCCCACCATATTTCCTTGTTTGGAAACCAAAAGTTGGTCGATTTTCAAATTTTCAGTATCGATGATTTCAAACTTATAACCGGCATAAACCAGAAAATCTGTGCGTTTCGGGATTTTTCGCAGGGAATACATCATAAAGCCGGCAATGGTTTCGTAGTTTTCCGAATTGGGAAACTCTTCAATATCCAGCGCGCGCATAACATCGGTAAGCGGCGTAGCACCGTCCACCAACCATGTATCTTCGGTACGGCGGATGATTTGCGGCTCTTCTTCGGTATTGACCAGCTCGCCCATCACAATGCTCATCACGTCTTTCAGCGTTACCACGCCGACCACGAGCGCGTATTCGTTTACCACCACGGCAAAGTCTTCGCCGGAAGTTTTGAAGGTTTCCAATACATCATAAAGCGACAGCGTGTCGGGGATGAATAAGGCTTTACGCAATACACGCTTGTCAGTCAGGCGGACGTCTTTCTCTTTTAAAAACAAGGTCAGCAGCGTATGCGATTCGATATAGCCGATAACGCGTTCCAAATCGCCATCGCATACGAGGAATTTATTGTGCGGTTTTTCCGACATCATTTCCAACACGGTATCGCTGTCGTCGTGTTTGTCAAAATAGACGATATACTCGCGCGTACTCATGGTAGAAGTAACCGTACGCTCCTGCATATCGAAAATATTTTCAATCAGATAGTGTTCTTGTTCTTTCAATACACCAGCCTGCGCACCGGCATCAACGACGGCATAAATATCTTCCGAAGTCAGCTGCTCCTGACGGACGGTTGAGATTTTGAAGAGTTTGAATATTGCGTTTGCCAATCCGTCAAAAACCCAGACAAGGGGCTTTAAGATAAAAATCAAAAACATCATCGGACGGACAATGCGTACCGCCACCGCTTCGGGATGGGTCATTGCCATGCGCTTAGGCATCAAGTCGGCAATTAAAATAAAGCTGCCTGTAACCAGCGAGAAAGTCAGCAAAGAGGCAACTGTGCTGCCCCAACTGCCTGCGTTCTCCAAAAGTTTGCCAAAATACGGACGTATTGCCGCCTCGCCAACAATACCGGCAAGAATGGCGACGGCGTTCAAACCAATTTGGACAACAGTAATAAAACTGCCCGGCTGCTGCTGCATATTGATTACGTCAAGCGCACGCGTATCACCGCCGTCTTTCGCCATGACCTGCAATTTGATTTTGCGTGCCGAAGCAAGCGCGAGTTCGGAACAGGACACAAACGCGCTAATGACAATCAGCAGGCACAATAATAGTAAGGCTTCAAAAATATTCATGAAAATATGTGTGTATGGTATAGGTTAAAAATATTCAAACAGCAAAGGCCGTCTGAAAAATTCAATTTGATCTTAGATTTGTATTATGTACATTTATTGTTTTAATCATCCAACGCTTCTTCATCCAAGGATTTCAACCATTTCAGCTTTTCGCCAATTTTGATTTCCAGCCCGCGCGGAACGGGTTGGTAGAAATCGGGTTCGTCCAAGCCGTCGGGCATATAGCTTTCGCCAGCAGCATAGGCATTCGGCTCGTCATGGGCATAGCGGTATTCACGTCCGTAGCCCAATTCTTTCATTAACTTGGTCGGCGCATTTCGCAGATGGACGGGCACTTCGTCGCTGGCATTTTCTTTGACAAAACGGCGCATTTGGTTGTATGCCTTGTAGCCCGCGTTGGATTTGGCGGCGGCAGCAAGGTACAGCACGGCTTGAGCTAAAGCGAGTTCGCCTTCTGGAGAACCCAATCGCTCGTAAGTAGCGGCGGCATCATTGGCAATCGTTAAGGCACGCGGATCGGCCAAGCCGATGTCTTCCCATGCCATTCGTACAATGCGGCGGGCGAGATAGCGCGGGTCGGTGCCGCCGTCGAGCATACGGCAGAACCAATACAATGCCGCATTGGGATGCGAACCGCGCACAGATTTGTGCAGCGCGGAGATTTGGTTGTAGAAACTCTCACCACCCTTATCAAAACGGCGGATTTGCGCACCCAAACTATCGGCAAGAAATTCGGCGGTTAAGTTTTTCAGACGGCGTGTATCAGCAGCGCGTAAAAGTTGCTCGATCAAGTTCAACAATCTGCGTGCATCACCATCGGCGGTATTCACGAGCAATTCTTGCGCATCCGCTTCAATCGTAAACTCTTGGTATTCGGGTAAAGCCAATACTTTGGCAATCAGCTTTTTCAGGTCGTCTGAAGACAAGGACTGCAAAACATACACCTGCGCGCGGCTGAGCAATGCCGGATTGACTTCAAATGACGGGTTTTCCGTGGTAGCGCCGATAAAGGTTAATAAACCGCTTTCGACATAAGGCAAAAATGCGTCCTGCTGCGCTTTGTTGAACCGGTGGACTTCATCGACAAACAAAATCGTCGCACGTCCCTGCTGCAAAGCGATTTCAGCCTTGTCGATTGCCTCACGTATGTCTTTCACGCCGGAAAATACGGCGGAAACCGGCAGAAACTGGGCATTAAAACTCTGCGCCAAAATCCGTGCCAGCGTGGTTTTGCCTACACCCGGCGGCCCCCATAGCAACATAGAATGCGGCTTTCCTCCCTCGACCGCCACGCGCAAAGGTTTACCTTCGCCGATTAAGTGCAGCTGCCCGATGACATCGTCTAGGGAATGCGGGCGCAGGCGTTCGGCTAAAGGGGCTTCGGGTTGGCGGGCGAAAAGATCGGACATAGCGGCTTTCGTGCTGGCTGATTGAAAAGAAAACTCGCTAGCATTATACGGCAGTTTCGCAAACTCACATATCGGGCCGCATTACGGTATAATACATGCTATTTTGAGAACTCTTCGGGCGTTTCAGACGGCCTTGCTTACAGGAAACATCATGACTTCAAAAACTCTTTTGGCAGCTGTTACATCAGCTTTCTTATTGGGTGCATGCGCTACCGGCGGCGACTCTTTCGGCGGTTTGGGCAGTGGTACGGGTATCGGCAGCAGCGTAGTAAAAATGGCGGTAGACAGCCAATGCCGTACCGAATTGAACAAACGTAACGAATGGCGCGTCATTGCTTTAGCTATGAACGCGGAAAAAAACAAGCCGAATGGGAAAAATAAAATCTGCGGCTGCGCCAGCGAAGAAGCGCCAAATCAATTGACTGCAACCGAAATGATGCAAGTATTGAGCCCGGCAACCCGCGAGCAGGCCATTGCTTCCGTTACCGCGAAAACGGTTACCGCCTGCTTCAAACGACTCTACTAAATAATCATTCAGACGGCCTTTTTAATATCGAGGCCGTCTGAATTCGTTTTTACTTTCATTTGAATTTTTAAATACATAGAGAAGAAACCATGAAATACATCAGCACCCGCGGTGCAACCGCACGCAAGCAATTCAGCGAAGTTTTTATTGATGGGTTTTGGCTCCTGACGGCGGTTTGATGCTGCCTGAGCAATACCCTCAAATCGACCGTGCTACCTTAGACCAATGGCGCACACTCAGCTATCCTGAGCTGGCGTTTTGAAGTCATGAGCCTGTTTGCCACCGACATCCCTGCTGATGATTTACGCGACATCATCAACCGCACCTATACCGAAGAAGTATTCGGTACCAAAGCCATTACTCCGGTGCGCACACTTTCAGACGGCATCAAAATCCAAGCCCTCTCCAACGGCCCGACTTTGGCATTCAAAGACATGGCCATGCAATTCTTGGGCAATGCGTTTGAATATGTATTGAACAAAGAAGGCAAAGAACTCAATATCTTGGGCGCCACCAGCGGCGACACCGGTTCTGCCGCCGAATATGCCCTGCGCGGTAAAAAAGGCGTCAATGTCTTCATGCTGTCGCCGGAAGGCAAAATGAGCGCATTCCAACGTGCGCAAATGTTCAGCCTGCAAGATGCCAACATCCACAACATCGCTGTTGAAGGCATGTTTGACGACTGCCAAGACATCGTCAAAGCCGTACAAAACGATGCCGAATTCAAAGCCAAATACCACATCGGCACAGTCAACTCCATCAACTGGGGCCGCATCGTCGCCCAAGTCGTGTACTACTTTGCCGGTTATTTCAATGCCACTTCGAGCAATGACGAAAAAATCAGCTTCTGCGTGCCAAGCGGCAACTTCGGCAATGTCTGCGCCGGTCATATCGCCCGCCAAATGGGCCTGCCTATCCGCCGCTTGATTGTCGCCACCAATGAAAACGACGTATTAGACGAATTTTTCAAAACCGGTGCATACCGCCCACGCAGCAGCGAACATACCCACGTCACTTCCAGCCCGTCTATGGATATTTCCAAAGCCTCCAACTTCGAGCGTTTTGTGTTTGACCTGATGGACCGCGATGCAGACGAAATCAAAACATTATGGGCTGAAGTAGGCACCGGCAAAGGTTTCAATTTGGAATTTGTCTTAAACAAAGTACATCAACAATATGGCTTTGTTTCCGGAAAATCGACCCATGCCAACCGCCTTGCCACCATCAAACAGGTTTACGAACAAGACCGTGAATTGATTGATCCGCATACAGCCGATGGCATCAAAGTAGCGCGTGAAGTACGCGAAACCGGAGAAACGATTGTCTGCCTCGAAACCGCATTGGCTGCCAAATTTGAAGCCACCATCCATGAAGCGGTCGGCGAAGTTGCCATCCCCCGCCCGGCTGCATTGGAAGGCTTGGAAAGCCTGCCGCAACGTGTCCGTGTTGTCCCTAATAACGTAACGACAGTAAAAAGACATCATTAAGGAAGCTTTGGCTTAACCGGCTGTCTTTGACGACTGAAGAGGCCGTCTGAAACTTTTTCAGACGGCCACGACTAGTGTTTAAGAAGTGGGCAGCGTTATTGCCAACTCCACCGCATCACAGTCGTTCTCATTATAAAATCAAGGCGTTAAAACAATACCAACTCCTTTTGACTTTCAATTGCAAACATTGTAATGACAGATATTTTCGTTTAGAATTGCATGTTTGCTCTAAATCTGGATTGATATGCAGACAACACAAGCCACATCCAACTGGGAGCTGTACAAGCGTTTGCTTGGATATTTAAAAAGCTATTGGAAGATGTTTATCATCTCCGTAGTGGCCATGCTGATTGTCGCCGGTACGATGCCGGCTTTCGGTTACTTGCTCAAACCTTTGATTAATGAAGGTTTTGTCGATAAAAACATGAAAAGCATGTCATGGTTGCCGCTGGCAATTGTGGCGCTGTTTTTCATTCGCGGCCTGTTCAACTTCATTAACGAATATTGCACGACTTATCTGTCCAGCCACTTGGTGCAGCGTTTACGCGGTGAAATGTTCAACAAAATGATGCACCTGCCGACTTCGTACTTCAGCAGCAATACCGGCGGCCGTCTGATGTCGCGCATTTTAAACGACGTCAACCAAATTACCGATGCAGGATTTAACGTCATTACCGTGATTGCCAAAGACGGCGTGAGCGTGGTCGGTCTGTTAGGCTTGTTGACTTATCTAAACTGGCGTTTGACCCTGATTACTTTTATTATTTTGCCGGTCGTCGCCGTATGTATCCAAACAGTCAGCAAACGCTTGCGCAAATTGTCTGCCAACAACCAAATTTATCTTGGCCAGCTAATGCAGGTTTTGGGCGAAAGCATTAATGGCGAACGCGTTGTAAAAATCTACGGCGGTCAGGATTATGAAAACCGCCGCCTCAACCGTATTGCCGACAATGTGCGCCGCAACCTGCTCAAACAGGTTTCCGCCAGCTCTGCCGGTACCGGCATTACACAATTAATGGCTTCGGTTGCACTGGCCGCGATTATTTACGCAGCGGCTCGTCAAGCAGGGCTTTCCGGCTTTAGCGCAGGCGATTTTATGTCGTTTTTGTCCAGCATGATCATGATGTTTGACCCCATCAAACGCATGACCGGCGTGATGCAATCCCTGCAACGCGGTTTGGCGGCAGCTGAAAGTGTCTTCACCTTTTTGGATCAACCTGAAGAAAGCAACGAAGGCAAACAGATCCTCAGCCCAAATCCTGGCGATATCGAATTTTGCGATGTTGTACACCGCTATCCTGAAGCCGAACGCAACAGCTTGAACCACATCAACCTGCTTGTACCGCAAGGCAAAGTGACTGCATTAGTCGGCGCATCAGGCTGCGGTAAAACCACCCTGGCCAATATGTTGCCGCGCTTCCTTAATCCGGATGAAGGCAAGGTTTTGATTGGCGGCGTCAACATCAATGAATATACACTCGAAAGCCTACGCAGCCGCATGGCATTCGTCAGCCAAAACGTTGTCCTGTTTAATGGTACGATTGCTGAAAACATTGCCTATGCTCAAGCTGACAAATTCAGTGAAGAAGAAATTATCAATGCTGCAAAAGCAGCCAATGCTTGGGAATTTATCCAAAAAATGCCGCAAGGCTTGCACACTGAAGTTGGCGAAAACGGTTTAAAACTGTCTGGCGGCCAACGTCAACGCCTTGCCATTGCGCGTGCGCTTTTGAAAAATGCGCCGATTTTAATTTTGGACGAAGCCACCAGTGCATTGGATAATGAATCCGAACGTTTGGTACAAACCGCATTGGAAAACCTGATGCAAAACCGTACCACATTGGTGATTGCCCACCGACTTTCGACCATCGAAAAAGCCGACAATATCGTTGTGATGCATGAAGGCAATGTCGTCGAACAAGGCACTCATCATGAACTGATCAGTGCAGGCGGACGCTATTCCGATCTGCATAGCCTCAGCGAAAAATCAGCCAAACCGGCAAGCAAGTAGCTGAACACCATATTCCATTCTTTTTATTAACCTCGGCCGCCCCGACCTATCCTTTTCAGACGGCCTTATCCGACAGGAAATATCAATGGCAGCATTCAACACTCAGAAAGTCTTGTCCGTACACCACTGGACCGACGCTTACTTCACTTTCACCTGTACCCGTGACGAATCTTTACGCTTTGAAAACGGCCAATTCGTCATGGTCGGCCTGATGGTAGACGGCAAACCGCTGATGCGCGCATACAGCGTGGCTTCTGCCAACTGGGAAGAGCATCTGGAATTTTTCAGTATTAAAGTACAAGACGGCCCATTGACCAGCCGCCTGCAACACCTTAAAGTCGGCGACGATGTCCTCATCAGTAAAAAACCGACCGGCACATTGGTTGCCGGCGACCTGAATCCGGGCAAACACCTCTATCTCTTGAGCACCGGTACCGGTATCGCCCCTTTCTTGAGCATTACCAAAGACCCTGATGTTTACGAGCAATTCGAAAAAATCATCTTGGTTCACGGCGTACGCTACAAAAAAGACTTGGCATACTACGACCGCTTCACCAAAGAATTGCCCGAACACGAATACTTGGGCGACTTGGTTAAAGAAAAACTGATTTACTATCCAATCGTTTCACGCGAAGAATATGTACACCAAGGCCGTCTGACCGATTTGATGCGCAGCGGCAAACTCTTCGAAGACATCGGCCTGCCTAAAATCAATCCGCAAGACGACCGCGCCATGCTGTGCGGCAGCCCTGCCATGTTGAAAGACACCTGCAGCGTCTTGGACGAATTCGGCCTGACCGTTTCTCCGAAAACCGGCGTTCGCGGCGACTACCTGATTGAGCGCGCATTCGTCGATCAATAACGTACGTCAGCAACAGGCCGTCTGAAACCCTTCTTTCAGACGGCCTAAACCTTAATAATTTATCCCACATTATGCCTACTCTACTCATCATCCGTCCGTCCAACCGTCCGCAACAAGATATCCAAACCTGCCATGCAGCCGGTTGGCAGGCTCAGGTATTGAGTCCGATTGAAATAGAGGCGGATCACTCGGCGCTAAAAAAACTCCCCGAACAATTCAAGCAAGCCGATGTGGTGTTTTGGGTCAGCCCCACCGCTATTGAAACCGCAGCGCCGCATCTGAACTTTTCAGACGGCCCTAAAGCACACATTACCGTCGGCCAAACCAGCCAACATACTTTGGCGCAATTCTCCCCCTATCCCGTATTCTCTCCCGAAGACGGCAACGACAGCGAAGCCGTCTTGAGAATGCCTATTTGGAAAAACCTGCCCTCCAACGCCCGTGTTCTAATCATTCGAGGCCATGGCGGCCGTGATTTTCTGGCAGACAAACTGACCGAACTGGGTTTCCAAATCGACATCGCCGAAATCTATTTCAGACGGCCACACGCCATCGATTGGCAGAACTTTAAAATCGAAGACATCGCCGCCGCCTACGTCACATCCGGCGAACTCGCGCGCGAATTTTTTTCCATCAGATTCCGCCGCAATTTTCCCTGATTCTTCGAATCCTTGCTATACTTTACCCATCATCCGCGCATTGCCGATGCGCTTCGCATTGTCGGCGCCAAACATGTAGAAACCGTCACTTCTTTATCCGCAGCACTTTCATCCATGCCACAAAGGAGCCAAGCAGTGAACCAAGTCGAAGATAATAAAGATACCCAACAAGTTGCCAATACGGCAGCTCCGGCGCCTGAACATTCTGAAAACACCAGGCCGTCTGAACAAATCAAACCTACCCAACCTCAGCGAGTGGAGGCGAGCATGCCCGAGTCCAACAATCTCCCACAAAACAACGCCCCTGTTATCATCAAACAATCTGGCGGCAAAGCCTTGGCCGCAGGTGCGATCGTCTTGGCACTGCTTGGCCTAGGCGCGAGCGGATTCCTGTTTGTACAGGGCCAAAATGTTTTAAAAAACCAAGAGCTCGAATTCAACCAAAAAATCGACAAAGCCGCATTAGGCGAATCTGAAAACGCCAGCCTTTTAAAAGACAACCTCAACCGCCAAACCGCTATTCAGGCCGAGTTAGAGCGCTTGAACAACGGTCAAAAAAACAATAGCGATCAAATCCTGCAAACGCAGAAAGCTTATCAAGAGCTGCTCAAAGGCCGTATCAACTGGCTGGTCGACGAAGCCGAATCGATGTTGAACACTGCTTCGCAACAATTGATGCTGTCAGGCAACCTTCAAGGCGCGGTCAGCGTATTGGAACACATCGACAGCCGCTTAAGCCGTTTTGAACAGCCTGAGCTTATCCCCATCAAGCAAGCCATCAGCAATGATTTGGCCGCGCTGAAAAACCGTCCTTATGTCGATATTTCCGCTACTGCCTTGCGTATCGACCGTTTGGAAACCGGTATTTCCGGACTGCCTTTAGTCTTGGACGGCGTATTAAAACCGGGTGCCGCACCTGTCGAAGCCGCTAATTCAGGCACTTGGTGGGAAAACACATGGGAAAAATCCCTCAATGCCCTCAAAGGCTTGGTTGAAGTCCGTCATCTGGACAGCAACGACGCCATGTTGATTTCACCCGATCAAACCTACTTCATCCGTGAAAACCTGCGCCTGCGCCTTTTGGATGCGCGCATTGCCCTGTTGCAACACAACGGCGAAGTGTATCAAAGCGATTTGAACAATGTTGAAGCAACTGTAAAACAATACTTCGACAGCAAATCCCCTGCTACCCAGTCATGGTTGAAAGAGTTGGCCGAACTCAAAGCCCTTGATGTCCGCATGATTTCAGACGACAGCCTGAAAGCCAGCTTGAGCGCCGTTCGCGCTTATCAAGAAGGTTCGCGTACACAAATGACGACCGAAGAAGCTACGCAAACCCAAGCTGCCGACAAAACCGCTTCCGCTCCGGCTGCGACTACCGAGCAAGCCACCACTGCCGCACCGGCTGCCGCTTCTACCCCTCAATCTCTGGAAGCACCTGCTTTGCCGTCTGAAAACAAAAAAGAACCGGCCGCCGAAACTGCCAAACCACAAAACCAAACCAAGCCTGCTGCCAAAATTAAAGGAGAGCAAGCATGAAAACCGTCGTTTGGATTGTCATTCTGTTTGCCGCCGCCGTCGGTTTAGCGTTGGCTTCCGGCATTTATACCGGCAACGTGTATGTCGTGGTTGAACAAACCATGCTGCGTATCAATCTGCATGCCTTTGTTTTAGGCCTGCTGTTGAGTGTATTCGTTTTGTATTTCCTGATTAAATTCGTGTTCGGCCTATTGAATATTCCTGCGCGTATGCAACGCTTCGGCATCGCCCGCAAAGGCCGTCAGGCTTCTGCCTCTTTGAACAGCGCAGGTTTGGCATATTTTTGAAGGCCGTTTTGAAAAAGCCGAACAAGAAGCCGCCAAAGTCTTGCAAAACAAAGAAGCAGGCGACAACCGCACCCTGGCTTTGATGTTGGGCGCGCATGCAGCCGACCAAATGGAAAACTTTGAATTGCGCGACCGCTATCTGCACGAAATCGAACACCTGCCACAAAAACAACAGCTTTCTCGCCATCTTTTGCTGGCCGAATCTGCACTTAGCCGCCGCGATTATCCGACTGCCGCACAAAACCTTGAAGCCGCAGCAAAAATCAATAGCAACTTAAGCCGCCTGGTCCGCCTGCAATTGCGTTATGCCTTTGATCACGGTGATGCTGCAGATGTCTTGGCAAAAGCGGAAAAACTGGTCAAAGCCGGCGCCATCAACGATTACGAAGCCGAACAGTATCAAAATTGGGCATATCGCCGCCTCTTAAGCGAAGTAACCGATGCACGCAGTCTGAAAGCTTGTTTGAAACACATTCCAGAAAGCTTGAAATCAGGCGAATTGTGTGTCGCGATTGCCGAAAAATACGAGCGTTTGGGTTTGTATGCCGATGCAGTCAAATGGGTTAAAACCCATTATCCGCAAAACCGCCAGCCCGAGCTATTGGAAGCATTTGTCGAATCCGTGCGTTTCCTAAGCGAGCGCGAGCAACAAAAAGCCATCGACTTGGCAGATTCTTGGCTGCAGGAACAACCCGACAATGCACCGCTGTTGATGTATCTTGGTCAACTGGCTTACGGACGCAAACTTTGGGGTAAAGCCCAAGGCTATCTCGAAGCCAGCATTGCCTTGCAACCCAGCGTATCCGCACATTTGGTTCTAGCGCGCGTGTTTGATGAAACCGACCAACCGCAAAAAGCGCAAGAACAACGCAATCTGGTTTTGGAAAGCGTGGCCGAAGAAGAACATCCGGCAGCCCTTCCTCAACCCAATTGATACGCTGATTTCGCATTAAGCGACAAAATGAAATCTACAACAGAACCAATCACTTAATCATTTCAGACGGCCTCAATACATATCTAAGGCCGTCTGAACTTTGTCCAACACACCAAATCAGAAAGCCTCTCTGCCATGACTGCTCTGAAAAATGACACTTTCCTCCGCGCCCTGCTCAAACAACCTGTCGAATACACGCCCATCTGGATGATGCGCCAAGCCGGACGCTATCTGCCTGAATATAAAGCTACGCGCGCGCGCGCAGGCAGCTTTCTCGATTTGTGCAAAAACACCGAGCTGGCGACCGAAGTCACCATCCAGCCTTTTAGAACGTTTTTGATCTGGACGCGGCAATTCTGTTTTCCGATATTCTGACCGTTCCCGATGCCATGGGTTTGGGCCTGTATTTTGCCGAAGGCGAAGGCCCGAAATTTGAACGCGCTTTACAACATGAAGCCGACATTGCAAAACTGCAAGTTCCCGACATGGAAAAACTGCAATACGTCTTTGATGCCGTAACTTCCATCCGTAAAGCCCTTGATGGCCGAGTTCCGCTGATCGGCTTCTCCGGCAGCCCATTCACACTCGCCTGCTACATGGTTGAAGGCGGCAGCAGCAAAGAATTCCGCACCATCAAAACCATGATGTATTCACGCCCTGATTTGCTGCATAAAATCCTCGACACCAATGCCCAAGCCGTTACCGCTTATCTCAACGCCCAGATTGATGCCGGCGCACAAGCCGTACAAATTTTTGACACTTGGGGCGGCGTGTTGAGCGATGCAGCGTTTAAAGAATTCAGCCTGAAGTACATCCGACAAATCGTTGCCGGACTCAAACGCGAAAGCGAAGGCCGCCGCGTGCCTGTTATCGTATTTGCCAAAGGCGGCGGCTTATGGCTGGAAAGCATGGCAGAAATCGGCGCAGACGCATTGGGCTTGGACTGGACCTGCAACATCGGCGAAGCCCGCCGTCGTGTCGGCAAACAAGTTGCCCTGCAAGGCAACTTCGACCCGTTTGCCCTCTTCGGCACACCGGAATCTATCCGCACCGAGGTCGCACGCATCCTCGCCGACTACGGTAACGGCAGCGGCCATGTATTCAACCTCGGCCACGGCATCAACCAACACGCCAATCCGGAACACGCCAAAATCTTGGTCGATACCGTACACGAATTATCCCGTCAGTATCACCGTTAATTAAAGCAACTCAAAGACCGTCTGAAAGCAAAACACGATTATCGTGTAAATTTGTTTTCGGACGGTTTTTCTATATACTTAATATCTGAAGCTTATCAGCCGACACCTTCAAACTTAAAAACACATCCCCTCCAGCTACCGAATATGAATTTTTTAAAAGACATTACCTGGACCGAAATTTTTATCTTCGCCCACACCTGCGCCGCACTTATCTGCATGCTGCGCGTGTTGTACAAACAAAAAAACATCGGCTCAACCTTTGCCTGGCTGATTATCCTATTCCTTTTCCCCGTATTCGGAACCATCGCCTACATCCTTATCGGCGAGCCTCGTCTAGGCATTGCCCGCGCCAAACGTACCGGCGAAATGAACCGCTTCTACCGCAACTTTGCCGCCACCCATCTAGCCGATATCTATCTCGACATTGCCGACCAAGTCAAATCACGTTACCACGGCATCAGTAAAGTTGCCGAAAAAGGAACGGGGCTGGGTGCAACCAAAGGCAACGCCATGAGCCTGCTCTCGACCACCGATGCCATCATCGACAGCATGCTTGCGGACATACGCGCCGCAACCCATTCCTGCCTGCTGGCCTTTTATATTATCGAGCCCAAAGGCCGCATCGAAGAAATTTTAAATGAAATTCTTACCGCCGCAGATCGAGGCGTTGACTGCGCCATTTTGGCCGACGCCGTCGGCAGCAGGAGTTTTTTTGAAAGCGATTGGGTAGAGATACTGCGCCAAGCAGGCGTTGAAGTACATACCTCATTGCCTGTCGGCATTTGGCGTACATTATTCACACGCACCGACCTGCGCAACCACCGCAAAATCCTCGTTATCGACAGCAAAATCGGTTATACCGGCAGCTTCAACCTCGTCGACCCGCGCTATTTCAAACAAAACTCCGGCGTCGGAGAATGGGTCGATGTCATGATGCGCTGTACAGGTCCTATGGTTTTGGAACTGTCTGCCGTCTTCTTCGCCGACCTCGCCGTCGAAACCGATGAAAACCTCCAAAACGTACAGACATACCTCAACCAAGCCCAAAGCCTGCTGCCCCAAATCCTTCCTGAAAAAATGCAGCAAGGCGATATTGTTGCCCAAATCATTCCATCCGCCCCCGAGCAAAGGCAGCTTCGTTATCTACGAAACCATCATCAGCACCATCTATGCCGCCACCAAACAAATCACAATTACCACTCCCTACTTTGTCCCCGACGAACCGCTTCTCATGGCGTTAACCGTTGCCGCCAAACGCGGCGTCAAAGTAACCCTGATACTGCCTGCCAAAGTTGATTCACTGATGGTACGCTATGCCTCACGTGCCTACTACCCTATGTTGCTGGAAGCCGGCGTCAAAATCGCCATGTTTGAAGGAGGTCTTCTACATGCCAAAACCATGACCATTGACGAAGACTACTCCCTCTTCGGTACGGTCAACATGGACATGCGCAGCTTCTTCCTCAACCTCGAAATCAGCCTCGCTATCTACGATCGGGACACTACCAAACAAATCTGCCACCTGCAGCGCAACTACCTTAAAAACAGCAGCTACATTGCCATCAAATCATGGCAACAACGCTCCAAACTCCGCGGCCTCGTGGAAAATGCCGTCCGCCTGATGAGTCCTTTACTGTAAAACATAAATATTTAGGGCCGTCTGAAAAATACTTTTCAGACGGCCTTTTTATGCTGAAACAGATTAATCAGCTATGCAAACTCATAAAATCAAAGTCCGGTTTATTTTTCAAATCGGTTTGAGATATCTCATTATGTTTTTAATTACTATAAATAATTTATCTTGTTTTTTTACAGCCCGGCTTTCTACCCAATTAGATTAATAGGATAGAATACGGATAATTTTCATATTATCTAACGTATTCAAATTGTTAACCCATTAAATTATCTCAGGAGCAATTATGTTCAAAATAAAATTTAAATTTTGGCTGCCAATGCTATTGGCTGCAATTTTGGCTGCTTGTTCTCAACAATCCCCCTCGTCCGAAGCTCCTGCAACAGCCGAATCAGAAATAACCAACCAAAGTGTAGAAACAGCAGAAAAACTAGGGACCAGCTGGGGAGATGAAGTACAGTCTTCAGTTCATTCCGTAGATTTGCGCCGTGTTACTAAAAACCCTTTGGCAGAAGGCGTATTGAATTACTCTGCCAAAGATTATCGCGGTAAAAAAATCAACTCGATTTCTTTAGCCGCAGGTAAAGTAGAATTATCCGTACAATCTGACAATGGCGACCTGTTTCCAATCTTCCGCGACGGCAGCAATTACTTTTTACAAGGGAAAAACGGTCAGTCATACCGTTTGGTTTATAAGAACAATAGCAATAAAACTTTGGAAATCGTAGCCAGCGTGGATGGTTTGGATGTCGTCTCAGGCCAAGCAGCCAGCAGATACTCAGATGGCTATGTTCTGTACCCACATGATTCGCTGGTAATCGAAGGTTTCCGTAAAAGTGACGATGCTGTAGCATCTTTTGTATTCAGCAATCCAGAAGACTCTTACGCTGCAAACTCGGATAAAGGCTCCATCAACAACACCGGTGTAATTGGTACAGCAATTTTTGAACTGTACGATCCGACACAAAAAAACAGCGAATCCGACGCATTTCCAGCCGATAACGGATATGCCCAACCACCTTCCAAATAAACAGGCTCCTCGTTTACATACTCATAAACTGTATAACCAAGCTTGTTAAAACCAAAGGCCGTCTGAAATTCAGTTTTCAGACGGCCTTTTTCTATATAAAATTTTAATCGCTCCTTTATTTCAAATCAAATATTTAAGTCATTATTTACACCAACCAAACAAACCAATACCTATCCCTATTCCAAACTGCATGGTTATAAATAATTTGACAAAAGTCATTTTTAGGGATATAATATTTCTTATATATTTTTTTGTTATATATATTTATTTATAGATAATTTATTCTTAAACAAGGAGCAATAAAATGAAACGAAACTTAGGTACTTTGGATCGCGTAATCCGTATTGTTATCGGTGTAGCGCTGATTGCTGCAGCCGCTACCGGACAAATTGGCTGGTGGGGTTGGCTGGGCATCATCCCCCTGGGTACAGCACTGATTGGCAACTGCGCGCTGTACAGCTTATTGGGCATCAACACCTGCCGCATCAACAAAAAATAACGAAGGCAAAACATGACTACGGTCGGACAACTCCCGCGAATTACGCCTTCCGAAGCAATGGCAAAAATCCGTGAGGGCGCGTTGGCAGTGGACATCCGAAGCCAAGCCGAATATCGGGGCGGGCATATTGTCGGTGCATTATCCCTTCCGCCTGAACAGCAGCGAGACAAACTGCCCGATGATACGGCCCCATGCCTGATTTTTTATTGCCTGAGCGGTAAACGTACAACACGGGCAGAAACAATATTGTCAGCGCTTGGCCAAGGTCGAGAATGCTATATTCTAGAAGGCGGCTTACAGGCATGGAAGGCTGCAGGGCTTCCTATTGTTGCCGACCGTGCCGCACCGGATATCATGCGGCAGGTGCAAACCATAGCGGGCAGTTTGATTCTGTTGGGCGTTCTGACAGGTTGGCTGGTATCGCCTTGGTTTTATCTGATAGACGTGATGGTCGGCGTAGGCCTGTTAACTGCCGGACTAACCGGATTCTGCGGCATGGCTCGCCTGCTGACTAAAATGCCATGGAACCATTAAGCAAAGGCCGTCTGAAAGTTGCTGCCGAGGCCATTATGACTGATAATTCGACCTCCTCATTTGCCGAAAAGCGTGAAAAATGACCATTGCCGACAATCAACCGCCCTACGAAGAAGCCACCGCTTTTCTCAAACTTCTGGCCAATCCCAACCGTCTCGCCGTATTGTGCAAACTACATGAAAAGCCGCACAATGTAACCGAGTTGGCTGAATCATCCGGACTGCCGCAAGCGGCAATGTCCAGCCAATTAGCGCTACTGCGTGAAGCCGGTTTGGTATCGTTTGAAGTGAACCATCGTGAACGGCAATATTACATTGCCGACCCGAGGGTAACCGAGATGATACAGTTGCTGTATTCCTTTTTCTGCGCAGAAAAATCTTGAAATGTTGCCGAAATAGGATAGCCAAAAAATCAATCCATTTATAATTTTAGAGGCCGTCTGAATCTTTTTCAGACGGCCTCTACTATAATTTTTAGTCTTGCCATATAATCTCGTGTTTAGAACCATAAGTAATCTTCTTGATATTGCTTTCAAGAGCAATTTCTTTATCTAATGTTCCTGAGTATTCCGAACCTGCTAATTTTTGAAATAAAGTAATATTCAGCTCCTCGTTGCGACTCATTATTTTGATATCTGAAATACCCATTGCGCTATTGCCTAATAAACCTGTCAAATGAACCTGTCTATTATCCTTAGCTTCATTGACAGTAATTTTAAAATTCCAAATATCTTCCAACTTAATTTCATCACTGGAAAAGCAGCCGGACAATATCAAGCCTGTTACTCCCAGCATCATTACCTTCATTTTTCATAATAATTCCCTGTTCGATTTAGTAATCTTAGGTTCGATTTTTCAAAACTGACAGTTTCAGTATTTTCAGACGGCCTTTATTTTATACTACTTCTGTATCCGCACTTAAAGCCTGCGTGAGTATCGCTGCTACCTTCAGGTTTTTATCCAGCCTACAGCTTGCTACGCGTACTCTTTTTAAAATACAAGCTTGAAATATTTGGCTTAAACTTCATATATTATCAAGTAACTTATGTAAATATTCTAATTGGAGGCAAAAATGCTTGAATGTATCACAAATCCAGATATTATTAATTTTGTATGGGGAACGATCCAGAGTATGACACAGAATGCTTTGTATGATGGAGTAAAAAAATATTAGGTACTAAGTTTGAGAAACTATTTAATTATAAGGAGAAGGATGACATGGCTAGATTTTTTCTCAATTATTGGGAACGGAATTAGAAGAAAATCCAAAGTTAGCTGAAGAAATAGGAAGAATCATGTTAAATAAATCTAAAACATGTATAGAATCCAAAATTAGCATAGTTGGTGATATTAATTCAAATGGTGGTCCAGTAAATATTGGAAATATTACTCATGGTTAATCAAAAAAACAAGTGTATCGACAGGTAATATAAATTCCAATGGAGGGAATATATCTATTGGGAATCAACAATATATTACAAATATTTTTCCACTCTTCAGAGTGGAAAAATGGAAGAGGAAAAAGAAAAAAATTAGAAAAGGATATTAATTTCTGTGAATCTTTATTATTAAAAGAGGAAATTGTGATGATGAAGGCATTATCAAGAGATTAAGTGAAGCCAAAAACGATCTAAAAAAATAAACTTAAAGAGATGGAGGATTTTAAGCATGGTATTTTTACAATTAGCTGAAACATTTTTCAAAAATAGAAATTGATTCTGAAAGATTGCAAGAAGCCTATAAGCTATTTTTTTAGAAGGGAAGTATTCGGAAGCTCGTACAATTCTAATGATGGAACAGGCTTTGAATGAACATAATGATCTCCTTGAGAAAAGAGATAAATTATCTCAAGATATAGCAGAAAATGAAAAGGAAGCTAAAACAAAAAAAGCTAAAGAAAGCTTTTTTTAGCTAATTTACAGGCTGTAAATTATTCTATAGGTCCATCAAGAGTTGACGAGGCTAGTAAATATTTTCAATTGGCAATAAGAGAGCATAAATGTTTCGAATATTTAATTAATTATGCTAGTTTCCTTCGTCAAAATAATAGACGTCAAGATGCTGAAAAAAATTTGTCAAGAAACAATATCTTTTTATTAAAGAGAATTATCAAGAAACTGATGAAGAAAAAGCAGAATTTGGCTGAAATACTAACTGAATATGTACAAGTTTTAATTGTATTTCCTGATCGGTTATCTTTTGCTGAAGAGACTGCTAGGGAGGCATTAGCAATTTATTCCTCTTTAAAAATAATTCCTAAAAAGTCAATTGTTACTTTTTGTAAAAAAATACTAAATGAATTAGGTAATGTATTAGATGAGTTGGGAAAGTACTCTGATGCAGAGAATTTTTTATGAAAATGGATTTGGAATTATTAATAGTTATAGGTATAAAGATCCAATTTTATTTGCAGAAACTCCTGCATGATTATGCTATTCTACTTTCCAAAAATGAGAAAAAAATTTGATCAGGCAGAGAAATATTTACGAAAAAGCTTTGAAAATTAGAAGTTCCATATCTTATAATGATAACTCAGTTAAAAATTATTGAAATTTCTAGGGCGTTATTATCATTAGGGAACTTACTATCTAAAACAAAAATAGTCGTTATAAGGAAGCCAGAAATTGTTATGGTGCAGTATTGGCTAATTTAGCTAAAATTATTGAACGGGAGGATTATGAACTTATCTTTTGGGAAGCTTTTATGTCTAGGTAATTTGGCAAGATTGTTAAATGATATGGCACAGGTTGATATTAGTCTTTATCCTGAGGCAGAAAAACTATATTTTTGGCAATAAAAAAATATAAAAAAATTACGGGAGATAGAGCCTGGGGCTTATACACATCATGTATCAAGACTCTTGCAAAACTATGGCACACTTCTCATGGAGCTGGGAAAGGATCAAGAAGCTGAAAATAATTTTTTGGAAGCTATCCAAATATTAGAATCTATTAAGGGGAAGAAAATTTTTGAAGTTTTTGATGATATTGTTTTTGGTTAAAAAAATTTAGCTAATTTATACATGATAAATAATAAATATGATAAGTTTAGAGAGTTATACGTTGATATTTTTAGAAAAAAATGATATTATTATTTATTAATAACCCTAAATTTTATGAACATGATTTGAAGGGAACTAAGAATTATATAAATAGTTTTTTTACAGGCTCATAAAATAGAAAATGGGAAGTTATTTGATATGTGTGTCAATGCAAGTACTTTATTAGCTAAATATGAGCAAAAGATAAAAAGAAGAAAGTTGTATTACTAAAAAAATAGATACTAAGTTCCAAACAAACCTAATTTCCAGTTAAAAGGTCGTCTGAAAAATTTTTTTCAGACGACCTTTTAACTAGCCTCTAATTTGCTACCACTCTTTCTTTCAAAGTCTTCAACACACTCTTCACCATCTTAATTCGCGTTTCCACATCCTCCATCTGAGCCGTAAACCTCAACTTATCCGCTCCAGCCAGCCGGTATTTTTTTATCTGTCTGAATTAGCAGGATGATTTCTGTCGGGTCGATTCGGTGGTGTTTGCCGAAGGTAATGGTTACGGCTTCGCTTGTGGCGTCGATGGCGTCTATACCCAATTCTTTTGCCATAAGCCGTAAGTGGTGGCTTTCAATGAGGGTTTTGACGGGTTGTTCGGGCAGGCCGAAGCGGTCGACCAGTTCTTCGTATATGGCGTTGATTTGCTGCACGGTTTCGCAGACAGCGAGGCGTTTGTAGAGGACGAGGCGCTCGTGAATGTCGGGGCAGTAGTCTTCTGGCAATAATGCCGGGCTGTGCAGTTTGATTTCTGTGGTAATGCCCAATGGCGCGTCGAGGTCGGGTTGGCGGCCTTTTTTGAGGTCGCGCACGGCTTGTTTGAGCATTTCGGTGTAGAGCGTGAAGCCGACCTGTATCATTTCGCCGGATTGTCCTTCGCCGAGGATTTCGCCTGCGCCGCGGATTTCCAAATCCTGCATGGCAAGGGTGAAACCTGCACCGAGTTCGTCTGCCGCCGCGATGGCGTCGAGACGTTTTTCTGCGTCTTTGGTGATGTATTCGGGCGTGAGCAGGTAGGCGTAGGCTTGGTGGTGGCTACGGCCGACGCGCCCGCGAAGTTGGTGCAGTTGCGCCAGCCCGAATTTGTCGGCGCGGTTGATTATGATGGTGTTGGCGTTGGGGATGTCGATGCCGGTTTCGATGATGGTGGAACAGAGCAACACATTGAATCGTTGCTGCAAAAAGTCGCGCATGACTTGTTCCAGCTCGCGCTCACGCAGTTGTCCGTGCGCCACGCCGATGCGGGCTTCGGGCAGCAGGGTTTCCAGCCGCTCGCGCATATTCTCAATCGTATCCACTTCATTGTGCAGGAAAAAAACACTTGTCCGCCGCGTTTGAGTTCGCGCAATACGGCTTCGCGCACGCTGCCTTCGCTGAAGGGTTTGACAAAGGTTTTCACGGCAAGGCGGCGGCTGGGCGCGGTGGTAATCAGTGAAAAGTCGCGCAGGCCTTCGAGCGCCATGCTGAGGGTGCGCGGAATCGGCGTAGCGGTCATGGTAAGGATGTCAACATTGGCGCGCAGGCGTTTGAGCTGCTCTTTTTGGCGCACGCCGAAGCGGTGTTCTTCATCGATGATGACCAGTCCTAAGTTTTTGAATTTTATATCATCCTGCACCAGTTTGTGCGTGCCGATAACAATATCGACCGTGCCGTCCGCCATGCCTTCCAGCGCGGCTTTGGTGGCTTTGCTGTTGTTGAAACGCGAAAGGCTGGCGACTTTCACGGGGAAATCGGCGAAGCGGTCGGCGAAATTTTTGCGCGTGCTGCTCGACCAGAAGCGTGGTCGGGGCGAGTACGGCGACCTGTTTGCCGCCCATCACCGCCACAAACGCGGCGCGCAGGGCGACTTCGGTTTTGCCGAAACCGACATCGCCGCACACTAGGCGATCCATCGGCTTCGCCTGTGTTAAATCTTTAATCACAGCGGCGATGGCGGCGGCCTGGTCTTCGGTTTCCTCGTAGCCAAAACCGTCGGCAAACGCCTGATAGTCCATCTCGTTTATTTCAAACTTGTGTCCCGATTGGGCGGCACGTTGGGCGTAGAGGTTGAGCAGCTCGGCGGCAGTATCGCGTGCTTTTTTTCGGCGGCTTTGCGTTTCGCCTTGTTCCACGCGCCGCTGCCGAGCTTGTGTAAGGTAACGTTTTCATGCGCCTGACCGGAATAGCGGCTAATTAAATGTAGTTGCGAAACAGGTACATAAAGCTGCGCTTCACCCGCGTATTCGAGCAACATCATTTCATTGGTTTCATCGCCTAAGTCCATTGTGACCAAGCCCATATATCGGCCGATGCCGTGTTCTTCGTGCACGACGGGGTCGCCGATATTGATTTCGGCAAGGTCTCGCAACAGGCCGTCTGAAACGGCGGCGTGTTTCTTACGATGATGTTTGCGCGAGCGGGCAACATATTGATAAAGATCGGATTCGGTAATAACCGCGATGTTTTGATCTTCTAATTTAAACCCGTAAGCCAACGGCGCCACTGTAATCATTAGCGGCTCATGCGCCGACAAGAAGCCCTGCCAGTCAGACACGCTTTTGGCTTTCAAGCCGTTTTGCTGCAAGAAGCCGAGCATGGTTTCGCGCCGCCCCAAACTTTCGGCGCACAGCAAAATCCGTCCGTTAAAGGCCGTCTGAAAATCCTTCAATGCCTGCAACGGTTCATCTGCTTGGCGGTTGACGGCAAGGTCAGGCAGAGTATGTTCCTTGCCGGAAACATCGGGCAGCACCTGACCATAATTTTTCAGACGGCCTGCAAAAACATCAGCAGAGAGATATAAATGCTGTGGAAGCAAAGGCGGATAGGTTTCGTCGCCCTGCGCCATGGCGTAACGCGATTTGACGTCGCTCCAAAAACGGTTTGCCTCGGCGTGAACATCGCCCAAAGAGACAAAGAGCGCATCTTCGCCGATATAGTCAAACAGCGTTTCCAACTCGTTTTCAAAAAACAGCGGCAGATAATATTCCACGCCCGCGCCGAAATGGCCGTTGCTGACGGCTTTGTACACAGCGGCATCGTTCGGATTGCCATCGACTTCTTCGCGGAAGCGGCTGCGGAAAATCTTTTGCGCCTCGCTGTCGGTGGGGAACTCGTGTGCAGGCAGCAGGCGGATTTCGGAAACGGGAGAAATGGTGCGCTGTGTCTCGGTGTCAAAGGTTTTGATGCTGTCGATTTCATCGTCGAACAAATCGATGCGGTACGGCATCTCGCTGCCCATCGGGAACAAATCCACAATCCCGCCGCGCACGGCAAACTCGCCCGCCGCAACAACGTGGGAAACATGGTTATAACCTGCATCCACCAAATCACTTTTCAGACGGCCTATATCCAAAGTCTGCCCCGTTTTCAGCCAAAACGTGCGCCCTGCCAGAAACGGCACAGGCGGCAGCTTCTGCATCGCCGTGGCAACCGGCACAAACAACACGTCTGCCGCGCCGCTCTTAATCTGCCACAACGCCGAGAGCCGCTCCGACACCAAATCCTGATGCGGCGAAAAACGCTCGTAAGGCAGCGTTTCCCAGTCCAGCAGAAATACCGCCGTATCTTGCGGACGGAAAAACAGCCAAGCCGTCTGAAGGCGTAGCGCCTGTTCCGCATCTTGGGTCAAGACAACCTTGAGCTGCTTATGCGGCAGATAACGCGCTAAAGCCAGCGGCAGCGAGCCTTGAGACAGATTGAGCCAACGGGATTTCACAGGGTTTGGGAATCGGATAAGTCATGACAAAACAGTTTGTAATAAGTAAATACAAGCACCACAGGCCGTCTGAAAAATTTTCAGACGGCCTTTAGCGATCAAATAGGTTTTCAATTTTACTGGATACAGGTTTAAAAGAATATAAGGCCTTACATTCAGACGGCCACGCCCGCCAGTTTTCCAATAAATCCGGTTATCACCAATGCCGCAACGCCCCACAGGCACACGCGCAAAACGGCAGGAACGACAGGCGCGCCGCCGAGTTTGGCGGAGACATAGCCCAGTCCTGCCAGTCCGCACAAAGTAGAAACTGCCAAGGCCGGAACAATGGCACTAGAAGCTGTCAATGCGACCAGTAAAGGCAAAATCGCGCCGGCACAAAATGAAGCGGCAGAAGCCAGTGCAGCCTGCATGGGTTGGGCGGCAGAGGTTTCGGTAATGCCGATTTCGTCGCGCGCGTGGGCGGCGAGTGCATCGTGTTCCATCAATGCTTTGGCTACCTCTGCGGCAAGCGGGTCGGACAAACCGCGGCGGCGGTAAATTTCCGTCAGCTCTTCCAACTCCGCATCAGGATTATTTGCCAATTCGTAGCGTTCTTTGTGCAAATCGGCTTTTTTTCCGTATCCGATTGGCTGGACACGGAAACATACTCCCCGCCGCCATTGACACCGCGCCCCCGATCAGCGCCGAAACGCCCGTCAACAGCAGGGTTTGGAAATCTGGCGCGGCTGCGGCTACGCCCGTCAACAGCGAGGCAGTGGAAATCAGGCCGTCATTGGCACCCAATACGCTTGCCCGAAGCCAGTTGTTGCGGTCGCTGAAATGGCGTTCGCTGTGGTGTGAATACATATATACTCCGATAAATTGGCTGTTTCCAGATGATGATAACATTGTATTGTTTTTTTGAAATCAATGTCAGTTTATCCCTTCAGATCAAGTATTCTTAAATCTTTCTGCTGCCATTTCAAGCCATAAAAACCAACACTCCTCTTTGGATTTTTTTCAGACGGCCTGAACGCTTTTACAAGCAAATTTATTGTTCCAAGTCATGGCATTATCACAAGGCAGTTTTGTGCTGCTTGGTTTATCCGTTTAAAGATGCTATCTTTACGAATCTTTCCACTCCTCAATCCATTGAAAGGATGTATCATGGCCGAAGAAAACAAAATCAAAGTAAACGATTTGCCTGAAGATAAAAAAGAGCAAACCGAAGAAACCGAGCTGCCCGTTATCAATAACGAAGAAAAAAACGCGGCGGCCACAGCGAAGGCGGTTGCTGCGGCGCATGCGGCGGCTAATCTTCCCGACAAAGCCTCCGAGGCCGTCTGAAAAGTCTTACTTTTCAGACGGCCTTTTCCTTTCTAAACACTTACAGGTAAATCAATGAAAGGATGCGGGAGAAGAATTTAAACCCAATCGCGTTTGTGCTACATTCACATCTTTACAAACCACAACAATCTGCACCCGCAGACACACAAGGAAGAAAAAAATGTTTTGGTATATCGTCGGCTTTTTCGCCATTATCGTTTCCCTACTCGCCCTCTGGGTCAACGCCAGCGCGTTCGGTATGCAAGAGGACGGCACGCCGCAATCCGAATACGAAAAAATGTTGGGTCTGGGCGCGAAACTGAAAGACAAAGATACGGTTGCCAAGGAACGCGAAGCGGCGCGCTTTCATCCTGACGATTAAGCCTTATTAACTGGACAATCTTGCCGAACTGGGCTAATGTTCCAAACGCATAATGCACACCAACACACTATACGAGAAGGTAAGAGAAATGACTGTACGAATCGAACACGATTTACTGGGCGACCGCGAGATCCCTGCTGAAGTATATTGGGGCATCCATACTTTGCGCGCCATTGAAAACTTTAAAATTTCCACACAAAAAATTTCCGACGTACCGCAATTTGTCCGCAGCATGGTCATGGTTAAAAAAGCCACTGCGCAAGCCAACGGCGCATTGGGTGCAATCAAGCCGGAAATCGCGGCCGCCATCGAAAAAGCCTGCGATGAAGTATTGGTCAAAGGCCGCTGTCTCGACCAATTCCCGTCCGACGTTTATCAAGGCGGCGCCGGTACTTCGGTCAACATGAATACCAACGAAGTCATTGCCAACCTCGCATTGGAAGTCTTGGGACACGAAAAAGGCCACTACGACATCGTCAATCCGATGGACCATGTCAACGCCAGCCAATCCACCAACGACGCCTATCCTACCGGCTTCCGCCTCGCCGTGTATTACAGCATCGGCGAATTGCTCGACAAACTGGCCGTCCTGAAAAACTCCTTTGCCGCCAAAGCCGAAGAATTTAAAGACGTTTTGAAAATGGGCCGCACCCAGCTTCAAGATGCCGTGCCGATGACTGCCGGACAAGAATTCCAATCTTTCCAAGTGTTGTTGGAAGAAGAAATCCTCAACCTCGACCGCACCCTGCTCCCCTGCTGCTTGAAGTCAACCTCGGCGCCACCGCCATCGGTACGGGCGTGAATACGCCTAAAGGCTATGCGGCTTTGGTCGTTGAGAAACTTTCCGAAGTCAGCGGCCTACCTTGCAAACTGACTGAAAACCTGATCGAAGCAACCTCCGACTGCGGCGCATATGTGATGGTACACGGCGCATTGAAACGCACAGCCGTCAAACTGTCCAAAATCTGTAACGACTTGCGCCTGCTCTCTTCCGGTCCGCGCGCCGGTTTGAAAGAAATCAACCTGCCTGAATTGCAGGCCGGCTCTTCCATCATGCCTGCCAAAGTCAATCCCGTGATTCCTGAAGTCGTCAACCAAGTCTGCTTCAAAGTCATCGGCAACGACACCACCATCACTTTCGCAGCCGAAGCAGGTCAGTTGCAGCTGAACGTTATGGAGCCGGTAATCGCCCAATGTATGTTTGAAACCATTTCCCTCTTGGGCAACGCCGCGGTCAACCTGTCCGACAAATGCGTCAAAGGCATTACGGTCAACCGTGAAATCTGCGAACACTACGTCTTCAACTCCATCGGTTTGGTCACTTATCTGAACCCATACATCGGCCACCGCAATGGCGACTTGGTCGGCAAAATCTGCGCCCAAACCGGCAAAGGCGTGCGCGAAGTCGTATTGGAGCGCGGTCTGTTGAGCGAAGAAGAGCTCAACCGCATCCTCTCTCCAGAAAACCTGATGAATCCCCATCTGTAATCAGGATTTGAAATCAAAGGCCGTCTGAAACTCTAAACGTTTAAAGTTTCAGACGGCCTTTTCGTATTGATATTTATCGATTTTTTTTGCGAAACTCAGAATTAAAAGATAGACTAGAGACCGGGTTTGATTTAACATGGTGCTGCTCCAGCCTGTTTCTTCCTTAAGGTTATGCCGGTAATGATGACTCAAAAGGAACCGAATATTGGCAAAACGGTCAAAATAACATCTTCATTTATTAGGAAAACCAGATGAATCAAATTACACGCGAACAAATGTTGCAAGTATTCGAAAATCGCTGCTCTACCCGTTATTACGATCCCAACAAAAAAAATCAGCCAAGAAGATTTTTGCAGCGATTTTTAGAATTTGCCCGCTCTCGCCCAGCTCTGTCGGCTCCGAGCCATGGAAATTCTTGGTGATTCAAAACAAAGCCCTGCGTGAGAAAATCAAGCCTTTCAGCTGGGGGATGCAATTCCAACTGGACGACTGCAGCCATCTGGTGATTATCCTTGCCAAGAAAAATGCCCGTTATGATACCCCGTTCTTCCGCAGTGTTGCCGAACGCAGGGGTCTGCAAGGAGAGCAGCTGGAAAAAGCATTGGCAAGATACAAAAGCTTCCAAGAAACCGACATTAAAATTGCCGACGACCAACGCGCACTCTTCGACTGGAGCGGCAAACAGACCTATATTGCTTTTGGCCAATATGCTCACAGGCGCAGCGGCCATCGGCATCGATTCCCTGCCCAATCGAAGGCTTCAACTACGATAAAATGAACGAAGTGTTGGCAGCAGAAGGCCTGTTTGATGCCAACGAATGGGGCGTATCCGTAGCGGCAACATTCGGCTATCGTGCCAAAGAAATCACCAAAAAAATCACGCAAACCGATTGAAGAAATGGTGACTTGGGTCGAATAAGCAGTTTGTATTCTCAGGGCGGCGCATGCCGCCCTTTTACTTTTCTAAAAAGTGAAGCAAATTCCGTAAAAACAAATGCTTCTACATTTAAAATCAAAAAAGCCGTCTGAAACCATGTGTCCGAAATCCTAGATTTCATTTCACACCGTTTCAGACGGCCTGATTTAATACGTTTTTACTTAAAACGATACTTTCAAACTGCCGTAGAAGGCACGGCCATGCTCGTTATAAGTTTGTGCGCCGGCAGTTGTGCGATACAGTTTTTTGTCAAACAGATTGCTGATACCGCCACGGACGGCCACGCGTTTGTTCCAGTTGTAGCCTGCATTGATGCCCCAAATGCCGTAAGAGCCGACTTGGGTTTGGCTGTGTTCGGAAGACAACGCTACCACGCCTGCACGAGGATTGCCGTCTCGTTCCAATCTATTAATCGCCACGCCACGCGGCTTAGTGCGACCATAGTGGGTAAAGGTCAGGTTGGCATCGAAGCGTTCGTTCGGCGTCCAAGACAATGTGCTGTTGATGGTGTGTTTCGGCACCAAAGACAATGGATTGCCTTGATAATCTTCGGATTTATGCATGTAAGTGAAATTGTTGCTCCACTTGAGTGTGTCATGCAACGGAATCACCAAGTTGCCTTCGATACCCGAAATAGTCGCTTTCGGCGTATTTTTCCCATTGCAGGAGCCAGTTGCCGATATTGCTGGTGGCAATAAGCTGGTCGCCAATCACGATTTTATTGCGGTACGCGTTGTGGAAATAAGTCGCGGAAGCCTGCCAGCCGTTTTTGTTGAACTCAAGGCCAATCTCTTTATTGATACTGGTTTCAGGTTTCAAATTGCTGTTGCCCATGTAATAGCAACGGACGCTGTTCGGCGCATTAAGCGGACAACCTTGGCCGCGTGTGTACAGGATAAAGTCTGGATTGGTTTGATACAGGTTTGGTGCTTTGTACGCACGGGCAATACCGCCTTTGACCAACCAGTTTTCGCCGATTTGATGCGAGAAGTTCAAAGCCGGACTCCAGTTGCTGCCGCTGTCGCTGTTGTGGTCGAAGCGGATGGCCGGAATCAGATGGGTTTTGTCGGTCAACGAAATATTGTCTTCAACGTAGGCAGCCCAGTTACGTTGCGAAGCCTTACCGCCGCGCGTTGCGGAGATACCGTTAAACACATCGGTTTTACCTTGGTCTTTAAATCCCTGAGTATTGGAAGCAGGATCATCCAATTTACTGTCAGTAAATTCCGCACCGACTGTCAACACGTTATCAACACCAAGTTTAAAAGGAATATTCGCTTCGCTGCTGAAACGCAGGTTTTTCAGACGGCTTTGAACAAAATCCAAGCCTGTATAGCTGCCTTCCGGACCGCCGGCCAAACCTTCAGGCAAGTGGCTGTTGACCGTGCGCTCATAACTGATCACGTTTTTTTGGTATCGCCCCCAATCCCACGCGCCATCATGCGTTAAAGAATAAGCGGAACGGTATAAACGGGCGGTTTCGGCTTTGCTGTCGGCCAAAGAATTAACCAAAGCAGAACGCGGATTGCTGTTTTGCGTATCGCCGTTGTAGATATTGCCCTGACGGCTGTAACTGCTGTCTAAAATCAGCGTTTGCGCTGGGCTGATTTTCCATTGCAGACGGCCTGCGATGTCCTTATTGCGTACGCCTTCGACACCGGCCGCGCTGTCATTGCCGTGTCCGGCATTAATATCGGCAGCATCTGCATCCGTTTTATTCAGGTTGCCATAAATGCGGAAGCCCAAAGTATCTTGGATAATAGGGCCGCTCAAATTAAAACCGATACGGCGGGTTGCACCCTCTTCGCTGTCTTGCGGCTGATTGGCGTAAAGATTGACTTGGCCTTTAAATTCTTTAGACACTTTTTTGGTGACAATATTGACCACGCCGCCCATCGCGCCGGAGCCGTAACGTGTTGCCGCCGGACCGCGCAAGACGGTAATGGACTCAATCTCTTCAACCGGCACCCAGTTGCTGTCGCCACGCGTATTGCGTTCACCGCGCATACTGATACGCTCGGACTGGCGCGAATTAACCGGCTTGCCGTCAATCAAAATCAAAGTGTTTTCAGGGCCCATACCGCGTAAGTCGATTTGGCGTTTGTTGCCACGCTGACCTGTTGCCGTATTGCCGGTCAGGTTGACCCCAGGCATGGTACGGACAAATTCGGAAATATCATTGGCTGCAGGGCGTTTGTCGATGTCGTCTTTAGAAATACGCGATACGCCGAGCGACTGTTGCAACTGCTTCTCGGCAGTAACGTAAACGGTATCGACTTCAGCCTGCTCAACGGCTTTCTCTTCAGCTGCGTGTGAGAATGCACTAATTAACGCCAAAGGCAAAATGGCGAGTGTGAATGTTTTCATTGCATCGTTTCTCTTGGTTTTGTTTGTTTAAAATTAAAATGAAAATCGTTTTGCATTTTAAATAAACTTAACAGAATTTTCAATGCAATTAAGAGTGATTTACAATTAATAGTTAAATTACGCTAATAAAAAAATAACAAAAATATCACACAAGCAAAAAGGCCGTCTGAACCGGCATGAAACGAAATCCGAGATTTCCATCATACCGTTCAGACGGCCTTATTCAATTTTTAATTATTTGCCTGCTGCTTTTTGCAGAAGAGCATACAATTCGTCTTTGAGTTTGAGTTTGGCTTTTTTTCAGCTCTTCAATCTCTTCGGATCCGCTGGTAACAGGGTTGTTAACCAAACCGGTGATTTTATCGTCCAGCTCATTGTGCTCGTCAAACAAACGGGCAAAGTGTGCATCCTCTTGTTTCAGTTTAGAAATCAAATCGCGATATTCTGGAAACATTTTGTTTTTCCTCTCTTGTTAATTAAATAAAAAAAGTACTGCGGTCAAAAAAACTAGGACGAATCAATCTTTAGCTTCATTATAACAAACACGGGCGTTTTATCCAGTCTTTTTTTAAGTCGAAACTGTTTTACATCAAAAATTAATAATATCAACATAAGTTAGCGCCAAAATAGAAAAAAACGGCTTTCATAGACGGCTTGCCGACTTGGGCATACAATCGGGCTTATGCGTTTACATAATGGCCGAACCACCCTATTCCGTCATATCAACGGCATGGACGGACAATTTATCCTGCTTGAAAACCATCCTTCATGGATGCCGGTCAATGATGCCGATTTCAACCATACCGCACCCCTGCCCGACGGTTTGGCCGTGCACGAAGAATCGTTTTATCCATTTGAAAAAATCAATACCGCCGAATCGGCAGACAATATCAAAATCTTCAGCGAAGAAGCCCTACGGCTGGAAAAAGAACGATTAAATGCGGTAGCCTTGGTAGAACTGGCAAAAAAATCTTAAAGCCGCCCAAGCCGAAGTCGATTTAGCCGCGCTTCTGGAAAAAAATGGATTTTTCATTTAAAACAAGATGATATTTTCAAATAGCCCCTTCAATCTCAGGCCGTCTGAAACCAAACATCCGACACAATTGTTGACAATGCAAGAAAAATAGTTCATCTTGAACCAATCCGCAGCACTCCATCCCATATTTTCAGCCCATCACAAAGGAATCGAGAACATGTTTTCAAAAAGCGTTACCCTCGCACAATATGACCCCTGATTTGGCAGCAGCCATCGCCCAAGAAGACAAGCGCCAGCAAGACCACGTCGAGCTGATCGCCTCTGAAAACTACGTCAGCTGTGCCGTTATGGAAGCCCAAGGTTCGCAATTGACCAACAAATACGCTGAAGGCTATCCTGGCAAACGCTACTACGGTGGCTGTGAATACGTTGATATTGTTGAACAATTAGCGATTGACCGCGTAAAAGAACTGTTTGGTGCCGCCTATGCCAACGTTCAACCGCACTCCGGCTCTCAAGCCAACCAAGCCGTGTACGCTTCTGTTTTGAAACCGGGCGACACCATTTTGGGCATGTCTCTGGCACACGGCGGCCACTTGACCCACGGCGCAAGCGTTAATATCTCCGGCAAACTCTACAACGCCATTACTTATGGTTTGGATGAAAACGAAGTTCTCGATTATGCCGAAGTAGAACGCTTGGCTCTTGAACACAAAACCCAAAATGATTGTGGCCGGCGCATCTGCCTACGCGCTGCAAATCGACTGGGCAAAATTCCGCGAAATCGCCGACAAAGTCGGCGCATACCTCTTTGTCGACATGGCGCACTATGCCGGTCTGATTGCCGGTGGCGAGTATCCTAACCCGGTGCCATTCTGCGACTTCGTGACCACTACTACCCACAAAACCCTGCGCGGCCCTCGCGGCGGTGTGATTTTGTGCCGTGACAATACCCACGAAAAAGCGCTGAACTCTGCCATTTTCCCAAGCCTGCAAGGCGGTCCGCTGATGCACGTTATCGCCGCCAAAGCCGTAGCGTTTAAAGAAGCGTTGCAACCTGAGTTCAAACAATACGCAAAACAAGTGAAAATCAATGCTGCCGCCATGGCGGAAGAGTTGGTTAAACGCGGTTTGCGCATTGTTTCCGGCCGTACCGAAAGCCACGTTTTCCTCGTTGACCTGCAACCGATGAAAATCACCGGTAAGGCCGCCGAAGCCGCTTTGGGCAAAGCACACATTACCGTCAACAAAAAAACGCTATTCCGAATGATCCGGAAAAAAACCATTCGTTACCTCCGGCATTCGCATCGGCTCCGCCGCCATGACCACACGCGGCTTTAACGAAGCCGACGCGCGCGTATTGGCAAACTTGGTTGCCGACGTATTGGCCAATCCCGAAGATGAAGCCAACCTCGCCAAAGTCCGAGAACAAGTGACTGCTTTGTGCAATAAATATCCGGTTTACGGCGCATAAGCATTTCCGACTTGGATAAAATATCAGGCCGTCTGAATGTTCAGACGGCCTTCTTTTATTTCAACTTTTTTTAAATTTCAAAACTGTTTGTTTCGCTGACTTTGCGTATCATACCTGCCGCGACAGTATGGTTGGTGGCTTCGTCAATCAAAATAAACGCGCCTTGTGCATGGTTGTCTTCGTATGCAGCAGCGGCAAGCGGCTGCTGGGTTTTGAAGCTGACACTACCAATATCGTTGAGCTTGAGCGTTTCGGCGGATTCGACCCGGCTGAGGGTGTTCACGTCCCAAACGTAGGCAATTTCGCTGATTTTTACCGGTGTGGTTTGGGTAGTGTGTTTCAGCAAATATTTGCGGCGCAGATTGAGCGGAATATCGTCAAACCAGCAAAGCGCGGCTTGAAATTGTTGTTCGGGAACAATGGCACTGTCGGCTGAAACAATGCTGTTGCCGCGTGAAATATCGATATCGGTATCCAAAACGACAGTCAACACTTCCCCAGCCTCAGCAGATTCGGTTTTACCGTTGGCATTGTAGATTTCGGCAACTTTGGCAACATGGCCGCTGGGCAAAACTTTAACTTCATCACCCACTTTCAGACGGCCTGCTTCCAATCTACCTTGATAACCGCGGAAGTCATCGCTGCTGCTGCCATCTTGGCGCGCCACGCGTTGTACAGGAAAAGTGCATGGCTTGGTCGGCGGCATTTTGACGGTTGTCGGGCAGGCTTTCAAGCAAAGGTAAAAGCGGCAAACCTTGATACCACGGGGTTTGGCTGCTGGCATTGACGATATTGTCGCCTTTTAAGGCGCTGATGGGCAGGAAGTGGATGTGTGCTTTGAGGCCGATTTGTTCCGCCAGCTTGCGGTAGGCCGCGGTAATGGCTTGATATTTGGCTTCGTCAAAGTCGAGCAGGTCGAGTTTGTTGACGGCGACGATGATGTTGGGGCAGCCCAAAAGTTTCAGAATCGCGCTGTGGCGTTTGGTTTGGGGCAGTAGGACAGGGTCGCTGCCTGAAAAAAATCGACGCGTGTGGCATCAACCAAAATAATGGCGGCATCGGCAGTCGATGCGCCGGTAACCATATTACGCGTGTATTGCTCATGTCCCGGCGTATCGGCAATGATGAATTTGCGTTTGGGGGTGGCGAAATAACGGTAGGCCACGTCAATGGTGATACCTTGTTCGCGCTCGGCGGCAAGGCCGTCTGTCAGGCTGGCAAAATCAGGCGTTTCGCCGTTTTCGGCAGCACGGTTAAGTTTGTCAATCTGGTCGGTCAGCAAGGTTTTGCTGTCGTAGAGCAGGCGGCCGATGAGCGTGGATTTGCCGTCATCGACACTGCCGGCGGTAATGAAGCGTAAAAGCGGAGCGGAAGCTGCGGTCATGATTCTTTCCCATTTCTCGTGATTTCTCAAACTGACCGCTACTTTAAACAGGCCGTCTGAAAATGGGAAAGAATGTTTGGTTGTTAAAAAAGCTGTTTTCGTTATATCGCAAAGCGATGGGATATTGCCTCACGCCATCCGTTTTCTCCGTGTCGCCAACCAACACACAATCGACCCTAAGCACACCATTCCCGCCCCCTGCCAAAACGTCATGGACAACGGCGCGCTAATCACAAACGATGACACCACCGCAGACAACACTGGAATGAAATAAGATGCGCCTGCCAATACAGTCAGGTTGCCGCGCGAAATACCGATATTCCACACCGCATAGCCCAAACCCATACAAGCTGAGGCGGCAACGGCATAGCCGAGCGATACGGCATCAAAATTCAACGTATTCGCGCCGCTGAGAAAGTATTCGATCCACAACAGTATCGACACCAGCGCAAAGAAAAAGCCGACGCTGCTGCCTTCCGCTTTCACACGCGCCGTCAGCGTACAATATGCCGCCCAAAGCACGGCATCTACAAATGCCATGATATAGCCGCCGGGATTGGTGCGGACATTGTGGTAAATACCGGAAACCGACAAGCCGACATCGCCACCCAGTACAGTGGCAATCCCCAAAAACGACAGCACAAAGCCGATAACTATCCACCATTTTGACGGCTGTTTATTGAAATATACCGTCCCGACGATGGTAAACGTCGGCCACAAATAATTCACCATGCCGATCTCAACCGTCTGTCGGGCATTTTGGGCAAAACCGACCGACAACGACAAACACAGTTCGCAACCGACAAAAAAAATGCTTGCCCAAAGTAAATAGCCGCGGTTGTAATTACGCAAATGCGGCCTGCCGAAAATCAACCAAATCAACACAGTGGACAGGGGTGTACATCATTGCCGCGCCGCCCACTGCCCCCATATGCAGGCTCAAAGAGCGTATCAGCGAAATGACAAAGCTCCACAAAGCAACGGCAAGCAGCCCGATGGCAGTGGCTTGTTTGGAGGAGATGTTTTGAGATAAGAAATGAATCATGGCGTATGTGCTGAAGATGGTTTTATTAGGTTTATCGTAGTTTGAATATATCGTTTCTACATTAATTATTTTAACGAGTTTCAAGGCCGTCTGAAAATGATTGTTTCAGACGGCCCTCTATTTGCAATTAGTCCTAAATATGACTATAATCCGCATCCAATTAGTCAATATAGAGACCAATTTATGAATCAGCTCGACCAACTCGGTATGCGTATCAGCCATATAGACAGCGCATTCGACCAATGGATTAAACAGCAAAACACCAACTACAATACCTTTGCCGTTCTCTACACCTTAGCCACCGAAGGCAGCCGCACTCAAAAATACATAGGCGAAGAATGGAGCCTGCCCAAGCAAACCGTTTCCGGCACATGCAAAACGCTGGCCGAACAAGGCTTGCTGACATTTCACGAAAGCGAACAAGACAAACGCGAACGCTTATTGTCGCTGACCGAGCAAGGCAAGGAATCCGCCGCACCATTGGTGCAAAACATGCAGGAATTCAGCAAACGAATTTTTACCGCCTTCGGTGAAAAACGTGCAGCCCGACTGTTTGCCGATTTGGACGCATTAGCCGAATTAATGGCGCAAACCCTCAATACTAAATAAGGAGGGCAACCATGTGGAAAATGTTGAAACACATCGGTCAAACACACCGCCGCAAACTCATCACAACCTTCTCTCTCGTCGGCTTGGATAATCTGCTCTTGCTGGTTTATCCCGTGTTTGGCGGCTGGGCGATTAATGCCGTTATGGATGGCAACGTCTGGCAGGCAATGTTGTATGGTGTGGTGGTTTTATTAATGTGGATAATCGGAGCCGCCCGCCGAGCAGCTGATACGCGTACGTTTACCCAAATCTATACTGAAATAGCCGTCCCGGTCGTTTTGGAACAGCGCAAACGAGAAGTACCACATTCCGCCATTACCGCACGCGTTGCCCTATCGCGTGAGTTTGTCAGTTTCTTTGAAGAACACCTGCCCATCACTGCTACTTCGCTGGTCTCCATCTTCGGTGCATGTATGATGTTGCTGATATTGGAATTTTGGGTGGGCGTATTGGCTGTTGCGATACTTGCCCTGTTTTTATGGTTGCTGCCGCGTTTTGCCGCCATCAGCGAAAACCTATATTTCCGTTTAAACAACCGACTTGAACGCGACAACCACCTTATCCGCGACGGCAACGAGCGTCAGCTCTACCGCCACTATGGCTGGGTTGCCAAACTACGCGTGCTGATTTCCAACCGCGAAGCCTTAGGCTATCTCAGTATCGGCATGGCGATGAGCGTATTGTTCGGCTTCGCCTTTATACACATGACGCTTAAAGGCTATGGCAGCGCCGGCCATATCTATTCCGTCAGCACTTATTTATGGATGTTTGCAATGAGTTTGGACGATGTACCGCGCTTGGTCGAACAATACGCCAATCTAAAAGATATCGGACAACGCGTTGAACTTTCGGAAGAAAACAATTTTTCCAAGGCCGTCTGAAACCTTAACACACTATCAGGACATATTATGAGTTGGTTTTATTTAATCTTAGCCGGTATGCTGGAAATCGGCTGGCCATTGGGCTTAAAGCTGGCACAACAGGAAGGCTACCGCTGGCATGGCTTTGCCGCCGCGCTTGCCTGCATCGCCGGTAGCGGATACCTCCTTTACCTTGCCCAAAAAAGTATTCCGATGGGTACGGCCTACGCCGTCTGGACAGGCATAGGCGCGGCAGGGGCATTTTTGGTGGGCGTTGTATTTTTCAACGATGCCGCCAACTTCGGCCGCTGGCTCGGCACATTTCTCATCATCTCCGGCGTCGTAGTGATGAAACTCTCCAGCGGAAACTGAAAATCTCGTTTCTATTTAATCCAAGGCCGTCTGAACAAGCATGCTCAGACGGCCTAATACCTTCCCGAATATAACGAAATCATCTTAAATTAAAACCAAGCATTCTTTCCTTTTTTCAGACGGCCTGTTTAAAGTGGCGACTGTCCATTATTCAAACAATCGGTTATAGCCGTCCAACAAAGGAATCCAAATGAGCCAAGCCAATCCGCTCCCACCCGAACTCTCCACCCAACTCTCCACCCTATCCCCCACCCAACTTGCCTGGCTCTCCGGCTATTGCTGGGCGCAAAGCCAAGGCATATCCGGTGCAGCAGCCGAACCATCTGCCCTGCAAACAGCCGTCCAGACAGTCAGCCGCCGCGTATTAGTCCTCTCCGCCTCACAAACCGGCAATGCCCGCAGCGTTGCCGAATCCTTACACGCCAAACTTCAAGCCGCCGGCGTAGAAGCCCACCTCAGCAGCGCAGGCGATTTCAAAAGCAAAACCCCTGCCCGATGAAGACATCGTACTTTTGGTGACCTCCACCCAAGGCGAAGGCGAACCTCCCGAGGAAGCCCTGCCCCTGTACAAATTCATCTACGGCAAAAAGAAACCAGATCTCAGCAAATTGACCTTTGCCGTCTTGGGCCTTGGCGACTCCTCCTATCCCAACTTCTGCCAAGCAGGCAAAGACTTTGATGCCAAATTTGCCGAACTGGGTGCAGGCCGTTTGAACGACTTGGGCATTTGCGACTTAGAATTCCAAGCCGATGCCGACGCATGGATTACCGCCGTCGTACCCAAAGTAGCCGAATTAACCGCCCAAGCAACAAGCCCAAGTACAACCGCTGCACCAAACGGCTCAGCAACACCAAGCAACGGCACCGTCTACACCAAAGAAAACCCCTACACAGCCACCCTATCCGTGCGCCAAAAAATCACCTCGCGCGACGCGGAAAAAGACGTCGAACACATCGAAATCGACTTCAGCGGCTCAGGTTTGCATTATCAGGCAGGCGACGCACTCGGCGTATGGCCGCTGAATGCCGCCAACCTCGTTCAAGAAATCCTCGACCTCAACCAACTGACCGGCAGCGAAACCATCCAACTTTCAGACGGCCGCGAAACCGACATCCGCACAGCCCTGACCGAATCCGCAGACATCACCCAAAACACACCCGCCTTCGTCCAACAATACGCCGAATTAACAAACAACGAAGAACTCAAAACCATAGCCGCAGATAAAGCCCAACTGGACGCCTACCTCGCCGCCACACCGCCCGTAGGCGTATTTGCCGCCCATCCACACCCAATAGACGCGCAAACCCTGTTCCAACTCTTCCGCCCACAAACCCCACGCCTTTACTCCATCGCCTCCGCACAAGGCGAAGTCGGCGAAGAAGTCCATCTTACCGTAGGCATCGTCCGTTTCAACCACCACGACCACACCTACACCGGCGCAGCATCCGGCTAGTTTGGGCGAACGCCTCGAAGAAGGCAGCGAAATCCGCGTCTTTGTCGAACCCAACCCCAACTTCCGCCTGCCCCAAAACGGCGATACACCCATCATCATGATAGGCGCAGGCACAGGTGTCGCCCCCTTCCGCTCCTTCATGCAACAACGCGCCGCTAATGGCGACAGCGGCAAAAACTGGCTCTTCTTCGGCAACCAACGCCTGGCCGACGACTTCCTCTACCAACTCGAATGGAGCGAATGGCGTAAAGACGGCCTCCTCACCCGCGCCGACCTCGCATGGAGCCGCCAAGGCGAACACAAAGTCTACGTCCAACACAAAATCGCCGAATGCGCCGCCGAAGTTTGGAGCTGGCTGCAACAAGGCGCACACATCTACGTCTGCGGCGACGCCGCACGCATGGCACGCGATGTCGAAAACGCCCTGATCGAAGTCATCGAAACCCAAGGCAAACTCAGCCGTGACGAAGCTGAAGACTACCTCAACGACCTGCGCGAAGACAAACGCTACCAACGCGACGTTTATTGATTGGATAAACAAAAATAAAGGCCGTCTGAAAGCTGAATTTCAGACGGCTTTTTAAAGAGCCAACTCGGATTGTTATCAATTTACCCGGTTTTTGCATTATAATTGTGCAAATTTGACTCACTCGAAAGAAAATAAATTGGAAGGATTACAACAACTTGTAGATTTATTGGTGGGTTTTGTCGATTGGATATTGAAATTACTGGCATTCTTGTTTTAAACTACGTTTTATTCTTTTATACATTAAAGACGTATTTTCATCATGCAAACCGCGCAACGCTCTGCTACTTTCTTCTATTGGTACCACACAAACGTGCGGTACTTTTTTTGCGCTTGTCTGAAACAGACCAAATTGAAAATACGCAAATTAGAGCCGCCTCACTTGAGCGGCTTTTTTTATACCCACCATGGCCGCTTAAATCCACCCATTTTTAAGAAACAAGGAATACAGCCATGACTGCCTCAACTAAAATCCACAGCCAAACCCAAATGTTACACACCTGCCGCATGGTCGTTGACAGCAACAGCCACCACAGCATGCTCAACATGCACACTTTGCCTGATTCGCCTGACAGCCTCATCAGTGAAGCCCTGATTCCGCAAGTGCGCACCATCGCGACTTTGATTGCCGCAGAGCGCCACGACTTCAATCAAAGCAGCCCCAACGTTTTTTTACTGATGAAGCGGATTTCTTCGCAGCGCGTATTTTTGGTTCTGGGCGTACGCCGTTTCCATTTGGATATTACCCTGCTGCCTATGCTCAAAACCGCCAACAAACGCGCCGAAGCTTTCGCCAAACGCCATCACATGCCCTTCTCTCCCGCTGAAATGCAAATGTCCCTGCACACCCGCCGCCCTGCCAACCTGCTGATTATCGAAACCGAACACGAAATGCCTGCACTGGGCAATTTGGCTGCCAACAGCCGTGCATTTGCAGCGCAACTTTCCAATATTATTTTGTAAAACCACTTGAAAAACAGGGAAATGGTTTAATATTAGGCAAACACACTCCGCCGAAATCTCGGCAAAGACAAACCTCTCTCAGGAAAAAAACAATGAAAAAAACTGATTGCCTTAGCCGCCCTTTCCACTTTTGCCCTGGCTGCCTGCAAAGACAATACCCAAGCGCAGCTTGAGCAGCAACAAAAACAAATCGAAGCATTGCAACAACAGTTGGCACAACAAAACGGCCAACAAGAAGACAATACGGTTTACCAGCTCACGCCTGAAGCCGTGAAAGACACCATTCCTGCCGAAGCACAAGCCAACGGCAACAACGGCCAACCGGTAACCGGTACAGACGGCCAACAATATATCTACGACCAATCCACCGGCAGCTGGCTGCTTCAAAGTTTGGTGGGTACTGCAGCCGGTGCATTTATCGGCAACGCATTGGCGAATAAATTCACACAAGCGCGCAATCAAAACAGCCCGATTGCCCGTCAAGCCCGTGCCAACTATTATCAAACCGCACGTCCAAACGGACGCACCAGCCAACAGCTGAATACACGCACCCTGCGTGCACAACAACAAAACGCTCAACAGCAACAGCGTTACCGCGAAACCGCGCGTCAGCCTTCCAACTACCGCCGCCCAAGCATGGGTCGGGGCTTTGGCCGCCGTCGCTGATTCGGTTTATATTCCATCTTTGATATAAGCGTTCCCAATATAAAAGGCCGTCTGAAAATCTGATTTTTCAGACGGCCTTTGGTCTTTTCTCTATTTTTCTTATTGCAGACTTGTGAGTCTGTTTATATTCGTTATGCCCAAAAGTCTCGCGGAGCGTCCAATACGGGTTTGACGATGCCGGTACGGATGGCGAAATCGCCAAAACCTTCATCATCCAAACGGTTTCGAGACCAATCTGCCACCCAGCCTTCGACAATTTCAAGGATTTCAGGTTCGGTAATGTTCTCTTTAAACAGGCGCGGAATGCGGGTGCCTTCTCGGTTGCCGCCTGCGTAGAGGTTGTAGCGGCCGACCGCTTTGCCGACCAAACCGATTTCCGCCAGCATGGCGCGACCGCAACCATTCGGGCAACCGGTTACGCGCAAAACGATGTATTCGTCTTCCAAGCCATATTTGGCGAACATTTCATCAATTTTATCGGAGAATGTCGGCAGGAAGCGTTCGGCCTCCGCCATCGCCAGCGGGCAGGTCGGCAAGGCAACGCAGGCCATAGAATTCTCACGCTGGATGGTAATCGATTTGCTGATTAATCCATGCTCTTTAGCGATTTTATCAATCGTATCTTTCAATTCCGGCGGTACATTGGCAACCACCAGATTTTGATTGGCAGTCAGACGGAAGTCGCCGGGATGGATTTTGGCAATTTCGCGGATACCTGTTTTTCAACGGCCTGCCGGGATAATCGAGCAGACGGCCGTTTTCAATAAACAAAGTCAAATGCCAGTTGCCTTCATGCCCTTGTACCCAGCCGATGTGGTCGCCGCGATGAGTGAATTCATAAGGGCGGATGGGTTCAAACTTAATGCCCATGCGTCTTTCGACTTCTTCTTTGAATACATCCACGCCGACGCGTTGCAGCGTATAGCGTGTACGCGCTGCTTTGCGGTCGCTGCGGTTGCCCCAGTCGCGCTGGGTGCTGACAACGGCTTCGGCGGCGTTAAGGGTGTATTCGAGCGGAACGAAACCAAATTCGTAAGAAATGTTTGGATAAGTTTTGGTATTACCGTGTTCGCTGGATAAACCGCCGCCGACCAATACATTGAAGCCCACCAACTTGCCATTTTCTGCAATCGCTACAAAACCCAAGTCGTTGGAATGAATGTCCACATCGTTATCGGGCGGAATCACGACGGCAGTTTTAAATTTGCGCGGCAAATAGGTTTTACCCAAAATCGGCTCGACCTCATCGGCAATTTCTTTATTGCGCGGCTCGGTCGGCTCGGTCGTGAACACTTTTTCACCGTCCAGCCAGACATCGGCATATGCCATGGTGCGCGGCAGAAGGTGCATACTGATGCGCGCCGCCCATTCATAGGCTTCTTGGTGCAACGTGCTTTGCACCGGATTGCTGGTGCACAACACATTACGGTTGACATCGCTGGCTGTGGCAATAGAATCCAAACCAAGTTTGTGCAATGCCTGATGCGCCTGTTTTTAAATCGGTTTTCAGAATGCCGTGGTATTGGAAAGTTTGACGGTTGGTCAGGCGGATGGAGCCGTAAATCGTATTTTTCACCGGCAAATTTGTCGATACCCAGCCACTGCTTCGGCGTAATGATGCCGCCGGGCAAACGGCAACGCAACATCATGTTTTTTAAGGGCTCAAGTTTTTGTTCGGTACGCTCGGCACGGATATCGCGGTTGTCCTGTTCATACATGCCGTGGAAGCGGATAAGCTGAAAGTTGTCGGCGGTAAAGCCGCCGGTAAAGTCGTCTTTCAACTCTTCCTTAATCGTACCGTGCAGATAATCGCTGCGCTCTTTCAAGGCTTCGTTGCCGGACAAAAGGCGTCTCAGGCAGCTTGGCTCGTGGGTCGGTTGTGGTAGCAGTCATTGAAGCACTCCTTATTTTTTTGGTATAGGCGTTACTTTAATGAAGCCGTCTGAAAATGAGAAAGAATGGTTTGTTTGTTTTAAAGACGATTTTGTTATATTGGTTTGGAACATAAAAAGGCCGTCTGAACTTTACTTTCAGACGGCCTTGATATTGGATGGGACAAACCGATTAGGCTTGTTTGTTCCAACGTTCGATAGATTCTTTGATGACTTGTTTCGCTTCTTCTACATCGCCCCAAGATTCAACTTTAGTGGTACCTGCTTTTTTCAGGTCTTTGTAGTGGTTGAAGTGGAACTCGATTTGTTTGATCAGTTGTTGCGGCAAATCGGCCAAAGTTTTGTAGGCGTTGCCATTGTTGCGGTCGTCGGCTGGAACGCAGACAATTTTGTCGTCCACTTCGCCGTCGTCAACGAATTTCATCACGCCGATAACGCGTGCTTCCAAGAAAATACCGGTTGCCAAAGGCTGCTCAGTAACCAGCAATACGTCCAATTCGTCGCCGTCTTCGTCCAAAGTTTGCGGAATGAAGCCGTAGTTGGTCGGTTTGGCGAAAATTGCCGGTTCAACGCGGTCGAGTTGGAAAGCGGCCAGTTTGCGGTTCCACTCGATTTTGTGGTTGCTGCCTGCAGGGATTTCGTTGACAACGTTGATGATGCCGCCGTCCACGTCGCCCGGGGTCAGGATTTTGTTGAAGTCTGCCATGATGGTTTCCTTTGATTTTAAAGAGAGTCAAACGGCGAAAGTATAGCAAACCCAAGGCCGTCTGAAAATGTGAAACTGTCGTATTCAGACGGCCTTTTTGGCATTCAGCCTTTTGACCAGTTCTAAAATTGCGCGTTTATTGGAAGGGGAAAACACTTTTTCCGCCGCTTCTTCTGCATCAAACCAGCCGTAGGCAACGTGTTCGTCCGGTTGCAGGACGATGGGTGTATCGCGCGGAATTTGGGCGGAGAAGATGTGTTCGCGGTTTTCAAAAACGCCTTTGGGATAGCGATGGCGCCAGTGATGATAGATTTCATAAACGGTGCTGTCGTGCCAGTTTTCCAGCTGTCCGTCTGCAAGGCGGATACCGGTTTCTTCCCACACTTCGCGCCATGCGGTTTCTTCGATACGCTCGCCCTCTTCCAAGCTACCGGTAACCGACTGCCAAAAAAACCTTGCGGCGCCGTACGTTCAATCAGCAGGATATTGCCGTCTTTATCATGCAAAACGACCAAAACGGAAACAGGGATACTTCAAAGGCTTACCGCTCATGACTTGTCCTTGCCGGTTTGATTGTGGAGGCTGATTTTTTGTAGTAAGTAAGCCAAAAGGTTTTCCATGTATCACTCAAAAAAATGGGAAATTGATATTCAGACGGCCTTTGCCGAAAATCCGCAAAGGCCGTCTGAAATTATACCCTGATTTAACTGCGCCAGTTTCCGAGACACCAGCTCTGCCGCTTCTTCCGGCGAATTGGCTTTCAAGCCAACTTCTCCAAAATACGAAATTTTAGGCAAATCACACAAAAACTTATCGACGTCTTGCGCCGTCAAAAAACGGCCATGCAAATCAAATCCAACATTTAAAGCACGCCCTTTGATTTCCGCCACCCTGTCATGCAAATGGCCGTACAAGTGATACCAACCCTGATAGCAGCCGTCCCACTCCTGAATCGGATAATGAAAGAGAACCAGCGTATTCTTAATTTCCGGCAATTTGAGTTTCAAATACGGCCGTATGGACGATAGCAGCGGATGGCCGTCATGCTTGGTCTGGCTGCGGAAAAAATCGACATACTGCCGAATCACATGATCATGATTGCCGTAAATCAAGTGATGTTGCCCGTTCAAACGCGACAAAACGCGCTCTATCTGCTTATGGTCTTGGGCAAAGGAAAAAAATCGCCCAAGTTGTACACCGTATCTTCAGGCGTAACGGTTTCATTCCATGTCCTGATTAAAAATTCATCCATCTGCTCCACGTTATCGAACGGTCGAAATTGCGGGCAGAATTTGGCGATGTTTTTATGTGAGAAATGTAGGTCTGATGTGAAGTAGGTTTTGCTCATGCCATGCTTTCTGCGTTGCAAGCTTGAATCGTATCACGCGCGGGCGTATGCTGAATAATGTTTATTGTATGCTTCAAGGAGTTTTTATGCGTTTGGTTATTGCCGCGCCGGCCAACGGCACAATATTGAAAAACGCGCTCAAAGCGCATCTTCAAAACGACCCACGCGTCAGCAGCTTGGTCGATTTATCCTCGCCAGAAGGAAGCTATCCGCAACTCTCGTTTGCCGCAGCCGAAGAAGTCGTGGCAGGACGCGCCGACCGTGCGCTGTTGATTTGCGGTACCGGCGTGGGTACGGCGATTGCCGCCAATAAGGTACGCGGCATACGGGCGGCGACGGCGCACGATTTGCTCACCCTTCGTGGCTCGGTGGAAAACTATGATGCGCAGGTTTTATGTATGGGGCAAAACGTGATTGCCGCTCCGGCTGCTTGGGCATTGGTGGATATTTGGCTGGATTTGCGCCACAACACAAGCAGCGGTTATGCGCCTAAAGTCAGCGAAATCGAAACGTACGAGCGCGGAAAATAAATACGTGTTGCTCCATATTTTTCAGACGGCCTTACAACTGTCTCAAAAAAATGCCTGAATGAACGCAATCTTATCCAATTCTGGCATAGCATTGAATGTTTCCTGATGCTCGTGGATATAGTCGATTAAAGGATAAAATTCTTCATCAACATGGCGTTTGTCGAGTTTGCGGCCGATATTGCCCTCGTTGCTTCGTCCCAGAAACTTGGAAATCAGGTAATATGGCGATTTGAGTTTGAACAGCATTTCGCCGTTTTGTGCATCAAATACCATAAAGCCTTCGTGTTCCACATTTTTCAGACGGCCTTTCAGCTCGCCGAATGTCATGTTTTTCAGCATTTCTGGACGGCGCACTCCGTATTGTTTGCCGATTTCGTCTAATTCGGCTTCGCTAAACTGACGGCCGGTCGCCACATCAATGCAGCCGATTAAGGTTTCGCCCAATTCTTCGCGGATGATGTGTACGTCTTTCGCGTCTGTAATTTCAAACAAAAAGTATGGTTCGGATATGCGCGGAACAAGGTTTCGTATTGCGCGCAATGTGCGGCAGTCATGTCGGCAAACGCGCTATCAAGCGAGCCGGTAGTCGAATACAGCACTTTGCCGTCAAACGCCGCGCCTTTAGATGGATGGCCGTCTGAAAGTGAGACGAAAGTACAGCAACCGAGGAAGCCGTTTACTTTTACTACCGCGTCCACTAATCTCTCATCGCCGATTCGGATCGGGTAACGGCTGCCTTTGGCAATACGTTCCGAGTAATTAAACACTTTTTTAAACGGGCGCACGATGATTCGATTATGTGCGTCGATAATCAAACCGCGCATTTCCAGCAAAGCATCATCAAAGCGGTTGTTATAAAACACGCTGCGTGCGTATTTCAACACGCGCAATTCGGGATAACGCTTGGATGCTTTGGCAGTAAAGTTACGGCTGCCGTGTTGCAGATAGTGATCGGTCACAAAGGTTTGCTGCGCCTCATCAAACACCAGCGGCTTATGCTCAATGGCCTGCATCTGTTCGATTTTTTCTAACTGTTCCGCATTTGCCGGCTGCACGGCCTCGATGTGGATTTCGTTTGCCACACGATTTTGGTTCAACTTGATATACGCCGCCAACACGTCATGCTCTTTTACGCCGTGTAGGTTGGGATAGAAATTATGCAGTCGATAGACCTCTGTTTCAAAACCGCTTTTCTCCGCCTGATCCAATAAATGACGGCAACGCGAAGCTTTTTGGTTGGTATTGGAATTAATGATCAAAATATTTCGATTCGGATTTTGACGTCCAAGTCTCAAGGTTTCAGTCATCAAGGCATTACCGCGCTTCTGCGCCTTATCCACCGCTTCACCCGACCAACGATATTCACCGTATTCATCGGTAATGAACAAATCGTTTTCAATACGGACAACTTCCGCATCCGGATACTGTGCTTTAAATTCGGCGGCTTTTTGTTCGGCAAAAGTCGATTTTCCCGAACCTTGATGACCGCGGATTAAGATAAATTTTTGCATTTTGTTTCCTTATTCTTTTTCTCAGCTTGTCCTGAATAAATAGGCCGTCTGAAAAATAATTCTACCCTTTTTTTCAGACGGCCTTAGCTTTAGTTCACGGCTGCCAACGGCGTTTTTCTCAATCTCTTCTACCCAGAAATCTGTACCCATACCTCGTTCGGCAAAGGAACCAATCAGGGAGAATACTTGGTCGGAGAAGCCGCCGATATTCAAGATATCCTGACGGTTTCGTGCTTGAGCCGTGGTGTAGGGCTGGATATCCAGACAAACGAGTTTGGCTTCAGGACAGCGTTTTTTCAGGATGTCCCATTCTTTCATCAGACTGGTTTTGCCACCCCATCGTTGGCTGTCATCTGCCCAACTTTCGTTGTCTGACACGATGACAACCAAATCTACGTCGGCTTTTTTTCACGGTTCAACATGGCAAGCGGTGCGCTGCATGCCGTTCCACCGCCGCCGATATTGGCGAGTTTTTCGGCGTTGGTCATGATGCTGTCGCGTGGGTTGAGCTTCACGTTTACCGTGATTTGTTCAAACGGTATCACGCGGGCTTGCGGATTGGTACGCAACATGGCGGCGGACACGAGCGCGGCAATGTCGATGCAGCGGGTTTTGGTGGACGCACTGCCGCGATAGCCGGTAGCCGGACTGTGCATGGAGCCGGAGACGTCCGGACAAACCACGACTTTGCCTTGGATTGCCGGTACGTTTTTGTACGGCGGTTTCCATCGCATCTTGCAGGGCTTCGCGAATTTCAAACGGCATCTGTTCGGATGTCGCCTGATAGGCAGTCAGCAACTGATAAGGCAGCACACGGGCGCGGGCAATGGTGGTTTCGTCACGCAATTTTTTTCTGCCACCATTTTGATGTTTTTGCTTTTTCGCAAACACTTCGTGGCGCAGGAAAGTATTCAGGCTTTGACGAACCTGCTGCCATGAGCCGTTGCGGGCGATTTGCGTCCAGTCGCCGCTGTTCAAGTCTAAAGCTGTAAGCATTTGAAGGGAACGTTGAGCAATTCGCCTTGGCGGCTTTGTTTGTAGTCTTCAAAAGCGCGGGTAATGGGCGGCAATGCTTCACGGTCGTACGGTTTGCCGATCAGCCATGCAAACCATGTGGCACGCCATGCTTCACGCGGTTTGGGGTGCACCATTTTGACCACGTCTGCCAGCGATGGCGAATTGCCGACGGCGGCGTTCAACAGTTGTTTTTCGGTGGCGGTCAAAAGCCAAGTCTGCATCAGTTTTTTCGGACGGTTGCCGAAAGATTTTTCTGCCGACTGCGCCGCTGCGGATAATTTGTGCGAAGTTACGCAACATTTTACCGTTGTCCACTACTTGGTCGAATACGCGGGCAAGCATGTTCACATCTTTTTGCGCCAACACGGCAAGCAACAGTGCAGGCATATCTTTCATAAAACCTTTTTGACGGGCATATACGGCAGTTTTGGCGATAAACTCGGCATCCAGGCTTTCTGCCAATTTCAACACTTGGTCAAGCTGGCTTTGTGCATCGGCATAGAAAGTATTGTTCAGACAACCGGTAGCGGCAAGCTGTGCCAGCTGTTGTTTGGGCGTCAGCGTGTAGGCGATGCCGCCGGCTTCGTTATAGGTATCGGTTTTAGTAAAACGGTTTTTAATCGATTGAAACAAGGTAGTATTAGCCATTTTCATTTTCTTTCATATTGTTGGTTTGAGGCCGTCTGAACTTGTTTTAGCTTTTTTTCAGACGGCCTTGAATGGGTGGCAGTGTGGCGGCTAAAGATGAAGAGAAGCGTTTTTAACTGAAAGCTAATGTATTCTCTTCCGGGCATCCGCCTACTGCCGAAAGGCGACTAGATTTACTAGGATCATTCAGGTTTTAGCAGAAAAGGAATGTAATCCTAATGGCATTCGCCCATAAGGGGCGGCACATCTGGCAACGAAGAGTGAAGAAATTTTTACGCGCTCTATCCTCTGAGCTACTCTGCCATAGTTGACGGCAGAGACGGGATTCGAACCCGCGACCTCGTGCTTAGCAGGCTGTAATTCCTCCGGCATTTGCCGAATGCACCGAAAACGGTTTTTTTATATCAGCTCGTCCGAATATTTCAGACGGCCTCGCATGGGTGGCAGCTTAGCGAATAAACATGAAGAGAAACGGTTTTAACGTGAAAGGTTAATGTACTCTCTTCAAGCATCAGCCTACTGCCGTATAAAGTAATATGGCACGCAACAAGTTTTTCAGGGAAACATGCCTTCGCTCTACCAGCTGAGCTACTCTGCTATTTTGGATAACAGAGGCAGGACTCGAACCTGCGACACAAGGGTATCCATGTTGTAGTTTCCCTAGGCATTTGCCTGCCATATTGGAAAAAGGGTGGGCGACTAAATAAACAAGACGTTCAACGTCTATCAGACGAGACAGGATTCGAACCTGTTAATCCAAATGTAGTCTTGTTGGCATTCGCCCTGTAACCACACAGCAACTAAATTTACGGAAAATTTTTCTCCGGTAACTGTATTTCCCGAAGCATCTGCTGTATCGTTACATTCACAACATAGCCAACAGCGTGCCAAGAATAAAAATTTTTTTATAAAAAAATAATTTTTTTAATTTATTGAATATAAAGAAAATATATTTTTAAAGTAGCTTTTTATCAGCAAGAAGCGTAGAATACTAAAAAAATATTTATAGATAGTTATATAGAAAATAGAATATAAAAAGGATATATGATGAGATTCGATGATTTGGACAAACGCTTGCGACAATACGAAACCGCTTATGATTTTTTTGCGTGCCACAGGAAAAATTTTTATTGTTGTACGCTTAGACGGGCGCGGTTTTACACGACTAACCAAGGAAATTTGGCAGTTTGAAGCCCCGTTCGACATTCGTTTCCGCGATCTGATGGCACACACCGTCCGTCATTTAATGAAATGTGGCTTCAATGTGGCGTACGGCTATTCGGAAAGCGATGAAATTTCACTATTGCTGCGTCGAGATGACGATACGTTCAAACGCAAAACGCGCAAAATCATTTCGGTATTGGCTGGTGAGGCCAGCGCCGCCTTTTCTGTGGCACACGGGCAGCCCTCCGCTTTTGATGCCAGAGTTTGCGTTTTACCGAACGAAAAACTGGTGGTTGATTATTTCCGTTGGCGGCACGAAGACTCATACCGCAACGCGCTCAACGCCCACTGCTATTGGATGCTGCGCAAGAAAGGAGAAAGCGTGTCCCGCGCTACAGATGCCGTCAGCGGCCTGAAACGCGTGCAAAAGCACGATTTGTTATTTGAAAACAATATCAATTTCAACGAACTGCCTGCGTGGCAGAAACATGGCTTCGGTGTGTATTTTCAGACAGCCTTAAAAGAAGGTTTTAATCCGAAAACTGACGAAACCGTACAAGTAAAACGCCAAATCCTGCATACAGATTTCGAGCTGCCGTTGGGCGATGATTACGGCACATTTGTCCTGGAAAGAATTGTTTAAATTGTTTAGAGGTCGTCTAAAAATGAATACTGCTACAAGAGGACAAATCCCCGCTGTTCTTATCATTGATTTGGAAGTCGATCCAAAAACCGATAAGCCGTTCAAAATCGGTGCATTCCGCCCCGACTCAGGTTTGTTTTTTGAAAAAGCTTTTCGTGAAGAAAAGGGTTTTCATACCGCCTTGTGTGAAATGGCTCATCTGACCAGTGGATTAAAGTGGCTGATGGGGCACAACATCCTCGGGCACGATTTGAAATATTTGAAGGCCGTAGTGCCCGAAGCCGCATGGCTTAAAGTGCCTGTTATCGATACGCTGTGGCTCTCGCCTTTGGCATTTCCGCAAAATCCGTATCACCGACTAATCAAAAACCATAAAATCATCTCTTCTGAAATTAATTCCCCACTTGCCGACTGTCACGCTTGCTGGCAGCTTTTTCAAGACCAATGCACGGCTTTTGGAAAAATCAAAGCCGAAAAGCCCGAGGAGTTTGCGCTGTGGACAGCCCTGTCTGATATACCCCTGCCGTATCGTCTTTCAGACGACATTATGATTCCAAAGCGTGATACATCGCCGGATGTCAAGAAACTGATCGACACTATTTGGTTGATGATGCAGGACAACAATGATCAAGGTCGTCTGAAAGTCTGCCGCACACGTTTTTTGGAGTTAATGAAAACTGACATCCGCAATCCTTCCATATATCCTTCCCTCGGCTATGCCTTATCTTGGTTAAATGTCTCTGGTGGTAATTCTGTGTTAGCTCCGTGGGTGAGGCACCAGTTTCCCGATACGGCTCGGCTGATTGCCGAATTGCGCGACCATGATTGCGGTAGTACGGAATGCCGTTATTGTCAGGATACGCTCAATCCTGAGGCGCAGTTACAGCGTTATTTCAAACTACCGACTTTTCGCGATGTAAAAGGATTTGATGGTGGACAACGTGCTGTGGTGCAATCAGGTATGAAGGGGTTGCATACGCTGGCGGTGCTGCCCACGGGCGGCGGCAAATCCTTGTGTTATCAGTTGCCAGCGCTCAACCGCTACTACCGCAACGGAGGCTTGACAATAGTTGTTTCACCTTTGCAATCGCTGATGAAAGATCAGTTGGACGGTTTGGAGAAAAAAGGAGCTACCTGCGCTGCTATGCTTAACGGCTTGGTTGAGGTGGTTGAACGCGCCCAAATTTTAGACAAAATAGCTTTGGGCGATATCGGCATTTTGTTTGTCGCGCCTGAACAGTTCCGCAACACCAGTTTTATTAACGCTATTTCGCAACGCCAAATCAACGGCTGGGTATTCGATGAGGCACATTGCCTGTCGAAATGGGGACACGACTTCCGTCCAGACTATCTATACGCAGTCAAATTTATCGCTGAACACAGCAAAAATAACGGTACGGTGGCTCCGGTAAGTTGTTTTACTGCTACTGCCAAACCCGATGTCCTCGCCGACATCACTAACCATTTCCGTGAAGAGGCTGGTATTGAATTCCGCCAATTTATTGGTGACAACGAGCGCGACAATCTGTTTTACGATGTGCTGGAGATTTCAGATGGCCTTAAAAAACAAAAAATCAACGAGCTGTTGCATCGTGAACTTGATCATCAAAGCGGTGGAGCCGTGGTATTTGTCGGACGGCGGAAAAGTGCGGAAACCTATTCGGCTTACCTGAAAGAACAAGGCTGGGCATGTGAGCATTTCCATGCAGGCTTGGGGAACAACGAAAAAGCCGATATTCAAAAACCAGTTTATTGGCGGTAGTTTGCGCATTATTGTCGCCACCAACGCCTTTTGGTATGGGCGTGGATAAACCTGACGTACGCTTGGTTATTCACGCTGAAATCACCGGCTCGCTGGAAAATTATTTGCAGGAAGCGGGCAGAGCAGGGCGTGATCAGGCAGAGGCAAAATGCGTGTTGCTGTATGACGGCAAAGACGTGGACACACAGTTTTTCCATCAGCAAAATGTCGCAAATCGAATTGCGCGATTTGAAATCAGTGTGGAAGAAAGTTGGTTGGCTGAATCAGGCGGCATACGGCAAAGACCATTGCGGTGAAATCGTGGCAACAGGTGGCGAAATTTTGCGCGACACCGAGGAGTACATGAGTTTTGACAGCGATGATAGACAGGCAGATACCAAAGTCAAAACCGTATTGGCATGGTTGGAACGTGCAGACTTATTGGAACGTAAGGAAAATCAAACCCGTATTTTCCCCGCACGTTCAGGTCGTCTGAATCTAGATGAGGCACTAGCGATTATTGAAAAAAACAAGTTCAGCAAGCGTATCTCGGAAATTTACCAAACCATTGCCGAAATTGTGTTTAAAGCGCCAGAGGACGCGCCTTTGAGTACCGATGATTTGGTGCAGGCAACAGCATGTAGTTTCACCGAATTGCGAGGTCATCTAAAAAAGCTGGAGGAATTGGGTATCCTTACCAACGATACGCATATGACCGTCATTTTGCGTACCGATAACATAAAGCCTGCCGACAAACGTCTGGCACAAGTTATTGCCTGTGAGGAAAAACTCTGGCAGATTTTAAAAAACGAAATTCCAGAAGCAGATCAAGGTATTTGGCAAAACCTCTCATTGAGCGCTGTCTGCCACCAAATGCATGAGGTAGGTTTAGAAACCAATCCTGCTGAAATCAAACTTCTGATGCAGTCGCTTGCCGATGATAAAGCAGCAGAACGAACAAACAGCAGTGGAAGTTTCCAAATCCGTGATGTTGGCAACAACCTTTTGAAAGTACGTTTCAAGAATCCCAAAAGCGACAGTTGGGAAAACCTACAAAACAATGCCGAACTTCGCCGTAATATCGGTCTGTGCCTTTTACCATTCCTGATGGCAAAAACCAATGGAGTGCGTCAGAAAGACGTAATGGTTGAAACCCGTATGGGTGAATTGGTGCAGCAGCTTGCCGATGATTTGGTATTATCGGTACAAATCCCGGCTGACCGTCGCGAGCTTCTACTCAGGCAGACACTGCTGTTTATGCACAAACAAGGCATTATCAAACTCAACCACGGCATGACCATTCTGAGACATGCCATGACTATCACACCCAATCCAAAAGCACTCTCAGCTAAACGCCAGTATCTCGCGGAGGACTATAAACCGCTTTCCGTTTTTTACGGCGAAAAACGCTTTCAAATCCATGTGATGCAGGAATATGCCCTTCGCGCACTGAAAAATCTTACTGAAGGGTTGAATTTGGTGCGTGATTACTTTGGCTTGGAAGAAAAGAATTTTAAAAATAAATGGTTTAAAGGTCGTCTGAAAGAATTGGACGAGCCTGCATCGCCACAAACCCTGCGCGAAATTACAGATGGGCTGAATGAGATGCAGAAAGCCGTTGTTACCGACCAAAGCGGCAGCAACCGTCTTATTCTTGCCGGACCGGGTTCAGGAAAAACGCGAGTTATTGTACACCGTGTTGCCTACCTTTTACGGGTGCAACATGTTCCCGCATCCGCCATCATTGTATTGACTTTCAACCGTTTGGCGGCGCAGGAGGTCAAGCGTCGCCTGTTCGGACTGGTCGGCCCTCTTGCTGCTGCCGTTACGGTTATGACTTATGACGGTATGGCAATGCGGCTTTTGGGTGTGCGCTTTGACGGCAACAACCGAGAATACGGCAAAAGTCAATTTAAAGAATGGTGCAGGCAGGCTGCCGCTATGCTTTCAGACGACCTTGAAAACGATGATGGTAACGATGAAACACGCGAACGTATCATGGCAGGCTTCCGCTATATTCTGGTAGATGAATACCAAGACATCAGTGAAGAACACTACCGGCTTGTTTCTGCGCTTGCGGGTAGGAAGCGGGCTGAAGAAGACAAGCTGACGATTCTGGCAGTCGGTGACGATGACCAAAACATCTACGCCTTCAATGGCACGAGCAACGAGTACATACACCGTTTCCAAAAAGACTACGACGTTGCCCAACCCGACTATTTGACCTACAACTACCGCAGTACGCAGCACATCATCAGCGCTGCCAACAGCGTGATAAACGGTCTGACAGGTCGTCTGAAAACACTGCATCCGATTGTTATCAACCCTGAACGTCAAACACAGCCCAACGGTGGCGTATGGGCTGCAACAGACAGCATACGGCAGGGGCGTGTGCGCCACATCAGCCTGCCGTTCGGTAGCAGCAGCAACATACAGGGACAAGCTGTTATCACTGAAATAGGTCGTCTGAAAACCTTGGGTACAGTCGCATGGAATGAGATTGCAGTTTTATCCCGTCATAATGCCAGTCTCAAACCTCTGCAGGCATGGTGTGAACAAAACGGCATACCTTATTTTTTGAGTGCCGACAAAAGCAGCAAAATCAAATTGCGCCACACCCGTGAGTTTGTCCGCCTGATTGACGGCGTTGAAAAACAAACCGAAGGCTTTACATCACAAGCTTTTTCAGAACTTATTAGTGAACAAATGAAAAAAAGTGGTGGTAGTTGGTGCGTTTGGTTTAGGCAATTACAAACTGATTTCTTAAACGAATATCCACTGCAAGATGAAAAGCTACCTGAAAAGTCGGATAACCTTGCAGAGAGTCGTGAGACAGAAATCAAAGCGTTGCCCATAGAAGACAGCGGGTCGTCTGAAAACGGTAGTGGCACTGTTAACCGATATTCGTCCGCCTTTCTGAAAAGCTGGCTCTACGAGTATGTAGGTGATGAAAATGAAACCCGTTCGGAAGGTATATTTCTAGGCACGGCACATGCAGTCAAAGGATTGGAGTTTAAGCACGTCTTCATTTTAGATGGAGGTTGGCAGAGAGCTGACGAAGCCGAACAGAGGCTTTATTACGTCGCTATGACTCGTGCCATAGAAACATTGACTCTACTGCAAACTACCCCAGAGCATCCTTGGATAGCAAAGCTACCTGATGATATTGAAATAGTGGCTCAAATCTTTACTGAATTACCTGATTTGAATACCGAATACAGACATTTGGCGGCTTATCGAAACACGGCAGTCGAGGGAGAAACCGACAGCAAGAGTGATTTGGATATCGACTTCATCGTTTGTCACAACAATGTCGAAACTGTGAGGCAACGCCTGTTTGCTGCTGCGAAGCTGAAAAAAGACGATCCATTGGAAATGAGACGGACGGAGGATGGCAGATATATTTTCCTTTCTGATGATATTGAAGTTGCCCGTACCGTCAAATTACCACCGTTGCCGGCAAAAACTACCGCCTATGCCAATACTTTCAGAGTACGTTATTTAGACGAAGTCGGAGAATCATTTCGCCAACGCATTCCAGAAAAAATCGGCACTAAAAAGCTGGAAAAATGGACGCTTGTTATTCCTATGTTAGTGATACCGCCTGAGTAAGAAGAGTTTTTCAGGCTATCTCAAACATGAAGAGGGCAGCTTGAATACAAGGCTGTCTAAGACTCGAACAGAATAAACGGAATAAAAGATGAGTAACAAAAAACAAGTCGCCATCAGCTTTCTCGGTACAGTGCTGGATAAAGGTTTCAATCAAGAGCGTTGGTTGAAATGGCGGCCGAATGTCGCCATGAATCAGCGTCAAGATTTTCATCTTGACCGCATGGAGCTGTTTTATGCGGAGAAATACCGCGAACTGGCAGATCATGTAAAAGCCGATATTCAGCAAGTATCGCCGCACACAGTCGTCAATCTCGTATCTATGGAGCTGGCAAACCCGTGGGACTTCTCCGAGGTTTATACCAAACTGCACGACTGGGCCGCGAGCTATCCATTTAATATTGAAGAAGAAACCTATCTCACCCACATCACCACAGGTACGCACGTTGCCCAAATCTGCCTGTTCTTATTGGTAGAATCGCGTCAAATTCCGGGGGTGTTGCTCCAGACTGCACCACCGAAAAATCAAAGACGCAGCATGATTTCAGGCGATGTTGGCAGTTATGAAATCATCGATTTAGACTTGGCTCGTTACGACGTACTGGCAGAACGCCTTGCCGCCGTACGCGATGACGCAGTGCGCTACCTGAAAAGCGGCATCTCCACCCAAAACACTGCCTTCAACCGCATGATTGCCGAAATCGAACAAGTCGCACTCAATTCCCCTTCCCCCATTCTACTGTCCGGCCCCACAGGAGCAGGAAAATCCATGCTGGCACGCAGGATTTTTGAATTGAAAAAAGCACGCCATCTGATTAAAGGCACATTTGTCGATGTAAACTGCGCCACCCTTCGCGGCGATGGCGCAGCATCTGCCCTGTTCGGACACAAAAAAGGCGCCTTTACAGGCGCCGCAGAAAAACGTGAAGGCTACCTAAAAACTGCCGATGGTGGCGTATTGTTTTTAGACGAAATCGGAGAATTGGGCTTAGACGAGCAAGCCATGCTGCTCAAAGCCATTGAAGAAAAAAACACTTTTATCCCGTCGGCAGCGACAGCGAGGTCAAAAGCGACTTCCAACTCATCGCCGGCACCAACCGCGACCTACGCCACGAAATCCGCGCCGGACGCTTCCGCGAAGACCTGTTCGCCCGCATCAACATCTGGAATTACCCACTACCTGCACTCGCCAACCGCCGCGAAGACATCGAACCCAACGTTGAACACCAGCTCGCCCCTAGCCTCGCAAGAACTCGGCCGAACCACCCGCTTCAACAAAGAAGCCCTATCCGTCTACCTCGACTTCGCCCACTCCAACCAAGCACCATGGCGCGGCAACTTCCGCGACCTCGCCGCCAGCATCATGCGCCTGGCCACACTCGCACCTCAAGGCAGGATACAGGTAGAACAAGTCCAAGCTGAAATCGAACGCCTAAAATGGTTATGGTCGGAAGAACCCTTTTTCAGACGGCCTCCTACATAAAAAGGCCGTCTGAAAAAAACACAAGACTACCCCGATAAAGTCGATTGGGACACATTGGATTTATTCGACAAACTACAACTGCAACACGTCATCGACGAATGCCGCAAACATCCCAACATGGCCGCCGCCGGCCGTGCATTATTCAATGTCTCCCGAACAGAAAGAGCAAAAGTCAATGACAGCGACCGATTGAGGAAATATTTACAGCGATTCGGATTAGAATGGGGAGATATTTAAGTAGAGTGAGCAAGGAGGTTTTGCAAAGACCTCCTCATGCTGATTTTAGGAAGTAGCTCATTTTAATAGTACTTTTATTATTATTTATAAAAAAATAACGTTTATACCAACATTTGGTCGATTCACCAATCATTTCTTCGACTTACTTCAAAAATGCCGCATGATAGGCAATATGCTCACCAATAAAACTGGCGATGAAGTAATAGCTATGATCGTAGCCTTTGTGGAAGCGCACATCGACCGGTTGATTTGCCGCACGACAGGTTTCGATAAAATCCTCGGTACGCAATTGTGTTGGTAAAAACTCATCTTCCAAGCCCTGATCAATGCGCATACCTTGCACTTTATAGCCTTGTTGAATGAGCGAGCTGGCATCATATTGCTGCCATTTTTTGCGATCCTTTCCTAAATAGGCAGAAAAGGCTTTCTCCCCCCAAGGCACAAGGCTTGGCGACAAAATGGGCGAAAAGGCAGAAACACTTTGATAACGTTCCCGGTTTCGCAGCGCCAATACCAATGCGCCGTGTCCGCCCATTGAATGTCCCATAATGGAACGTTTACCATTGGTAGGAAATTTTTCCTCAATCAGGCCAGGCAACTCATTCAAAATATAATCATACATTTGATAATTCGTCGCCCAAGGCTGCTCGGTCGCATTAAGATAAAAGCCCGCACCCTGCCCTAAATCGTAAGCATCATCGTTCGGCACTTGCTCTCCGCGTGGGCTGGTATCGGGGGCAATCACAATCACTTGATGTTCTGCCGCATAACGCTGAAAGCCTGATTTGGTAATGAAATTTTGTTCCGTACACGTTAAGCCGGAAAGCCAATAAATCACACCAAGCGGTCGATTCTCCTGATTATCCGGCAAATAGACGGCAAATTTCATTTCGCATTGAAGCGTTTGGGCATGGTGTGCCCAAACTTGTTGCGAACCACCAAAAATTTGATGTTGTTCAATCAGTTTCATCGCGTACCTTAGTAATGAATAACAGCACGGATCGATTTACCTTCGTGCATTAACTCAAAGGCTTCATTGATTTGATCAAGTGTCATTGTGTGGGTCACAAACGGTTCTAACTGGATGTCGCCTTTCATTGAATCTTCCACCATTTTCGGAAGTTCAGAGCGGCCTTTCACACCACCAAATGCCGTGCCTTTCCAAACACGACCTGTTACCAACTGGAACGGACGAGTTGAAATTTCTTGTCCCGCACCTGCTACGCCGATAATAATGGATTGTCCCCAGCCACGGTGCGCACTTTCTAATGCCTGGCGCATTACGTTTACGTTGCCAATACATTCAAAGGTATGGTCAATGCCCCATTTATTGATGTCTAACAACACATCTTTGATTGGTTTATCGTAATCGTTCGGATTCAAACAATCCGTTGCACCAAACTGTTTTGCCAACTCAAATTTTGAAGGATTGGTATCAATGGCGATAATGCGACCGGCTTTGGCTTGACGCGCACCTTGCACCACCGCCAAACCAATCGCCCCCAAGCCAAACACGGCAACAGAGTCGCCTTCTTGTACTTTTGCTGTGTTATGCACTGCACCAATACCGGTAGTAACGCCGCAGCCGAGCAAGCATACTTGTTCATGATTCGCTTCTGGGTTGATTTTCGCCAGTGAAACTTCGGCAACAACTGAGTATTCACTGAAAGTCGAACAGCCCATATAGTGATAGATCGGCTGGCCTTGATAAGAAAAACGCGTCGTGCCGTCCGGCATTAAGCCTTTACCTTGCGTATCACGCACTGAGACGCATAAGTTGGTTTTACCTGAACGACAAAACTCACATTCGCCACATTCAGCGGTATAAAGAGGAATGACGTGATCACCCGGTTTTACGCTTGACACACCTTCGCCCACAGCAACAACCACACCCGCACCTTCATGTCCAAGCACCACAGGGAATACGCCTTCAGGATCGCTTCCTGATAACGTAAATGCATCAGTATGGCACACACCCGTGTGGGTATTGCGGATTAACACTTCGCCTTTGCGGGGCATTTCTACATCGATTTCCACAATTTGTAAGGGTTGATTTGGAGCGAATGCTACCGCAGCACGAGATTTGATGGTTGAATTGGTTTGTTTATTTTCCATTAATTTTGCCTTTTAATTCATTAATTAAAGTTATCTAGCCTAAGTAAGATAACAACAGGTTATACTTTGACCTCCACTCTAAAGCAAGCGTTTTTTTGCAATTTTCGCTCCGGCGGTAGCATGATCAACTGAAGGGCCACCATGTAATCGGCGGTCAAATGGTTCCGAATATTTTCCTAAGTCATGAAGCTGTCCCGTCTGACAGGCAATTTCCTGCGCACCAAATACCTGAGTAAACTCCGCCGCCATTTCACCAACATTGACCGAATGGCTTTGCAAGGTTTGCCAGAGTTCGTAAGGTAAGAGATTACCAAGTTTATCTTGCACGGAATGGACGTAGTAACTTAGGGGTTTCATGTTGAAATTCTAAAAAATTCAGACTGATATCATGCAATGATAATATGATATTAAACTTAATATGCAAATAGAAATAATGCCGTCTGAAACTTTTTTTCAAACGGCATTGCTATGAATTAACCTTTATAACTTGCTTCTAATATCCTCTACTGCTTTCACTAAAGCCCCAGAAAGTGAAGGATCAAAAGAAAAGTAGCCTGCTTAGGCAATATTTGAACATACAGCCACCCAAAGGCGGCTGAGGTGAATAGACAATTTGACAGCCAAAGTTGGTAAAATTTCAACACACAGCCGCCTGAAGGCGGCTGGGAAAAACAGGCGGAAGTCAGCCGTCTGAAAACGGTTTCAACACACAGCCGCCTGAAGGCGGCTGGATGGTTTGGCGAGTTGACGGCATGGGTTGACGAGTTTCAACACACAGCCGCCCGAAGGCGGCTGGCTCGTCCGTCAGGTACTGGCGCAGGACTTTGAAGAGTTTCAACACACAGCCGCCCGAAGGCGGCTCGGCCTACATATTCCGCATGTTTTCCGAGACCTGCGGTTTCAACACACAGCCGCCCGAAGGCGGCTGGGAATCAAAAATCTTTTTCCCCTACCGGCATTGAACTGGTTTTCAACACAGCCGCCCGAAGGCGGCTGGACAACGCGCGTCCCAGTGCTGAAAAGCCACTTTTGTTTCAACACAGCCGCCCGAAGGCGGCTGGAGCCATATCAGCAAATATAACGGCGCTCGAATGAGTTTCAACACACAGCCGCCCGAAGGCGGCTGGGCGTGAGAATGCGTTATTTTTGGGACTACTGCGAGTTTCAACACACAGCCGCCCGAAGGCGGCTGGGGCCTGAAAAACAACGGTTCTGTTGTTGTGATTGATGTTTTCAACACACAGCCGCCCGAAGGCGGCTGGAGCCATATCAGCAAATATAACGGCGCTCGAATGAGTTTTCAACACACAGCCGCCCGAGGCGGCTGGCATCAGGTTTTGAGGGCTTTTACCGCCCATTGTAAGTTTTCAACACACAGCCGCCCGAAGGCGGCTGGACGTTTTGGTAATAACCAACGCACCGGCCAAGAGGTTTCAACACACAGCCGCCCGAAGGCGGCTGGGAATCAAAATCTTTTCCCCTACCGGCATTGAACTGGTTTCAACACACAGCCGCCCGAAGGCGGCTGGTGCGGCGGAAAGCCTCCTTGTGCGCCTGCTCCATGTTTTCAACACACAGCCGCCCGAAGGCGGCTGGGATACTGCCAGCTTGATTGTTAAGTAACTTCAGTTTCAACACACAGCCGCCCGAAGGCGGCTGGCTTACCGCCAATACATTCTCACGTCACTTCAGAGTTTCAACACACAGCCGCCCGAAGGCGGCTGGAATCACGTCGCCATAGCCGCTGCCGTAACTGGGGAACAGTTTCAACACACAGCCGCCCGAAGGCGGCTGGCTTTTGGACGGTGTCTGTGTGTTTGACTTTAATCGTTTTCAACACACAGCCGCCCGAAGGCGGCTGGAGGGTTTATTTTTGAGGTGTAAGCCAAATATACAGTTTCAACACACAGCCGCCCGAAGGCGGCTGGGCCCTGGATGAGGTACAGTGTCGCCGTCTGACGGTTTCAACACACAGCCGCCCGAAGGCGGCTGGTCAGACTACAGCCATCAATGTCTTACCAGAGCCTGGTTTTCACACACAGCCGCCCGAAGGCGGCTGGTCAGACTCAGCCATCAATGTCTTACCAGAGCCTGGTTTTCACACACAGCCGCCCGAAGGCGGCTGGTAGACGGCTTTTGTACAACAGGAAAAAAAATGGAAGTTTCAACACACAGCCGCCCGAAGGCGGCTGGCTTCATATTTTTTTGGTTTAACAAAGCTCCCTTCGTGGTTTCAACACACAGCCGCCCGAAGGCGGCTGGTTGAGCTGTCTAGAGGTTCATTTTGACCAACGTGTTTCAACACACAGCCGCCCGAAGGCGGCTGGATCCGAAAAATCCTTCTGGGCGAGCCTGACGCGCGTTTCAACACACAGCCGCCCGAAGGCGGCTGGATGCATTGCCCTATTCCTCGCCTGCGCCCTATTGATGTTTTCACACACAGCCGCCCGAAGGCGGCTGGCACCATCATCACGCGCGACGGCGACACCATCAGCCGTTTCAACACACAGCCGCCCGAAGGCGGCTGGCTTAACGCGGTACGCATGGGTGTGGAGCTTAATGTTTCAACACACAGCCGCCCGAAGGCGGCTGGAATTTGAGCGGTACGAAACTATTTTGACCACGCTTGTTTCAACACACAGCCGCCCGAAGGCGGCTGGGGTGTCATGAGTGTAGCCCACAGGTCACGGCGCAGTTTTCAACACACAGCCGCCCGAAGGCGGCTGGGCTCGTGCTATTCTTCTCAAGGTTCGGCAATCAAGGTTTCAACACACAGCCGCCCGAAGGCGGCTGGTAAATTTGCGACTGAAGTCTATCGCTTATGGTTGGTTTCAACACACAGCCGCCCGAAGGCGGCTGGCAACACGCCCTAAAAAAAGAGCTGCCCATCAGCTTTGTTTCAACACACAGCCGCCCGAAGGCGGCTGGCGATGCTAACAGGGGCGAAAGGTATCATTTACGAAGTTTCACACACAGCCGCCCGAAGGCGGCTGGATTCTTTTTGGGATGCTCTTATTATTAAAAAGTGGTTTCAACACACAGCCGCCCGAAGGCGGCTGGATGGACTGACCCAGCAGAATGTTGCCGATATAACGGTTTTCAACACACAGCCGCCCGAAGGCGGCTGGATCATTTAAAAACCTCTATTTAATAAATTTCAATGTTTCAACACACAGCCGCCCGAAGGCGGCTGGCACGAGGCCAAGAGCTGCTGGCTAAAAATTGGCGAAGTTTCAACACACAGCCGCCCGAAGGCGGCTGGTATCTTAATTCTTGTAAAGCCCCTTAACAGCCAGTGTTTTCACTCACAGCCGCCCGAAGGCGGCTGGCCAATCTTTTCAGAGCTGAAACCGTTCTTTCCGTTGTTTCAACACAGCCGCCCGAAGGCGGCTGGCGCGGACAAGGCTGCCGCCATCATCATGGGTACGAAGTTTCAGCACACAGCCGCCCGAAGGCGGCTGGGTTCCAAATATGGCTTTAACATCAGCACCAATGACAGTTTCACACACAGCCGCCCGAAGGCGGCTGGTGAGCGTGATTCTGATTCTTTCTGTAAGGATGGCGGTTTTCAACACACAGCCGCCCGAAGGCGGCTGGAAATCAGAGAAAGAGTGGCAAAAAATCCAACAAGTTTCAACAACAGCCGCCCGAAGGCGGCTGGGCTCTGCGCGGCATCTCGGCTACTGTCAGTGTGTTTCAACACAGCCGCCCGAAGGCGGCTGGGTTCCTGCGTGGTATCCTGCTTGATGCAGAGGGGGTTTCAACACACAGCCGCCCGAAGGCGGCTGGGATAGCGATAACGACTGCGCCAACAGCGATAGTGAGTTTCAACACACAGCCGCCCGAAGGCGGCTGGTCTTTCTTGGGTTCTCTACGGTAATTGTATATCGTGTTTCAACACACAGCCGCCCGAAGGCGGCTGGCTCGTAATTCGGGCTATAAATATAAGCCGTGCCGGTTTCAACACACAGCCGCCCGAAGGCGGCTGGGCCGCCAAGCTGCAAGACGCAACGCGCGGCACAGTTTCAACACACAGCCGCCCGAAGGCGGCTGGCGATTGCAGGCCGCGAAACGCCAACTGCCTGGGCTGTTTCAACACACAGCCGCCCGAAGGCGGCTGGGCGTGGCTAGATTCTCGATGTCTTTGTATTGGGCGGTTTTCAACACAGCCGCCCGAAGGCGGCTGGGTCGTGCCGCTGTCTTGGCAGGGTTGTAGAGATTCTGTTTCAACACACAGCCGCCCGAAGGCGGCTGGACAACAGGCAGGGTCAAGCCTTGAGATGACTGCTGTTTCAACACACAGCCGCCCGAAGGCGGCTGGGCGCGGCGAGGCGGCGTTTCAGTTCGCTGTCGTCGTTTCCACACACAGCCGCCCGAAGGCGGCTGGCAAGTGTAAAGAGGCCTTGCGCCGTCTGATTGCCGAGTTTCACACACAGCCGCCCGAAGGCGGCTGGATGCCGCAAACGAATGCGGAAGACTTTTAGTAAGGGTTTCAACACACAGCCGCCCGAAGGCGGCTGGACGGTAATTCCGTAGGTTTTACCGCAGCAAGCATGTTTCAACACACAGCCGCCCGAAGGCGGCTGGACGGAAAAGAAACGGCGATATTGCCGAAATTGAAAGTTTCAACACACAGCCGCCCGAAGGCGGCTGGTCAAAGCCGCCGACAAAGCAAGCAAAACGTTTGACAGTTTCAACACACAGCCGCCCGAAGGCGGCTGGCTCAAAAACGTCGCTACTAGCGCATGGGAATGGATGTTTTCAACACACAGCCGCCCGAAGGCGGCTGGCAAAACGCCCTCATCACAGGCTGGGGATGGATAGTTTTCAACACACAGCCGCCCGAAGGCGGCTGGGGGCGAATGTTTTTTTAATCCATTCCCAGCCTCTGATGTTTCAACACACAGCCGCCCGAAGGCGGCTGGTTTCGAATTACTTTTATTGCAAAGTAATTTTCATGTTTCAACACACAGCCGCCCGAAGGCGGCTGGTTCATTCCAACGTCTGAGGAGATTCGCAAGCTCAAGGTTTCAACACACAGCCGCCCGAAGGCGGCTGGCAATCAATTACAAACAGCACTTCATGGTTGACTTGGTTTCAACACACAGCCGCCCGAAGGCGGCTGGGCTAAAAGCTACAACCACAAGGTTCTTTCGGTCGTTTCAACACACAGCCGCCCGAAGGCGGCTGGCAGCACGGCTCGGACTAGTCTATTAGCAGTCTTGATAGTTTTCAACACACAGCCGCCCGAAGGCGGCTGGACAAAAGCTGGATTTTTGAACAAGCTGAGGACTGTGTTTCACACACAGCCGCCCGAAGGCGGCTGGACAAATAGGGGAGATGCCACGGACGTGGTACTGGTTTCAACACACAGCCGCCCGAAGGCGGCTGGCCGGGCAGCCTGTATTCTGATTTTTATACAGACGTTTCACACACAGCCGCCCGAAGGCGGCTGGGCAGGCCGTCTGAAATCATCGACATGGCAGTCTTGTTTTCAACACACAGCCGCCCGAAGGCGGCTGGGCGCTGGTGTTGTATCAACGCTGCGAATATTCATCGTTTTCAACACACAGCCGCCCGAAGGCGGCTGGGCGCCCTATCGCAATGTACTTGCTTTTACCGCATGGTTTTCAACACAGCCGCCCGAAGGCGGCTGGAGGCTTTAAAACAGCTTGGCTATAAGTGGGGCGATGTTTCAACACACAGCCGCCCGAAGGCGGCTGGTTTTCACGTCGACCAATGCACCTGATACTTCTTTGGTTTCAACACACGCCGCCCGAAGGCGGCTGGGTGGTAACGGTGGCGGTCAAGATTCGGAATTGCCTGTTTCAACACACAGCCGCCCGAAGGCGGCTGGGCCGTCTCAGATTTGGCAAAAAAAGTAGATAAAGTTTCAACACACAGCCGCCCGAAGGCGGCTGGACGTTCCGCCGGCTCAAAAACTCCCGAAATCGTTGTTTCAACACACAGCCGCCCGAAGGCGGCTGGGACGCGATCACATCGACAGGATGTTTTTCCATCATAGTTTTCAACACACAGCCGCCCGAAGGCGGCTGGTCCTGCCGAGAAATGGGATGTGAAAAAGTATGAGTGTTTCAACACACAGCCGCCCGAAGGCGGCTGGATAATACTGATTCAATGACAGTACGTGAATTAGAGTTTCAACACACAGCCGCCCGAAGGCGGCTGGTTGAGGGGCTTCTTCCCGGAAAAAATCCGTGTGTAGGTTTCAACACACAGCCGCCCGAAGGCGGCTGGCTTTTTGCGCGACCATTGCTCAATCATCTTTTCGTAGTTTTCAAACACAGCCGCCCGAAGGCGGCTGAGGGTGTTCCATGCCTGGCTGCGGCTATATTGGTTGTTTCAACACACAGCCGCCCGAAGGCGGCTGGCTGCAATTAATCAAGAAGCCCTTGCAAAACTCTTAGTTTCAACACACAGCCGCCCGAAGGCGGCTGGCCGTCCAAAAATCATGCTGTCTTGGTTGATAGATGGTTTCAACACACAGCCGCCCGAAGGCGGCTGGGCCGCATTGATATAATCGGGTAAAAATTACCCATTGTTTTCAACACACAGCCGCCCGAAGGCGGCTGGGATGACAAATGACTGATAATTAAAAGCTATGAATTGTTTCAACACACAGCCGCCCGAAGGCGGCTGGGCCTATAATTAAATCTGTTGAATAACTCTTTATTTGTTTCAACACACAGCCGCCCGAAGGCGGCTGGGGAAAGTAGATACAAATATCATTTACTTGCAACGGTTTTCAACACACAGCCGCCCGAAGGCGGCTGGGTTTTAACTGTCGGCGGGGTGGCGCAAATGTTGACGTTTTCACACACAGCCGCCCGAAGGCGGCTGGGCAAGATAAGCGTTATTTAGAGTTTATTCATGACGTTTCAACACACAGCCGCCCGAAGGCGGCTGGTTTTGCTAACACATATTTAAACTCGTCAGTATAGAAGTTTCAACACACAGCCGCCCGAAGGCGGCTGGAAAGTTCCTGCGAGGCCTGTATAGGTGTCGCATGGTTTCAACACACAGCCGCCCGAAGGCGGCTGGGAAACGTATTCACGCATTATTTGCGAGACCCTAGTTTCAACACACAGCCGCCCGAAGGCGGCTGGCCAATTCGCCTTTGGCTTTCAAGCGCATCAGTGATTGTTTCAACACACAGCCGCCCGAAGGCGGCTGGGTGGTTGCCTGAGATGTATAGGAACTTGTCTTTGGGGTTTCAACACACAGCCGCCCGAAGGCGGCTGGTTAAACAACCTTGAGTTATCTATGACACCCGAAGTTTCAACACACAGCCGCCCGAAGGCGGCTGGCAAAATCTGCCCTTTGGCGTTCTTGCCAACCACGTTTCAACACACAGCCGCCCGAAGGCGGCTGGTAAGCTGATATTCCGTGAGCCAATTTTAATTTTAGTTTCAACACACAGCCGCCCGAAGGCGGCTGGCAAAGCAACATTGAATCGGTATCTATTGTTCCTGAAGTTTCCAACACAGCCGCCCGAAGGCGGCTGGCTTTATCTGTCAATTTTCATTATCGCAAGACCATGTTTCAACACACAGCCGCCCGAAGGCGGCTGGCCCTATAAAGATAAAAAAAGTAGAAATTTCAAATTCTGTTTCAACACAGCCGCCCGAAGGCGGCTGGGATTACTAATAATCAGTAACTTATAATTTGTAAGGTTTCAACACAGCCGCCCGAAGGCGGCTGGCCTGTCGCCGCCTTACTGACGGCTGCGTTGGTGTGTTTCAACACACAGCCGCCCGAAGGCGGCTGGAGACAATACGGACTTGAGCAAAGTGGCCTTGCCAGTTTCAACACACAGCCGCCCGAAGGCGGCTGGCGTATTACTGCGTTTGTAACGATGGGGATGGACTCGTTTCAACACACAGCCGCCCGAAGGCGGCTGGTTTAAACCACCGTATCAGCAGATGGGATATAAGGGTTTCAACACACAGCCGCCCGAAGGCGGCTGGGACACCCGCGCCAGAGGACGATAGCGGATTACAGGGTTTTCAACACAGCCGCCCGAAGGCGGCTGGAACCTTATCGCCCGATTCAGGACTGGCAGATACAGTTTTCAACACAGCCGCCCGAAGGCGGCTGGCGCACTCGATTCGTGTGTAGCTGTCGCCATCGGTTGTTTCAACACACAGCCGCCCGAAGGCGGCTGGTTAAGCCGCGCGTTTGGCGAGCTACTGGACACCCGTTTCAACACACAGCCGCCCGAAGGCGGCTGGATCAAAGTTTTCTTTCGGTTCTATATAATATATAGTTTCAACACACAGCCGCCCGAAGGCGGCTGGAGCCTCTCTTAAAAGCCTTGCTCCATCAAGTTTCGCAACCCCGATTTCGCTAAGCTCCCAAGAAAAGCGCGAACGCGAGTATAACACAGCCTTTTCTGTTACACCCGCATTCACAATATCCTGATTGTTAAAGAACAATCCCAATTCGCTAACCCTGCCGCATTTTTCGCGAGAACCGAAGGTTGGCGATTCACACAATCAACGTATCCTTAAACACATCCACCGCCGGCTTCGCGCCGTGGTGTTCCACTTTGCGCCGCCATTTGCTGCCCAGATGGTAAAAGCGCAGGCTGTCGGTTTCGGGGTTGTAGGTTTTCAAAAGTTTGTCCTTTAAAACAACCCACTGGTCGGGCGCGATGTCGCATTCGAATACCGAATACTGCACGCGCACGCCGTAGTCCAGACACAATTTCGCCACGCGCCGCAGCCTTGCCTGTCCTTCTGCGTCTTCCAGCGAAATATCGTAAGTAATCAGCATCAGCATTTTGTATTCCCATGTGCAGGCTGCTTTAGAGGTCGTCTGAAAACATCCAACCCGTTTTCAGACGACCTGCAAACCTATCTCATCAAAAACGGCGGATATTCCGCTAAATCCCCGCGCAAATGGCGCGCCAACAGCATGGCCTGAATATACGGCAGCAGCCCGATTTCCACTTCCTCGCCTAAAAACGGATGAACAATTTTTTCCTGTTTTTTCGCCTGCAAGGCTTGGAACAAGAGCTTACGCGCATCGGCTTTTAAGCTTACCGCGCCGCTTGCCTCGGCAACAAAATCCTGCGGTTTGATTTGCCCACGGTTAATCAGCGACAACACCAACCTGTCCGCCCACCATGCGCGGAATTCTTCCAAAATATCTTGTGCTAGGCTATCGCGCCCCGGTCGGTCGGCGTGCAGAAAGCCCACCTGCGGGTCCAACCCCACGCCTTGCAGCGCGCCGCTGATGTCCTTGCCCAACAGACTGTACACAAACGACAACAGTGCATTCACCCCGTCTCTGGGCGGACGGCGGTTGCGCCCGTCAAAAGAAAAGCCGCTTTTTTCACTCAAAAGCTGCCCGAACACGCCGAAATAACGCGCCGCCGCATCGCCTTCAATGCCGCGCACCACGTCCAGCTCCGCCGCGCCCTTCAATTGCCGCAGCGAAATATTCAAAGCATCGACCGCACTTTGAATCGCTGCATTCTCGCCGTAATTGCGAATCTGCCGCTGAAGCACCCGCTTACTCGCCTGAATCTTCGCCGCAATGATATTGCGCGCAATCGGCACGGGATTTTGCTCCGACACCCGATACTGCGCCCGACGCAGCAGCACATTGCCGCTTTGCCACCCCTGAAGCCGCCCCAAATAACGCCCATTTTCGGTAAAAAACGCTAAATTCACATTATTTTCACCGCAAAACCCCAGCAAAAACGGCGACACCAGCACATTCCCAAAACAGAAAATATGTCCGATGGAATGCACCGGCAACTGCGCCACCTTCTTACGCTCCTGCTCCACCACCAACGTCTCCCGCTCCTTATGCAGATAGCTGCCTTGAGTGGTAATGTAGAGCGTGTTTTGTAGTTTGCGCATGGTTGAAATCCTCGTGTTTTTAATATTTTTTTTATTTTTAAATCAAAATTTTTTAAATTCCTTTCTGAAAGGTTTTAGGAATATCTACACTTATTTGTAGCAACTGTGTTCCGCTCGCGTCCTCTGAACGTAGTTTAGACAGTCTGAAAAAGTAACTAGCCCTTCAAACGGGCTCAATAAATAATGGAAAATTTTTAGCCCATTAGATATTTAAATCCAATTCTGAATACCATCTTGAATCCGTCTAAACCAAATATCTTCATCCTCTGCCTCTTGGTTATAGAGCCATTGTTGCTCCAACCAGTTTTTCTAAAATAGAAACTTGTGAAAATTGTTTTGTAATTCCAACTCGGAAAAAAATTCAATGAAACTATATAAATCCATAGGAATAATTTTAGTTTTTCCACCATACCTTTTAGTATGCATTTTATTCAGATTAAAAAAGAATGCCTTTGTTGCTTCTGATATTTTAGGCGCAATAAAAAAACAATATGCTTTGTTATGCTGTAATTTATTAACCAAATCACCATAGTGCCGGGGAACAGACGACCCTTCCATATTAAATTGAGTTTCACCACGAGACATTGTTACTTCAATAATGCAGGAAAAATCCCCATAATTAATTTCAATATCCGGCTTATTTCCTGGAGCAGTATTAAGTGGCATGCCATCTAAATCAAAAATAAAATTCCCAGCAATTTCTTTAGTGTGATTTAAAGCAGCAAAAGCACGCCAAACATTCCACTCAAGAAACAAGGGGCATCAGGAACCTCTTTATCAATAATTTTATTGAATATAAGATAAATATCATTCAAATCATCTAATTTATTTTCTTTTAATTTAATTATATTATTGCTTACAAATTTATTCTTTCGCTCAGTTTCTAGCGCAACCAAATCGTCTTTTAACTCATCAATAGTCTTACTTTCTAATACTACTTGTTCAGCTGATAAAAATTTTTATCTTATCAATTAGTCTATCTTTATTATCTAAAAATAGTTTTAATGAGTCAGGATCAAATAGATAATTTTGAAAATGACTTTACACTATCAAAAATGCATTGGATGTCTATCAATATTTTCCAAAAATAAAATTTACATCATCTTTTTCTAGATGGTGAAATCTTAATTCTCATAGTTTTAGAGTCAATTGTAACCAACTCAGTTGCACGGATATATCTAAAAAGCATCTGCGTAATCGCGCATATTACTTTCTTTTTGTTTTTATGAATTTTTTTCAAAAAGTAGAGTATTCACTTTCTCGTGTGTAAAATTGATTATTAACAATCTCATGATGAAATATCTCTTTTATTTCTGCAACAAACTCACCCGAAACAAAAAGTTCTCCAGCTTGTTCTTTTTTTCTTTCCCACGTTCTCTAAAAAGAAAGAATCTTATTTTTTAATAAAATCAAATTTATTAAAAGTTTGTTAGCTGTAAGAAAAAAATAGGGCTATTTCTAGCTTAGAAATAGAACCCTAACTCCTTAATGAGGCGCAACAACTCTAAATAAGGTTTAACATTAAATTCAATGGTATTTGATTGAGTGTGGTAAGGAGATGGTAATTGAAATTTTTAATAATTGTTTGGTAAAAATTTCATCTAATCTTTTTCTCTGAAAATAAGCTGTTTGCCAGCTTTGGTTAAGTTAATCTCTGGTGTTAATTGAATAAAACCAAGTGCTTTGGGTGCACGTGTAATTCGATCTCTAGCTGCTAAAGCTGGATCTGTTGGCCTTTTTCTCCCTTCATAAAAAAATTAGATAAAAATAAAGTATCAAAAAAATTTAATCTGTGTTTGTGTATTCCATTTTTTTCCCTTTAAATTTTTTTCATCTAACAACCTCAGTTCAGGAATAATTTTTCTCCAATGTTCTCGGTGAAGTAAATCCAAAAAGATGCTTACTTTTTAGATAGTGATGCCATTCTAATTCCTCACTAAAATATGTTTAGATTCTGATTTAAAACGATTTCTAATATTTACGGCGTACGATTTTTTTCGTATTCGTGAACAATACGAGAACCATATAACTCTTCTGTTAATGGTGTTTTTGCCAATTACCATTAAAAGCAGGAGTATGCAAATTATTAAAATCTTCTGCTAACTTTCGGTGCATTTCTTCAGAAAAAGCCACTATCCATCTCTATATTTCCATAATCATTAAATACACAATCATATGGAGGATCTAAAAAAATATAAAATCGTTAGAATTAGCTTTATTAAAAATTTCAGAATAGTCAGAATTATAAATTTCTGTATTTTTTTAATAATTCAATATGCTCATCAGTAATTAATTTAGTATTAAAAATTTTTTATACCTCCCATAAGGTACATTAAACTTTCCTTGTGCATTATAGCGAATCATCCCCGAATAAGACGTTTTATTAATAAAATAATAAATAGTAGCTGGATTATATTCCATTAATAAATCACCATTAAACATTTCTCTCATTTTTATAATAGAGGTCCTCATTATCATCTTGCGCTCTTAAATCGGGAGCTAATTTTTAAATACTCAAATTTTTTTCCCTATTATTTTCATAAATACACTGCAATTCTTCCAATTCTTTGCGTACTTGTTGATGATGTGACTGAAGATTAACATAAAAAGAAATTAATTTTTTTCATTAATATCGTTAATAATGGAATTCTTTTTTTCCTAACTCAAAAAAACATTGCTCCACCACCTAAAAAACGGCTCGATATATCTGCCCGTGAAATTAGGAATAAATGGTAAAATTTCTGATAGTTCTTTTGATTTTTCCACCACGGTATTTTTAAAAATAGGTTTCATCACATTATGACCTGTCTATAAAAAGAAAATTTTAGCTAATTATAGCTGTTTTTTTAAAATATCATCTGAAAATCTACAACTTACTCCCCCAAACAACCCCTCCACATACCCCACACTCCTATCCCGTTTCCCCAACAATTCCGGCTGGCAAATCTCCGCTAACGAGCAGGCTTTGCAGCGTTTGCCGTAGTCGGGCGGCGGGGTTTGGCCGCTGTTTAGGAGTTCGCGCACAGCGGCGATGGTGGCGAGTGTTTGGGCGCGCAGGTCGTCTGAAAACACGACGGGGACACGGTGGCGGGTTTGCATATACCACAGCGCGCCCTCAGAGACGGTTTGCCCCGTCATTTCTTCCAAACACAAGCCTTGGGCGCAGAGCTGGATTTCGTCCATCGGGTCGGGTTTGGGCTTGCCGCGTTTGTATTCCACGGGTTTCAGACGGCCTGTCTTCGTATCCACTTCCACCAAATCCAGCACGCCGCTGATGCCCAGCTTCTCCGCCGACACATGCACCGTCCGCTCAAAGCGTACGCCCTTGCGCGTTTCCGGCTCGCCAGAATCCACTCGCTCATGCAACGCCTTGCCCTGCGCGGTCAAATAGTTCTCCGCCCACGCCTGCTCGTTGTGAATCAGCGCGCATTGACGCGGGCAGAAGGCGTAGTGTTGCAGAGCGGAAAGGAGAATCAGGCGCGTGTCCTGATTTTCCCTTTGGGTTTCGGTTGAAAGTGCGGTCATTTTTAGCCTAATTTACGCAACAGCTTGGTTTCACCAAGATTTTGATCGTCCACGCTGACAAGATAGTCGTCAAAACTCCTTGCTACTTCTACACCGTCCTTTTTGACTACCTGAATGCGTTTGAAGAGGCTGTCGGCAGGTGCATCGCCCAAGCTGCCGCTGTGCTCAAACACATAAAGCCCGCGTGCGTTCATTTGTCCACGTGCGGCGGAATGGTCGTGGTCGAACATATTGACGAGTGCCTGCCAAAACAGCTCTAAATCGTTTTCGGAAAAGCCTGTTTGTTTGGCGAAGTGAGCGGAAATAAAGCCATGGCAGCGGTATAGACCGTAGGGGACGGTGAATTTGCGCCCCATGGTACGGTTGTCACCGGTTTCACTGGCATCTTTTTCGTTGGTAACCGCCATACGGGTAATGCTGTGTTCCAAGGTCATAATGGGATCGATAGAGCGAGAAAAAGTCAGTTGCACGGGACCGCGCACTTGTCCTGCATTTTTTGCCGGTAGTCATCACTGCGCCGAATGTGCGAATGTCGTAATAACGGCTGCACATGTATTGGCGAGCGGCTTCAGTTTTTCCGCCTTTTTCTTTGCCTTTTACGTTTTCTTGCTCGTGCGCCTCATCAATCAGGTTGTTCAATATACCTTTTTTTCGCGGATGAAGATGTCGTGATGTTCGTCATTTTGAGTCATTTGGATAAAATTGCGGACTTTGCGTTTCAGGCAAACATCGGTTACCAAACCTTCGCCAGTTTGCGGGTCGATACGCGGCAGGTTACCTGCGTCGGGATCGCCGTTGGGGTTGCCGTCTTGCACATCAAATAAAAAAAGACAAAGTCGTAGCGTTTTTTTCAATAGTCATATGTTTGCTCCTTATGCAGTTTTCGCTTCGTTGAACAGGTTTTTTAATGCGTCTTTGGTAAACAGGAATTGGGTTTCGTGGTAATAACCGATGGCGAATAGGCCTTGCTGTTCCAAATTCAAATGGTTAGGAAATCTCTGACAATGTTCCAAAATCTGGCGGATTTCCCATTGCAGTTGCACAGCGCGTCCTTCAAATTCCAGCTTGTTCAAATGGTGCGGCAACAAGCGCATCAGTGTGCCAAATACGGCAATCGGCATACTGCTTGCCGAACCGAAATAGCGGTCAGCAATGGTGGCGTTCAAGCCAGGATTGGCTTCGGCCTGTGTTTTTTCCAGCACGGCAAACAGCCGCCCCAGCACATAGCCGATGTCTTGACGGTTTCTATCTAAGCTCATAGTTAGCTCCTTCATGTTTTTCAGACGACCTGCGCGGATTGCGCGATTGATATAGGCTTTAAGTAGACTTGCCCTGCCATAGGTAATTTTCTGTTCCGCCTTGTTGCGCCGCAAAGCAGCCTGCAACAGGCTGACGGGTAAAACGCGGTTGTTGAGTGCGGCATCGGTTACTTGGGCGATTAGATCGGACGGCAGATTTTCCATTTTGCCGTCCAACACCAAATTGCCCAGCAGGCGCGGCAACGGCATATATTCGGGGTATGGCGAGTTTTCGCCACGCACCATCTGCAAATCGTCATACCACGCCGCAATGCTTTCAGATAAGGCGGCAACAGTGGTTTCATGCCAAAAAGCGGACGACAATGCGCGCAGAATTGGGTGATAGACCTAAAAGGTAGAATTTTTTTCTTTGCCGTCAGGTTTTTGGTATTGACCGTTGTACAGGCTTTTATAAAGAGTTTTAACGGCATCGATATGCTCATCGGGATTGTCTTTGCCGCCACCGTTAATCAGCGAAGCAAGACGCTCTTCCAACGGGGTTGGTTTCGTACTCCAACAGATGGCTGTTACATCGCCGATACGGAAGCGATTTTTCACCGGCAAGCAGGGTGTTTAAGGCGGTGGTGTATTCGAACATGGCTTGTTCGCCCACAGGAAAGATAAAGCCCTGCTCTTTGCCGTATGATTCAAAAGCCGACAAATTCACTGATGTAAATGGGGCAGGCTTTGCGTTCACACCTTTCACGGCGTTATGCAGCCGCGCAATCGGTGCAGCTTTGCCCGTTACCAGGCAAATGCCTTTGGGGACATTATTGGATTGCGTTTGATTCACTTGACTCACATATGCCCGCACCGCCTTTGATTGACAAACCAAATCTACTGCCTCGTCCACCAAGCGGAAGCTGAGATTACAGCCTTTGACTTTGGCACATTCCGCCCAATTTGCGGCCTGCATGACTTTGCTTTTTTCTGCCGCAGAAGCCAGAAAGGCGGCAACGGCGGCAACACCTGCATCATCAGGCAACGCCTGTTTCAATTCGTTTACTTTGGCGGTAAAGCTGGCATGCTGTTTATCCGCCTGCTCCTGCCCTTTTTCTCCCGCATAGGCAAGCACATAACCGTAGTGATCCCACAATAAATTGCTTACTTCGTAGGATTTTGAACCGCTCCTGCCCAAACCTTTCGGCACTAAAAAAGTGCGGCCAACTTTTTTCTTATCTTTCAGCTCACGAGTATCTTCCAGCTGAATAAAATTACCCTGTTTGTCTATAACAATAATGAACGGGATTTCTTTGTTTTCAAGCCCTTCCGGGGCAACACCACCATCGCTTTCGGCTTTACGTTGGTAGTATTGTGTGAGTGCGTGCAGAATCATCGTTTCACCTCCTCGCTGTCGGCAGGCGGTACGGTAATCACGCCGTTTACCGCTTTGCATTGGTAAAACATCGGCTCGGCGTTATTAGAATCGCGCGGGTCGGATTTGCTGAAATCCATGTCGTACAACATAAAGCCGAAATCTTGGGTAATGTCTTCGCGTGGCAAACCGTCTTCAGCCTTTTCAAGCAGCCTGAAATGGCAGGGAAACTCGCGACAGCCCAAATAAGGCTGGTGGAAATATTGCCCTTTTTTTGCCCGCCGCTTGAACATTTCGGCAAATTTGACGTAGTTGTCGCCCTCACCTGCTTCGCTTGTCATGTCAAAATCTGCGTGAATGCGGTAGGCAACGTCTCTCAGTAGCATGGATGCGCGCTGCTGGCGGTTGTCTTCAATATAAAGCGAGCCGCTGCGTTCACTCATTTTGGTGCCCACTTCGTTACGGCGGATATTCGTCCACTGAATCGGTTTCAGGATTTCTATCTTCAAGACCTTCCAGCGGATAGCCCGCTTCCACAATATCGCCATTAAGATGTTTCTGGCGGCAGACGGCGTTATCACAGGATAACTAACCCTTTCCACCTTTAGTTCAGGCCTTGTGAAGCATGCCAAATCGCCGCTGATTTCTAGGATGAAACTCATATCGCCTCCTTAATAATTTCCATAGAGCTATATTAATTAATTTTAGCTTTATTTGTCAAATATCATTCGCTTATTTTTTAATGTGTTGTAAAATGTACCCACGTTCAACGACTTTTTCTATGCTTTAAATAAATGAGTTGTGAACGGTCGGCCGCCTTCGGGCGGCTGTGTGTTGAAACCATAGTGCTATGTTAAAAATGACGAAATGCCCCTAGCAATAGGGGCATTTTTCAAAAAACCGAATTTTCAGGTCGCCAAGTCGCATCATCAAAATCAGCGCCAAGCACGGCTTTGTAATAGCCCTTATCCAATACCAGCAATCCCTCTCTGGAAAAAACGGCATTCGCAGGTAGCTTTTTCAGTTCATGTTCGTACACGGTAATCGTGTAGCGTTGTAATTTGCGGTAAACCCATTTGTGTTTGAGCGGATCGCTTTCCAAAAATCTAAACCAGCTTTCAAACGGCTCGGGCAGTGGTGGTTTGTCGGTCTGCCCGAAGGAATTGTCGGTTGGCTGCGGAAAAACGTTGTTTGTCCAAAACATCCTGCCATGCGGAAATTTCCACGCCATCCAAATGCTGCCTGAAAAAATCGTCCAGCTCGTTTGCTTTGACGATTTGCGGACTGCCGTCTTTTTCCCAATGAGCCAACGAGATAAACGGCACAATGAGTGCCACGCCTTGGTTATCAATCAGGCGGAAGCGTTCGGCAGCGGTGCGGAATTTAATTACTAATGGATTTTCATTGGATGATTCTGCCGTTAAAAGTCTTGTAATGTCGTGTTTGTCCACAGCGCCCTTGCCGTTAAATCGACGGAAATACTCGGCAAATACCGACGGGGAAAGCGGGTCGCCGAGCAGCCCTGCTTTCAGCATTTCTTCGCTAATGTCCTGCCCCTGTTTCAGGCTGCCGCTGGGCGCGCCTTCCTCGGCACGGAACACGACCACTTCGCCCAACTGCGGCAGTTTTCCTTCACGGTTGCACCGCCCCGCCGCCTGGGCAATGCTGTCCAGCCCTGCCATCGCCCGATAAACGCAAGGGAAATCCAAATCTACGCCGGCTTCAATCAACTGCGTGCTGACCAGCCACAAGGGCTTGTGCAGGCTGTCTGCGCGATACAGTGCCAAATATCGGCGAACCAACGCAATCACTTCGCTTCGGTGTGTGGCGCACATATTGGCGGATAAATGCAGTTTGATTCCGTCAGAAGGCAGGGCGGCAAAGAGTTTTTGAGCGTGCTTTCGTGTATTGACTACTGCCAAAACGCACGGACGGACAGCAATTTCATCGGCAATTTCCTGCCAGCTTTGTGTTTCGTCGCTTGCCGGCGGCATTTTTGATGCGGACGCGGCGCAGTTTTTTTCCGATAAGGCGATTTTATCCGCCACAATCTCGCGCACGTCCGGCAGGCCTTCCAAAACAGTGCGACCGAATGCGTCGATATTTTTACCAAGTTCAGGCTGGGTTGCCGTGCAGAGCACAAAACTAACGCCGTAATCACGAGCCAGCACCCGCATCATATCGGTAATCGGCTTTTGGAAATCGCGCGGAAGCTGCTGGGCTTCATCCAAAATCACCACGCTGTCGGCAATATTGTGAATCTTACGGCAGCGGCTGGTTTTCACCGCAAACAGGCTTTCAAACAGTTGCACGTTAGTGGTAACAATCAGCGGCGCATCCCAATTTTTCCGTGGCAAGGCGGGTTTTGGCGGTTTCCTTGTTATCGGCCACTTCCAAATTGCTGTGGTGTTCCAATACCGCGTCATCACCCAATGCTTTGCGGAAAACATCGGCGTTCTGTTCGATAATACTGGTGAAAGGAATAGCATAGATAATACGTTTTTTGCCAAATTTCAGCGCGTGCTTCAAAGCAAACCCCAAGCTCGCTAAAGTTTTACCACCACCGGTCGGCACGGTTAAAGAAAACAAAGTACGGTCCGTTTCTGCGGCAGAAAAACATTGCTGCAAAATGGCGTAACGTTCTTGGTTTAAAGATGAATTTTTATCTGCTTTTTCTGAAAGTTGCGCCATATATTGCTCATATCGCCGGTGCAACTCACCCAAACCGGGAAATTTAGGGCGCAATCCGGCAGCCTGCGCAGTATCGGCATCGGCATAGCCGTTCATAAAGGCTTCGGTATCCAAAAAATCGGCATCCACCAAACAAGAAAAGAGAAAACGCATCCAAATATGTAGCTCTTCCAGCTTTGCCCCGTCTTCCCAAAACGCAAAAAAATCCCGCATCAAGTCATCATCGGATAACGGGAAAAAATCTTTGGGCAAACCGCTCTCCACCAAGCCCGACAAAGAGGCCTCCAATTCATTATCTGCCTGTTGCAGACGATGCTTTAAGCTCCCATTGTCATACCAATCCGCTAATCCCGCATGGTGTCCTGCAATCAGATATGCCAGCAAATGCCCGAAAAATGGATTTAGACGTTCTACCGCATATTTGGCACCGGCAGTGGAATGCGGAATTTTGCGCAACTTGGTAGATTCGACATCTTCCAAATGGGCATTTTCTTTTTCAAATCCGGATGCATTACGGATATATTTCTGAAAAACTTCCTGAAATTTCCCCAAATCGTGCAAAAAGCCCCGCATATTCAGCAAACAACGACCCATAACACCCTGCAAAACGCTTGGCGAGTTGGGCGACTTTTTTTGTAGATGTTTTTGCAGGGGATGGGAATGCCAATTTTTGATGAGTCCTGGCGAGCATGAGCAATTTTGTCAGTCATCCAACTTCCTAAAAATGAAATTAATTATAGATTTTTTTAAGAAACACATGTTACCCAAGCAATTTTTTTCTACATGTTTCAACAGCAACTTGGTTACCCATGATTTCGCAATCATGCAAGTTTCCATTAGATGAGATTGTAAAAACTAATATTGTCCATCTACCTTACAGATGCAAGCAATGGTAAAGCTTACCATCACTAATTAGTTAATTTATAAATCATATACCAGGTAGTATTCATACTCAATAATATTGCATATAAACATTTACCGTTTAATATCTAGCAAGCTTTGATTAAAAAATGCCGTCTGAAACTTTTCAGACGGCATTGTCATTTATTAACCTTTATAACTTGCTTCTAATATCCTCTACTGCTTTCACTAAAGCATCGGAAAGCGAAGGATCAAAAAGAAGAGTGGCCTGCTTGGACGATTCTCAATTCTGCTTCAGGGAAGGCTTGCGAGAGTTCCCACGCGCTTTGCATCGGAGTGCATAGGTCGTAGCGGCCTTGGACGATGATGGTTGGGATATGGCGGATTTTGTCGATGTTTGCCAAGATGGCTTTATCGCCCTGCAGCCAGCCTTCGTTCACGAAGTAATGGTTTTCCATTCTTGCAATGGCAAGGGAGGCTTGCGGATCTTCATCCACGTCTTTAGGTTCAAACTGAATAAGGTAGCTTTCCCAGTCTGCCCATGATTTAGCCGCTTTAAGGCGCGTGGCTTCATCTTCGCTGAACAGCATTTCATGGTAGGCTTTAATTAGGGCTTGGCGTTTATTTTCGGCTACGGGGGCAATGAATTTTTGCCATTGGGCCGGATAAATTTGGCTGACGCCGCCTGCTTCGTTCAACCATGCCATTTCAGACGGCCTGCACAGGAAAATACCGCGCAAAACTAAGCCGCTGACGCGATCGGGATGGGTTTCGGCATAAGTCAGCGACAAGGTGCTGCCCCATGAACCGCCAAAAACCAGCCATTTTTGAATGCCGAGCATTTCTCGCACTTTTTTTCAATATCGGCAACCAAATCCCATGTAGTATTGTCTTCGATACAGGCATAGGGTTTGGAGCGTCCGCAACCGCGTTGGTCGATAATAACGATGCGGAAATGCTCTGGATTGAAAAAGCCGCGACAGGCAGGTGATGCGCCTGCTCCGGGGCCGCCATGCAGGAAAATCACAGGGTGGCCATCAGGATTGCCTGATTCTTCCCAGTAGATTTCGTGTATGTCGGATACGCGCAAAAGGCCGCTATTTCTTGGTTCTTGAATCGGATGCATGAGCTTTCTCCTTTGTCTGATGAATATGTTGATTGTAACACTTTGCCTTCTGATTTTTCAGACGGCCTACATAGGTTTATCGCGACAAATGGCGTAAAATAGCATTTTTTTGACAGGATTTTTTATGGCTGACAACAAACAAACGCATGCTGCACCCGAAGGACAACTTTTATTGCGTACGGTAGCCATGCCGCGCGATACCAATCCTAATCAGGATATCTTCGGCGGCTGGATTATGTCGCAAATGGATCTGGGCGGCGGTATTTTTGGCGGCAGAAATCGCACAGGGACGAATTGTAACCGTGGCCGTTCAAGAAATGAATTTCATCAGACCGGTAAAGGTTGGCAACGTCGTGTGCTGCTACGGTCATTGCGTCCGCGTAGGCAATACTTCTTTGCAACTGAAAATCGAAGTGTGGGTGAAGACTTTGATGAACGATATGGTAACGGAAGACCGCCAACTGGTCACCGAAGCTGTGTTCACTTACGTCGCCATCGATGCACAAGGCAATCCGCGCCCTATTCCTCGCGAAGGCAATGCAAAGCTGGCTCATTTGTAAGTTTAAAAATCAAAACAAGGCCGTCTGAAACTCAACGTTCAGACGGCCTTTTTAACTACAGAAGCAAAAATGTAATAATATTTCTTTTTGAGCTAAAAAGCAAGGCGAAGTATCTGTTTTTTTAGGTTTAATTCAGACTGATTGATAAGATAAAGACCGTACACCGGCTCCTTATAACACTGCCCTACCGCGACAGTTTGCGCCACTTTTGAAACGGCGTTTCCTCCTCAACCCACTTTAAGGAACATCATGGCTTCGCGCGATTTATACCCACAGGAAATTTTACAGGTTGTTCTCGACAAAAGCTGCGCCAAAGCACAATCCAGCATCCCCACACTGGCAATCTTGAGCGTTTTGGCCGGCGGATACATCGGCTTCGGTTATCTTGCCTATTTAAAAGTAGTCAGCGGCATTCCGCACGAATGGGGCGGTGTTGCCACTTTACTCGGCGCCTCCGTGTTCCCAATCGCCTTGATTTGCATCCTGCTTGGCGGCGGCGAGCTGGTAACCAGCAACATGATGATCATGTCTTTAGGCAGATTGGCCGGACGAATTTCCTCCAAAATGCTGCTGCGCAACTGGGTTATCGTCTGCATGGGAAATTTGGTGGGCACGCTGGCAATGTTTTTTTTCTCGGATACTATGTCGGTATGATTGAAGGCAGCGTGGCAGAAAAAACCATTGCCGTGGCGGAAGCAAAAGTCCATATGGATTTCGGCCGCGCTTTTGTATCGGCAGTAGCATGTAACTGGATGGTCTGCATGGGCGCGTGGCTGCACTTTGCCGCTAAAAACACAACCGGACGAATGCTGGCCATTTGGTTCCCCGTCATGATTTTCGTATTAAACGGCTTCCAACACCTTGTCGCCAATATGTTCGTTATCCCCGCAGGTATTTTTGGCAGGTGCAAACATCACATGGGGACAGTTTTTTTCTTCAATATGATTCCCGTATTCCTGGGCAATGTCGTCGGTGGCGCATCCTTTGTCGACGCGTCTTATCTTTATACCTATAAAGACACGCTGAAAGATAGTGCCGAATAGTTCTGCTTTGAAAACAACAAAACCTGCTTTGAGAAAGCAGGTTTTGTTTCAGACGGCATTGGTATTAAGTTTTAAAATCCATTCGGACACATTATTCAGATAAATTATCCAAACGAAAAAAGAGCCGTTTTTAAAACGGCTCTTTCCAATTCTTTGGTCGGAGTGAAAGGATTCGAACCTTCGACCCCTTGCACCCCATGCAAGTGCGCTACCAGACTGCGCCACACTCCGACTCGATAAGCTGTAAATTCTAGTTTCAAACGCTGATTTTGACAAGTGCTTTTTAGAAAGGGAAATTTACTCGTTTGAAAACATTTGAATTATTTGTAAACAAAAAAAGGCCGTCTGAAATCATTCAGACGGCCTTTGATTATTCAGTCAAATATCAAGATTCAACCGGAATAATACCGATTTTGGCCTGCCATTGTTTTGGCGCAATGGCGTGAACCGATTCGCCGTTGCTATCCACCGCAACGGTCACAGGCATGTCTTTGACTTCAAATTCGTAAATCGCTTCCATGCCCAATTCTGGGAATGCCAAGACTTTAGATGCTTTAATGGCTTTGGCAACCAAATATGCCGCGCCGCCGACAGCCATCAGGTAAACAGCTTTGTTATCGGCAATGGCTTGGCAAGTTGCTGCGCCGCGTTCGGATTTACCGATCATACCCAGGAGGCCGGTTTGTTCCAGCATTTGGCGGGTAAATTTATCCATACGGGTGGAAGTAGTCGGACCGGCCGGGCCAACTACTTCGTCACGGACTGGATCAACCGGGCCGACGTAGTAAATCAGTTTGTTGGTGAAATCTACCGGCAATTCTTCGCCTTTGTTGAGCATATCAACCAAACGTTTGTGCGCGGCATCGCGGCCGGTCAGGATTTTACCATTCAGCAACAATACATCGCCGGTTTTCCATGTAGCCACTTCTTCTTTGGTCAGGTTGTTGACATCGACACGTTTGCCGTTGTCAGGGCTGTAAGTCAGATCCGGCCAGTCTTCCAAAGATGGGGCTTCCAGTTTGGCCGGGCCTGAGCCGTCCAATTCAAATTCGATGTGGCGGGTAGCCGCGCAGTTTGGAATCATGGCAATCGGTTTGGAAGCCGCGTGGGTTGGGTAGTCAAGGATTTTAACATCCAACACGGTGCTCAAACCGCCCAAACCTTGTGCGCCAATACCCAAGGCGTTTACTTTTTTGTAGAGTTCCAAGCGCAGGGCTTCGGTTGTAGACAATTCTGCACCGGAATCGGCTTTTTCTTTGAGCTCCTGAATATCGATATGGCTCATCAGGCTTTCTTTGGCCATCAACACTGCTTTTTCAGGCGTACCGCCGATGCCGATACCCAAGATACCAGGAGGACACCAGCCCGCACCCATTTGAGGAACCGTTTTCAATACCCAATCAACGATATTGTCTGAAGGGTTGAGCATGGCAACTTTGGTTTTGTTTTCAGAACCGCCGCCTTTGGCTGCGCAAGTAACTTCGACTTTGTCGCCTTTTACGATTTCCATATGTACGACGGCAGGGGTGTTGTCTTTGGTATTTTGACGCTTGCCAGCCGGGTCGGCCAATACAGAGGCGCGAAGTTTGTTGTCAGGATAGGTGTATGCACGGCGTACGCCTTCATTAACCATTTCCTGTACGCTCATCTCGGCATCCCACTGTACATCCATGCCTACTTTCAGAAATACGGTCGCAATACCGGTATCCTGACAAATCGGACGATGGCCTTCTGCACACATACGGCTATTGACCAAAATCTGCGCCATCGCATCTTTGGCGGCAGGGTTTTCTTCTTTTTGATAAGCCTTATACAAAGCCTGAATGTAGTCTTTAGGATGGTAGTAGCTGATGAATTGGAAAGCATCGAAAATACTTTGGATAAAGTCTTCTTGCTTGATGACGGTCATGATTGTGTTCCTTTTCGGAGTCATGGTAGGGAGGATTTGTTTATTTCTTTAAGAGACCGATTTTTTCAGACGGCCTTCAATAGTGTAATAGTGCTTTCAAATGAATGACCCAGACAATATCATTTTCATACCTTATTGATTTAAATAAAATTTAATATCGCATTAAATCACTTGGTTATTGATAATCTATATCCACTAGCCATTCACTTAAATAGAAATAAAATTACATTATTTTTTAAATGATAATCTTATTTCAAGGCCGTCTGAAAATATTTGCCTTAAGTATCTGAGAAAGAAATTTAGTAGATTGTATTTAAAAAGGAAATATCTAAATTTCAGACAGCTTTTTCTTATTTTCCAATACAATACAAATTGTAAAATCCGTGTCATTTTTCTCCTCAATTTTTCTTGACTGATATCAAACTTGTTTGATTTTTCTGAAATTTTATAACAGTCTTTTTCACTTGCTTACGCAACAAAATATTATTCAATATATACAACAATCTATGCAAAAATCATCTAATATATAACAATGATTTTTTTACTAGCAAATAGACGAATATTTTAAAATTTATACTAAAAAAAGTAATTTTTATTTTTATAATTAAAATCAAATAATTGAGATAAATTTGTCTAAATAATAGGCATATTTTTGTTTACAATCCTTCCTATATAAAACCTTAGATTGTCCTTATTATCAAAATCACTAAATTCTGATACACTTCGACTCATACAGATAAATATTGATTTTAAAAAGAATTTCTGAGTAAATGACTTGGATATTTCCTCACGCACGATAGATGTAATAAAAAAATACAATTAATCAAATTATCCACTATTCCAACTTCCAATTTCACAGGAACAAACCATGAGTGAAAATTTGTTAACCCTGACCATAGACGGCCATGAAGTCAAAGCTTCCGCCGACTCGTCAATCATCCAAGCCTATGCCCGTTCAGGCAATGCGATTACTGCCAATGTCGGCTGTATGGGTCAAGGCGTATGCGGTTCCTGCCGCTGCATGATTCGTAAAGAAGGCGAGCGCGAAGTCACCACTGCACTGGCATGCGAGACCAAAGTTGAAGAAGGCATGCAGGTCAGCTTCTTGGACTACTTTATTCCGGAGCACATCCAATATTACGACGTCAGCGAAATTGGTGATGGCTGGAACTGGTTGGATGATACCGCCAAAGCCTTTCCTGAAGCGCAAAACTGCCGCCATTGCGGCGGCTGTAACCGAGCCTGTCCTAAAGGTTTGCAAGTGGAAAACGGCGTAGCTCAAGTAGTTTCCGGCGATTTCGGCGCGGCTGCGCTGACCTTCGACCAATGCGTGATGTGCAACCTCTGCACCCTCTCCTGCCCCGAACACATCCGTCCGAACCACTTGGGCCTGTTCGCTCGCCGTATGAAAGCGGCGCGTACGTTGCGCCCTGTGGATTTGATGCGCCGCCTGCGCGAAATCGACAGCGGCAAAATGAAAGTCGAATTTGAAGAGGAGTCAGTGTAATGGTTAACAAAATCCAAGGCATAGACTACGAAACCGCCCTTGCCAACCTGCGAGCGTCCTCATTGGAGCTGCGCGGCGATTTACCTGAAAAAAACGAATTACTGAGCCAATTTCACCCTGACTATCAGGCAAATGCGCGTGTGAAACTGCCTATCGGCCCAAACCAAGGCGATTACTGCCATCCTGCTTTGGCCAAACTCTTAATCAGTCAGCCTCTGATTGATGACTATAATTTATCAGGTGCTGAACACTTGAACACTGACGTATTGGTAATTGGCGGCGGCGGTGCAGGCGCGGCAGCGGCATTGTCTGCGACTGAAGCCGGCGCACGCGTCATCATGGCGAACAAACTGCGTATCGGCGACAGTAATACCGTGATGGCCGAAGGTGGCATTCAAGCTGCGGTCGGCGCGGAAGACAGCCTGCAACAACACTTTGACGACACCATCAAAGGCGGCCACAACGCAGGCAAAAAAGAATTGGTGGCGCAAATGGTTACCGATGCGCCGTCCGCCATTCGCTGGCTGATCGGCTTGGGCATGACTTTCGACCTTGCCAAAGGCGCGGACAGCAACGGCATGTTGAGCCGCAAACGAGCAGGTGGTACAACCGTACCGCGTATTTTGAGCTACCGCGACTTTACCGGCCTCGAAATGATGCGCGTACTGCGCGAGGCAGTCGAACTCGACGAAAACATCACCCAGCTCAACCGCCACCCCGCCATCGAATTATTGTCAGACGAACACGGTCGCTGCGTCGGTGCGATTTTTGTACGATTTGGAAAAAAACGCTCTTTGGTGTTGGTTCATGCCAAAGCCGTGGTCTTGGCAACCGGCGGCAGCGGACGCCTGCATTTGCAAGGTTTCGCCACTTCCAACCATTATGGTGCGACTGCAGACGGCCTGGTCATGGCTTACCGTATCGGCGCCAAACTGCGCGATGTCGATTCTTTCCAATACCACCCGACCGGCGTTGCCCACCCTCCACACTTGGCAGGTGCGCTGATTTCTGAAGCCGTGCGCTCCGCAGGCACCAAACTGGTCAATGGTTTGGGCGAACGTTTCGTTGACGAATTGCAACCGCGTGACGTTGTTGCCGCTGCGATTCTGCGCGAATGCCGCGAAGGCCGCGGCGTGGTACGCGACGGACAAGTCGGCGTATTCCTCGACACCCCGCGCCTGATTGCTAACGACCCTGACGTATTAAACCGTTTGGTAACACTCGGCCACGTTGCTCACAAATGCGGCATTGACCCTGCCGTTGAGCCGGTCATGATTCATCCGACACTGCACTATCAGAACGGCGGTATCGAAATCAACGGCGACGGCGCAACCTGCGTCGAAGGCCTCTATTGCGCCGGCGAAGTAACCGGCGGTATTCACGGCCGCAACCGCCTGATGGGCAATGCGCTTTTGGACATCATCAGCTTCGGTCGCCGTGCCGGTAAGGCCGCGGCAAATTGCGGCCTGCCGTTGAAAAAAGTACGTGGCGGTGTCGGACACGTCCACGACCTGCAACGCGAAATGACCCGCGCCGGTCTGACCAGCGACATCAAAGCCCCCGTTTTATATCCCGACTACGGCAAATTCGATTTGCGCGAACACGCCGGTTTGCAGGAGCAACAATCATGAATCAAGCCAATCAAAACTTACTGCATCCTTCCCGCCAAGTCGGCGCAGATTTAGCCGCTTGGCGCAAAGTCGGCGGCGGCGAAGGCCTGCTGGCTGCGCTTGCCGATCCTCAAAGCATTGTTTCCAAACTGCAAGATGCCAATCTTTGCGGTATGGGCGGTGCAGGTTTCCCGACTTGGCGCAAATGGGAGGCCGCCGTTGCCGCCCAAAGCAAAAATGGCGACAAATACGTTGTCTGCAATGCCAACGAAGACGAACCGGGTACATTTAAAGACCGCGTACTATTGGCAAATACGCCGCACCAAGTCATCGAAGGCGTCCTGATTGCCGCCGTTGCCTGCCGTGCCAACAAAGCGATTTTGTACGTCAACCCTCATCAAACTGAATCCATCGCTTCCATCACACCGGCCATCGAGCAATGGAAAAACAGCAATTTGTTTATCCGCATCGAAAACTACTTGGGTAAACCTTTGGACCTGAAATTGGTCGAAACTTCAGGCCGTTATATCGGCGGCGAAGAAACTGCCGTGATTTCATGGCTGGAAGGCGGTTTCCCCTTCCCTCGCCGCAAGCCGCCTTTCCCTGCCGAAAGCGGTGTCAACGGTGAGCCGACCCTTATCAACAATACCGAAACCTTCGCCAATATTCCGCAAATCCTTGCCAAAGGCGCGGAATGGTACAAATCTTTGGGTTTGGGCGATGCCGCAGGCACAAAACTCTACTCACTCTCCGGCGACGTATTGAATCCGGGGCTGTACGAACTGCCAATGGGCACGACCCTGCAATCACTGATTTACGATCACGGCGGCGGTATGCTTGAAGGCCGTACGTTTAAAGCCGTATTTACCGGCGGCCCGTCAAATACGCTTTTTGACCGTCAAAGATTTGGATGTGCCTTTGGACTTCGTTTCCGTACGCGAACGCAAATCCAGCCTCGGTACTGGCGCGATGATTGTGATTTCCGAAGGCACCAGCGTGGTGCGTAAAGTGGCCGAATATGTGGAATTTTTCGCTTCCAACTCATGCGGTCAATGCCCACCTTGCAAAGGCGGCACATTCCAGCTTTCCCGCCTGCTCAACCGCGTGGACACCGGCATCGGCACTCCCGACGACCTGCGCGCCTTACAAAGCCTGTGTCAACTGCTGCCACGAAGCGGCCGTTGCGGTTTGATTGACGGCGCGGTTACCGTGTTGCAAAGCTCGCTGCGTACTTTCCCCGAAGAGTACGGCCTGCAGCAAGAACAGGAGTAAAACGGCGTTGTTTTCAGACGGCCTGTTACTGTAAAGGCCGTCTGAAAAACGATACCCGAATCCCTTTCTCTTCTTTGCAAGATGTAAGAGAAACCCAATAAGAAAAATACCTTCCGAACCTACCAGAATACGTTCAGACAAGCTTCAGCAACACTCAGGCCGTCTGAAACCGATTTCCCAATACTTCAATCCTCAAATTAGGAGATTCAACATGGGCTTCAAGCCAATTCCCTGCTGCGGTCGCACTTGTGCTGACGCTGCTTATCTGGTTCGTTATCCCCGTTCCTCAAGGCGTATCGCCTGACGCATGGCATCTTTTGGCATTGTTTGTCGGCATTATTGCAGGCATCATCGGCAAAGCCATGCCTATCGGTGCCATGGCGATTTTGGGCATTACCTTGGTTGCACTGACCGGCGTGACCAACGAAAAAGCCGCAGACGCAACCAAAGACGCTTTGAGCAGCCTTAACAACTCTCTTATCTGGATGATCGGTATCGCCATCATCATCTCGCGCGGCCTGTTGAAAACCGGCTTGGGTATGCGTATCGGCTACCTCTTGATTTCCCTCTTCGGCAAACGCACGCTGGGCGTAGGTTACAGCTTGGCATTGGCCGACTTGGTCATCGGTCCGGTAACGCCAAGTAATACCGCGCGCGGCGGTGCCATTGTGCATCCGATTATGAAATCCATCGCACTAAGCTTCGACTCCGATCCAGAAAAAGGTACGGAAGGCAAAATCGGCAAATACCTTTCACTGGTCAACTTCCACTCCAACGTGATTACCTGTCTGATTTTTATCACTGCCACCGCACCCAATCCGCTGGTAGTCGAATTGGTTGCCAAAGCCACCAATTCGCAAATCCAACTATCTTGGGGTACTTGGTTCTTGGCAATGGTGGTACCCGGCCTGCTTGCCATGCTGTTGATGCCGCTGGTACTGTATTTCCTGTATCCGCCTGAAATCAAACAAACCCCTAACGCCACTGCATTGGCAAAAGAGCATTTGGCTGCCATGGGGCCGATGAAGCGTGAAGAAAAAATCATGCTGGGCATTTTCCTGGTTCTGCTACTGTTGTGGGCGGGTATTCCCGAAATGCTGTTCGGCGTAAAAGTTGATGCTACCGCCACCACCTTCCTCGGCTTGAGCCTGTGTCTTTTGACCGGCGTACTGACTTGGGAAGATGCGCTGAAAGAAAAAAGCGCGTGGGACACCATCGTTTGGTTTGCGGCTTTGGTGATGATGGCAAACTTCCTCAACAAACTGGGCCTCATCAGTTGGTTATCCGACTCCATGCAAAGCGGTATCACCCACATGGGCTTGAGTTGGGAAGCCGGCTGTGCCCTGTTGATGCTGGCCTACCTCTACGCCCACTACGTTTTCGCCAGCGGCACGGCACACGTTACCGCCATGTTCGGCGCATTCTACGGCGCAGGCCTGGCCTTGGGTGCACCACCGATGCTGTTTGCCCTGGTTATGGCATCCGCTACCGGCATCATGATGTCGCTGACCCACTACGCCACTGGTTCCGCTCCTGTCATTTACGGCTCCAACTATGTGAGCATGACCGAATGGTGGAAAGCCGGCTTCATCATGAGCGTGCTCGAAATCCTGATATTCTGCACTGTCGGTATCTTGTGGTGGAAAGTTTTGGGCTACTGGTAACCCTCCGGCTTATTTAAAACTTAGGCCGTCTGAAAACTCCAATTTCAGACGGCCTTTTGTTACAATTTCATTTTTACCGAACACACTCAATTACCGTGAAAATACTCATCCTCGGCAGCGGCCAAGTCGGCTCGACCGTCGCCCAAAACCTTGCCTCCGTTCCCAGCAACGACGTCACTATTATCGACATCGACGAAAAAGCGCTCAACCGTATCAGCAGCCGTCTCGATGTCCAAACCATCGTCGGCAACGGCGCATCGCCCTTTACCCTCGAACAGGCAGGTGCGGCGGACTCCGACCTCCTGCTTGCCTTGACCCGCAGCGACGAAACCAACATCGTTGCTTCCAAAATCGCCGCCGACCTGTTCAACATCCCCAGCCGCATTGCACGCGTGCGCTCAAGCGAATACCTCGAATATCCGGTTGACGGCAGTGACAACCCCGAAGAAGGCAGCCTCAACATCTTCGGCATTACCGAAACCATCAGCCCCGAACAACTGGTTACCGAACAACTTGTCGGCCTGCTCAATTACACCAGCTCATTGCAGGTACTCAGTTTTGCCAACGATAAAGTGCGCATGGTGATTGTTCAAGCCCGCAAAGGCGGTTTGCTGATCGGCCGTGAAATTGCCGACATCAACCAACACCTGCTCGAAGGTGTGGACTGCCAAATCTGCGCCATATACCGCAACAACCGCCTGATCGTCCCCACCCCGCAAACCGTCATCATCGAAGGCGATGAAGTCCTGTTTGCCGCCGACATCAACAGCGTTGAAGCCATCATGCGCGAATTGCGTCCGAAAGAAGCGCGCACCCGCCGCATTATGATCGCCGGCGGCGGCAACATCGGCTACCGCCTCGCCAAGCAGCTCGAATCCAAATACGACATCAAAATTATCGAATACAAACCCCACCGCGCCGAATGGCTGGCCGAAAATCTGGACAACACCCTCGTCCTGCAAGGTTCCGCCACCGACGAAACCCTGCTGGACGAAGAATACATCGACGAAATCGACGTCTTCTGCGCGCTGACCAACGACGACGAAAACAACATCATGTCCAGCCTGTTGGCAAAAAACCTTGGTGCCAAACGCGTGATTACCATCGTCAACCGCTCAAGCTACGTCGATTTGCTCGAAGGCAACAAAATCGATATTGTCGTTTCCCCCCATCTGATTACCATCGGCTCCATCCTCGCCCACATCCGCCGCGGCGACATCGTTGCCGTCCACCCCTGCGCCGCGGCACGGCCGAAGCCATCGAAGTGGTGGTACATGGCGACAAAAACACTTCCGCCATCGTCGGCCGCCGCATCAGCGGCATCAAATGGCCGAGCGACTGCTACATCGCCGCCATCGTCCGCGGCGAAACCGGCGAAGTCATCATGGGACACCACACCGAAACCATCCTCCAAGACGGCGACCACATTATCTTCTTCGTCTCACGCCGCCGCGTCCTGCCGGAGTTGGAAAAACTCATTCAAGTCAAAATGGGCTTTTTCGGTTAAGCCTAAAATCCGTTTGCTTGAAGCCATAAAAAGGCCGTCTGAAAACCTTTTCAGACGGCCTTTATTTATTGTTTTATTTACGCTTTGGCAACACTGTTTTTACGGCCAAACCAAACAAAACCAATCACGCCCAATACAATCATCGGCACGCTCAACCATTGACCCATGGACAAGCCCAAAGTCAGCAGGCCGAGATAGTCGTCAGGCTGGCGGGCAAATTCGGCGATAAAGCGGAATAATCCGTAACCGCCCAAGAACAATGCTGCCGTTTGTCCGGCCGGACGTGGTTTTTCGAGAAAATCCAAACAATGACAAACAGGCAAATGCCTTCAAGGGCAAACTGGTAAAGCTGAGACGGATGACGCGGCAGCATGCCGTATTGTTGCAGCCATTCGGCCCACAAAGGATTGTGCGCCGCAGCTTCCGCATCTTCGTAACGCGCTTGCGGGAAACCCATCGCCCAGAAAGCATTAAGTTCGGTCACGCGTCCCCAAAGTTCGCCGTTGATAAAGTTGCCGATACGGCCGGAAGCCAAGCCCAGCGGCACGAGCGGCGCAACGGTATCCATCAGCTTCAAGATACTGATGTTGTGTTTACGGCCAAACAGCCACATGGCAACGACCACGCCCAAGAAGCCGCCGTGAAACGACATGCCGCCTTCCCAAACTTTGAAAATATCCAACGGGTTGGCAAGATAGTCGGAAAATTTATAAAACAAAACGTAGCCGATACGGCCGCCCAAGATGACGCCCAGGATACCCCAAGTCAGGAAATCGTCGAGTGTTTCTTTAGTAAACACAGAATTGCCCTGCGCGATACGACGGCGGCCCAAAATCGTAAACAGGATAAAGCCGACAATATAGCTTAAGGCATACCAGCGGATGGCAAGCGGGCCGATGCTGATCAGCACTGGATCAAACTGGGGATGTATTATCATGATGTATGTTCCTTATCTCAAAGGCCGTCTGAAAGCCTGAACTTTCAGACGGCCTGTATGCGGTGTCGGATGGTTTAACGCAAATCGCCAACCACATTCAAAATAGCAGACAACATTGCCTCGCCCAAGCGCAGCGAACGTTGGCCGTTCCAGCCGAAATCGTCGTCCGGCAGGTTGGCATTGTCTTTAAACGGCATTTCCAAAGTATAGGCAAGGCAGTTGAAATGATTGCCGACCCAGTTGGTCGCCAAAGTCATGTTTGCCTGACCCGGCGCATCTTGTCATAGCCGTAATCGTCTTGGAAATCGGGGCTGGCATTGAGCAGCGCAAGTTTGAATTGGTCTTCCAAGGCTTCGATGCGCTCGTTGTAGTTCGGCACGCCTTCGGTACCGGCCACAAAGACAAACGGCAGACCTTCATCACCGTGAATATCCAAGAACAAATCCACGCCGGTTTCCATCATTTTTTCGCGGACGGTAAAGACTTCAGGGCTTCGCTCCAAAGTCGGGTTTTCCCATTCGCGGTTGAGGTTGGCGCCGGCGGCATTGGTGCGCAAATTACCCAAAACCGAACCGTCCGGATTCATATTCGGCACAATGTAGAAAGTCGCGCGGTCAAGCAACATGCGCGCGGTCGGATCTTGCGGATCAAGCAGGCGGCCCAGCAAACCTTCGACAAACCATTCCGCCATGGTTTCGCCCGGATGTTGACGGGCGATAATCCAGACTTTCATGTCGCTTTCGACTTGGTTGCCGATGGTCAGAAGGTTGATGTCACGGCCTTGAACAGTACTGCCCAAGTCGTCGATACGGCACAAGCCACTGCCCTGCGCATCGCCCAAAAGGTTCAAATGCTGCTCGTTGGAATAAGGCTCGAAATAAGCGTAGTAAACACTGTTGGACAAAGGCGTATGGTTGATGGTCAACACGCCGTTTTCGTAGCTGGTCGGCACGCGGAACCAATTTTGGCGGTCGTAAGAGGCGCAAGCCTGATAGTCCTCCCAGCCCAAAGGATACGCAGCGTCCGCCGCATTTTCAAAATGCATCACGCAGTTTTGATAGGCCGCACCCTGCAAACGGAAGTAAAACCATTGGGCAAACTCCGAAGCATTGTCGGGACGCAGGGCGAGGCGGATATTGGCAGGGTTGCTCAAGTCTTTGACAACGACCGAACCGGCATCGAATTGGGTGCTGATTTTCATCATGGGTATCCTTAGTAATCGGCGAAGAGGCCGAAGCAAACCGTCATTTTACCGTTTGCATGAGGCTGGTTTCAACCATTTAACTGATTTAACAGGATTTCAAGCGCTTGGAAATATTGTTTCAGACGGCCTTTGGGATTAAGATAAAGGCCGAAATCATGAAACAAGGTTGAAACCATGACCCAGCAACAATCTGTCTCCTCTGCCATCAAGGCGCGCGTCCTTGCCGAATCTTTACCTTATATCCGCCGTTTTTCCGGCTCCATCATCGTCATCAAATACGGCGGCAACGCTATGACCGAACCTGCCTTAAAAGAGGGTTTCGCACGCGATGTCGTTCTGCTCAAACTGATCGGCCTGCATCCCGTCATCGTTCACGGCGGCGGCCCGCAAATCAATGAGATGCTGGAAAAAGTCGGTAAAAAAGGGGAATTTGTTCAAGGCATGCGCGTAACCGACAGCGAAACCATGGACATTGTAGAAATGGTTTTTAGGCGGACATGTCAATAAAGAAATCGTTTCCATGATTACCACCTTCGGCGGTCGCGCCGTCGGCATTACCGGCCGGGACAACCACTTCATCAAAGCGGAAAAACTCCTGATCGACACGCCCGAGCAAAAAGGCGTGGACATCGGCCAAGTCGGCACAGTGGCCGACATCGATACCCGTTTGGTGGAAGGCTTGGTCGAACGCGGCTGCATTCCGGTCATCGCACCCATCGGCGTAGGTCAAAACGGCGAAGCGTTCAACATCAATGCCGACTTGGTTGCCGGCAAACTGGCGGAAAAACTTCAGGCCGAAAAACTGCTGATGATGACCAATATCCCCGGCGTATTGGATAAAGAAGGCAAATTGTTGACCACCCTGACGCCAAGCCGCATTGACGAACTGATTGAAGACGGCACGCTGTACGGCGGTATGCTGCCTAAAATTGCCTCTGCCGTCGAAGCCGCCAAAAGCGGCGTCAAAGCCACGCATATCATAGACGGCCGTGTTCCCAACGCCCTGCTCTTGGAAGTGCTGACCGATGACGGCGTAGGTTCGATGATTTTGGGCGCAGGCTAATCCGTTTTTCAGACGGCCTTATGCCTTATTTAATCAGCTTTTCACCCTAAAAAGGGTAAAAAATGTTACACTATACGGCTTATGTTTGTTTGAGCGATATTGACGTGAAACAAACTTACAGTCGGTTTCATACCGACTCCGATGCCATGCTCGGCAAAGACGGTATAATGTCTGCATTCATCAGACTTTGGCAATCATCCTTAAGGCCGTCTGAAACGTAACAAAGCTACTTTTCTTTTACCATCCTATTTGGAGATATTCATGAGCGCAATCGTTGATATTTTTGCACGCGAAATTTTGGACTCCCGCGGCAACCCTACCGTAGAGTGTGACGTATTGTTGGAATCCGGCGTCATGGGACGCGCAGCCGTACCAAGCGGCGCATCAACCGGCCAAAAAGAAGCTTTGGAACTGCGTGACGGCGATAAATCCCGTTACTTGGGCAAAGGCGTATTGAAAGCCGTTGACCACGTCAACAACCAAATCGCGCAAGCCCTTATCGGTATCGATGTCAACGAACAATCTTATATCGACCAAATCATGATCGAATTGGACGGTACTGAAAACAAAGGCAACTTGGGTGCCAACGCCACTTTGGCCGTTTCTATGGCCGTAGCACGCGCAGCCGCTGAAGATGCAGGCCTGCCTCTGTACCGCTATTTGGGCGGCGCAGGCCCAATGGCTCTGCCTGTTCCGATGATGAACGTTATCAACGGCGGCGAACATGCCAACAACAGCCTGAACATCCAAGAATTCATGATCATGCCTGTCGGCGCAAAATCTTTCCGCGAAGCCCTGCGTTGCGGCGCCGAAATTTTCCACGCACTGAAAAAACTGTGTGACAGCAAAGGCTTCCCAACCACCGTTGGCGACGAAGGCGGTTTCGCACCTAACCTGAACAGCCACAAAGAAGCCCTGCAACTGATCGTAGAAGCAACTGAAGCCGCAGGCTACAAAGCAGGCGAAGACGTATTGTTCGCCCTGGACTGCGCATCCAGCGAGTTCTACAAAGACGGCCAATACCACTTGGAAGCCGAAGGCCGCTCTTACACCAGCGCAGAATTTGCCGAATACTTGGAAGGCCTGGTTAACGAATTCCCGATTATCTCCATCGAAGACGGCATGGACGAAAACGACTGGGAAGGCTGGAAACTGCTGACCGAAAAATTGGGCGGCAAAGTTCAATTGGTCGGCGACGACTTGTTCGTAACCAATCCAAAAATCTTGGCTGAAGGCATCGAAAAAGGCGTGGCAAACGCATTGCTGGTTAAAGTCAACCAAATCGGTACATTGAGCGAAACCCTGCAAGCCGTCGACTTGGCCAAACGCAACCGCTACGCCAGCGTAATGAGCCACCGTTCCGGCGAAACCGAAGACAGCACCATTGCCGACTTGGCAGTTGCCACCAACTGTATGCAAATCAAAACCGGCTCCCTGTCCCGCTCCGACCGCATGGCGAAATACAACCAATTGTTGCGCATTGAAGAAGAATTGGCCGAAGCCGCTTACTACCCTGGCAAAGCCGCATTCTACCAACTGGGCAAATAAGCAGAATATAGGATATTGATTGTATGAAGTGGGTAACTTTTTGTTTTTAACCTTCGCACTTTTGTGCTGTCAGTACAGCCTTTGGTTTGGTAAAGGCAGTGTCGGGCATACGGAAGAATTGCAGGAGCAGCTCGTCCGTCAGGAGGAAAAAAACCAAACGCTCACTTTACGCAACAATTTCCTCAATGCGGAAGTTGAAGACTTGGCACACGGACAAGAGGCCATTGCCGAAATTGCCCGCGTCGAATTAGGCTATGTCCAAGACGGCGAAGTGTATTACCGAATCATCGACCGCCGCTAAACCCTGCAAAACAAAGGCCGTCTGAAAACATATTTTTCAGACGGCCTTTTTTATCGCAATCGCTATATAATCACATATCCCAAAATCAAATCACACCCATCATGTATGACGTAAACACCCACGATGTCCGCCGATTCTTTGCCCATATCTGGCAACACAGGCTCGCACCGCTCCAATTGGACGGCCTGCAACAAAAAAAGCTTTGCGCATTATCGAAGCCCATCCCGAATACGGACACTATCTCGAAGACATCGAACAATATTTAGATAAAGAATGGTTGCCCGAAGACGGCGAAAGCAACCCATTCCTACATATGTCGCTACACCTTTCCCTACAAGAGCAAAGCGCCATCGATCAGCCCCCGGGCATCCGTGCCATCCACCAACAACTTTGCGCCCATTACAACGGCGACTGGGTCAAAAGCCGAACACGATATGATGGAAGCCCTGGCAGAAACCATCTGGGAAGCACAACGCTACGGACGGGGCCTTGACGTCAACGCCTACATGACCCGCTTGCGGAAATTGGTCGGCTTAGGCCAAGAAGAAAAAGCCCGCCTCAATCCCCATGAAGTCGGCTTGATGGATACAAAGTAACTTCTTTTCAGACGGCCTCAGCCCATACAAATCCTTACGCTTGCCAAAGCCAACGTTTCCATCTTTCATGCTAAATTACTTTTTTGAAATCCGCATCACAAGGAAAACAAAATGCTCCGCCCAGCCCTTACCGCCCTACTGCTAGCCGCCTCCCTGCCCGTTGCAGCAGAAAGCCTCAACTACAACATTGTTGAATTTTCCGAATCCGCGAATATGGAAGTGCCGCGAGATACCATGACCGCGCATTTCAGCGTCAACGCAGAAGGCAAAGACCGTCAAGCCGTCAACCAAGCCTTCATGAAGAAATTCAACCAGTTCAACAAAATCTCCCAAAACAGCAAATTTAAAGCCGAGCTGATGGAGCGCAACGCATCCCCGCGCTATCAATACACCAACGGCAAACGCACTCAAACCGGCTGGGAAGAACACGCCTACTTCAAAGTAGAAAGCAAAGACTTTGAAGCACTTAACCGCCTGATTGCCGACAGCATCAATATCGCCGTTTTGGAAAGCTCCTCATTTTCCGTATCCAAAGAAAAACGCGAAGAAACCGTCGACCAACTGAGCAAGGCCGTCATCCTGCGCTTCAAAGACCGCGCCCAAAACCTCGCCCAAACGCTCGGCTTCTCCAGCTACAAAATCGTTAAACTCAACCTGGGCCACATCGGCAACCGCCAAGTCGGCGGCGATTTCGCACGTGCCAAAATGTTACGGGCAGCCCCCGTCGCAGAAATGGCTGCAGGAATAGAAGATGGCGTACCAGCCTCTCCAGGTTCAGAAGAAATCAGCCTAACCGTCAGCGGCTCGGTACAAATGTAGGATTCTCTTTTAAATCATTTTAAAGGCCGTCTGAAAGTATATTTTTCAGACGGCCTTTTGTATTTGTTCAATGATTAAAACGGAATATCGTCGTCGATATCATCAACCGGAGCGGTCGGTTGTGCCGGGGCAGGACGACGGGCTGGAGCGGCTGGAGGTTCTTGAGCCGGAGCAGATTGGTATTGCTGTTGTGGCGCTTGTTGGTAACTGCCTTGGCTTGAATGACCTCCTTGGTTGTAGCCGTCATCGTATGGTGCACCACCGCTGTTGTCGTTGCGGCCGCCGAGCATTTTCATTTCGTTGGCGATGATATCGTAAGCAGTGCGCTCGATGCCGTCTTTGCCTTGGTATTTACGGCTTTGGATGCGGCCTTCCAGATACACTTGGCTACCTTTACGCAGGTATTGACCGGCGATTTCGGCGAGTTTGCGGTACATGGTGATGTTGTGCCATTCGGTACGTTCTACGCGTTGGCCGTTGCGGTCGTTCCACGTTTCGCTGGTGGCAACGCTGAAGTTACAGACGGCCTCGCCGTTGGGCATATAGCGGACTTCCGGGTCACGGCCGAGGCGGCCGATGAGGATAACTTTATTCAATGACATTTTACACTCCTGTGATAATTTTTTCGGCGGCCTCTTGGTCAAATCCTTTTTGCAAGGCCTTGATATAAATGGTTTGTTTGTCTGCGCTAAAGCTGATGCTTTCAACGCCTTCAATTTCGGTCAATTTTTGGTAGAGCAAATCCGGATTTTGTTGCCATTCGGCGTTAAGCGGATAGCTGAGGTTTTTGACAGGTTTAGGTGCCGGCGAAATGACTGCCAATACCAGCCACAGCAACATCAATACGCTACAAAAAGGCAAATACGCCTGCAAAACCGTATTTTTGGAACAATAAACCACCGGTTGCGCCACCGACAAACAAGCCGACCGACTGCATGGTGTTATACACGCCCATCGCCGTACCTTTCAAATCGGACGGAGCGATTTTAGATACCATAGACGGCAGGCTGGCTTCCAATACATTAAAACCAATAAAATAAACAATCAGATAAGCGGTAATCAACCATACCGAGTGCATTCCAAACAGCAAACCGATTTGCGCCGCGGCAATGCAGACGATACCCAGGATAAACACTTGTTTGAGCTTGTTGCGCGTTTCGCCGACGATAATCAGCGGCACCATAATAATCAAGCCGGTAATGGTTGACGGCAGATAGACTTGCCAGTGATGGATTTTTTTCCAAACCCAACTGCGTCATGGCAAACGGCAATGCGGTAAATAAAGCCATTTGCGCCGCATGCAAGGCAAAAATGCCAAAGTCGAGATTGAGCAGTTGGCGGTTTTTCAATACCTCGCCCATACGCGAAGGCTGCGCCTGCGTGTCTTCGTGCATTTTGGACACCTCCGGATCAGGCGTCATCCAGGCAACCACGCCGATACTGATTACAGTCAGAATACCGGTTAGCGCAAACAGGCCGGATACGCCGATAAAGCTGGCAATCATCGGCGCAAGCACTAGGCTGACGGAGAAGGTCAAGCCGATACTCAGGCCGATCATCGCCATCGCACGCGTCCGCACTTCGTTACGGGTCAAATCCGCCAGCAAAGCCGTTACCGCCGCACTGACGGCACCCGCGCCTTGAATGGCACGCGCGGCAACCAACATCGGCAGGCTGTCGGCAACTGCAGCCAAAAAACTACCCGCCGCAAATACAATCAAGCCGGCATAAATCACTTTTTTACGGCCGAACTTGTCGGAAGCCATGCCCAAAGGCAGCTGCAGCAAAGCCTGTGTCAGCCCGTAAATACCCATCGCCATACCGACCAGCGCTTTATTGTTTTCTGCGCCGGGCAACGAAGCGGCATACATCGCCAAAACAGGTAACACCAAAAACATCCCCAACATACGCAGTGCGTAAACGCCGGAAAGTGTGGTACTGGCACGCCATTCGTGCGGAAACATTTGAATGCGGTTATCTCTTGCCATAAATAATGTTTCAGACGGCCTCAAGTTTGCGAAAGGCCGTCTGAAAGTGTGAATTAACAGATTTTTCCGATTATACAGGATTCAAAAAGAATTGCATGGGGTCAAATCGCAAGCCGTTTATCGCAAACCTGCTTCATCTATATAAAACGGTTTCAACAAAAGACAACATCACGCAAGATCTGCCCTATCCCATTTATCCCGAATCAACCCCACTGCCATCTATTTCGCCACGCGCCTAACACGGCGTTCGGATATTTATTACTGCCCAAACTGCCGTTAAACCTTGCCAAAGCGCGGACAATATTGCCTTTTTTCGATATTGTTGTAATGGCGAAGAATGGTGCAACCATAGCGCAGATTGGTGCGGATATCGAAAAGGTTGTGCGACGGATTGCCAATATAGTTTTTCCAAAACGGCATCACCTGCATCAAACCGCGCGCGCCCACGCCGCTAATCGCATATTGGCGAAACGCGCTTTCCACTTCAATCAAACCCAAAATCACTTGGGTATTGAGTCCGGCACGACTGCTTTCGTATTGGATATTGACCAACAGGCGGCGGCGCTCGCCTTCATCGGGAATGAAATGCGCCAATCGGGAAGACATCGCCGCCAACCAACGCTCCCCTTCCCTCGAATCGGCAAACACCAGTCGCGCAGGGCTGGCGCTATTAATCGAACTGCGCATCACGGAAGCCACATCATCGGCCAGCGTTTCTTCACGTTGCGCCCCCGCCCATGCGGTCGCAGGCGTCAAAAGCATGGCTCCGCCGACTTGCAACAGACGGCGGCGCGATAAAAAAATAAGGAATCTTGGTTTTCCGATTTCATGTGTTTTCTCTTTTTAGGCCGTCTGAAAAGTTCAGACGGCCTTTAATATATTGGCTTAAAATCAGCATTATAAAATACATCTATGAGCAGAATCAAAGAGCTGTATACCTTTTATTGTCAAGTGATACCACCTCAAGTAACATTTAGGTTTTTCTAATCAACCGGTATTTTTTATGACCACCACTCCCGCCAACGTTTTAGCCTCCGTCGACTTGGGTTCCAACAGTTTCCGCCTGCAAATTTGTGAAAACAACAACGGCCAGCTGAAAGTCATCGACTCGTTCAAACAAATGGTTCGCTTTGCCGCCGGCTTGGACGAACAAAAAAACCTGAGCGAAGCCTCTCAAGAACAAGCCTTGGAATGTTTGGCAAAATTTGGCGAACGCCTGCGCGGATTCCAGCCTGAAAACGTGCGCGTGGTGGCCACCAACACTTTCCGCGTCGCCAAAAACATCGCCCAATTCCTGCCCCGTGCCGAAGCGGCGCTGGGTTTCCCCATCGAAGTCATCGCCGGCCGTGAAGAAGCGCGTCTGATTTACACCGGCGTAGTGCATACCCTGCCGCCCAAAGGCGATAAAATGCTGGTTATCGACATTGGCGGTGGCTCGACCGAATTTGTCATCGGCTCGGATTTGCAACCGCTGACTACAGAAAGCCTGCCTTTGGGCTGCGTAACGTACAGCATGCGCTTCTTCCAAAACAAAGTGACCGCCAAAGATTTCCAAGCCGCCGTTTCCGCCGCGCGTATCGAAATCCAACGTATCAGCAAAATGATGAAGCGTACCGGTTGGGATTTCGCCATCGGCACGTCCGGTTCGGCAAAATCCATCCGCGACGTTTTGGCGGCCGAATTGCCGCAAGAAGCCGACATTACCGCCCAAGGCATGCGTTATCTTGCCGATAGGATTATCGAAGCCGGTTCGGTTAAAAAAGCCAAATTTGAAAACCTCAAACCCGAACGCATTGAAGTTTTTGCGGGCGGATTGGCCGTGATGATGGCCGCTTTTGAAGAACTCTCACTGACCAAAATGACCGTTACCGAGGCCGCACTCCGCGACGGCGTGTTCTACGACTTAATCGGCCGCAGCCTCAATGTCGATATGCGCGAACAGACAACGGCCGAGTTCCAAAAACGCTACCACGTCAGCCTCAACCAAGCCAAACGGGTTGCCGATACCGCACAAGTCTTCATGAACAGCCTGTGCCACGCCAAAAACGTAACCGTTCAAGAGCTTGCCCTGTGGAACCAATACCTCAGCCGCGCAGGCCGTCTGCATGAAATCGGTTTGGATATTGCCCATACCGGTTATCACAAACACTCCGCCTACATTCTCGAAAATGCCGATATGCCGGGCTTCTCACGCAAAGAGCAAACCATTTTGGCGCAACTGGTTATCGGCCATCGCGGCGACCTCAAGAAAATGGCGGACATTATCGGCAACAACGAAATCATGTGGTGTGCCGTGTTGTCCCTGCGCCTGGCCGCCCTCTTCTGCCGCTCGCGCCTGCCGCTTGATTTGCCGCCGCAAACCCAGCTTCGCGTCGATGAAAACAACCACAGCTTCATCTTGCGCATCAACGCCCAATGGCTGGAACAACATCCCCTCATCGCCGATGCGCTGGACTACGAAAGCGCACAATGGCAAAAAATCGATATGCCTTTCTCGGTTCAAGCACAATAAACCGCGCTCCGTTAGAATAGGCAGCTTTTCAAAATCCAAACCGCAGGCCGTCTGAAAACGACAGCCTGCCATACATCAAGGAAAACCATGAGAAAACCCCAACGCGGCTACGCCCGCCAAGACCGTGTCAAAGAACAAATCATGCGCGAGCTTGCCGAACTCGTCCGCACCGGACTGAAAGATCCGCGCGCAGGCTTCATCACCATCAACGAAGTCGAAGTCACCCGCGATTACAGCCACGCGACCGTGTTCTACACCGTCCTCGACGACAGCACACGCGACATTACCGAAGAAGCTTTGGAACACGCCAAAGGCCATTTGCGCAGCGAATTGGCCAAACGCATCAAACTCTTCAAAACGCCTGAGCTGCACTTCAAATACGACGAATCACTCGAACGTGGCATGAGCATTTCCAGCCTGATCGACCAAGTGGCGGCGGAAAAACCGGTTGAAGACTGATTGATTAAAACACACAGGCCGTCTGAACCCTTTCAGACGGCCTGAACATTAATATTCCCTAATTAATATGACCAATAAACCCACCAAACGCCCGGTCAACGGCGTTCTTCTTCTCGACAAACCTGAAGGCCTTTCCAGTAACACAGCCCTGCAAAAAGCGCGGCGCTTGTTCCGTGCCGAAAAAGCCGGGCATACCGGCGTACTCGATCCTTTGGCCACAGGGCTTCTGCCTGTTTGTTTTGGCGAAGCGACCAAGTTCGCCCAATATCTGATTGATGCCGACAAAGCGTATATAGCCACGCTGAAACTAGGCGAAGCCAGCAGCACAGGCGATGCAGAAGGCGAAATTATTGCCACCGCACGCACCGATATTTCATTGTCCGAATTTCAGACGGCCTGCCAAGCCTTAACAGGCGACATCTGCCAGGTGCCGCCTATGTTTTCCGCCCTCAAACACGAAGGCAAACCGCTGTACGAATACGCACGCAAAGGCATCGTTATCGAACGCAAAGCGCGCGACATCACCATTTACTCTATTGATATCACTGAGTTTGATGCACCCAAAGCCGTGATAGACGTACGTTGCAGCAAAGGCACTTACATCCGCACCCTCAGCGAAGACATCGCTAAACACATCGGCACATTCGCCCACCTGACCGCCCTGCGCCGTACCGAAACCGCAGGCTTTACCATTGCCCAAAGCCACACGCTCGAAGCCTTGGCCGAATTGGACGAAGCCGAACGCGATGCTCTGTTGTTGCCTTGCGATGTCTTGGTACAACATTTCCCCAAACTGGAGTTAAACGACTACGCCGTTACCATGCTCAAACACGGCCAGCGCCCCCAGTTTACCGAAGACATTTCCGCCGAGCAGCCCATCCGTGTGTACAGCCGAGACGGCGTATTTATCGGACTGGTGGAATATCAAAAAGAAATAGGCCGTCTGAAAGCCTTGCGCCTGATGAATACCGCCGACAAATAACTTCCTGTAAAGAGAGCCGATCATGAAAGTCTATACCGCCGCCCAGATGCGCGAACGCGAACAAGCAGCCGTCGATAAAGGCACAAGTTTCGACCAACTGATGGAAAACGCCGGCAGCTCAGCCGCCCAAGACCTCATGCAGCGTCATCCTCAAGCCGGACGCACCCTGATCGTTTGCGGCAAAGGCAACAACGGCGGCGACGGCCTAGTCATGGCAAGATATATGCAGGCGCAAGGTTGGCATATCGATATTCTGTTTTCACTCGGAGAAAACCTCTCCCCCTTGGCTCAAACCAATCGCGAACGCCTTAACGGTTTGCCCCATATTGAATTTATTACCAAGCAAGAGCTGGAAGGCCGTCTGAAAAACGGCTACGACTTCATTATCGAAGGCATATTCGGCACAGGCTTCAGCGGCGCGCTTCCAGCAGAAATCGCCGCCCTCTGCCGCCAACTCAATCATTCAGACGGCCTGAAAGTCGCCCTCGATATTCCCACCGGCCTCAACTGCGACACCGCCGAAGCCGATCCCGATACATTCCGCGCAGACCTGACCTACACCTTTGCCGCCTACAAACCGGCACACTTAAGCGAGTCCGGCCAAACCTATTGTCAAGAAACCGTCTGTTTGCCTATTGGCATTGATTAAATGTCTATAAAAAATAACAGGGTGCAATTTTGCACCCTGTTATTTTTGTTTACTTCCAAATCTGCGCCAATTTAATCCCCAGCGCCGTCAAACCAAACGAACCGAAAACATGCAGACAGGTCGCCATCAAAGCCATGCCCCAACGTTGCGCCTGCATCAAACCCACCATCTCCACTGAAAAACCTGAAAATGTGGTTAAGCTGCCGAGAAAGCCGGTAATCCAAAGCAAACGCCATTGCGGATCGGTTAAGAGTTCCGCCAATACGCCGATCAGCAGCGCACCCAGCCAGTTTGCCGCCAATGTACCGATAGAAAAAGGCACAGAAGACACCAGCACCAAGCCAAACAGCCAACGCAATACAGCCCCGACAGCGGCACCGCAAACAATGGGAAAAAAATATAAGCAAACATAACACGTTAAAAATTCAATTCAAAAACAGGCCATCCGGTCATTAGGCCGTCTGAAAACCACACAAAGATGCCTTCATATCTTATTGCCAAATCTTAGGCGCAGATTTCAAATATCTGCCGTCATCAAAAAGTACAAATCCATTGCGGCTTGAGCGCGATAAAAATGGCTGTTGAAATACCGCTCAAAAAAATGCCTCTGCCCAAGCAATTAAGAAGAAAACAGGAAACGCGGTTTTCCATAATACCGTCGTATCAAATACATCCGTCCAATCCAACAAACCGACCAAAACCACGCCGGTAAACACCATGCCGACCGCCGCGGCCCAAAAACCATTCAGAAAAATAAAGATAAAGATATTGGCAGGCAAACGCGACACCCAATGGCGGAAGCCCAAGTTCACCAACAAAGGCGGAAGCAATACGGACAAGGCGTTGATGGGGAACATATGCCAATCGCCCCAAAGCCATAAATATGGAAAAAACAGCAAAACGCTGATGCAGAATGCAGCAGAAGTGCCCAGCATTAAAGCCGTCAGGTTTAAAGCAAGCAAATGATAGCTCATGCCGGCCAGTTGTCCGCTTTCCGGGGAGGCATTCAAACTCCAAGCCAGCGGCAACATCACGGCAGCCAACAAAAATGCGGAACGATGCTGCGATACCGACACCCATGCCTGCTTTGCACACAAAGCAAAAATCACCAGCAACACAGGCCATGCCGCCATCACGACACCAACGGGAAACCATCCGTTTTGAAAAAAATCATCTTCTCATCCGCAAAATGTTCAGACGGCCTATTATACGCGCCTCAAGCCACAGCTTTGACAATCCTGTCATTCTTTGCCGTTAAAGCTTATTTCGGCTGGTTTTGTTTACCCGAAAAAAGCGTTAGAATAACGGACTTTGCCGTTTAATTAAGGGGATGAACGCATGCTTTGGACAATATTGGCTTTAATTCTGCTGGCCGCCATAGCCGGCTTGTTCTGGTGGCGCCAGAAACAAGAGCAAAAGTGGCGCCAAGAATTGGCCCGACTCAGTGGCGATGAAGAAGAAATCAACGAAGAAGACAGCCCGGTCGGTTTTGCCAGCCAACTGGACAGCCTGAAACGTTTGTTCAGCATGAACAAGCGCACTGCCGACAACCATAAAATCGCCCGCATCCGCCTGCTTTCCGCGCTCGAACACAATAAAATGCAACGCGCCGAAACAGACAAAGAGCACGCAGTAGAGCCCGTTGCCGAAGAGCCGGAACACATCTCAACGACCGAAGAAGAAATCAAAGTTGCGCCTAAAACCCGCAAATCTGCCAAGCCGGAACGTATTCCTAAAATCACGCCGTTTGCACAAATGGAAACGCCCGAATACAGCCCATCTTTGGTGCAAAACAGCAATTTTGAAGAAATCACATTAGAAGAAGCCACCCGTTCCCTGCATGAAGCAGCGGTTGAAGAATGGAACGAACATTTGGCCGAAAAAAATGCGCCGATTTACAAAGACGAAGTCGAGACCCCATTGTTGCGCGCTTCATCCCTGCCGATGACCGGCATGGAAATCATCGACTACAACGATCCTGTTTTGCGCCGCACACGCGAACGTGCCTTGGCGCGCGCCAATAATGTCCGCGTGGCAGAAGCCAATGCGCCGCAGATCGAAACCGTTCAGACGGCCTTAAGAACTGCCGAAAAAGAAGCCGTCCTCCCCTATACTTCCATGCAGGCATTCCCTTCTGAAATCCAAGCGGAAGATATTCACGTCAACCTTGCCCGCCGTACCGCCGCACGCCACAAACTGGCAGCGGCCGTTGCCCCATTGCGCGACTACTCTCCGCGCACCATCGAAAATGACGAAATTCTGGCCAACTTGGGACAAATCAGCCGTCCTGCCAGCCTGCGCCGTCAAGTTCGCCATACCGAAGCGGCCGCCGAAAGATGGGCGCGTAAACAAGCTGCTACGGAAGCTGTTGCACCGCAACCTGCCGCACCGGCAACGCCGTCCCGTCCAAAACCAGCTGCGTCTGTTAAAAAATCCCCTTATATCTCCCGACCTGCCGCGCCAAACGCAACCGTAGTCGAGCCGCCTACCGTACCGGTTGTCCCGATGGCGAAAACCGATATTCCCGAGCCGCCCGTTTTCCAAACCTCGATTACGCCGATCGATATCCCAGAGCCACCTGCTTTTGAACATAAAATCCAAGTGCCGATTTTTGATGCACAAGTCAATGCGCATGTCAGCAATCAGCCTGAACGCAGTATCCGCGATTATTTAATCAGCGAATCTGCCGTCGAAGAAACAGAATTCGATGCTGAGCCGGAAGCGCCTGTACAAGCGGAAGCAGAAGCTATTCAAGCGGTTGAAACCATTGAACCTGTTGAATCTATTGAAACAATCGTAAGGCCGTCTGAATATACACAGACAGTCGTTGAAACACCTGTGCAAACCGTAGAACCAAGCGTTCAAGAGAGTATGCCAAGCGTAGTTCATCCGACTTCAACAACACTGACCGATGCGCTTCTACCGACCACTGCCCTGCTTCTGCCGCCGCAGTTTGACCCGAGCGCCTCGCAAACTGAAGAACAGTTGCTGGAAAACAGCATTACCATCGAAGAAAAAAACTGGCCGAGTTCAAAGTTAAAGTCAAAGTGATGGACTCCTATTCCGGCCCGGTCATTACGCGCTACGAGATTGAGCCTGATGTCGGCGTGCGCGGCAGTGCCGTTTTGAATCTTGAAAAAGACTTGGCGCGCTCGCTTGGCGTGGCTTCCATCCGCGTGGTGGAAACCATCCCTGGCAAAACCTGCATGGGCTTGGAATTGCCTAATCCGAAACGCCAAATGATCCGCCTGAGCGAAATCTTTAATTCGCCTGCGTTTACCGAGTCCAAATCCAAACTGACCCTCGCGCTCGGCCAAGACATCACCGGCCAGCCTGTTGTCACAGACTTGGCCAAAGCGCCGCATCTGCTGGTTGCCGGTACGACCGGTTCGGGTAAATCCGTGGGTGTGAATGCCATGATTCTGTCTATGCTCTTCAAAGCAACGCCGGAAGACGTGCGCATGATTATGATTGACCCGAAAATGCTGGAATTAAGCATTTACGAAGGCATTCCTCACCTGCTCGCCCCTGTCGTAACCGATATGAAGCTGGCTGCAAACGCGCTGAACTGGTGCGTCAACGAAATGGAAAAAAACGCTACCGCCTGATGAGCTTTATGGGCGTGCGCAACCTTGCCGGCTTTAACCAAAAAATTGCCGAAGCCTCCGCGCGTGGTGAAAAAATCGGCAGCCCGTTCAGCCTTACGCCTGAAGACCCTGAGCCATTGGAAAAACTGCCGTTTATCGTGGTCGTCGTAGATGAATTTGCCGACCTGATGATGACCGCCGGTAAGAAAATTGAAGAGCTGATTGCCCGCCTCGCCCAAAAAGCCCGCGCAGCCGGCATCCATTTGATTCTTGCCACCCAACGCCCCAGCGTGGATGTCATCACCGGCCTGATTAAAGCCAATATTCCGACACGCATTGCCTTCCAAGTGTCCAGCAAAATCGACAGCCGCACGATTCTTGACCAAATGGGTGCGGAAAACCTGCTCGGCCAAGGCGATATGCTGTTCCAGCTACCCGGTACCAACTATCCGCAACGTGTACACGGCGCATTCGCCTCCGACAATGAAGTTCACCGCGTAGTGGAATACCTGAAACAATTTGGCGCACCCGACTATATCGACGATATTTTGAGCAACGGTTCCACCGAAGACTTTACCGGCACCAGCCGCAGCAACGACAGCGACCTCGACCCCATGTATGACGAAGCCGTTTCCGTTGTCTTGAAATCGCGTAAGGCCAGCATTTCCAATATCCAACGCCAACTGCGCATCGGCTACAACCGCGCCGCCCGCCTGATTGAACAAATGGAAGCCGATGGTATTGTTTCCCCGGCGGAAAACAACGGCAACCGCACCATCTTGGCGCAAAGCAGCGACCATCTGGATTAATTTATCCTTGCTTAAATCAAGGCCGTCTGAAAACTTTTCAGACGGCCTTTTTAAATCAGATATGGTTCAGAGATTCCAATCAAATAAACAAGCAAATAAGTAATCTATAAACAACATTTCTTACTAATCTAAATGCTTTTGCATTGACGGCATTTGCTTCACAAAAAACAAGGTTTAATCAACCAAACTCGACCTGCAAAATGCATATCTCTACCCGTTTGTCACCATTTTCAGACGGCCTTTTGTCAAGACCGGAAAAAAACAGGTAAATCCGTTTTTTTCGATTAGAAACAATATTATTATGATTCATGCCCTCGGCAACACCCCAACCTTTACGAGGAAAAACAAATGAAAAAATATTTTGCAGAATTTTTCGGCACTTTCTGGCTGGTATTCGGCGGCTGCGGCAGCGCAGTATTGGCAGCAGCCTACCCTGAACTCGGCATTGGCTTTGCCGGTGTCGCCTTGGCGTTCGGCTTGACCGTACTGACCATGGCTTACGCCGTCGGCCATATTTCAGGCGGCCACTTCAACCCTGCCGTTTCCGTCGGCCTCTTCATCGGCGGCCGTTTCAACGGTAAAGACCTGTTGCCTTACATCGTATCCCAAGTTATCGGTGCGATTGCCGCTGCAGGCGTTCTGTATCTGATCGCTTCCGGTAAAACCGGTTTTGATGCTGTTGCTTCCGGCTTTGCCAGCAATGGTTTCGGCGAACACTCTCCTAACGGTTACGACATGATGGCCGCGTTGCTGATCGAATTCGTACTGACTGCATTCTTCCTGATCATCATCATGGGTTCTACCGACAAACTGGCTCCGGCCGGCTTCGCCCCTATCGCCATCGGCCTGGGTCTGACCCTGATTCACTTGATCAGCATTCCTGTGACCAATACTTCCGTCAACCCTGCACGTTCTACCGGCGTTGCCTTGTTCCAAGGCGGCTGGGCTGTTGAACAACTGTGGTTGTTCTGGTTGGCCCCTATTGCCGGCGCAGCAGTTGGCGCGGCTATTTACCGCTTTGTTTTGGCAAACAACGACGACAAATAAACTAAACGGAATGATATTTCTGGTGCGGCAGACACCTTAAACCGTCCGCACCCAAGTTGCCGAGATACAAACGCACCGCCTGACTCAGACGGTGCGTTTGTTTTTGCCATGTTACAATACTTCCTTTTCCCACATTCTCAAACCATCATGCAAACCTTACCTTTTCAAACCGATATCGCCGCCAGAATGCTGGTCAATACTGAAAACGAAACCATCCATCCCGATGCCGTATTCGTACAAACGCAAAACGGCTATTGGATTGCTTGGCACGACCAACAAGCCGCCCTGCTTGCCCCCGACACACCGCCCGATATTCCCTGCTTTTGGGTAGAAGGCGCAGAAAGCTTGGAAGAGCTGGTAAGCATGGTAGAAAACGGCGAATTTGACGAAGTCGAAGAATTTGACGGAGACGATGATGCTTGGCAAGAAGCACTCGGATGCGGCCATCATCACGAAGGACACTGCGGATGCAGCCATTGAGATGCACAAAACGCCTGCTTCCGGCACTTGCCATTTGCCTGACACTTAACGGCTGCGTCGTAGGCGCGGCTGTCGATTTGGCTGCCACAACCGTCCTGACTGCTGGAAAATTGGTTGTAAAAGGAACGGGAGCAGTGATTGATGCTGCCATTCCTGACGGCAAAAAAAGAAAAGAGCAAAGAAAAGAGCAAAGAAAAGCCAAAATCGGAAGAAATCATCTATAAGGAAGAGTCCTCCGATGAAGTAACTCAATAATCCTTCAGACGGCCTTGGTAAGGTAACCCATCTTACTGAGGCCGTCTGAACATTCATCCTTACATATAGCCCTGTTCGCGCAAAGAGCAGGTTTCTTTTGCCGTTACGATAAAATGGTCCAAGAGCGTAATATCCACCAAACTTAAAGCCTGTTTCAAACGCTCTGTAAACTGCACATCAGATTCAGACGGCCTTGCCGAGCCGCCCGGATGATTGTGCGCCAAAATCAAACTGTCGGCATATTCATCCAATGCCAATTTGACGATTTCACGAATATAGACCGTATTTTCCGCCACCGTACCGCGCGACAATTCCCGTACCGCAATCAATTGATTTTGACGGTTGAGCAACAAGGCAACGCTGACCTCGATTTTTTCATGCCCCAGATGCAGGCGCAGATAATCCGCAACCGATTTCGGGTTTGACAAAACCATCTGCTCCTGCAAATCTTCACCCAAAATCCGCCGCCCGATTTCTTTGACCACTGCAAATTGAGTATAGCTCGCCAAACCCATGCCCTTATAAGCAGCAAGTGTTTTGGCATCCGCACTCATCAGCTTCCCCAAGCTGCCAAATTCACCCAACAAATAACGCGCCAAATCGACCGCACTCATACCACGCGTTCCAACACGCAGCAAAATTGCCAGCAACTCCGCATCACTCAACGCCGCCGCACCATGCGCCAAGAGCTTCTCGCGCGGTCGTTCCCCTTCGGGCCATTCTTTGATACTCATGTTTTCCCTTTTATTTATATAGCGGATTTAGTTTCAATTCTGAGCAAAACCGCCTCACCCGATATAAAACGTCATCCATTATGGTTTTAGCAAACAAATGCAATTTGCGTATTTTTATTCTATTTTGAATAATTATTTAAGACATATGAATAACAATTAAACCACTTTGTGCAGAAAAAAACAACGTTACCCATTTTTCGCTATCCTGTTCCCCTGCCTGCCTTTCCTTTCATATTTGTTTCAAATCAGCCGATACAAGCAATTTCATATTGCCCCTATGAGGCTTAGGCTAATATAATATCGAGTTTGCCGAGAGCAAAAGCTTAGGCTTAAACTGCTTTCTATCCACGCTGCCCGTGCGCTTTACAAGAGTTTCAGACGGCCTCCGTCCGACTCCCGCCAGCAATCAAACAGCTTTTTATCACCCATTCGAAAATCCGTTTTGCCGGTACTCGTCTTTCTTTTTGGAGTATTGCCATTATGACCGCAACCACTGCGTCTTCAGCCAAACCTTATCTGCAAATCCAAGGCTTGGTGAAAAAGTTTGGTGACAATTACGCTGTCGATAACATCGACTTGGACATTTATCAACATGAAATCTTTGCCCTTTTAGGTAGCTCAGGCAGTGGCAAATCCACGCTGCTGCGCATGTTGGCAGGCATGGAAAGCCCAAATCAGGGCAAAATCATTCTCGACGGCCAAGACATTACCAAGCTTGCTCCGTACGAGCGCCCAATCAACATGATGTTCCAAAGCTATGCCCTGTTCCCGCACATGAGCGTTGAGCAAAACATCGCGTTCGGTCTGAAACAAGACAAAATGCCTAAAGGTGAAATCGATGCCCGTGTCGAAGAAATGCTGCGCCTGGTGCAAATGACCAAATACGCCAAACGTAAGCCGCACCAACTCTCCGGCGGCCAGCAGCAACGTATCGCTTTGGCGCGCAGCCTAGCGAAACGTCCTAAAATCCTGCTGCTTGACGAACCATTGGGCGCACTCGATAAAAAACTGCGTCAACAAACCCAACTGGAATTGGTCAACACGCTGGAACAAGTCGGCGTAACCTGCATCATGGTTACCCACGACCAAGAAGAAGCGATGACCATGGCTACCCGTATCGCCATTATGTCCGACGGCCAATTGCGCCAAGTCGGCACCCCTAGCGACGTGTACGATTATCCTAATAGCCGCTTTACTGCCGAATTTATCGGTGAAACCAATATTTTTGATGGTGTCGTCATTGATGACCGTGCCGATTTCTCCATCGTCAAATGTGACGGCTTGGAAAACCATGTCCGCATCGACCACGGTTTGGGCGTTCCGAACGACCATGAAATTTGGATCAGTATCCGCCCTGAAGACATTGATTTGCACAAAGAAAAACCGGAACACTTAGGCGCGCACAACTGGGCTCAAGGTACAGTTAAAGAAATTGCCTACCTGGGCAGCTTTGCGATTTACCACATCAAACTCGCCAACGGCCGTGTCGTTAAGAGCCAAGTTCCCGCACCTTATTGGTATGTGCGTAACATTACTCCACCGACTTGGGACGAGACCGTCTATATCAGCTGGCCTGAAAACCAACCGACACCTCTGTTCAGTTAATTTGAGGGAAATGCGATGAACCTTAAAAACTGAAAAGTAAACTGTTCCGCCGCCCCGGCCAGCGTGCAGTTATTGCCGTGCCGTATATTTGGCTTTTGATTCTGTTTCTGATTCCATTCGCCATCGTATTGAAAATCAGCTTTGCCGAACAAGAAATCGCCATTCCGCCATTTACGCCGTTGACGACGATTGATGAAGACTTAGGCCGTCTGAACATTGCCATCAGCTATCAGAACTACGCCGACATCTTCCAAAACTTTTGGAATACGCTCAATCCGTTTGGCGACAGTGAAAACAGCAATATCTATTTGATGACCTACTGGTCTTCGATTAAGACTGCGCTGACGACGACCATCATCTGCCTGTTGATTGGTTATCCGACCGCTTATGCCATTTCACGCGCCAATCCGGCTGCACGCAACGGCCTGCTGTTGGCAATCATGCTGCCTTTCTGGACCTCTTTCCTGTTGCGTGTTTACGCATGGATGGGCTTATTGGGTCACAACGGCATCATCAACAATTTCTTAATCAAATATGGCATCATCAGCGAGCCTTTAGACCTGTTCTACAATGCTTTCTCGCTGAATTTGGTGATGGTTTACGCCTATCTGCCGTTTATGATTTTGCCGCTGTACACACAATTGGTAAAACTGGACAACCGTCTGCTCGAAGCTGCTTCTGACTTGGGCGCAGGTCCGATCAAATCCTTCTTTACCATTACCCTGCCTTTATCCAAAACAGGCATCATCGCAGGCTCCATGCTGGTCTTTGTTCCGGCCGTCGGCGAATTTGTGATTCCTGAATTGGTGGGCGGTTCTGAAAACCTGATGATCGGTAAAGTATTGTGGCAGGCATTCTTCGACCAAAACAACTGGCCGCTGGCTTCTGCTGTCGCCGTCGTTATGGTTGCCCTGCTGGTTGTACCGATTGCCCTGTTCCAGCACTATGAAAACCGCGAATTGGAAGAAGGAGGCAAATAATGCAGAAAACCAAATTATCCTGGTTCTTGAAACTGATGCTCCTGCTCTCGCTGGCATTCCTCTATATTCCTCTGGTGGTTTTGGTCGTCTATTCTTTCAATGAATCCAAACTGGTTACCGTTTGGGGCGGTTTTTCAACCAAATGGTACGGCGCATTGATGGAAAACGACACCATCTTGGAAGCGGCCTGGCTGTCATTGCGTATCGCCATCGTTTCCTCACTTGCCGCCGTAGCACTCGGCACATTGGCTGGTTACGCCATGGCGCGTATCAAGCGCTTCCGCGGCAGCACCCTGTTTGCCGGTATGATTTCCGCACCTATGGTAATGCCTGACGTGATTACCGGTTTGTCCATGCTGCTGTTGATTATTCAGGTGCAAATGTTCCTGCAAGGCAGTGAATTGCTGCAATCGCTCTACTTCGATCGCGGTTTCTTCACCATCTTCCTCGGACACACCACGCTTTGCATGGCGTACATTACCGTCGTTATCCGCTCGCGCTTGGTGGAATTGGATCAATCATTGGAAGAAGCGGCTATGGACTTGGGTGCCCGTCCGCTGAAGATTTTCTTCGTGATTACTCTGCCGCTAATTGCCCCTGCGATTGCTTCCGGCTTCCTCTTGGGCATTACCCTGTCTTTTGGATGACTTGGTGATTACCTCCTTCCTGTCAGGCCCGGGTTCATCGACATTGCCGCAAGTGATTTTCTCCAAAATCAAACTCGGCCTTGACCCTCAGATGAACGTTTTGGCAACCATCCTGATCGGTATCATCGGTACGCTGGTGATTGTCGTCAACTACTGGATGATGCGTCAGGCAACCAAACGGGAACGCGAGGCTGCCGAAGCCTACCGCCAAGAAAAATTGGCAGCCGAGAAAGCCGCCTAATATGCAGACAGGCTGTCCGATAAAGCGTCGGAACAGCCTGTTTTATTAACTGCATCTTATCCTTTCAGACGGCCTGAACCCAAACCCACATTCCAGGCCGTCTGAAAACCAATTTCAATGAAGTGAAAACTAACCTAAAGCTCAAATCATGATCAATCCCAGCTTCAAAGAATACCTCCCTTCCTACTATGTCAGCACGGCCAATCCCCATCCGTCTTATCCGACGCTTGAAGGCCGTCTGAAAACTGAAACCTGCGTTATCGGCGGCGGCCTGTCCGGCTTATGCACCGCCCTACCGCTTGCCGAAAACGGCCATGAAGTCATCGTACTTGAAGCCGCCCGTATCGGTTTCGGCGCATCAGGCCGCAGCGGCGGACAAGTCATCAGCGACTTTGCCTGCGGCATGGAAGAAATCGAAAAACAAGTCGGTTTGGAACAGGCCCAATGGTTCTGGCAGCAATCTCTGCAAGCCGTTGAACTGGTTGATTCGCGTATTCAAAAACATAACATCCAATGCGATTGGCAACGCGGCTACGCTACCGTCGCCGTACGTCCTCAGCATTGGGAAGAATTGCAACAATGGCACGAACACGCCCAAAAACATTATGGCGCAAACCATTACCAGCTTTGGGATAAAGCCACGCTGAAGCAGCAACTTGCCAGCGATATGTATCAAGGCGCGCAATTTGATCCTTTATCCGGCCACTTACACCCGCTTAACTACACCCTAGGCATTGCCAAAGCGGCAGCCGATGCAGGCGCACAACTTTTTGAGCAATCCCCGATGACGCGTATCGAGCCATGCGATAACGGCTGGCTGGTACACACGCCCAATGGCAACGTTGAGTGCAAAAACCTCGTTTATGCCGTCAATACTTATGCCGGTTTACACCCGAAATTCAAAGTATTGGAACAAAAAGCCATTGCAGTCAGTACCTTTATCATCGCCACCGAGCCTCTGGGCGAACGCGCCAAAGACCTGATCCGCAACAATATGGCCATCTGCGACAACCGCCACGTCCTCGACTACTACCGCCTCAGCGCTGACGGCCGCCTGCTCTTCGGCGGCAAAGACAACGAGTTTATCGATGACCCTGACCGCATGACCGAACTCGTCCGCCAAGACATGTTGAAAGTTTTTCCCGCAACTTGCCGATGTCAGAATCGAGCATTCTTGGGGCGGCGAATGCGACATTACACGCAACCTCGCCCCACATTTCGGCCGCCTCGCCCCTACCGTTTTCTACGCCCAAGGCTATTCCGGACACGGCATGGCAATTACCGGCATTGCCGGTTTGGCAATTGCCGAAGCCATCATGGGCGATGACGGCCGTCTGAAACCTTTTGAGCAACTGCGCCACAGCAACATCATTACCCAGCCTTTCCTGCGCAAACTTGGCTCTTTCCTCGGTTCAAAATACTATCAATGGAAAGACAGCCACTAAACCCAAGCAACAAACATATTTCAGACGGCGGCAGATTCAAGTAAAATTCAGGCCGTCTGAAAGCTTAGATACGACAAAATTCAATCATTCATCAGCAAGGAAACCATCATGAGCAACCATCATAAACTCATCATCCTCGGCTCCGGCCCTGCCGGCTATACTGCCGCCGTCTATGCCGCCCGTGCCAACCTCAACCCTGTGATCATTACCGGCGTTGAGCAAGGCGGACAACTGATGACCACCACCGAAGTGGACAACTGGCCTGCCGACGCAGAAGGCGTACAAGGTCCGGAACTGATGGCCCGTTTCCAAGCTCATGCCGAACGCTTCGGCACTGAAATGATTTTCGACCAAATCCACACCGTTGATTTGCAAAACCGTCCGTTTACCCTCAAAGGCGATATGGGCGAATACACCTGCGATGCGCTCATCGTTGCCACCGGCGCATCCGCCAAATATTTAGGTTTGCCAAGCGAAGAAACCTTTGCCGGCAAAGGCGTTTCCGCCTGCGCAACTTGTGATGGTTTCTTCTATAAAAAACAAGATGTTGCCGTAGTCGGCGGTGGCAATACCGCTGTGGAAGAAGCCCTCTACCTTGCCAATATCGCCAACACTGTTACCCTGATTCACCGCCGCGACAGCTTCCGCGCCGAAAAAATCATGGTGGACAAACTGATGCAACGGGTCGAAGAAGGCAAAATCATCCTCAAGCTCAACAGCTCGGTTGATGAAATCTTGGGCGACGAAAGCGGCGTTACCGGTGCACGCCTGAAACACAATGACGGCGGCACTGAAGAAATCACTGTAAAAGGCGTCTTCATCGCCATCGGCCACAAAACCCAACACCGACATCTTCAAAGGCCAACTCGACATGGATGAAACCGGCTACCTGAAAACAAAAGGCGGTACCGGTGACAATGTCGGTGCCACCAATATCGAAGGCGTATGGGCGGCAGGCGACGTCAAAGACCATACCTACCGTCAAGCCATCACCAGCGCCGCTTCCGGCTGTCAGGCCGCGCTTGATGCCGAACGTTGGCTCGACCGCCACGGCGCATGAATCTCTAAACTGCGCCCTATTCTTTGAAAACATCATCAACAGGCCGTCTGAAATTTCAGACGGCCTATTATCTATTTGCCACACTGAATTTCATTTTTAATGGCAAATTTATATCAAATAAGTACTTTTGCTTTATAATGACAACAAATACCCAACAAACAGGGAACAAACATGAAAAAAACACTAACGACACTTATCCTTTGCGCACTGACTCCTACCGCCCTGGCTGCCGATACTTACGGCTACCTGGCCATGTGGCAAAACCCTGCCGACAGCAATGAAGCGCTGCAAATCAAAACCACCAAAGAAAAATGCCACCCAACTGGACGCGACGGCCGAACTCGAAACATTCTGCAAAGGCCAAGATGCCTTAGCCGGTATTGGCGCAGGCCAAGCAACAGGCTGCAAAACGGTTGTCCCACTGCACAATACCTGTATCGCGGTTGCCTACCCTAAAGCCATGGGCAAATTGACTGCTCAAAACGTAGTGGCCATTACATCTCCGCGCTTCAAAAACGTGCATCAAATTGCCTTGAGCCAGTGCATCAAAAAATACGGCTCTCAAGGACAATGTGCTTTAGAAACAGTCTATTGCACTTCCGATACTTACTATCAAGGTACGGTCAAAACCCTTTGGGAAAAAATCAAATCCATTTAAGGCCGTCTGAAAATAAAACCGGCTTGCCCGATATTCTCCATATCACGGCAAGCCGGTTTTTTATTCTGGCTTTTATTTGCTGTTTTTTTCCAACAATTTAGCGACAACGCCTTCGGCCTGTTTCACCAAATCAGGATTGGTTCGGAAGTGGTTTTCATCGTTCAAAGAGTAGCTGACCGTAGAAACCGCGTACTTGGTGCTTCTCAACACAAATACGCCTTTACGCAAGATTTCGTTATTGCCTTTGGTTTTGTAACGCAGGTTATACGGGCAAGAAGAATCATACAGTTTGCCGCGGTTGTCCGCGGTTACAATCGTACTGCCAATGCCGCGTTTCGCCAAAGCTTTGGACAAAGCACGATCCAAATCATGCGGTCTTACTTTTGCGTTTTGAATGATGCAGACATGTTTGATGCTGGTCAGCTCTTCAGGTTTCAATACTCTTTGTTCCGTAGTGGAACACGCGCCCAGCAACAATACGGCTGAAGCCGCAGCTAAAATCATGGTTTTCATCTGTTTTCCTTTTAAAATGTTCAAACAATAAATATTCAGACGGCCTTTATACAAAGGCCGTCTGAAAAAATCAACGTACGTTTTTCATCAAACGTTGTTTCTCACGCTTCCAATCCGCTTCTTTCAGGCTTTGGCGTTTGTCATGCTGTTTCTTACCCTTGGCCAAACCGATTTCTACTTTGATTCTACCGCGGGTGTAATGCAGGTTTAAGGGCACAATCGTATAACCCGCACGTTCGGTTTTGCCGATTAACTTATTGATTTCCGACTGTTTCAACAATAACTTACGCGGACGGACAGGATCTGGTTTGACGTGTGTCGAGGCAGTGGGCAATGCGGTAATGTGGCAACCCACCAAATAAAATGCGTCTTTTTTCCAGTAGATATAGCTTTCTTTTAATTGCACGCGTGCAGCGCGGATGGCTTTGACTTCCCATCCCTCCAATACTATACCGGCTTCGATTTGGTCTTCGATAAAGAAATCGTGAAAGGCTTTTTTTATTATTGGCAATACTCATTGTGCTGATTCTTTACAAACTTTTTCAGACGGCCTATTTTATCAGGCATGCTTAAAAAATAAAACGGCAAACGGTTTTGAAACGTTTATTCGCTTAAAACATGGCGGCGGTAAAAGCGGTCTATATCGGCAATGGCTTTTTCATCTTCAGGGCGCAAATCCAGTTTCAAATCGGCAAGGCGGATCAAGATTTGGTCTTCACGCTCGGCAACGGCGCAGCTGACCTCGCCTTCGCTGCGGAAATGACGGATAAGCTCGTCCAACTGGTTTAAAGCATTTTGATAAGATGAATTTTGGATTCATAATTTTTAACTCGAACGCCCATAAAAAATGGCGGGAAACCCCGCCATGATTTTACGGCTTACGCCGCGCATTTGATTAAGCAGCTTGAATGTTAGCAGCTTGTTTGCCTTTAGGGCCGGTGGTTACGTCGAAAGACACGCGTTGGCCTTCTTTCAGGGTTTTGAAACCTTCCATGTTGATCGCTGAGAAGTGAGCGAACAAATCTTCGCCGCCTTCGTCAGGAGTGATGAAACCAAAACCTTTAGCGTCGTTAAACCATTTTACGATACCGGTTGCCATTAGAAACTTCCTATACTTAAAAATTAACAAAATCAGCAAAACAAGGCATACAGCAAACTAAAACGTTCAGCGTTTCTCCCACGTATTGTATACGCGGTCGAGTGCCAACTTCTGCTTAACCGTCTTTTTACATTTGTTAAGACAAAACGTCAAGCTATGTTTTCAAAAAAGTGGGAAAATAGAAAAAAATTGCCGAAATACAACAGAAAACGGTTTGCACTCTAAAACAGGCCGTCTGAAAACTGAAATCTAAGCTTATGAACCATCCGAATACCGACCACCAATCCGATACCCTGCTCAGCGATATCAACACACAGCCGCCGAAACGTTACGGCGTATTTTTATTGAACGACGATTACACCACCATGGAATTTGTCGTCGAAATCCTGACCGAAGTCTTTATGCTTGCACAGGAACAGGCAGTGGCCGTTATGTTGCTGGTGCACCACGAAGGCAAAGGTCTGTGTGGCACCTACACGCGCGATATTGCCCAGACTAAGCAACATCAGGTCATGGAACGTGCCAAAGCTGAAGGGCATCCGCTCAAATGTATAGTCGAAGAGGTTTAAACCATGCTTTCACCCGAATTGGAACACATCCTGCAACTGCTCTACCGTGAAGCACGCAACGCTCGTTATGAGTTTATCAGCTTGGAACACCTGCTTTTGGTGCTGATAGAAGAAGATGCGGCTGTGCCGAACGTCTTGAAACTGTGTGGTGCGGATTTAAAAATCCTGTCCGAGCAGCTTGCCGCCAGCGTTGCAGAAAATACGCCGCAAATTCCCGATCATCTTCTGGATACGGTCGAAACCCAGCCGACATTGGGCTTCCAACGCGTCATCCAACGGGCGATGGTGCATACCCAGTCTGCCGGTAAAGCCGCAGTAGAGCCTTTGGATATTTTGGTTGCCATGATGAGCGAATCCGAAAGCCATGCCGTCTATTTCCTCAAATTGCAATCCATTACGCGCTTTGAAGTCTTGCGTTGCATTGCCCATGGCTCACCCGATGACGAGGACGGCAATGATTCAGACGGCCTGGGACGCGAGGGCGAAGAAGCGGAACAAAAAACCGGCTCCCTTTCCGACTACACCGTCAACCTCAATGCCGAAGTCAAAGCCGGCCGTATCGACCCTTTGATTGGTCGCAAACACGAAATGGAACGGCTGGTGCAAATCCTATGCCGCCGCCGCAAAAATAATCCGCTTTTAGTCGGCGAAGCTGGCGTGGGCAAAACCGCGCTGGCAGAAGGTTTGGCACATCAAATCGTCAACGGCGACATTCCCGATGCGCTTAAAGAAGCCGAAGTGTATGCGCTGGATATGGGTTCGCTTTTGGCGGGAACGAAATACCGCGGCGACTTTGAAGCGCGGGTCAAATCCGTCTTGAAACAGCTCGAAAAAATCCCACACGCCATTTTGTTTATCGACGAAATCCACACCATCATCGGCGCGGGCAGCACCAGCGGCGGCACGATGGACGCGTCCAACCTGCTCAAACCCGCATTGGCGAAAGGCTCATTGCGCTGTATCGGCGCGACCACTTACGACGAATACCGCACCATTTTTCGACAAAGACCACGCCTTAAGCCGCCGCTTCCAAAAAATCGACGTGGTTGAACCCACCGTCACCGAAACCGTTCAAATCCTGTGCGGCTTGAAACCGATGTTTGAAGATTTCCATCAAGTCCGCTATACGCGAGGCGCACTTGAAGCCGCCGCCGAACTCTCCGCCCGCTACATCAACGAGCGTTTCCTGCCCGACAAAGCCATCGACGTGATGGATGAAGCAGGCGCGGCGCAACGGATTTTGCCCAAATCCAAACAGAAAAAAGTCATCGGCAAAGCGCAAATCGAAACCGTCATCGCCAAAGTTGCGCGGATTCCTGAAAAACCGTGTCGCACGACGACAAACAAGTGTTGCAATTCCTCGGCCGTGATTTGAAAAAAACATGGTTTACGGTCAAGAAAATGCCATCGACGCGTTGGTTGCCGCCGTCAAAATGTCGCGTTCCGGCCTCGCCCTGCCCGACAAACCCATAGGCAGCTTCCTCTTCTCCGGCCCGACCGGCGTCGGTAAAACCGAAGTCGCCAAACAGCTTGCCTACTCGATGGGCGTACCGCTGCAACGCTTTGATATGTCCGAATACATGGAACGCCACGCTGTATCGCGCCTCATCGGCGCGCCTCCAGGCTACGTCGGCTTTGAACAAGGCGGCCTTTTAACCGAAGCCGTCAACAAGCAGCCGCATTGCGTGTTGCTCTTGGACGAAATCGAAAAAGCCCACCCCGACATTTTCAACGTCCTCCTGCAAGTCATGGACGCAGGCAAACTGACCGACAACAACGGTAAGAGCGCCGATTTCCGCAACGTCATTCTGATTATGACTACCAACGCAGGTGCAGAAAGCCTCAGCCGCCCCAGCCTCGGCTTTACTGCCAAACGCGAACGCGGCGACGAAATGCAGGCAATCAACAAACTCTTCACGCCCGAGTTCCGCAACCGCTTGGACGCGATTATTCCATTTGCACCCTTGTCTGAACCCATTATCGCCAAAGTCGTGGACAAATTCCTGCTCCAGCTCGAACACCAGCTCCTCGACAAAAAAGTCGAAGCCGAATTCACGCCGGCATTGCGCAAATATCTGGCGGAAAAGGGTTTCGATCCACAAATGGGTGCGCGCCCGATGAACCGCCTGATTCAGGAAAAAATCCGCAAACCGCTCGCCGACGAACTCCTGTTCGGCAAACTCGCCGAAGGCGGCTTTGTGCTGATAGACTGGGATACAGCGAAAGAAGAAGCTGTGTTGAAGTTTAAGAAAAGCAAGGTCAAACCTGAAACAGAAACTGTTTAACCGACTGAAAAATAAAAGGCCGTCTGAAATTTCAGACGGCCTTTTTATCTCAATCAAAAATCTGATTTACAAAACGGATTTAACAGTGGCAACCACATTGTCTACGGTAAAGCCGAATTCTTTGAACAGTAAGTCAGCAGGTGCAGACTCGCCGAAGCGGTTGATACCGACCACGGCACCGTTCAAACCAACGTATTTATACCAACCGTCGGCATGCCCTGCTTCTACGGCTACGCGTGGCAAGCCTTCCGGCAGAACGGCGGCTTTGTAGGCAGCATCTTGGCGGTCGAATACATTGGTAGAAGGCATGGAAACAACGCGCACGGCGATACCTTGTTCTGCCAATACTTTTTGCGCTTCCAGAGCCAATTCAACTTCAGAACCGGTAGCAATTACAACAGCCTGTGCATTGCCTTGAGCTTCACTGATTACATAAGCACCGCGTTTGATGTCGTTTAGCTGTTGCTCATCACGCGCTTGGAATTTCAGGTTTTGACGGCTGAAAATCAGGCTGGACGGATGATCGGCCGCTTTAACAGCTTCAGACCACGCTACCAAAGATTCAACGGTATCGCATGGACGCCATACATCCATATTTGGAATCAGGCGCAGAGTGGCAGTTTGCTCGATAGGTTGGTGGGTCGGACCGTCTTCGCCCAAACCGATGGAATCGTGGGTGAACACAAATACAGGGTTGATTTTCATCAGCGAAGCCATACGTAAGGCGTTACGCTCGTATTCGCTGAACATCAGGAAAGTCGCGCCGAATGGTTTAACACCGCCATGCAGGGTAAGGCCATTCATCACCGCGCCCATACCGAATTCACGCACGCCGTAGTGAATATAGTTGCCGCCGTGTTCGCGGGTAACGGAAACGCTGTTTGACCAGTCAGTCAGGTTGGACGGGGTCAAGTCGGCAGAACCGCCCACCAATTCAGGCAGCTCTTTTGCCAAGATTTCGATGCTGTTTTGGCTGGCTTTACGGGTCGCGATGGTTTCTGCTTTGGCACACACTTCTTTCAATGCGGCTTGAACGTAAGCATCGAAATTTTCAGGCAGTTTTTTATCCATGCGGCGCACGAATTCTGCAGCTTCGGCAGGATATTTGGCTTGATATTGAGCGAAGAGTTCGTTCCATTCGGCCTCAAGTTTCGCGCCTTTTTCTTTTGCATCCCATGCTGCATAGATTTCTTGAGGGATTTCAAACGCAGGATAAGTCCCAGCCCAAATGTTTGCGCGTGGCTTCGATCTCATCCGCACCCAAAGGCGCACCGTGGGTTTTGTGACTGCCTTCTTTGTTGGCACTGCCTTTACCGATTAAGGTTTTGCAGCAAATCAGGGAAGGTTTGCCGGTTTCGGCTTTGGCCGCTTCAATGGCCGTCTGAATGGCATCAGTGTCATGACCGTTTACATTTGGAATCACATGCCAGCCGTAGCTTTCAAAGCGTTGCGGAATATTTTCGGTAAACCAACCGTCCACTTTACCATCGATGGAAATATTGTTGTCATCATATAAAACAATCAGTTTGCCCAAGCCCAAAGTACCGGCAAGCGAGCAGGCTTCATGCGATACGCCTTCCATCATGCAGCCGTCGCCCATGAAAACGTAGGTGTAGTGGTCAACGATATTCAAACCGTCTTTATTGAATTCGGCAGCCAAGATTTTTTCGGCCAAAGCCATGCCCACAGCGTTGGCAATACCTTGTCCCAATGGACCGGTCGTGGTTTCCACACCGTCGGTGTAGCCATATTCAGGATGGCCGGGGGTTTTGCTGTGCAGTTGGCGGAAGTTTTTCAGATCATCAATGGAAACGTTGTAGCCGGTCAGGTGCAACAGGCTGTAAAGAATCATGGAAGCATGACCATTGGAGAGGACAAAACGGTCGCGGTTGTAGAATTTCGGGTTGGCTGGATTATGATTGAGGAACTTCGTCCACAATACTTCCGCCATTTCCGCCATACCCATAGGCGCACCCGGGTGGCCAGAGTTGGCTTTTTGTACGGCATCGACTGAGAGGAAACGGATTGCGTTTGCCAGTTGAGACATGGTTTGACCTTCCTTGGACAAGATTGGAAATATGAAAAAAGTGTGCCGATTATCGCCTGAATCAGCCGTGCTTTCAAGAATAGCCTTTGATATTTGCATTGTCAGACGGCATGATTTCCAATAGGCCGTCTGAAACGGACGGGATAGATGATATTAACTGTTATTTCGTTTTGAAACAGTATGTTGTAAATTTTTTATCGGATAAATAGGAAATCGCTATAAGTATAAACCTACACTTATTCCGTAAGTCTTTGAATACTGCTCTTTTCAGACGGCCTTGTATGAGACAGGAGTACCGCAACTATTGTTAAGGGCAAACCCTGCTTTTGCTTTGCATAGAGTCAAATGTTATGATTTTATATGCACTCCAAAGGCCGTCTGAAAATATTCGCATCAAACTACTACCATGACAAAAGGCTTGTGTGCACTTCGATTAAGGAACACTGATTATGTCACCCGAAAACCAAGCTGAAAAACGCCACACCCTCAACAGAAAAAAACGGCAAAAAGCCACTCCGCCCAAACCTTCCAAACCCAAATCCAGCGTAATTCAAATTCATCCCGAAGGCGAACGCATCCATCCGAAAAAAGCAGAAGGACGCTTTGCCAAACTACGTATCGCCGCCGTATTGGCGACCCAGTTTGTATTTTACGTAATTCCATGGTTTAACTGGAGTAACCGTCAGGCAGTTTTATTCAATATCCCTGACCGTCATTTTTTCATTTTCGGCCTGTCACTGGGCATGGGCGATTTGATTTACCTTGCCTTGCTGCTGATGATTTGTGCTTTCGGACTGTTTGGTGGACAACCATTGCCGGTCGTTTGTGGTGCGGCTACTCTTGCCCGCAAACGGTTTACACCGAAATCATGCTTTGGATCGACAACTTGGTTGAAGGCGACCGCAACAAACGTTTAAAACTGGAAAAATCGCCTTGGAACTTTACTAAAATCCGCATTAAGGCCACCAAATACCTACTGATTTTCCTTGTCTGTGCGTGGACAGGTATCACTTTTGCAGGCTGGTTTGTCCCTATCCGCCAGTTTGTTCCCGATTTATTCACCGGAGCAGCAGGCGGCGGCGCAATGTTTGCCGCAGCGTTTTACGGATTCATGACCTTCTTCTTTGCCCACATTATGCGCGAAAAAGTGTGTCTGCATATGTGCCCGTATGCACGCTTCCAAAGTGCGATGTTTGACAAAGACACGCTGATTATTTCCTACGATACCGAACGCGGCGAACCTCGCGGTGCACGCAAAAAAACCGCCAACAAAGAAGACAGCGGCTTGGGCGACTGCATCAACTGCACCATGTGTGTACAAGTCTGCCCCGTCGGCATCGACATCCGCGACGGCCTACAATACCAATGTATCGGTTGTGCAGCCTGTATTGATGCTTGTGACGAAATCATGGACAAAATGGGTTATCCGCGCGGCCTGATCCGCTATACCACCGAAGGTGCGATGGAGCATGAATACCCTGAAAGCGACATCAAAAAACGCCTGAAACGCCCTCGTGTCGCAGGTTATGGTGCAGTATTGTTTGTGGTTATTATTGCTTTCTTAACCGGCATTTCTACCCGTAAAATGATCGAAGTGGATATTCTGAAAGACCGCGGTGTGATGGTGCGTGAAAACAGCCAAGGTTGGTTGGAAAATGCCTACAACCTGCGCATCATTAATAAGAGTGAACATGAACAGACTGTTACTGCAACAGTCAAAGGTTTTGATGATATCGCCTTGACCGGCTTACCAGAAAACGGTATTAAAATTGCGCCACGCGAAACCGTGACTATTCCGGTTCAAGTATCCACCCTCCCTGAGTACGCCGAAAAAGGCAGCCAGCCGATTGAATTTACTTTCACATATCGTGAAACCGATGCCGCTGACGCCGAACCGACTGTCTTGAATGAAAAAGCAACCTTTATCGGAGAATAAACGGTGTCCCCACAACCCAAAATCAAACCTTGGTACAAACATATTTGGCCCTGGGTGCTGATGGCCGGCCCCATCTTCGTCGTTATCGCCAGCGTTTCCATGTTCTTTGTCGCAAAAGAACACACGACAGACTTGGTGTCTGACGATTACTACAAAGACGGCAAACACATCGAAATCCAACTTCACCGCGATGAAGAAGCCGTTAAACGGCAGATTCAGGTGCAAGTTTTAATCAGTCCGGACATGAATGCAGCCAAAGTATTCGTCAGTGGACAATTCGATCCCAAACAGCCATTAAACCTGCTGCTGATGCACCCGACACGCAAAGCTGACGACCAAACCGTCAAGCTGCGCGCCGTAACAGCCGAACCGCAAAACGGCCGTATGGAATACGAAGCCATCTTCAAACCTCTACACCAAACCAACCATTGGTATTTGCGAGTTGAAGATACCTCAGGCGTGTGGCGTGTTGAAAACAAATGGATAGTCAGCCAAGGCAACGCAGTCAATCTGACGCCTATGGACAAATTGTTCGACAACGGCAAACAAGCCGCTTCAGAAGAACAATAAATCCCATGTTCAGGCCGTCTGAAACTTTCAGACGGCCTGAAAATCTTTTTACCCTCTATCATTCTTTAAAATATGATTTTTTCCAATTGGCGCAGACTGACCGAAAATGAAGTCCGTATGGCAAAACAGGTTTTTGCCGACGGCATAGACTTCAACCGCATTAAAATATATCGCGGCATCCCCTTCCTACCCAACCCCAATACAGCCATCGCCCCCAATGGAAATATATATTTCCCGCGCAAACACTGCCCTAATGATTTCACTCAAGCCGGCATCGCCTACAAAATCTGGCTGATTCATGAGCTGACACACGTCTGGCAACACCAGCGCGGTCACAAAGTTTGGTTGTCCGGTTTATTCATTATGCTCAAAGGCGGATATAGGAAACGCAAAGCTTACGCCTATCCCATGCCTTTGCCTCACTTCAACCAACTCAATATCGAGCAGCAGGCCGACCTCGTTGCCCACTATTTTGCAGCCACGTACCTGCCCAAAAATATTTATACCCCTCAACAGCCCATTTTTCAGACGGCCTTAACAGACTTTCTTCACAACCCGCATAACAAAGCCCTATGCCCACGTTACTTGTCGGCAAAAAAACAACACTCAAAAAAGCCCAGCGAGCAAATAAGCTATAATGGACAATCCGACACATCGTCCAAAAGGTCCCAAACCATGCCTTGGAACATACCTATTTTACTTACCTGGATGCGCGTCCTATTAATCCCCGTGTTCACCATCCTATTCTATTTACCGAACACATGGATTCAACCACAAACCGTCAACTGGACAGCCGCCATCATCTTTGCACTTGCAGCTGTTACAGACTGGTTTGACGGCTTTTTGGCACGCCGTTGGAAACAAACCTCCGACTTTGGCGCATTCCTCGACCCCGTTGCCGACAAACTTATGGTTGCCGTTGCCCTACTCCTGCTCGTCAGCCTTGGCAGAACATACGCCATCTTCGCCATGATTATTATCGGCCGAGAAATCACCATTTCCGCCCTGCGCGAATGGATGGCACAAATGGGCAAACGCGGCAGCGTTGCAGTGGCCACTATCGGTAAATTCAAAACCACTGCCCAAATGATCGCCATCTTCCTTTTGCTTATCGGCACAGACAAATATAATGACCCTTTCTATCTCATTGGTAACATATTGATGTTTATAGCATCTGTATTAACCATCTGGTCCATGTGCTACTACCTGAAAATGGCGTGGAAAGAATTCAAATAAAATTTTTTTAAAAAAATAAAAAAACAAAACACTTGACGCACACGATTAAATCCATAATAATTGCGTCTTCTTCGATATACGAAGCAACAAATATCAGAGCAGGGAATAGCTCAGTTGGTAGAGCGCAACCTTGCCAAGGTTGAGGTCGCGAGTTCGAGACTCGTTTCCCGCTCCATTCTGATTACTTGTTGATTGTTCTTTTTCAATATGCGGGAATAGCTCAGTTGGTAGAGCGCAACCTTGCCAAGGTTGAGGTCGCGAGTTCGAGACTCGTTTCCCGCTCCAGTTTAATTTCAGATGCACTCAAATGCGGGAATAGCTCAGTTGGTAGAGCGCAACCTTGCCAAGGTTGAGGTCGCGAGTTCGAGACTCGTTTCCCGCTCCATTAAATCATGCATCCGAATACGCGGGAATAGCTCAGTTGGTAGAGCGCAACCTTGCCAAGGTTGAGGTCGCGAGTTCGAGACTCGTTTCCCGCTCCAGTTTCAATACTACAAACAACACTCCAAAGTAGTTTATTTGGCGAGATAGCAAAGTGGTTATGCAGCGGATTGCAAATCCGTCTACGCCGGTTCGATTCCGACTCTCGCCTCCATCCATTTCATGGCGGGGTGGCAGAGTGTTTATGCTATAAGGGGTGCAACCCTTATACAGGCCGGTTCAAATCCGCGCCCCCGCCTCCAATATCTCAATTTATTGTCTACGCCCGGGTGGTGAAATAGGTAGACACAACGGACTTAAAATCCGTCGGCCCTAAACCGGCCGTGCCGGTTCGATTCCGGCTCCGGGCACCATTTACCGCTTTTAAGCGGTTATTTTTTTGTCTAGTACAATCTCAAACCATCAATTAAAAAAATAAATAGACTAAAAAACTTCCAGTCATTTTGATTTTACTGGTTATAGTATCATCTCATTTTATCTATTTACATCTAAGTACCCCAACAGCTTTTACAAATACTCCAGCAGATACACTGCTACCCTACTAAGCCTTTTTGAAACCTTTGTTGTAAAAAACGCTATTTCCATTTTTATCGAATAAAGGCAAATTTATAATTTTAAAGCCTCCCAAAATGATGAGGCCGTCTGAAACCCTTTTTCAGACGGCCTTTCTTCATTTAAGCAAAAGGGATTAAACCAAGTTCTCCAACATCCATTTAACATAACGGCTGACGCCTTGTTTTACATCCAAGAATTCTTCTTTATACCCGGCTTCGCGCAGCTTGGTGATATCCGCTTGAGTAAAGCTCTGATATTTGCCTTTAAGCGCATCTGGGAATGGGATATAACGGATAAGCTCTTCTTCAACCAGCTCTTTCAAACTCATTTCAGGCTTGCCTTCGGCCGTACGGCAGGCGTTAACGGTGGCGGCGGCAAGTTCGTTAAACTGTTGGCTACGGCCTGTACCGAGATTGAAGATGCCTGAAAGCTCAGGATGGTCGAAGAAGTAAAGGTTAACTTTAGCAACGTCTTCTACGCTGACAAAATCGCGTGTTTGCTCGCCGTTGCCGTAGCCGTCATTGGCACCGAACAGGTTAACATAGCCATGCTCGCGGTATTGGTGAAAATGATGGAAGGCAACTGATGCCATACGGCCTTTGTGTTGTTCCTGTTGTCCGTAAACATTGAAGTAGCGGAAGCCGACAACTTGTGCGGTCAAACCTTCCTTCATGCGGCGGCGCAATACTTGGTCAAACAAGAATTTAGAGTAGCCATATACATTGAGCGGTTTTTCCAGTTCGCGCTCTTCGCGGAAGATTTCTCCCTTGCCATATACTGCGGCGCTGGAGGCATAAAGGAACGGAATACGTTCATCCTGACACCAGTCCAAAAGATCGAGCGTGTATTGGTAGTTATTCTCCATCATGTAAAGGCCGTCATGATTCATGGTATCGGAACATGCGCCTTGATGGAAAACGGCTTCAATATTGTCGTAAGGCAGAAGATGGCTGCGCACTTGGCGGATAAATTCGTGTTTATCGAGATAATGGGCAATTTCACACTCGGCAAGGTTTTTAAATTTTTCACCTTTGCTCAAATTGTCGACGGCAACAATGTCGGTAATACCACGCTGGTTAAGTGCTTTGACGATGTTGCTGCCGATAAAACCAGCCGCGCCTGTTACGATAATGGTCATAATGAATTTCCTTTATTTTGATTTTTCAGACGGCCTTGAAGAAATCATGCCGTCTGAAAATAAAAACTTGTCTGTCTGGATTATTTTTCCAACTCTATTTTTCAGACGACCTTTAGGTTTTAAGGCCGTCTGAAACCGCAATTATTGCTCTTCCAATGCCTTGGTCAATTCGGCAAACGAGCAAACCGCCGTACCAAGTTTCGCCACGACAACCCCTGCTGCTGTATTAGCAAAGTGCATCGCTTCAGACATTGTATAACCAGCGGCCAAACCCAAGCCCACTCCGGCAATAACGGTATCGCCCGCACCCGATACATCATAGACTTCTTGAGCCCGTGTAGGCTGATAAATCGGCTCGCCCTCATTGAACAGGGTCATACCTTCTTCGCTTCGGGTCAGCAAAATTGCGGTCAAGTCGAGATGACGGCGCAGGTTTTGGGCTTTTTCGGTCAAATCATTTTCGTTTTTCCAGCTGCCCACCACTTCTTTCAACTCTGCGCGATTCGGCGTAATCAGCGTAGCACCGGCATATTTTTCATAATCATCGCCTTTCGGGTCGATTAAAACGGGTTTACCGGCCTGTTTCGCCCAATCGATCATATCGGAAATATGCGACAAACCGCCCTTGCCGTAATCTGAAAAAATAATAGCATCGTATTCAGGCAACACTTCTCGATATTGCTGCTTGATTTGTTCCAACACCTCACGATGAGGCGATTCTTCAAAATCAAGTCGGATAAGCTGCTGGTTGCGGGCAACAACGCGCAATTTAACAGTAGTCGCAATTTGTTTATCGCGCATCAGATAGGAAGAAACGCCATCTTGCACCATCAATGCGTCCAACGCATCTGCAGCTTCATCATCGCCAGTCACGGACAACAGCCCTACTTTACCGCCCAATGAGGCAATATTGCGCGCAACGTTCGCCGCTCCGCCTGCCCGCTGGTCGATACGGGCGATTTTCGCCACCGGTACGGGGGCTTCAGGAGAAATACGGGACACATCGCCAAACCAATAGCGGTCGAGCATTACATCGCCGACAACAAGGACTTTGGCTTGTGCAAAACGGGATTTGAGGGTTTCTTGTTGGAACTTGATGGGCATATTGCGCACTCCAAAATAAGTTATTTTTTTGTGTGAAAACTTCAATGTATTCTCAGCGCACTCACCTGGTAGATTTACTACTTAAAAATAAATCTGATTTTTTATTATTCTTCAAAATCTAAAGGAGACCAATCGGTAACAGGAGAAAAACAATCCTCTCCTTCTTTTTTTTCAAAAACGCTACCTATATCCGCCCAAAATAGTTCTCCAACATCTGCTTGATAATGAGTGAGCCGTGTCAAACTATGAAAGGAGAAGTTATCAGGGTTATTCGTGTATTCATTATCTTCTGTTCCGGAAAATACTCGCCATCCACTGTCAAATGGTAAATTGCCTTGATGCTCCCGATACATGAATCTAATAGGAAGCCCTTCTTTGATAATTTTATGCGACACGATTGCATACCATCCAACAGGGGCTTTTGTTACAAGTAAATTATCTTCTGGAAATGCATCAAGATCGAAAATATTACTCGTATCCGAACCACATTTAGACATCGGATAAATTCCTTTCTAAGCTGAAATTTTCTGGCTATTTATCTACCGTATCAAAGCAAGATAGTTTCTTTGAACAGCATCAAAATTGTTGATGCTTAAGCGTTGGCCACCCGATTGACTTCACGCAATACCGCTACCGGATCGGCAGCTTTGGTTACCGGACGGCCCATTACCAAATAGGTTGAGCCGGCAGCCAAGGCTTCGGCTGGTGTCATGATGCGGCGTTGGTCGTCATTATTGCCTGCAACGTCCAAGCGGATACCCGGTGTTACCAAGACAAAATCCTGTCCCAATTCGCGGCGCAATGGTGCGGCTTCTTGAGCGGAACATACCACGCCGTCCAAACCTGAACTTTGCGTCAGTTTTGCCAAACGGATAACTTGTTCTTCAGGGGCGATGTTCAAACCAATTTCTGCCAAATCGCTTTGTTCCATGCTGGTCAACACGGTTACGCCGATCAAGAGCGGCTTGGTTTGATATCCGGCAACGGCTTCTGCTGCGGCTTCCATCATACGGCGGCCACCGGAGGCGTGCATATCGACCATCCAAACGCCCATATCGGCGGCAACTTTACAGGCCTGAGCGACTGTGTGGGGAATGTCGTGGTATTTCAAATCGAGGAAAAGTTTGAAACCTTGATTGATTAAGCTTTCCGCTAAATTGCGGCCGGTTGCGGTAAACAGCTCTTTGCCGATTTTGATTTGACACAATGTCGGGTCAAGATTGCGGACAAATCCGAGCGTATCTTTTTCGTTGGCAAAATCAAGGGCGACGATAACGGGAGTACGTTGTTGCTGAGTTTGGAAGTCGGAGATCAAGGGATTCATAAGATGCCTGCGGATAAACGGTTATAGCTTCGATTTTTAACAGCTTTTTGTACACAAAAGGCCGTCTGAAAATATTTTTTTCAGACGGCCTCATCATAACACACCTTAATTATTCTTATATAAATCTAAAAATTTTTACAGAAAAATTCATCATCACTGAAAAAGGCTGGTGGAACTTCCAATACTTCAGCAATTTTTCTGCAAAGTATTCAAATCAGGCTGATGATTTCCTTTCTCATAGCGATTAATACGCGTACTTGCCACAAACTCATCTAATCCTATCGCAAGTCCCAGTTTCTCCTGCGTCAAATTTTTTTGCTTTTTCTTGCTTCCTTAAATCGCCTTGTAAAAATTTCTTGTAAATTCATAACTTTTTATCCTAAAAATCAAAGTTACGAATTTCGTATATTTTTTTCTTGATTATTTACTACGAATAACGTAGTATTGCACCGTTTTATATCTTATCTGTTACGAGAAAACCATGACACCAGACCAAGAATCAAAATGCCATAAAATTATTCATTCTCATGCAATTGCTGCTGCCGCAGGCAACGCCATACCCGTACCAGGACTTGGTATCGCTACAGATATGGTTACAATGACTACTATGTGCACAAGCCTTTGTGCTGTTTTTTTGGTGGGAATATGACTGAAGCAGCTGCCAAGGCAATGGCTATAGCTGCAATTAAAAAAATACCATGTTAAAACAACCCATAAAAACAATAGCAAAAAGAATTATCAAAATTAATTCCAGGCTTAGGCAGCGTTGTTGCACCAACTATTTCTGTTGCATTACTTGAAGCAGCAGGATGGACTCTAGCAAAAGAACTGGAACAAAAAAATTCAGTTAATTTGAGACCTTTGCAAAATTCCTTTTTCCCCAACAGCCGAAACCCTAAATAAAGATTTTCGGCTGTTTTTGTTTCAAATATCCACTGATTCTACTCAAATACCTCCTTAATCCCCCTTGGATACCTGATTAATCAGGCATCCGGCCGCCTTTTAGGCAGCAACAGGCGCACTTAGCCTGTTGGCGGCTTTCAAAAGGTTCAAACACATCGCCTTCAGATGGCTTTGCGCACTCACTTTAATCAGTCCGAAATAGGCTGCCCGCGCATAGCGGAATTTACGGTGCAGCGTACCGAAGCTTTGTTCGACCACATAACGGGTCTTCGACAAATATCGGTTGCGTTTGGTTTGTGCTTCCGACAGCGGATGTTTGCGGTGGGCTTTGCGCATAATGCCGTCCAGTAACCGATGCTCTTCCAGATGTTGCCGGTTTTCCGCACTGTCGTAGCCTTTGTCGGCATAGACGGTCGTACCTTCGGCTATCCCTTCCAGTAAAGGTGATAGGTGTTTGCACTCATGGGCATTAGCGGGGGTAATGTGCAGTTTCTCGATATAGCCTTCCTCATCGGTGCGGGTATGTTGTTTGTAACCGAGTCTGTATAAACCGTTTTTCTTTGTCCAACGGGCATCTTTATCTTTACTCGGTGTGGTTTGGCCGCTGACTTGTCCTTCTTCATCGACTTCTATGGCCTGGCGCTGTTTACTGCCGGCGGTCTGGATAATGGTGGCGTCAATGACGGCGGCGGATGCTTTCTCTACTTTTAGGCCTTTTTCGGTCAGTTGGCGGTTAATCAGTTCCAATAATTCGGACAGGGTGTTGTCTTGCGCCAGCCAGTTGCGGTAGCGGCATAAGGTGCTGTAATCGGGGATGCTCAGTTCGTCAAAACGGCAAAACAGGTTGAAATCGATGCGGGTAATGAGGCTGTGTTCGAGTTCGGGATCGGAGAGGCTGTGCCATTGTCCGAGCAGGACGGCTTTGAACATGGACAACAGGGGATAAGCGGGACGGCCACGGTGGTCTCGAAGGTAACGGGTTCTTTGACGATTCAGGTACTGTTCGATCGGCTGCCAATCAATCACCTGATCCAACTTTAATAGTGGGAAGCGGTCGATGTGTTTGGCAATCATGGCTTGTGCGGTTTGCTGAAAGAAGGTGGTCATAAGAAATCCCTAAATGTCTTAGTAGAATTTAGGGGATTTTGGGGAATTTTGCAAAGGTCTCAATTTATACAATAATGAAAAAGGCCGTCTGAAAATATTTTTTTCAGACGGCCTTCATGATTTTACTTTGGCAAAACTTACTTACCCAAACCTTTCAATACTTCGGCTTTCACGGCCTCTACCGGTTGAGTGCCGTCAACTTTGATGTATTTCGGCGCGTGTTCGCCTTCCAGTTTACTGTAAAAATCAACCAAAACTTCAGTTTGCTCATGGTAAACGGCAAGGCGTTTTTTCACGGTTTCTTCTTTGTCGTCGTCGCGTTGAATCAAATCTTCGCCGGTAACGTCGTCTTTGCCTTCGACTTTAGGCGGATTGTAGGTAACGTGGTAAGTACGGCCGGAAGCCAAATGCACGCGGCGGCCGCTCATGCGGTCGACAATCACGCTGTCAGGCACATCGATTTCCACCACGGCATCCAAATCCACACCGGCTTCAACCATGGCTTCGGCTTGTGCCAATGTGCGTGGGAAACCGTCAAACAGGAAACCGTTTTTGCAGTCGTCTTGGGCAATGCGCTCTTTAACCATGCCGATAATGATGTCGTCGCGCACCAAACCGCCTTCATCAATGATTTTTTTTGCTTCCAAACCCAGCGGAGTGCCTGCTTTGATGGCAGCGCGGAGCATGTCGCCGGTAGAGATTTGAGGAATGCCGAATGCAGCAGTGATGAATTGAGCCTGTGTGCCTTTGCCGGCGCCTGGTGCGCCCAACAATAATACTTTCATGATGAGTCCTTTTGGTTGACGGATTTAATGTTCAGATAATTTTACACGGCTTGTGTTTATCGTTCAAAACTTCAGACGGCCTCTTTCGTGCCGAAATGCTTCCATGCATCGTCGCGCATTTCGATAAACCATGCGTCTTCGGGGAATCGCTCTATCGCGTCTTTCAAAGTGGAAAGCAAGTTTTGCGATAAGGCTTTCGCCAAATATTCTTCCTCATTGGCTTCGGCTGCTTTGTCAGGCTGCTGCGCCAGACCGATTGCACGGGTTTGATGGCCATGAGCCAAATAGTTGAGCGCAATGATTTTTTGTGCCCAAAGCTGCGGAACATCCGGATTGTCTTGCAGCAATACCGACAAAATCGATACGGCAACGGACAAGCGTCCGCCGTTCATACGCAAGTCCAACGACTGGTTGGGCGGCAAAGTGCTGAGCATTTCTGCCATGCGGAACCAAAACTCGCCGCTGGCCTGCTCCGGCGCTTCTATTTTCAGCATGTCATAGTTGAATTCTTGTTCGTCATCTCTTACCAGCTTCTCCACGTCGGCAAGCAATTTTTGTTCTTCACGGCTTAAATGGCGGAAATCATTCATGTCTTTTCCTTTCAGACGGCCTTAAGCTTTAAACGCAACACGTACTCTGTCCAAATCTTCCTGAGTATCCACACCGGCAGCAGGCGCTTCTTGGGTGATTTCAACAGCAATCGGATAACCGTGCCACAGGACGCGTAACTGTTCCAGCGATTCGATGGTTTCCAGCGGCGAGACGCTCATTTCGGCGTAGCGTTGCAGGAAGCCGGCGCGGTAGGCGTAGATGCCGATGTGGCGCAGGACGGCGGTTTCGGCGGGCAATTCGCGTTTTTCGGCACGCATCACATCGCGCGGATAAGGAATCGGGGCGCGGCTGAAATAGATGGCGTTGCGGTTTTTATCAAGGACGACTTTGACGACGTTAGGATTCATAAACTCGTCAAAATCGTGCAATTCGTGGGCGGCAGTCGCCATTTGCACATTGTTTTCAACCAAAACTTCGGCTGTACGGTTGATGAGCTCGGGGTCAATTAAAGGCTCGTCGCCTTGTACGTTCACAACAATCAGATGCTGCGGCAGTTTCAGCGTATTAGCCGCTTCGGCAAGGCGCGTTGTACCGCTTTCGTGTTGATTGGAAGTCATGACTACTTCGACGCCATGCGCCTGACAGGCCGTCTGAATATCGGGATGGTCAGTGGCAACGACAACACGCGCGGCCTTGCTTTTCGCCGCTTGTTCGGCAACGCGAACAACCATCGGTTTGCCGTGAATATCGGCCAAAGCCTTACCCGGCAGACGTGAAGAATCCAACCGTGCCGGAATCAATACGACAAATTCGGTCATGCTTTCAGTTCCTCTTCGCTCAACGGGCGTGCTTCGTTTTCCAACATATAAGGGATGCCGTCACGAATAGGATAAGCCAGCTTCGCCTGACGGCTCCACAATTCCTGTTTGTCTTGATGGTATTCGAGTTTGCCTTTGGTCACAGGACAAACGAGGATGTCTAAGAATTTTTTTTCCATGGGGTTTCTTTCGGGTTTGATGGTTTTAGCGAAAATCACTTTGCTCGTTTTGGCGAAACTTGCTACGCTTGTTTTCAGACGGCCTCAAGCGGCATCATTTTTCTCCGTGCCGTTTTCTTTGCTTCCCGCGTACAGACTTGGTCAGGATTTTTGCCGCCACACATAATCCGCTGAATTTCTTGAGTTAAGTCTTTGTTATAACCTGATTTTTCATATTTTTCATTAATGATGTTTATCATCGGGCCCATCGTTGCCTCAAGATAACGCGGCATTTTATCGAGTATCGATTGCCCTACTGTCGTACCATAAAAGTCAATCAATGCATTGACTTCTTCCTGAGTATAAACCGTCTTTATGCCATCCAAAGTCGCTTTATGTAATTGGGCACGCACTTGCGGTGTATTAATTGCAGCAATCAATTGAGTTGTATATTTCTTTAAGACTGCTTCCAGCTGCGGACGTTTGTCTTCCGGCGCATTTTTTTCAAAAAAATTCTGTATCTTCGGATCAGAGAGCACAATACCCTCGACACTTTGGAAGGTCTGATCCAACAAAGTATCCATCTTCTGTACTTGATATAAACGCTCCAGCGACGCATCACTGGGCGGCGCGGCAAACGCATTGGCACACAAGGCCAAAAGCAGCAAAAAGGCAACAATAAAGTTTTTCAATTTCATTTTTTTCTACCTACTTAATAAATATCAATATTTTTCAGA